>OKOX01000102.1_pt1 | contig 41745 bp, 39 predicted proteins | sample 1614201 | NCBI WGS metagenome assembly OKOX01 (sample SAMN04436913, study PRJEB24849) | human gut metagenome | biome: human gut; feature: NICU; material: stool | host: Homo sapiens | place: USA: Saint Louis, MO | collected 2012-05-21 | reverse complement strand
CTGGCGAAATATTTCGGCACCTCGCCGATGGAATACGGTAAGCCGATGTTCTGATGAGGTGAGGGGAAGGGCGTGAGCCTGTTTCCCCTCACCCCGCCTCCCTCTTTCCCTGCCAACAAGATTCATCGGCAAGCGATTAACCGGTCTCACGCCTGAGCGTAAATAGTATATATATATCAGAAATGAGTACTATATAACCTCAGCTTTATTAATGTGTATTTAATGCCGGGTTGATTGTGGTCGCTTTATATAATTAAATGCTATTTATTATTCTGTAATCTCATCGGGTTTATTTTATCAATATAAATTGACGATAGACATTCTTCCGGGTATTTTTTTTGACGATGATCTTTTCATTGTCCTGTTTTTTTATGGTTATTATTGCTTTATTAAAGGTGGGGGTATGTTTAAAAAATTACTACTGGCAACCAGTTTGTTAAGTGCCGTAACGCCAGCATTCGCAGCAACGCCAGGTCTTTCGTGGAAATTGCCAGGAAGCGAAGAGTTGAATCAAATAACCTTTGGAGTGACTATCAACGCGGCAGCAGCAAGAGATCAATTCTATTTTGCTAATCAGTTCAGCTTCACTAATGGTGGTGATATAGGTTATACGGGGATTCAGCCCACCGTTAATACACAAACCGGTGAACGGCAGTTCCGGGTATTATTTAGCAGCTTCCGCAGCGACTCCTTCCCGCAATACCCAACGTGCTCTGGCGGTGCTGATGGTGCGAAAGCGGGTACAACGTGCCGTATTCTTGTTCCCGGTTCTCTGGGCGACACTTTCCGGTTTGAGGTGACTAAAGTAGGTGAAAGGGTGTCCGGTGTGGTTGAAAACCTCACTACCGGTCGTAAGGATATTATCGGGGTCTGGACCGTTGGCACCTCTGCCGGCTCTTTAGCACATTCGCAAATCGCCTGGATTGAAAACTACAAAATGAACAACGCGAATTATAAGCTGACCTGCGATAGTACCGGCTGGCCTTACTATGAGGTTAAATTTTTACCTCCTACGGGTAATGATGGCAAAATACAGGGGACGATCTCTGGCCTTAACCGCGGTTCAGACGCCTGCCCGGGAGCGATTACCTGGACTACGGACAGTACGGGGACGTTGGTGCACGGCGGATTCTGACCCTGCCTAACCGAATGTCAGGGCGGCCCTGCGCCGCGGTATTTTCAGAACCCTCCGTAAATCCCGCCGACTCCAGCCATCTCAACTACGCTTAACTGTCTACGCCAAATTTCTAACTGCAATCAGACGGAAGGAGACCACAGATGGCATACCAGACAGTGAACCCCGCCACCAACAAACTGATCAAAGCCTACGACAATCACTCAGATGCGGATGTGGAAGCCGCCCTGAAGACCGCCCACGCGCTGTACAAATCCGACTGGGCGAAAGGCAGTATTGATCAGCGCCTGCCCGTCCTGCACAGGCTGGCGGATCTTATCGATAGCCGCGTTGAAGAACTGGCGAAAATTGCCAGCGAAGAGATGGGTAAGCTCATCGGGCAGAGCCGCGGCGAAGTGAAGCTCTGCGCGCAGATAGCCCGCTACTACGCGGATAACGCGAAAGAATTTCTTAAGCCGGTGCCCTACCAGAGCGAGCTGGGCGAGGCGTGGGTTGAGCACCATCCCATCGGCGTACTGATGGCCGTGGAGCCGTGGAACTTCCCCTACTATCAGCTGATGCGCGTTCTGGCGCCGAACCTGGCGGCGGGCAACCCGGTGCTGGTCAAGCACGCCAGCATTGTGCCGCACTGCGCCGAGGTGTTCGCGCACCTGGTGCGCGAAGCGGGCGCGCCGGAAGGGGCGTGGACGAACCTGTTTATCTCCTCGGATCAGGTGGCGAATATTATCGCCGACGACCGCGTGCAGGGTGCGGCCCTGACCGGTTCGGAAAAAGCGGGCAGCGCGGTGGCCTCTCAGGCCGCTAAATACGTCAAAAAATCGACCCTCGAACTGGGCGGTAACGACGTCTTCGTGGTGCTGGATGATGCCGACCTTGAAAAGGCGGTGAAAATCGGCGTACAGGCGCGCCTGCAGAATGCCGGCCAGGTGTGTACCGCCGCCAAGCGCTTTATCCTGCATGAGAAAATCGCCGACGTGTTCCTCGATAAGTTCACGCAGGCATTCCAGGCGGTGAAGATTGGCGATCCGCTGGACGAAAGCACGAAGCTTGGGCCGCTCTCCTCGAAAGAGGCGCAGGAAACCCTGACGAAGCAGGTTAATGAAGCCGTTAAAAACGGCGCCACCCTGAAGCTCGGCGGTAAGCCGGTGCAGGGCGAGGGCAGCTTCTTCGAGCCGACGATCCTCACCGATATCGCCCGCGATAACCCGGCCTACTTCGAGGAGTTCTTCGGCCCAGTGGCGCAGGTGTACGTAGTGAAAGACGATGACGCGGCGGTGAAGCTCGCCAACGATTCCCACTACGGCCTCGGCGGCGCGGTGTTCAGCCAGAACATCGATCGCGCTAAAAAAATGGCCTCGCGAATCGAAACCGGAATGGTCTACATCAACTGGCTGACCGATACCGCCGCAGAACTGCCGTTCGGCGGCGTCAAGCGTTCGGGCTACGGGCGCGAGCTGTCGGATCTGGGGATCAAGGAGTTTGTGAACCAGAAGCTGGTGGTGGTCCGCAAGGGATGATTCTTATTCCGGGCTAAAGCAGCACGCGCGCGCCGTCGGCAGAGTCTGCCGACGGCGCGTCTTTTCATGCCGTCAGCGATGCTGTCTGAGAAATAATGGCTGTGGCGCAGGTAATCATATTTTTTTCCTGGTCATAAATGCAGATTAATTATCTTCAGACACACCTTTCCCTCATATTTTCTTCTTTAGCGTAAGGCATCTGCCATTAATTAATGAGCGTTCACCCTTTTAACTGATAATCGCTAAAATGCGCGACTGCGCGCGATTTAATGCCTCGCAATGGAAAAGAGGGAATTTTAAACTCTGGTATCATTTCGACACGTTTAGGATTAGTTAATGGCTGGAGAGCATTTTGCGTCGCATCAGATATTATTCGGCTCTGGTACTATTTAGTTCTGTGAGTACTTTTTCCACTCACGCTGAAGTCACCGTTCTGGAAAAAAAACAGTTTAATAATACCCTGCTGGATCCCCTGAGTCTGGAAGTCGGCGGCAGCATCCGGCCAGAATTTATCTGGAATAACGGCCCCGAGCCGGGATATGACAAAAATGGTCACGACGGCGGAACGCGCTTTCGCTTTACCGCCGACTACGCCCTCGCGCCGCACACCTCGGTGGTGGGCTACTATGAGTGGGGAGTGGATATCGCCCACGTGCTCGGTATGAGCAGCCACTACGATCATGACGCGCCCGACGACTTCCAGCGCCAGCTCTACGGCGGTATCAAAGACGATCGCTACGGTACCCTGACCTACGGCCATCAGTACGGCGCCTACTACGATGCGGTGGGGGTAAAAAGCGATGTCTGGGACAACGACGGCCACGCCAGCGCCAACTGGATCGGCGTCGGCGGGGACTACGACGGCGGCGAGCGGCCGAAAAACACCCTCAAATACACTAATACCTTTGGCGACCTGACGCTTTACGCCGACTACCTGATGCCCGTGGACGAGAAGTGGATGGGGGACGATATGCGCTATCGCCGCAACCACGGGGGCGGGATTGGCTTTGACTACCAGCTGGAAAAGGATCTTACCGTCAGCGCGGCCTGGAACCAGACCAAAGCGACCATCAAGAACAGCGCCGGGGAGCAGAAGGGTTACCATCAGCAGTACTCCGGGGCGGCGCTGACCTGGCAGCCGGATAACTGGTATCTGGTCGGCACCGCGACCTGGTACAAGCACTACGTGCCGACCAAAAGAACCGCGACGGTGGATCGCTACTTTGCAGGCGACGGCTACGGGCTGGAGAGTTTCGCGGGCTACACCTTCCATATCGACAAGCCGCTGCTGCAGTCCGTGCAGCCCTATCTGGGCGCCGATACCCTGCGCCTGAAGGGGGAGGAGAACTACCACGCCAACCACGTCTATCTGGGCATGTACACCCAGATAGCCTACGGCTTCTCGTTCTATCTGGAGCGCACGCTGGCATCCACTTCCGATAACGAAGCGGACACCACCTGGCTCTCGGTGTACTACGATTTCTGATACCGCTTGCGGGGCAGATTACGCTTTCTTCAGCCCCGCAAACGCCGCCCGGATCTCCGCCTCCGGCAGTTCGACGCCGATAAACACCATCACGCTGTGCGGCGCCTCGTCGCCCCAGGGGCGGTCCCAGTCGGCGCTGTAGAGGCGCTGCACGCCCTGAAACAGCAGCCGGTTTGGCTCGCCGTCGATCCACAGCATGCCCTTATAGCGCAGAAGCTGCTCCGAGTATGTGAGCAGCAGATTTTCCATCACCCGCGACACCTCGCTGATGTCTACCGGGTAGTCGAGGTCGACTACGATGGAGGCGATATCGTTCTGCTTCTCCGCCACGAAGTGGAAGCGCGGCCTGGGCTGCACCACCTTCTCTTCCAGCATAAAGCCGCCGGTATCAAACAGCAGTCCGAGGTCGATATCGCCGTGGGTCACGGTATAAATCGGCGCCCTGGCGTTAATGCGCGCCAGCCGCTCGCGCAGTTTTTCGCTGTCGCCCGCGACGTCGGTCTTGGTCAGCAGAATGCGGTCCGCGTAGCCTACCTGCGACTGGGCGAGGGTGTACTGGTTCATCTGCCCGTCGGCGTGCACTGCGTCGACCAGGGCGATCACGCCGTCGAGCAGGTAGCGCTGGCAAATCACCTCGTGGGAGAAAAAGGTCTGGACGATCGGGCCGGGATCGGCCATGCCGGTGCACTCGACGATCAGCCGGTCAAAGTCGAGATCCCCGCGATCGCGGCCGTCGAGCAGATCCAGCAGGGCGTCTTCCAGCTCGTTTGAGCGGCTGCAGCAGATGCAGCCGTTGGTCAGCGTTTTGATCTGCGTCGCACGGTCGCCGACCAGCTGAGTATCAATAGAAACTTCGCCAAATTCGTTTTCAATGACGGCAATTTTGTGGCCGTGCTGCGCGTTGAGGATATGGCGCAGCAGGGTCGTTTTTCCGGCGCCGAGAAAGCCGGTGAGTAGGGTGACGGCGATAGGGGGCATGTGCGGCTCCTTGGGATTTTTCGTCCACGTTAGCAGACTACGCGGCGCCTGATAAGTGAAGGCCCCGCGTTTGCGGGGCCATGTTGGATTAATGATGAGAGGAGGTCTTCACACCACCCTCCGGCACCGGCACGTAAGGTGTCTCCTGGTCGGTGCGTTTGTCGATATTGCGCACCTTCAGCCAGGTCTTAATACCGTAGAAGATGATGCTGTACACCACCACCAGGAACAGAATGCTCAGCCCGGCGTTGGTGTAGTTGTTCACCACGATATGGTTCATGTTGGCAATCTGCGTCGCGGTCAGGTCCGCGCTGCCGCTGGCAATCTTCTCTTTATACTGGTTGGCCATGTAGAGGAAGCCCTCCAGCTGCGGATTGCTGCTGAACAGCTTCAGGCCCAGCGCCCAGGTGGTGCACAGCAGCAGCCATACCGCCGGGATCACGGTGACCCAGATATACTTGCTGCGCTTCATCTTCACCAGAATTACCGTACCGAGCACCAGCGCCACCGCGGCCAGCATCTGGTTAGAGATACCGAACAGCGGCCACAGGCTCTTCACGCCGCCCAGCGGATCCACCACGCCCTGATAGAGCAGGTAGCCCCACAGGCCGACGCAGCCCGCGGTACCCAGCACGCCCGCCACCAGCGAATCGGTTTTCTTGAGGAACGGGATAAAGTTGCCGAGCAGATCCTGCAGCATAAAGCGGCCCGCGCGGGTACCCGCATCCAGCGCGGTGAGGATAAACAGCGCTTCAAACAGGATACCGAAGTGATACCAGAAGCCCATATCGGCCCACGGCAGAACCTTGTGGAAGACGTGGGCGATACCCACCGCCAGGGTCGGCGCGCCGCCCGCGCGGTTGAGTACCGACGGTTCGCCGATATCTTTCGCGGTCTGCATGATCTCTTCCGGCGAAATCACGAAGCCCCAGGAGCTGACGGTGGCCGCCGCGTGAACGCTCACGTCTTTCAGCTGGGCCATGATCAGCGCCGCGTTCTCGCCGCCCATCTCGTGCAGGTTCGGCATGGTGATGCCGAGGCCCGCCGGCGGGGTGTTCATTGCAAAGTAGAGGCCCGGCTCGATAATCGAGGCCGCCACCAGCGCCATGATCGCCACGAAGGATTCCATCAGCATCGCGCCGTAGCCGATAAAGCGGGCATCGGTTTCATTGGCCAGCAGCTTCGGCGTGGTGCCCGAGGCAATCAGGGCGTGGAAGCCGGAGACCGCGCCGCAGGCGATGGTAATAAACAGGAACGGAAACAGCGCGCCTTTCCACAGTGGGCCGGTGCCGTCAATGTACTGGGTCATCGCCGGCATTTTCAGATCCGGATTGAGGATAACGATGCCGATCGCCAGCCCGACGATAACGCCAATCTTGAGGAAGGTCGCCAGATAGTCGCGCGGCGCCAGAATCAGCCACACCGGCAGCAGGGCGGAGATAAACGCGTAGCCGATCAGGGTGAAGGTGATGGTGGTGTCCTTAAAGGTCAGCGCCGGGCCCCAGTACGGGTCGTGGGCGATGACGCCGCCGAACCAGATGGCGGCCACCAGCAGCACGATGCCGATAACCGACACTTCGCCGACGCGGCCGGGGCGAATAAAGCGCATATAAATGCCCATCAGCAGGGCAATCGGCACCGTCGAGCAGACCGTAAACACGCCCCACGGGCTTTCCGCCAGCGCCTTGACGACGATAAGCGCCAGCACCGCGAGGATAATAATCATGATCAGGAAGCAGCCGAACAGGGCAATGGAGCCGGGCACCCGGCCCATCTCCTCTTTGATCATCTCGCCCAGCGACGAGCCGTTACGCCGCGAAGAGATAAACAGCACCATAAAGTCCTGTACGGCACCCGCGAGCACTACGCCCGCCAGCAGCCACAGCGTGCCGGGCAGATAGCCCATCTGCGCCGCCAGCACCGGGCCCACCAGCGGGCCCGCGCCAGCGATGGCGGCAAAGTGGTGGCCGAACAGCACGTAGCGATTGGTTGGCACGTAGTTGAGGCCGTCGTTATTGATAACCGCCGGCGTCGCGCGGGTCGGGTCCAGCTTCATCACCTTCTGGGCGATGTAGAGGCTGTAGTAGCGGTAGGCCACCAGATAAACCGAGACCGAGGCGACGACGATCCACAGGGCGCTGACGTGCTCGCCCCGGCGCAGGGCCACCACCGCCAGACAGAACGCGCCGAGTATGCCGAGCGCTGCCCAGGGGAGATGGCGGATGAGTTTTTTCATGTCCATAGTAACAACCTGACTGAGAGTAGAGAGGAGATATTGTTTTGTTTATTGCTGAGTGCTGTTAACGGATGCTATGGCTATCGTGCCAGACGCGCGGGTGCGTGCGCGTCTGATTATGGGTGAGTGGTTGTATGGCGGGGCGAGCGGTTATTTTTCCGGCTGAGCGGTTTTTTGTACTGATTCCGACAACTGAAATTGTGATTCAAATCACGCTTAAGATTTTGATTACGCGCAGATTACGCGTAGTACCGACTCTTGTTGAAGTTGGTTCTCCAGTCAGGGAAAAGAGAGTCATCGACCAGACGGCAGAAAGATAACGCGAGTTTAACGCTTCATCAGCCGCACCGGTGTTTCTGGACGGCTGATGAATACTCGCCTTATTTAAAACAGCGTCTCCAGCTCCTCAACCACCCGATACTCATCATCCACCAGCAGCAGCGTCTTCCACTTGTCGAAGGTCAGGCAGGGGTGCGAGGTGCCAAAAATCAGAATATCGCCGACCTGCACATCGCAGCCGGGCGCGACGTTCAGCATGCAGTGCTGATCCATGATGCCGACGCTTTTCAGCGCGCCCGCGTCCAGCGCCAGCGCTTTTCCATCCCGGTAGTGGGCGGTCGGCTGCGGCAGCCCGGCGTCGAAGGCACTGTCGCGCTTGCCGAAGTTGACCACCGCGCGCCCCGGCTCCGGCACCGACTGCACCATTGCCACCAGCTCCAGCGCCGAAGCGAGATCGCCGCCCAGATCGCAGGCGGTGGCATCGCGGGCCCGGAGCTGCTGCTGCGATTCGTCGTAGATCCCGGTATCGTGGGTGATATAGCATCCGGGGCGAATGACCACCCGGCACTGCGGCGGCCGCTCCGCCGCCAGCCAGACATTACACACCACGTCATACCAGACGCTGCCCGCCCCGGTCAGAATAAACTCCCCGTCGACGTAGGGCGCCATTTCGCAGGCCAGCGCGGCGGCGTCGCGCAGCAGCGCCTCCACCTGCGGCTGCGGGTTATCGCCGTGCAGCACGCCCTCATACAGCTCCAGGCCGCGCAGGCGCAGGCCGGGAAGGCGGGCAACAGACTGCGCCAGCGCCAGCCCCTGCACCGTGGTCCGGCAGCCGCAGCGGCCCCCGGGGACGCCGAGCTCAATCATTACGTCCAGCCGCTGGCGGCGGGCGGCAAAAAAGTCGGAGAGCGCGCGGGCGTTGGCTTCGCTGTCCACGCAGCAGATAAAATCCACCTCGCGATAGTGCGCCTTCAGCTGCGCGACCATCGCCATATTGGCCTTTCCTACCAGCTGGTTGACCATCAGCACCCGCTGCACGCCGCTGGCCATCGCCGCGCAGGCCTGCCAGGCGCTGCCGACGCCGATGGCCCACGCGCCCGCCCGCTGCTGGGCCTGAAAGATCCACGGCGTCATGGTGGTTTTTCCGTGCGGCGCCAGCGACACGCCGCGCGCGTCGGCGTAGCGCTGCATCCACTGAATATTATTCTCCAGCGCCGATTGCTTAATCACCGCCGCGGGCAGGCAGACCTCTTCCGCCAGCACATTGGCGGGCGAGAAGAACGGGGCGGACTTGCCGGGAAACAGAAGGTTATCTTGATACTTCATATCATTTATCTCATCGTAATTTAACGGATTTAAGTTTTGGTATCATATTTATTGCATTGATAAAAATGATTATTTTTGTATTTTTCTTCATTTTGTGAATTAAAGTATCACTTTTTACTCTTTCTTTTGCGTAGTTTCCCGCTGTTTTTCTCACTTGTAAATGGTTAACTTACCCACAGAAAAATGAGGAGTAAGTGGCGATGAAGGTTGACTGGCTATTCAGAAATGTGACCGTTGTCGACGGCAGCGGCGGCGCGGAGTACCGCGCGGACGTGGCGGTAAGCGGCAAACGGATTGTGGCGATTGCGCCGGCGCTGGAGGTCGAGGCCGGGCAGGTCATCGACGGCGAAGGGCGGGTGCTGGCGCCGGGGTTTATTGATGTCCACACCCACGACGATATCAACGTTATCCGCATCCCGGAATACCTGCCGAAAATCAGCCAGGGCGTGACCACGGTGATTGTCGGCAACTGCGGCATCAGCGCCGCCTGCGCCACCATCGGCGACGCCGTGCCCGATCCGATGAACCTGCTCGGCGAGAAGCCGCAGTTTATCTATCCCAGCGTAGACGCCTACGCGCGGGCGGTGGAAAAGGCCCGCCCGGCCATCAACGTCGGCACGCTGATAGGTCATACCACGCTGCGCAACAATCACATGGACTCTCTCTACCGCGCAGCTACCGAGGGCGAGATCGCCGCCATGCGCGAACAGCTCAGCGCGGCGCTGCAGCAGGGGGCGCTCGGGCTGAGCACCGGCCTGGCCTACGCCAGCGCCAACTGCGCCCCCACCGAAGAGGTGATGGTCCTGGCGGAAACCCTGGCGGCGGAGAACGGCATCTACACCACCCACCTGCGCTCGGAGTTTGCGCCGATTCTCGACGCGCTGGACGAGGCGTTTCGCATCGGCCGCCACGGCCGGGTGCCGGTGGTGGTGTCGCACCACAAGTGCGCCGGGGCGAAGAACTGGGGCCGCACCAAAGAGACGCTGGCCTTTTTTGACAAGATGCGCCGGCAGCAGGAGATTGCCTGCGACTGCTACCCCTACTCCGCCAGCTCCTCGACGCTGGACATGAAGCAGATAACCGACGAGTTCGATATCGTCATTACCTGGTCGGAGCCGCATCCGGAAGTGGCCGGGCAGACGCTGGCGCAGATCGCCGACGGCTGGCAGATGTCGCTGCACGAGGCGGGCAGGCGGCTGATGCCCGCAGGGGCTATCTACTACAACATGGACGAGCAGGACGTGCGGCGGGTGCTGCGCTATCCGGTGACGATGATTGGATCCGACGGCCTGCCCAACGATCCGATGCCGCACCCCAGGCTGTGGGGCGCCTTCCCGCGCGTGCTCGGCCACTACTGCCGGGAGGAGCGGCTCTTCCCGCTCACCCAGGCCATTCATAAGATGACCGGCTTGTCGGCGGCCCGCTTTCAACTGCCGCGCCGGGGTCTGGTCAAGGTGGGCTACTACGCCGATCTGGTACTCTTCGATCCGCTGATGGTGAAGGACGTGGCGAGCTTCGCCGATCCCAAGCGGCCCGCTGCGGGCATTGAGGCGGTGATGGTTAACGGCGTAATGAGCTATGACGGCAATCAGCAGATTATTGGGCGGGCGGGGCGCTTCCTGCGCCGCCAGGATACGATAAAGGAGCAAGTATGAGCATTAAGCGCTACGGCACAGAGGGCGGTACCGGCACCGGCGGGCAGCACCTGCCGTTTGCCAGAGCGGTGGAGGCGGGAGGCTGGCTGTACGTTTCCGGCCAGACGCCGATGAAAAACGGTGAAGTGGTCGAGGGCGGGATCGTCGAACAGTCCCGGCTGGCTATCCAGAACTGCGTCGATATCATGACCGAGGCGGGCTATAGCCTGGCGGACGTGGTGCACGTCAGCGTTATTCTTACCGACGCGCGCTACTTTCAGTCCTTCAATAAGGTGTTCCGCGAATTTTTCGGCGATAACCCGCCGGCGCGCATCTGCTGCGTGGCGGACCTGGTGGTCGACTGCAAGGTCGAAGTGGATGTGAAATGTTTTAACGCGTCGCGAATCTAAAGAATTTCGCCGGCGTTAATCAACCTGATTGCCGCCGGCCGTAACAACAAAAAATAACGATGACTTTATCCGCCTTCGCTGAACGGCGGGGCGGCACCCTTTTATCTCAAATACCCTTCAACTGGCAGGATGTGACTTATGAATAATCATATCTTTTTAGTCGGCTTTATTATTTACGCGCTGGCAATGATCTGGCTCGGCTGGTTTGTTTCACGCAATCAGAAAAGCGGCGAGGATTTCCTGCTCGGCGGCCGCTCGCTGCCGATGTTCCTGACCCTCGGTTCGACGGTTGCCACCATGGTCGGCACCGGCTCCAGCATGGGCGCCGTCGGCTTTGGCTACAGCAACGGCTGGGCGGGCATGCTCTACGGCATCGGCGGCGCGGTCGGGATTTTGCTGGTGGCGTGGCTGTTCGCGCCGGTGCGTAAATTACGCTTTATGACCATGAGTGAAGAACTTTCTTATTATACCGGCGGCAGCCACCTTATTAAGAATATTGTCGGCCTGATGATATTTATCGCCTCGATTGGCTGGCTCGGGGCGCATATTCTCGGCGGCAGTATGTATCTGGCTTGGGCCACCGGAATTAACCTGACGCTGGCGAAAGTGATTATTGCTCTGGCCTTCGCGATTTACGTTATTATCGGCGGCTATTCGGCGGTGGTGTGGACCGATACGATCCAGGCGCTGATCCTGTTCTTCGGCTTTATCCTGATGGCCGTGCTTGCCGTGGTGCACGTCGGCGGCTGGAGCGCTATTGAGCAGGCGATGGATCCGCGGGCGCTGAGCCTGTTTGCCGTCGATAAGATGGGCGTTCTGCCGGCGCTGTCGCTTGCGACGGTGATTGGCGTTGGCGTACTGGCGACGCCCTCTTACCGCCAGCGCATCTATTCCGGTAAGGATGTGCCGTCGGTGCGCCGCTCGTTTGTCTATACCGGCGTGCTCTATCTTTTCTTCTCAATATTGCCCGCCATTATCGGTATGGCGGCCTTCACCATGAACCCGCACCTGGCCAACAGCAACTACGCCTTCCTGTTCGCCACCAGCTTCCTGCCGGCGATCCTCGGGCTGGTGGTGCTGATCGCCGGGCTGTCGGCCACCATGTCCTCCGCCAGCTCTGACGCCATCGCTGCGGTCGCCATCATGATGCGCGACCTGTATACGATGATCGTCGGCAGAATGCCGCCGGAGAACCGCGCCATCACCCTTTCACGCTGGATGCTGGCGGCGGTCATCGGCCTGGCGCTGCTGTTTGCGCTCACCTCGGACGATATCATCAGCTACATCACCAAAATGATCTCGATGCTGATGTCGGGCCTGTTTGTCTGCTCCATCCTCGGCCGCTTCTGGCCGCGCTTTAACTGGCAGGGAGCGCTGACTTCGCTGATTAGCGGTATGGCGGTCTCAGCCGCCATGCTGATGAACGATGCCTGGCTGGCGCGCTGGGGCAACCCCTGCATTCCGTCGGTCATTGCCAGCCTGGTCTTTGGCGTGGCGGTGACGCTACTGACCCCCGCCAGCCGCGTCAGCCGCGAAGAGGCGCTGGCGATGATCACCCGCGAGCGCGAGGCTCAGCCGGACGTGCGCAGCCTGCGCGCTGGCAAGCGCAGTCCCGCCGGAGGCCGGTAATGGAGAACTACATTGCCGTTGACTGGGGATCGAGCCACCTGCGGGCCTGGCACATTGCCGACGGCGCGTGCGTTAACCGCCTCAGCCTGCCTTACGGCGTGACCCGCATTGCGCCGGGCGAGGCGCCGGAGATTTTTCGCCGCCACATCGCCCCCTGGTGCGGGGCGTCGCCGCTGCCGGTGGTGATGGCGGGGATGATCGGCAGCGACGCGGGCTGGCGGCCCGTGCCCTATCTGGCCTGCCCGCTGCCGCTGGCCGGGATTGGCCGCGGGCTGTATGAGGTTGAGGAGCAGGTGTGGATCGTCCCCGGCCTGAAGCTGGAGCGGGAGGGCGAGTACGGCGTGATGCGCGGGGAAGAGACCCAACTGCTGGGGGCGATGCGTCTGGCGCCCGCGGCCTGCTGCGTGATGCCCGGCACCCACAGCAAGTGGGTCGGCCTCAGCGGCGGCAGCGTGGAGCGCTTCGATACGGCGATGACCGGCGAGCTGCACCACCTGCTGATGCACCATTCGCTGATCGGCAAAGGGCTGCCCGCGCAGCGGCGCGACGACCGCGCCTTTACACGCGGCCTGGAGAAGGGGCTTGGCGAACCGTCGCTGGTGAATGCGCTGTTCGCGACCCGCGCCGCAAGAGTGCTGGGCGCGCTGGCGGAGACCGCCGTGGCCGATGCGCTTTCCGGTCTGCTGATCGGCGCCGAGGTAGCGACGTTCAGCCGCCGCTACCGGGCGGAACAGATAACGCTGGTGGCAAGCGACGCGCTCGCGCCCCGCTACCGCCAGGCGTTCGCCCGCCTGGGCACCGCCGTCAGCCTCTGTCCTGGCGAGGCGGCATTTTTACAGGGCATAAGGAGCATTATTGATGGACGATATTAAACTGGTGGCGATCCTGCGCGGGATCCGTCCCGCCGAGGCCGCCGATCACGTCGGCGCCCTGATTGAAGAGGGCTTTCGCTACGTTGAGATCCCGCTCAACTCTCCGGACTGGCAGCATAGCATTCCGCAGATGGTGAAGCGCTACGGGGAGCGGGCGGTGATTGGCGCGGGCACGGTGCTCACCGCCGCACAGGTGGAGACGCTGGCCGAGGCGGGCGCCGCGCTTATCGTCACGCCCAATACGCAGCCGGCGACCATCCGCCGGGCGGTGGCAAAGGGCATTCTCGTCTGCGCGGGCTGTGCCACGGCGACCGAGGCGTTTAACGCCCTGGAGGCCGGGGCGCAGTGGCTGAAAATTTTTCCCTCGTCGGCGTTCGGACCGGGCTATATTGCCGCCCTGAAGGCGGTCCTGCCCCCGGAGGTGCCGGTGCTGGCGGTGGGCGGCATCACCCCGGAGAACCTGGCCGACTATCTGGCGGCGGGCTGCGCCGGGGCGGGGCTGGGGAGCGATCTCTACCGCGCCGGGCAGAGCGCGGCGCAGACCCGCCAGCAGGCCCGGCGCTATCTCGCGGCCTGGCGCGACGCGCGCTAGTCGCCCAGCGGCTGGCGATCGGCACCGCCCCGGTGGCTGTCCAGCGCCAGCTTGATACGGCGAATGCGGTCCTTTGCCTGCGCTTTATTGGCCATCGCCAGTTCGGTGGCCAGCACGTCTACCATCGCCAGCATCGCGTAGCGCGAGGTACTGGGCTTAAAGATATAGTCGTTTTCCCGCACCAGCAGCGGCAGCAGCAGATCGGCCTGCTCCGCCAGCGGCGTGCCTTCCGGCGCGATGGCGATAACCTTTGCGCCGTACTGGCGGGCGATGGCGGCGCTCTCGGTGATCTCCTGGGTATAGCCGCCGAGAGAGAGCGCCACCACCACGTCTTTCGGCGCCACCGCCGCGCACATCATCCGCGCCAGCAGGCCGTCGCTCTGGCTGACCACCGGCAGGCCGAGGCGGAACAGGCGGTACTGCATCTCCATTGCGCAGATGGTGGATCCGCCGCCCATGCCGATGGCGAGGATCTGCCGGGCGCCGCTGAGCAGGGCGACCGCCTGACTCAGGGCCCCGGCATCCAGCGCCCGGCGGTTGGTCTCCAGTACGCTGATAATCGATTCATAGATCCCCTGCACGCCCTCCAGATCGGGCACATCGAGAATAAAGCGCTGTCCCACCGCCAGCGACTGGGCCAGCCGCAGCTTTAGTTCGCGCACGTCCTTACAGCCCAGCGCGCGGGCAAAGCGGGTCACCGACGCCTGGCTGGTGCCGGTCAGGCGCGCCAGCCCGGCAATCGGCAGTTCGGCGGCGGCCGCCGCGTCGTCGAGGATAAACTGGGCGATGCGCTTTTCGGTGGCGGTCAGCGACATAAAGCGGTCGGTGATGCAGGAGATGATGTCGATAGTCCAGGCCATGTGCGGTATCACTGCGTTGATTAATAATGGTACTTTGTACCACAGATGCGTCGACGCCGCAGCGCAGCTTCTGCGCAAAAAAAATCTCTGTTACCGCCCATGAGCAGGATCAAAATGATTAAAGTTTTTTCACGGCAGGCCGTTAATTCTTTAATCTGCTCACTGGAATGAAACGACATGCTTAACCGTATCAAGATAGTCACCAGCCTGGTGCTGGTATTAGTGCTGTTTGGTCTTTTACAACTGACCTCCGGCGGCCTTTTCTTCAGCGCCCTGAAAAATGACAAAGAAAACTTCAACGTTCAGAAAGTCATCCGCCAGCAGCAGTCGACGCTGAACGGCAGCTGGGTGGCGCTGCTGCAGACCCGCAATACGCTGAACCGCGCCGGGATCCGCTACATGATGGATCAGAACAATATCGGCAGCGGCGCGACGGTTGCCGAACTGATGCAGACCGCCAGCCTGTCGCTGCAGGAGGCGGAAAAACGCTGGGCGGAATATCAGAGCCAGCCGCGGGATCCGCGCCAGAGCGAGGCCTCGGCGCTCGACATCAAGCGCAACTACGATATCTATCACGGCGCGCTGGCGGAGCTGATTGAGTTGCTAAAAGCGGGAAAAATCAACGCCTTCTTCGATCAGCCAACCCAGGGTTATCAGGATGGTTTTGAAAAGGCCTACGTCAACTACTTCCAGCAAAACGACCGCCTTTACGAGCAGGCCGTGGAGGATAACCAGCACTCTTATAACCAGGCTATCTGGATCCTGGTGGGCGTACTGGTGACGGTACTGGTGATTATTCTGGTGGTGTGGACGGGTATCAACCACTCGGTGATCCGCCCGCTGCATCGCCTGATGGAGAGTATTCGCCACATTGCCGGCGGCGACCTGCTGAAGCCTATCGACGTGCACGGCACCAATGAGATGGGCCGCCTGGCGGACTCCCTGCGCCACATGCAGGGCGAGCTGGCGCGCACCGTCGGCGAAGTGCGCAGCGGCGCCGATGCGATTTACAGCGGCGCCAGCGAGATTGCGATGGGCAATAACGATCTCTCTTCCCGCACCGAGCAGCAGGCGGCGTCGCTGGAAGAGACGGCGGCCAGCATGGAACAGCTGACGGCGACCGTGAAGCAGAATGCGGAGAACGCCCGCCAGGCCAGCAACCTGGCGCTCAATGCTTCCGAAACGGCGCAGAAGGGCGGCAAGGTGGTGGACAATGTTGTGCAGACGATGCGCGAAATCACTACCAGCTCGCAGAAGATTGCCGACATTATCAGCGTTATCGACGGCATTGCCTTCCAGACCAATATTCTGGCCCTTAACGCGGCGGTAGAAGCGGCGCGCGCCGGCGAACAGGGGCGCGGCTTTGCGGTGGTGGCGGGTGAGGTGCGCAACCTTGCCCAGCGCAGCGCCCAGGCGGCCCGCGAGATCAAGAGTCTGATTGAAGACTCCGTCAGCCGGGTCGATGTCGGCTCCACGCTGGTCGAAGGCGCGGGCGAAACCATGGCCGAAATCGTCAACGCCGTCACCCGCGTGACCGATATTATGGGCGAGATCGCCTCTGCCTCCGACGAGCAGAGCCGCGGCATCGATCAGGTTGGACTGGCGGTGGCCGAGATGGATCGCGTGACCCAGCAGAACGCCTCGCTGGTTGAAGAGTCGGCGGCGGCGGCGGCGGCGCTGGAAGAGCAGGCGAGCCGCCTGACGCAGGCCGTTGCGGTGTTCCGCATTGAACAGGCGCGGCAGTCGGCAGGCCGCGAGGCCGCGCCGGTTAAAGCCAGCCCTGCGCCCGTCGCGCTGCGCAAGCCGGCGGTGGCCGACGGCGAAGACAACTGGGAAACCTTCTGATGTGAATGGCCCGGCGCGGCGCGCCGGGCTACAGCGTCAGGCGCATGGCGCAGCGCATCTCGCGCGCCAGGCCGTGCGCCGCTTCCTCCTCCAGCCGCTGCTTCAGCTCCGGCGTCAGAGCCTCCTCTTCAACAACAGCAAATCCCAGCCGGGCGTAGAACGGCGCATTCCACGGTACGTGGCGGAAAGTGGTCAGCGTGAGCGCAGCCAGTCCGTTATGCCTGGCGCGGGCGGCGGCGGCATTCAGTAAACTGCGGCCCGCGCCCTGGCCCTGCCGATCGCGGCGTACGGAGAGTTCGGCGATAAACAGGGCATCGTCAGCGGCGTCGAGGAGCACAAAGCCGACCGGAACTCCTTCCTGTACGGCCACCAGGCTGCGGCCCCGCGCCCGGTACTGCCGGTGACGCGCGGCATCGATGACCGGCGCCTGCGCCAGCCAGGCCAGGGCGGGGATCGCAAGAAACGCCTGCGCCGCCGAGCGTTCAACGGCGGGCAGATGGGCAATGTCGGCGGGCCGGGGCGGACGAACGGCGATCGCGTTTTTCATCGGGCGGCGGGCGAGGGGGGCTACCCCTCGCTTTTCACTATCTTAATTTCCACCATCCCGATCCCCAGCCTGCGCGGCGCGTGGCCGAGGATATTGCCCTCGTTGGTGGCCTGCGGCGCAGGCGGGACGATGGTCAGCAGGCGGCTGCCGGTCGGGTTATCGAAGTGCAGCGTGGTGGTGGTTATCTCGTGGCTCAGGGTCAGAGTCTGCTCGCTGTCGCCGACCCGCACCGGCACCGGCTTATCGGCGTTCTGGCCGAAGGCGCGGGCGGTAATAATCAGGTCGAACCTGGCCGGCAGCGGGTCTTTATACTCAATTTTCACTGCGTCGCCGAGCTGGGCGTTGGACCAGCGGCCCCACAGCTCCGGGCGGGAGATACCGCTGAACTGCTTCACCTCCTCCGGCGCGCCGGCGACGTTAAAGATAAAGCTGTCGGCCTTGTAGCGGATGTCGTTATCGACAATTTTCAGCGTATCGACGTTGTGCTGATAGCGGGCGACGTCAATCACCGTCTCCTTAAACGCCGCTTTGCCTTTCCACAGCGGCTGATTGACGTGCTCCACCTTCTGCTCGCCGCCCAGCTGGCCGGAAGAGACGCACCAGTCGGTGGACAGCGCCAGCGCGGGCGACCACAGCTGGCCCATCTTGTAGCAGCGGTCGATCCACATAAAGTTGTCGCGCGGGGCGAAGCCCGCCAGCTGGAAGCGCAGCGGCGCGGAGTATTCGCTCTCCGGCAGCGGCTCGACGCGCTTATCGGAGACCCGCAGCAGCAGCGGCAGGCGGAAGTGGCTGCCGGAGAAAGCAATCATGTTTTTCTGGCTGTCGATGGTGTAGTCCTTGATCGACTTAGGGAAGTTCCACAGGCGGATGATGTCCGGCTTCCACGCCAGCACCTTCTCCTTCATATTGAGGAACACCTCCGCCAGCGACTGCCCTGAGAGGCTGCTGCGCCCGAGGCCGAGATAGTTATCGCCGCCGAGAATATCGAGCACCGTGGCGCCGTTATCCAGCGAGCTGCGCTTCACGCCGACCACCTCCTGCTGCGGCTTATCGCCGCGAATGATCATAAACAGGTTATTGCGGTCCTGCTTGTTGAGGTAATCCCAGGCGGTGTTCTTCATTGCCAGATGGTCCGATGACACCACAATCACCGTATTTTTAAAGTACGGCGAGGCCTTAATTTTTTCGATCAGCGCCGCGATGTGCTCCTGGCTGCAGCTTACCGCGCTGAAGGACTGGTTCACCTTGCCGCCGATTTCGTACTTTTTGCGCTGGCAAGTGCGGGAAACGAAGCCGTCCGGATGGTGAGTATCCACCGTCAGGGTAAACAGCGAGAAGCGCTGGCCGGACTTCGACAGCTCTTCATACTTTTGCCACACCTCGTCGAGGACGGTGTCATCGTAGAAGCCCCAGTCGTTGCGGTAAGCCGGGTCGGCCACCACGCTTTTGAGCTCTTCTGAACCGTACAGATGATCGAAACCGTGGGATCGGAGAAACACATCTTTGCCGGCGAAGCGCAGGTTGGCGCCCTGCATAAAGTAGTTCTGATAGCCGGAATTTTTCAGGATGTCGCCGAGGCAGACATTCTGCGGGAAGAAGCTGGAGACCGACGCCGAGGCGTTGCCCTCAAACGGCGCAAACAGCGGAATGCCGCACTGGGAGGCAACCATGCCGGCGATGGTGTAGTCGGTGCCCGGCAGCTGCATGGTGTGGCTGAAGTCGACGCTCTCGCTTCTGAGCTTATTCATTTCCGGCGCGAGGTCCGGGAAGGCGTCGTTGTTGAAGTAAGTGCGTTCCAGGCTTTCGCCGTAGATATAGACCAGGTTCAGCTGCGGATGGGGAATGGTTTTCGACGGCTCTTTGTACCAGGCGGCAAAGTCCGGATCGCCGTCGCGGGCCTGGGACTTCACCAGCTCCGTCAGCTGGCGGAAGGCCGGGCTGGCGTCAACGGAGGCCAGGGCCAGGCACAGCGCCAGCAGGCTGTAGCCAAAGTGGTGCGGACGGCGGCGGCGGCGCAGCAGCCAGCCCAGCCCGCCGAACACCAGTACCAGCGTCAGAATCAGCCCGGCGCCCGGCAGGAGATATTTGCCGAAGCCCGCGCCGGTGAGGCTGTTGGTCAGCGTATAGAGCACGGCATCGTTGATGCCGTCGCCGGTAAAGTAGTTGCTGGCGTAAAGCGTCAGATTCAGAACAACAAACAGGCCAAGCACCGCCAGGGTGGCGGAAAACCACCAGGCGTTGCGGCCCGCTTTCCATGAGTAGAGCGTCACGGACGCGAGAAACAGAGCAATGGAGACAAGCTCGGACACGGCACATCCTCAGTGAGGCCCGCCATCCTCTGGCGGGCATAGCAATTTCGACGCTACACTTTAATGGTTGCGCAATATTGCTGCAATTGTAGCGTCATGAAATTGCGGATCGCCTAAGATTTGGCTGAGAAGTGCAGAGGTTTTAGCCCGCTCACGTTCGGCGTGGGCGGGCGCTGAGGCGGGGATCAGGAGATAAAACTGGCGCCCTGCTTGAGGACGAGGTCGCAGGCCTTGGTTTTCACCTTTTTACCCAGCTCAGTGTTGCCCAGCGTGCTGAGATTCAGCTGCTGGCCGTTCTGGGCGTTGAGCAGACCCTGAATGCCGCTGGTGTAGTCGGTATCCTGCTTCTGCTGTTCGCTGCTGGTCAGGCCGAGCTTGTCGAGCACCTTATCCTTCACGTTCTGCGCGTCGGTAGCGTCGGTCAGCTTCTGATTGGCGCAGTACTGCAAAATACCGGCGGCATTGTTCATGTTGCTGGCGCTCAGTGCCTGGCCGTTGCCGTTCAGCAGTCCGGCCAGCGAGGAGAGGGAGGTACCGCCCTGCTGACCGCTCTGACCGCCGAGCTGGCTGGCGGCGCTGGAAAGCGAATCGGTCAGGGAAGAGGCCATCGCCCCGCCGGAGAGCAGCGCGCAGGCCGCGGCAGCGGCGCAGAGGGTGCGTTTTGCAGATTTCATCATGTCGGACTCCTTTCAACGTTAACTCCCGGAGTATACAGCGTCATCCGCCAGGATTGGTCCTAATACTCTTTGCCGGTCACCCGGCTGCGGTAGCTGCCCCAGTTGAAGATGACCCACAGGCTGTTGCCCAGCCGCATGCGGTCCATCACCCGCTCGCCCAGCAGTTTATTCATTTCCTCCATGTTGCTGTTGGTCAGCATGCCGGTAGGGCGCTTGGAGGAGGAGCGGCGGTCGACGATCTGATTGATAATCACTTTTTCATAGCGGGACTCGGTCTGGACGCCGATTTCGTCAATCACCAGCAGATCGACGTTGCTGAGATCGTTAAGCAGCTGCTCTTCGCTGCTCTCCCGGTTGCCGAAGGTCTCTTTCATCGCCGACATGATATCGGCGACGGTGATGATCAGCACCGACTTGCCGCGCAGCAGCAGCTCGTTGCAGATGGCGGCGGCGAGGTGGTTTTTCCCCGTCCCCGGCTTGCCGGAGAAGATAAAGCTGGCGATGTTGCCGTCAAACTCCTCCACGTACTGGCGCGCTTTGGCCAGGGCATTCATCTGCCCGTCACACTCGATATGGTAGTTATCGAAGGAGCAGTTCTGGTGCAGCGGGCGAATGCCGGAGCGGTTGAAGGTGCGCTGCATCTTCATGGCCCGGTTCTCGCGCTCCAGCGCCGCCGAGCGCAGCTGGCCCTGCTCTTTTTGCCAGGCCAGCAGCTCTTCGCCGGTTTTGAACGCCGGTTCGATGTGCTTCGGCATCATTTTCTGCAGACGCTGCATTACGTCGCCAATATTTTTCATCACTTAACCTCGAAAGCCGGGGGGGATGTGGTTGTCAGGTTCAGAAATGGCGTTCATATCGCGCTTCGGCTGGCCGTTGTTGCCGGCGCGGCCAATTTGCAGGCTGCGGGCCAGCTTCTGCTGCCACTGCACGTGGTGAAACACTTTGCCTTCCGCCTGCCAGTAGGCGACGAACGACGCCAGCTCCTCCGGCGTGGCGGGCGCGGTCAGGGCAATGCCCCACAGGGCCGCCATCCGCTGAAATTCCGCGTCCGGCTGCCAGCCGTCGTACATGGCGAATTTACCCAGCGGCACCGCGACGGGCGCGGGCGCCGGATCGTTAAACAGCGCGCCGTCCAGCGCCACGTCGCTGCCGGGGCGGGCGAGTTTTGCCTCAAGATCCAGCAGCTGCGCCAGCCGCGCGGGCGTGATGGCGTAAAACGCCGGGGCATTGTTAGCAAACACCGCAACGGTGCCGTTTTCGGCTTTCTTTAACACGCCGTCGGGGTCGTCGTTAAACGCATCAACGCCGATGACGCTGGCGGTCAAAATTCTGGAAGACATAGCGCAAATTCAGGAGTGGCAGAACATCGGCAGATAGTAGCACAGACCCGGGCGAAAGATCAGACCCGGGGACGCTTGCGGTAGAGCCACAGGCCGGGCAGCGACAGCCCTATCGACAGTGCGCCGACGATGGAGATGGCTTTAAAGAAGTTGCCGAGCAGGGTCTCCATCAGCGCTTCGCTGTAGCCGAAGTGGCTGATTTTTACCGCCGAAATCATCGCCGTGTAGGCGGAGATACCGGGAAACATCGGAATGACGGCGGCGACGGTAAAAATTTTCGGGTGCGCCAGATACCAGCGCGACCAGCGGATGCCGATGCAGCCCACCAGGATCGCCGCAAAAAACGTCGCCCACTCCACGCTGAGGCCACTGTGCATCATCAGCATCCGCGAGCCGTGGCCGATGGCGCCGAGCAGCGCGCACCACGGTAGCGCGCGGGCGGGGACGTTAAAGACAATGGCAAAGCCCACCGCCGGCACGGCGGACAGCAGCATATCCTGCGCCAGCGCCAGTAAAAAAGGAATTATGCCCATCCGCGCAGCCCCCACAGCGCCATCGCCAGCACCACGCCGATGCAGGTGGCCAGGGTCAGCATACTGGCGATCGCCCAGCGCGCCAGGCCGGTATTGACGTGGCCCTTAAACATGTCCGCCACCGCGTTGATCAGCGGAAAGCCCGGCACCAGCAGCAGGACGCTGGCCGCCATGGCGATCGTCGAGGTCTGGACAAACGGCGGCAGGCGCAGCAGCAGCCCGGAGACGGTGGTGGCGGCAAAGGCGGTAATGCAGAAGTTTATCTGCGGATGCAGCCCGCGGTGGGTCAGCAGCTGGCGGATATACATGGCGACGGCGCTGGCGCAGAAGGTGACCAGCGCCCCGTCCCAGCCGCCGCCGTTCAGGCGGCAGAAGCAGGCGCAGGAGAGCGCCACCATGCTGACGACCAGCCAGCGCGGGTAGCGCAGGGGCTGGATATGGCTCAGGCGTTTGCCAACGTCGTCGGCGTCCAGCAGCGCGTGTTCGGCCATGATGACAATATGCTGCACTTTGGTGACAACGTGCATATTAATGCCGCGATCGTGATTTTTTCGCGTGGAGGTGAGGCACTCGCCGCGATAGAGCGTCGTCAGCACGATGGCGTTAGAGGAGATGGCGCTCTCCACGCTGTCCATCCCCAGCGCCAGCCCGAGGCGGCTGGAAAGCTCGTCCACCAGCGCGCTCTCGGCGCCGTGCTGTAACAGCAGCAGCGCGCACTGAATGCACAGCCGCGTAACGTGTCGTTGGTCCATTTGCATCCGTTCCTTTATGGCTACTGAGCCGTAACGGAACAGATTTTGAACTACGCCACACTTTTTGTAAATCGTTGGAAAGTGCACGTTTACCGTGATTTTTGGCCTTCTTTTTTACGGCCGGGTTATCAAAAATGCATTAAGACACTTTGTTGATACAAAAATAAAACAAATAATTAACTATTGGAGGCTGCAAGCGTGAAAACCCAGGTCGTGATTATTGGCGCAGGTCCCTCGGGTCTGCTGCTGGGGCAGCTGCTGCACCGGGCGGGGATCGATAACCTGATTATCGAGCGCCGGACGCCGGAGTATGTGCTGGGGCGCATCCGGGCGGGCATTCTGGAGAGCGGCACCGTTGCCCTGCTGCGGGAAGCGGGCGTCGGGGCGCGAATGGACGCCGAAGGGCTGGTCCATCACGGCGTCGAGTTTCTGTTCGACGGGCAGCGCACGCCGGTGTCGCTCAGCGCGCTGACCGGCGGCAAGAGCGTAATGGTCTACGGCCAGACCGAGGTGACCCGGGACCTGATGGCGGCGCGGGCCGACAGCGGGGCGCCGGTTATTTACGGCGCGGACAACGTCGTTCTGCACGACATGAAGTCGGACCGGCCGTACGTGACCTTTGATAAAGAGGGCGAGCCGTGCCGGGTGGAGTGCGACTTTATCGCCGGCTGCGACGGCTTTCACGGCGTCTCGCGCCAGAGCATTCCCGCCGCGTCGCGGCGCGAGTTCGAAAGCGTCTGGCCGTTTGGCTGGCTGGGGATGCTGGCCGATACGCCGCCGGTGAATCCGGAGCTGATTTACGCCCATCATGAACGCGGATTCGTGCTTTGCAGTCAGCGCTCACTTACCCGAAGCCGCTACTATCTGCAGGTACCGCTCAGCGACCGCGTTGAACAGTGGTCCGACGAACGTTTCTGGCAGGAGCTGACGCGCAGGCTGCCGGCAGATCTGGGCAATAAGTTAGTGACCGGTCACTCACTGGAGAAGAGCATTGCCCCGCTGCGCAGCTATGTGGTGGAGCCGATGCAGTACGGCAGGCTGTTTCTGGTGGGCGATGCGGCGCACATCGTGCCGCCGACCGGCGCCAAGGGGCTGAACCTCGCCGCCTCGGACGTTAACTACCTCTGGCGGATCCTGCGCGAGTACTACCTGCGTGGACGCGGCGACCTGCTGGCCCGCTACTCCGGCTACGCGCTGGACCGGGTGTGGAAGGGCGAACGCTTCAGCTGGTTTATGACCCATCTGCTGCACGACTTCAGCGAGAAGAGCCCGTTTGACCGCAAAATGCAGCAGGCGGATCGCCGCTACTACCTCGGCTCCCGGGCCGGGCTGACGACCATTGCCGAAAACTATGTCGGGCTGCCCTACGAGACGGTTGCCTGATCCGACGTTAACAGGAGGCTTGATGCCCCGGAGCAGTAAAGTCCCGACGTTTAAGCTGTACGGCGAGGCGGCGGGCTGGCCGACGCCGGAGCTGCTGCACTGTGAGTCTATTTTTGAGCGCAGCAGCCTGCACGGGTGGCACATTCGCGTACACCAGCACGCGGAGCTGGTGCAGATGCTCTACCTGCAGAAGGGGCAGGCGGAGATTATGGTGGAAGGGGAGACGATTATCTGCCGCGAGGCCAGCCTGCAGGTGGTGCCCGCGCTGTGCGTGCACGGCTTTCGCTTCTCGCCCGGCACCCAGGGCTACGTGCTGTCGCTCTCCCTGCCGCTGCTGGGCCGCTTTGAGGCGCAGTTTGGCCGCCAGCTCGAGGTGCTCAACCGCCCGGGCTGCGTGGCGGTGAAAGCGTCGAAAAAGCATATCGACGCCCTGTTCGCGACGCTGCTGGCGGAGTATCAGCAGGAGCAGGACGCCAGGGAGATGATGCTGCACGCTATGCTCAGCGCGCTGCTGGTGTGGCTCAATCGCCAGGTGCAGGCGCCGCCGCCAGCTGAAGCGGGCGGTGAACGCAAGCGCACGGTGATGCGCCAGTTCGCCCGGCTGATTGAGAGCCACTACCGGGAACACCTGCCGCTGGCGGAATACGCCCGGCGGATCGGGCTGTCGGTGACCCATCTCAATACGCTGTGCCGGGAGCTGCACGGCTGCAGCGCGCTGGGCGTGCTGCACCGGCGCCTGATGCTGGAGGCGGAGCGCAGTCTGCGCCACACCAGCATGAGCGTACGGCAAATTGCCGACTTTCTCGGATTCAGCGATGCGACCTACTTTTCGCGCTTTTTTCGCCGCTACCGGGGCGAGGCGCCGGGGCGGTTTCGCCAGCGGCTGATGGCCGACTCGTAGCCGGGGCTACTGGCAGACGTCAACCCACTCGGCGTCCGTCAGTTCCGCCAGCCGCTGCGGCGAGAGGCGCACGGCGCTGTGGATGGCGCCGGCGGCGGGCAGCACTTCATCATAGTCTTTTAACGACACATCGCAGTAGACGGCGAGCGGGTTCTCCAGGCCAAAAGGGCAGACGCCGCCGACCGGATGGCCGGTCCAGGTGACCACCTCATCGGTACTGAGCATCCGCGCCTTGGCGCCGAAAGTGGACTTCAGCTTTTTATTGTCCAGCCGGGCGTCGCCTTTGGCGACCACCAGTATCACGGCATCCTTGACCTTCAGGGAGAGGGTTTTGGCTATCTGCCCCGGGGCGACGTTGTGCGCCGCTGCCGCCAGCGCCACGGTGGCGGTACTTTGATTCAGTTCGATGATTTCAATATCGGGGGCGCGGTCTGAGAAAAATTGCCGCACGGATTCAAGGCTCATGGTTCTCTCCTGATATAAGCGCAGTAAATCTGGCACAAGCCGCCGGTACTGTAAATATCCGCCGTAACGATAGCGGCTATTTCGCCGTTTATCGATCCTCTTCACATTCGCTGCAACCGGTTACAGTAACCGGTTGCAGATGCGGCAAACCGGGATTAAAACTGAAGAGGTAACCTACTCAGTCATTTATAAAAAACAACAGCCGTCCTATGAAACCTTTCCCGCAGGAGAGCCGCCATGTCAGGTAATAGCGCCGCGTTTAATCTGATTTTTCGCTTTGTTGAAAATTACGTTAGCCCGATTGCCGGGCGGATCTCCGCCCAGCGCCACGTCATGGCCATCCGCGACGGCTTTATCTCCGCGATGCCGTTTATGATTGTCGGCTCTTTCCTGCTGGTGTTCGCCTACCCGCCCTTTTCGGCGGATACCACCCTGGGCTTTGCCCGCGCCTGGCTGGATCTGGCCAAAGAGTACGAAGGGCGTATTCTGACGCCGTTTGATATGACGATGGGCATTATGTCTATCTACATCTGCGCGGCCATCGCCTATAACCTCGGCAAGCACTACGAGAAGGGCGCCGGGCTGGATCCGTTTATGTGCGCCATGCTGTCGATCATGGCCTTTCTGCTGGTGGCGGCGCCGAAAACCGACGGCGCGCTGCCGGTGGACAGCCTCGGCGGCACCGGCATTTTTACCGCCATTCTGGTGGCGCTCTACTGCGTGGAGATGATGCGCTTTCTGAAGGTGCGCAATATCGGCATTCGCCTGCCGGATCAGGTGCCGCCGATGATCAAAAATTCATTCGATCTGCTGATCCCGGTGCTGGTGGTGGTGGTGACCCTCTACCCGCTGAGTTTGCTGATCCAGAGCCAGTTCGGGATGCTGATCCCGCAGGCGATCATGGCGCTGTTTAAGCCGCTGGTGTCGGCGGCGGACTCGCTGCCGGCGATCCTGCTGGCGGTGCTGATTGGCCATCTGCTGTGGTTCGCGGGTATCCACGGGGCGGCCATTGTCTCCGGGATGCTGCAGATGTTCTGGCTGACCAACCTCGGCCTCAACCAGACCGCGCTGGCGCAGGGCGCGCCGCTGCCGCACATCTTCATGGAGGCGTTCTGGACCTTCTTCATCGTCATCGGCGGCTCCGGGGCGACGATGGGGCTGGTCATCTGCTACCTGCGCAGCCGCTCCGCCCATCTGCGCTCAATTGGCCGCCTGGGCGTGGTGCCGAGCTTCTTTAACATTAACGAGCCGGTGATTTTCGGCACACCTATCGTCATGAATCCGGTGTTCTTTATTCCCTTCCTGCTGGCGCCGATGGTCAACGCCACGCTCGCCTGGGCGGCAATGAAGCTCGATCTGATTGGCCGGGTGATCTCGGTGGTGCCGTGGACCGCGCCCGCGCCGGTGGGTGCGGCCTGGGCGCTGGGCTGGGACTTCCGGGCGGTGATCCTCGTGGTGCTGCTGGCCTGCGTATCGGCCATTATCTACTTCCCGTTCTTCAAGGTGTACGAGAAGCAGCTGCTGGCGCAGGAGGCGGAAGAGGCGCAGCGCGCGGCGCAGGAGGGGGAGCAGGTGGCGTAACGGACCCGGGCCCGGCTACTTCAGCGTGCAGTCGCCGCACGGCTGGACATCCGGCAGGCGGTAGCGCTGGCAGCAGGTGCGGCGCACCAGCGCGCCGTCGCGCATGACGACCGTGCGCCACAGCGGATTATCGCGGCCGTCGGAAAAGCGCGGAGAGAAAAAGAGGTGCTGGCGCAGTGCGTTGACCAGCCCATCGCCGAGCAGCGGCCGGAGGTCGCCGAGATACCAGTTGATCAGATAGCCGGTGTTGCTCCAGATAAGCTTACCGTTGATGTCGCCGGTTGCTTCCAGGGCTTCTACCGCCGGCAGCAGCGTGCGGGTCACCAGCTGTTCTGCCCGCGCCTCCGGCGGCATGGCCGCAAGGACCGCGTCCGGCTCGGCGTCTATCCAGAAGCAGGCCGCCCGGCCGGTTTCGTGGAATCCGGCATAAAAGTGCTGCGGATCGAGGCTGAATCCCTCCGACAGGGTCAGCAGCGCCAGCAGCAGCGGCGGCACCTGCAGGCCGAAGTACCACTGCGCCCAGAGGGAGAGCAGCGGTTTGTTTTCCCGCGCGCGGGCCGGATCGTTGCGGTAGAGATGGTCGGAGTAGGCCGCCAGCAGGGCGCTAAGCTGGCTGCCGCGCTGCCATTCGCCCAGCGGCATTGCCCGCAGCGGCGGCGGCTCAAAGTGGGTAAAGTCGAGCATTTCTGGCCGCTGACGGGCGATGCCGTCGCGCAGCGATGCCGAAAGCGTCGGCGCCGCCGCGAGCAGCGTGCGCCAGATGATGCCGTCAGCGGTCGGTGCGGTGCGCAAAGCCATAGCGGGAACAACCATAAATCTAAATGAGAATGATTTCTAATCCTAGCGCCCGCCAGGGCGATTCGCAATGTTTTAAAGCGTTACCCGGCGCTAATCCTGCCATTTTTTACGCAGCGACATCAGCGGCGTCACCGAAATACCGTGGATCAGCACGCTGGCAACCACCAGCGTCAGGGCGCAGTCGAGCATAAAAGAGACTTCATCCCCGCGCATGCCGTGCGTCCAGGCCCAGGCAATATAGTTGAGGCTGCCGATGCCGCGTATTCCCAGCCAGCCGATCATCAGCCGCTGAGAGGTGGAAGCGCCGCATCTGCCGGTAAACAGCCATACCGCCGCCGGACGAATGAGTATAAACAGCAGGGCGGCAATCAGCAGGCCGGCCGGCTGCCAGTGCTGCGCAAGCGTGATCCCCAGCACGATGACGATGGCGGCGGCAAACAGGCGCTCGACAATATCGCCGAAGGTCAGAGCATCCCCGACGACCAGGCCGACCGACTGTACGCGGTTAACTTCCTGAAAACCGTGGCGCTGGTGGGGATTGACCATCAGTTCAGCCGGCAGGGCGACCCCGTCTTCTTCATGGCGCTCGTCAGGAAAGCGGCGCTGGATCTTAAGCTCCGCGCCGCGCAGCCCGATCCCTGCGGCAAACGCCGCCAGAAAGCCGGACGCGCCCAGCATCATCGTAATCGAAAAGCTCAGGGCGATGAGCGCCAGGGCCAGGAAGTCGTTGGGGGAAAACTCGCTCTGGGAGTAGCGGAAGTGGGTGGCAATCAGGCCGACGCCGCGCCCCAGCAGGAAGCCGATGATCGTCCCGGCGATCAGCGACCACAGCAGCTCGACGCTGAACCAGTGCGCGATTTCCGCCATCGCGGGAACATCATCTGCCTTGAAGAACAGCAGCGCGAGGGCCAGCAGCGGCAGGGCGGTGCCGTCATTGAGTCCGGCCTCGGTAGAGAGGGAGAGGCGCAGGCTGTCGCTGTCCCGCGAGTCGCTGATGGATATGAGGCTCGCCAGCACCGGATCGGTCGGGGCAACGATCGCGCCCAGCGCCAGGGCTACGGGCCAGCTCAGGTCGAGCAGATAGTGTCCGGCGACCATAACGCCCAGCACAGTCACAATCATCGCCGGCCCGGCCAGCATTACGCCCATTTTCCAGCCGTAGGCGCTGAAGGGCAGGCGGATTTTCAGGCCGGTCATAAACAGCGAGGCCGCCATGGCGATTTCAGTGCAGTGGGCGATGATCGTGCTGTATTTGATAATATCGATATTAATCAGGTTGAGCACCCAGGGGCCAAAGGCGATACCGACCAGCAGATAGAGTCCGAAGATGGTCACCGGCGTGCGGTTAATCCAGCCAAGGCTTAACGAAAAAAGCAGCAGCAGCATGCCCGCGACTGCCGTCCAGCTCATAAAGTCCATTTGTATCCTCAGATAGCGAAAAGCACAGCGCAAAGCGCTGTGCCTGATGCTCAAATATCAATGCCAACTCATGTTATTCATCATAGCGTGCCGGTCCCGCCGTCCGAGCACCAGATCTGCCCGGAGCAGTAGCTTGCCTCATCGGAGGCCAGCAGCACGTACAGCGGCGCTATCTCCACCGGCTGGCCGGGGCGGCCCAGCGGCGAGCTTTCGGCAAAGGCCTTGACCTTGCTTTGCGGCTGGCCGCCGGAGGGCTGCAGCGGCGTCCAGTAGGGACCCGGCGCCACGCCGTTGACGCGGATGCCTTTCGGCCCCAGCTGCTTGGCCAGCGATTTGGTGAATGCCACGATGCAGGCTTTGGTCTGCGCGTAGTCGAGCAGAATATCGCTCGGATCGTAGGCCTGTACCGACGTCGTATTAATGATAGACGCTCCGGCCTGCAGGTGCGGCAGGGCGGCTTTGGTGATCCAGAACATCGCGTAAACGTTAGTCTTAAAGGTGGCATCAAAATCGGCGGTGGTCAGATCGAGGATCGACTCGCAGTACTGCTGGCGGCCGGCGTTATTGACCACGATATCCAGGCCGCCCAGCTGGGAGACGGCATCTGCCACCATGCTTGAGCAAAACGCTTCGTGGGTAATGTCGCCCGGCAGGGCGATCGCGCGGCCGCCCTCCTGCTGGATAAGCGCGATAACCGAGGCGGCATCATCCTCTTCGGCGGGCAGGTAGCTGATGGCGACATCGGCACCCTCGCGGGCAAAAGCGATGGCCGCCGCGCGGCCAATACCGGAGTCACCGCCGGTGATGAGCGCGCGCTTGCCCGCAAGCCGCCCGTGCCCGACATAGCTGGTTTCACCGTGATCGGGTTCCGGGCGCATATCGCTGGCGAGTCCCGGCGCCGGCTGAGGCTGCTCGGGGAACGGCGGCTGGGGATATTTTTTGCGCGGATCTTGTGATGCGGAATGGGTCATGGTGGCTCCTTAATTATTAACATAAAAAAGCCTCAGATATATCTGAGGCCATTTATTACCGATAATATCTATCAGGAGGCCTGCCACTGCGAAAATACTTCTTCGCTGTTTTTATTAAGGATGACTTTATTATCATCAACCTTATCAACCCACGCCAGTGGAATATAGTGATGAGTCCCGCCTGATTCCGGATCGCTTTTCGCAAGCTTGATGCGATCGCCGTCGAGATGGTCAACGACGCCTACGTGAGTCCCGCAGCTGGCAACGACTTGCGTGTGGTCTTTAATTTCGTGTTTATTAATCATAATTATTCTCCATATTATTTCACGGGGTGTTGTTGAAGCAACCTCTTAACCTTAGTCGCTCATGTATGCATTGCCAGAAAATAGAGGGATAATTATCGACTAATAATTTTTATTCGGAGTATTCTGTCAAGGAAATGGGGAATTATTTTTTTATTAAAACAACCTCAGCGGTTTACTTTGGGTAATGCGGTGGGCTGTTCAGCGGCGCGTCCGGGCAGAATATCCCTGATATTACTCAGTATTCAAATGATAAAAATTATCATATGATATTGATTCTCATTATGGCGATTGGGGGCGGATGTCATGTTGCAGCGAACGTTAGGCAGCGGGTGGGGCGTGCTGATCCCCGGGGCGTTACTCGGGCTGTTGGGATTTGTCGGGCTGTCGGTGGAGATCTGGCGCGGAATTATCCTCTGCGGCCTGCTGCTGACCTGTACGATGATCTGGCATCGTCAGCTGCGACATTTTGTCCTGCTGCCGTCGGCGCTGGCGCTGATGGGGGGCGTTGAGCTGATAGTGATGAATTTAAGATTGCTGTAACAGGGAAGAGGTCATACCGGGGAGCGTAAGAAAGCTGGTGCGAGGGGGGGGACTTGAACCCCCACGTCCGTAAGGACACTAACACCTGAAGCTAGCGCGTCTACCAATTCCGCCACCTTCGCATACCATCGACGCTTCGAAAAGAATCGCTACCACGGAGGCGCATTCTAGTGGTTTTCGGATTTTCGTCAACAGTTAATTGCGCAGAAAAACGCGATCGCTGGAAAAAGCGGCAAAAGAAAACGCCCGGCTGGCGGGCGCTTGCGCTGTGGGTTTACTTTTTGGCCTGGCGGGTCATCACCGTTTTATACACCTTAAAGCGGCCGGTCTGGGCAATCACTTCGTGGAAGCCGAAGGTGTCATCCAGCACCTGCGGATAGGGCAGGAAGGCGTTGGCGACGATGCGCAGTTCGCCGCCGCTGTTCAGGTGCTTCACCGCGCCGCGAATCAGCTGCTGGGCAGCCTCAAGGCTGGTCTGCATTCCGTCGTGGAACGGCGGGTTGGAGATGATCATATCGAAGCGGCCGGTGACGTCGGAGAAGACGTTGCTGGCAAACACCTCGCCTTCAAAACCGTTCACCGCCAGGGTCGCGCGGCTGGCTTCCACGGCGGAGGCGCCGACGTCGCACAGGCTGAGACGCACCTTCGGCGAATGGCTGGCCAGCACCGCCGACAGCACGCCCGCGCCGCAGCCGACGTCCAGCACCTTGCCTTTAGTATGCGGCGTCAGGGTGGAGAGCAGCAGCTGGCTGCCGACGTCGAGGCCGTCGCGGCTGAAGACGCCGGGCAGCGTTTTGATGGTCAGCCCATCAAGCTGATACTCGCTCCAGTAGCCGTCGGCGTTAAAGGTCGGCTGTTTTTCCAGCCGGCCGTGATACAGGCCGCAGCGGCGCGCGCTGTCCACTTTGCTCAGCGGCGCGTACTCCGCCAGCATCTGCTCGGCGCTGCGCACGCCGCTGCGGTTCTCGCCCACCACGAACACGTCGGTGCCAATCGGCATCAGGGAGAGAATATTGCTCAGCTGGTACTGGGCTTCCGGTTTGTTTTTCGGCCAGTAGTAGATGAGCGTATCGCAGTCGGCGACGTCAGCGGCGTCGGCAATCAGGCTAAAGCGGACGCGGTCACCCATCTGGCGGCTCAGCGCCTGCCAGTGGTGGTACTGCTGGGTGTGGGCGCGGCTGGCGGCCGTGTCCATGCGCGCGGGCAGGTCATCCTGCAGATCGCCGGCAAACAGAATACGGGCGGGCTCGAAATCATCACTGTGGCGCAGCAAGACTTCACTTGCCGGGGTCAATGCAGACATAGAATAAATCCTCAATAAACGTCGGCGGCGATTATAGTGGTTTGTTGGCGCAAGTTCGACGAATTTGCTATATTTCCGCGCCTGACAGACAGGAGAATGCCCCATGACATCCCGACGAGACTGGCAGCTACAGCAGCTGGGGATCGCCCAGTGGACGCTGCGTCGCCCGGCGGCGCAGCAGGGCGAGGTAGCCATTACGCTGCCGGAACACGTTCGTCTGGTGATGGTGGCGCAGACGCTGCCGCCGCTGACCGAGCCGCTGATAAGCGACGTGCTGCGCGCGCTGGCAGTGACGCCTGATCAGGTGCTGCAGCTGACCCCCGACCGCGTGGCGATGCTGCCCGCAGGCGGGCGCTGCAACAGCTGGCGGCTGGGCGACGGCGAACCGGTGGCGCTTGAAGGCGCGCAGGTTGCCTCCCCGGACTATCAACAACTTCGCACCAGCGCGGCGGCACGCGCCGCCCTCTGGCAGCAGATTTGCGCACATGAACACGATTTCTACCCTCAGCACGACTGATTTACCGCGCGCCTTTCAGATTGAAACGCGCGCCCACGCCTTCCCCTGGAGCGAAAAGACCTTCGCCAGCAACCAGGGCGAGCGCTATCTCAATTTACAGCTGGCGGTAGACGGCGAGATGGCGGCCTTTGCCATCACTCAAATCGTGCTCGACGAAGCCACGCTGTTTAATATCGCCGTCGATCCGGCGCATCAGCGCCGGGGGCTGGGCCGCGAACTGCTGGAGGCGGTGATCGATGAGGTCGAAAAGCGCGGCGTCGCTACGCTGTGGCTGGAGGTGCGGGCCTCAAACGCGGCGGCCATTGCCCTGTATGAGAGCCTGGGCTTTAACGAGGCGGACGTGCGCCGCAACTACTATCCGACCGCGAACGGCCATGAAGATGCTATCGTGATGGCGCTGCCGCTTCGCATGTAAGAGAAGGGTTTACGATGACCAACTGGGACTGGATTTTCTTTGACGCCGACGAAACGCTGTTTACCTTTGATTCGTTCAGCGGCCTGCAGCGGATGTTTCTCGACTATAGCGTCACCTTTACCGCCGACGACTTCCAGGACTATCAGGCGGTCAATAAGCCGCTGTGGGTGGACTATCAGAATGGCGCCATTACCTCGCTGCAGCTTCAGCACATGCGTTTTGAAAGCTGGGCCTCGCGCCTTCGCGTTAATCCCGGCGACCTCAACGAGGCGTTTATGACGGCGATGGCGGAGATTTGCGCCCCGCTGCCGGGCGCCGTGTCGCTGCTCAATGCCCTTAAGGGCAAGGTGAAGATGGGGATTATCACCAACGGCTTTACTTCGCTGCAGCAGCGCCGCCTTGAACGCACCGGCCTCAGCGATTATTTTGATTTAATGATTATCTCGGAAGAGGTCGGCGTGGCGAAGCCGGACCGCCGCATCTTCGATTATGCGCTGGAGCAGGCGGGCAACCCCGACCGTTCGCGCGTCATGATGGTAGGCGACAACGCCTCTTCCGACGTGCTTGGCGGTATCAATGCCGGGCTTGCAACCTGCTGGCTTAACGCCCACCAGCAGGAGTTACCGGCGGGCATCAGCCCGACCTGGACCGTGACGACGCTTGCCGAACTGGAGCAACGCCTGTGTAAGTAAACATTGATTGCCTGTCCCCGCCCGGCGGGTAAAATAGCCGCATTTTCGTATTTCACATGCGCGGCCCTGCGCTGCGCCGACTAAAGAAGAATGACTATGACGTTGTCTCCCTATCTGCAGGAGGTGGCCAAGCGCCGCACTTTTGCCATTATTTCTCACCCGGATGCCGGTAAAACGACCATCACCGAAAAGGTGCTGCTGTTCGGACAGGCTATCCAGACCGCCGGCACCGTCAAGGGCCGCGGCTCCAGCCAGCACGCCAAGTCCGACTGGATGGAGATGGAAAAACAGCGCGGGATCTCCATTACCACCTCGGTGATGCAGTTTCCCTACCACGACAGCCTGGTAAACCTGCTGGACACCCCGGGCCACGAAGACTTCTCGGAAGATACTTACCGCACCCTGACGGCGGTGGACTGCTGCCTGATGGTCATCGACGCCGCGAAAGGCGTTGAGGATCGGACCCGCAAGCTGATGGAGGTTACCCGCCTGCGCGATACGCCGATCCTGACCTTTATGAACAAGCTCGACCGCGATATCCGCGATCCGATGGAGCTGCTGGACGAAGTTGAAAACGAGCTGAAGATCGGCTGCGCGCCGATCACCTGGCCTATCGGCTGCGGCAAGCTGTTTAAGGGCGTTTACCATCTCTATAAAGATGAAACCTACCTCTATCAGACCGGCCAGGGCCACACCATTCAGGAAGTGCGCATCGTGAAGGGGCTGAACAACCCGGATCTCGATGCCGCGGTCGGCGAGGAGCTGGCGCAGCAGCTGCGCGACGAGCTGGAGCTGGTGCAGGGCGCGTCGAACGAGTTCGACAAAGAGCTGTTCCTCGCCGGTGAGATCACGCCGGTGTTCTTCGGCACCGCGCTCGGCAACTTCGGCGTTGACCATATGCTCGACGGCCTCGTGGAGTGGGCGCCTGCGCCGATGCCGCGTAAAACCGATACCCGCGAAGTCGAAGCGGCGGAAGAGAAGTTCTCCGGCTTCGTGTTTAAGATTCAGGCCAACATGGACCCGAAACACCGCGACCGCGTGGCATTCCTGCGCGTGGTGTCCGGTAAGTATGAAAAGGGCATGAAGCTGCGCCAGGTGCGCATCAATAAAGATGTGGTGATCTCCGACGCGCTGACCTTTATGGCCGGCGATCGCTCCCACGTTGAAGAGGCGTATCCGGGCGATATCATCGGCCTGCACAACCACGGCACCATTCAGATAGGCGATACCTTTACCCAGGGCGAGATGATGAAGTTCACCGGCATTCCGAACTTCGCACCGGAGCTGTTCCGCCGTATCCGCCTGCGCGATCCGCTCAAGCAGAAGCAGCTGCTCAAGGGACTGGTACAGCTTTCGGAAGAGGGCGCGGTGCAGGTGTTCCGCCCGATTGCCAACAACGATCTGATCGTCGGCGCCGTCGGCGTGCTGCAGTTTGACGTGGTGGTTGCCCGCCTGAAGAGCGAATACAACGTTGAGGCCATCTACGAATCCGTCAACGTTGCCACCGCCCGCTGGGTGGAGTGCGCTGACGCGAAGAAATTCGAAGAGTTCAAGCGCAAGAACGAGATCCAGCTGGCGCTGGACGGCGGCGATAACCTGACCTACATCGCGCCGACGATGGTTAACCTGAATCTGACCCAGGAGCGCTATCCGGACGTGCAGTTCCGCAAAACCCGCGAACACTAATCCTGCCCTACAGAGCGCGGCGCCCGCCGCGCTCTGCGTCTTCCCGTCAGTTGATTTCCTTGCAGAAAGTTCTTAAAACCCTGTTATTTAGCAGTAATTGGCCACTTTTTGCGCGCCGCGTCAGGCGCGATGAAAATTGTTGTCTATATTTAACAAAGTAATGACGTTCATGCAGGCCGAATTCCCTGTTCAATGCGCATTGTATGGAGTAATGGCCTGCATTGTTCGTCGTTATCAATATTAATAACTGAGAATCAGCGGTGAAGTTATTCACCAGCCCTACAGCAATGCGATCACGAAGATCGCCTGAGCTCAGATTAAGAGCAAACATACAGGAGTCAATAATGATGACAACGACCAAACTTTCAAAAACGCTGCTGGCCGTGATGCTGGGTTCCGCTCTGGTAAGCGGATCTGCGCTGGCTGAGACCTCTGCCGTCGATAAAGCCGGCGATAAAATTGACAGCTCAATGAATAAAGTCGGCAACTTTATGGATGACAGCAGCATCACTGCGAAAGTGAAGGCGGCGCTGGTCGATCACGACTCCATTAAGAGCACCGATATCTCGGTGAAAACCGAGAAAAAAGTCGTTACGCTGAGCGGCTTTGTGACCAGCCAGCAGCAGGCCGAAGAGGCCGTCAAGGTGGCCAAGGGCGTTGAAGGCGTGACTTCCGTGAGCGATAAGCTGCACGTGCGTGACAGCAAGTCTCAGTCGATGAAGGGCTATGCCGGCGACACCGCCACCACCAGCGAAGTGAAGGCGAAGCTGCTGGCCGATGACGTCGTGCCGTCGCGCCACATTAAAGTTGAAACCACCGATGGCGTGGTGCAGCTTTCCGGTACCGTGAAGTCTGCGGCGCAGAGCGAACGTGCCGAGAGTATTGCTAAAGCCGTCGACGGTGTTAAAAGCGTCAAGAACGACATTAAAGTGAAATAAATAAGTGAAGACCCGCTCCCCGGCAAAAAATGTCGGGGACACCGTCTGACGTTTTGATTGCGATAACGGGTATCAAAGCGGCCGACATTAATTATGGTAAAGGAGAATCGTATGTTTCGTTGGGGCATTATTTTTCTGGTTATCGCATTAATTGCCGCCGCGCTGGGTTTTGGCGGGCTGGCAGGTACTGCGGCCTGGGCGGCAAAGATCGTCTTTATCGTCGGTATTATTCTGTTCCTGGTGAGCCTGTTCACCGGACGCCGCCGTCCTTAGAGATGTTAATCGCTTGTAACATAAAGCCAGCCTTCGGGCTGGCTTTAGTCGTTTAAGCCCGCCGTAAATTGCGCTATGGTTGAACGATACAATAAAACCAATACCCAGGAAGGCAGTGTGGGACAGCGAATTCCGGTCACCCTTGGCAATATTGCGCCACTTTCAGTCGCGCCTTTCAATCCGGGTAAGCTCGCGTTAGTCTGCGAGGGAGGCGGTCAGCGCGGTATTTTTACCGCCGGGGTGCTGGATGAATTCATGCGCGCCCGCTTCGATCCTTTCGATCTCTATCTGGGGACGTCCGCCGGGGCGCAGAACCTTTCGGCCTACGTCTGCAATCAGCCGGGCTATGCCCGGAAAGTGATCACCCGCTACACCACTTCCCGGGACTTTTTCGATCCTATGCGCTTCGTGCGCGGCGGCAATCTTATCGATCTCGACTGGCTGATTGAGGCCACCAGCAGCAAGATGCCGCTGGCGATGGACGTAGCCGCCCGCCACTTCGACAGCGGTAAACACTTCTATATGTGCGCCTCGCGGGCGGACGACTATACGCCCGGCTACTTCTCGCCCACTAAAGAGACCTGGCTCGATCAGATCCGCGCCTCCAGCGCGATACCGGGCTTTTACCGCAGCGGCGTGATGATGGACGGTGCGAACTGGCTCGACGGCGGCGTCAGCGACGCCATTCCGGTGCAGGAAGCGGCGCGGCTTGAGGCGAAAACGATCGTCGTGATCCGCACCGTGCCGTCCCAGGTGTTCTACACGCCGCAGTGGTTTAAGCGCATGGAGCGCTGGCTTGGGGAGAGCAGTCTGCAGCCCTTCGTCAACCTGGTGCAGCATCATGAGAAGACCTATCGCGCCATTCAGCAGTTTATTGAGAAGCCGCCGGGCGATATCCGCATCCTTGAGATTTATCCGCCGAAGCCGCTGCAGAGCATGGCGCTGGGCAGCCGCCTGCCGGCGCTTCTGGACGACTACAACGTTGGCCGCCAGTGCGGGCGCTACTTTCTGGCGACCGTCGGCAAGATGCTGGCGACGACTCCGCCGCTGCGGCGCTTCAGGGCGCGCGTCGCCACCGTGCCGTCGATTGTGGTGCCGCCTGCCGCGGTCGCTAACGATGCGCACGCCGCGGCCATCGTGGCATCGCCGCAGGCCAACGATGCCAGCTTCGATAGCGAGGATCTGGCGTGAGTCCGCGCTTTGTTGATACCCACTGCCACTTTGATTTTCCGCCGTTTATCGACGATGTCGATTCCAGCCTCGCCCGCGCCGCCGGTGCGGGAGTCACCGCGATTATTGTGCCCGCCACCGAAGCGGCCCGCTTCGCGGGCGTGCTGGGGCTGGCGCAGGCCCATCCGCCGCTGTATGCCGCTCTGGGGCTGCACCCGATAGTGATTGAACAGCACCGCGATGCCGATCTTGACCAGCTTGAGGGGCTGCTGGCGCAGCGGCCCGAAAAGCTGGCGGCCATCGGCGAAATCGGCCTCGATCTTTACCGGGACGATCCGCAGTTCGCGCGCCAGGAGCAGATCCTTGATGCTCAGCTGGATCTTGCGAAGCGCTACGATCTGCCGGTGATCCTCCACTCGCGTCGCACCCACGACAAGCTGGCGCTGCACCTGCGGCGTTACAACCTGCCGCGTACCGGCGTGGTGCACGGCTTTGCCGGCAGCCTGCAGCAGGCGGAGCGCTTCGTGGCGCTCGGCTACGCTATCGGCGTCGGCGGCACTATCACCTATCCCCGGGCGAGCAAAACCCGCGACGTTATGGCGCGGCTCCCGCTCTCCGCCCTGCTGCTGGAGACCGATGCGCCGGATATGCCGCTCAACGGTTTTCAGGGCCAGCCCAATCGCCCGGAGCAGGCAGCGCGCGTCTTCAGCGTCCTCTGTGAACTGCGGCAGGAATCACCCGACGTCCTCGCTGCGGCGCTGCTGGACAACAGCAGGCGGATTTTCCCGGCGCTCGCCGGGCGCTAGCGATGTTAAAATTCTCTCATCATCTGTGCCGTTTCTGACGCTTCCCCGGGCATAAGTGCGCCCCTTCCGGCAATTTTGCGAAATCTTTGTACGAATTCAATCATCTGTGGTGTTATTATTCTCACATTCCCGCTGGCGGAAAATGCCGCCATCGTTCTGCTGACTCACGCTGAAAAAGGTGACGTGTATCGCACTATTTTGCCTATGCTTTGCACATGTATTTCATCAATTGTGACGAGGATCGAGGTGCATTCACCGCTGGGTGTTAAAATATTCACATGGCCGTAAGGCAACACATTTAACGATATCCGGAGATAATATGACCGACTTAACGACCAGCAGCCTGCGGGCGCTGAAGCTGATGGACCTGACCACCCTGAACGAAGATGACACCAACGAGAAAGTGATCGCCCTCTGCAAGCAGGCGAAAACCCCGGTGGGCCACACTGCCGCCGTGTGCATCTACCCGCGTTTCGTGCCGATTGCCCGTAAAACCCTGAAGGCCCAGGGCACGCCGGACGTGCGGATTGCCACCGTCACCAACTTCCCGCACGGCAATGACGATATTGATATCGCGCTGGCGGAAACCAAAGCCGCGATTGCCTACGGCGCCGATGAAGTGGACGTGGTATTCCCTTACCGCGCGCTGATTGCCGGTAACGAGCAGGTGGGTTTCGATCTGGTGAAGGCCTGTAAAGAGGCCTGCGCGGCGGCGAACGTGCTGCTGAAGGTGATTATCGAAACCGGCGAGCTGAAAGAAGAGCGGCTTATCCGCAAAGCCTCTGAAATCGCCATTAAAGCCGGCGCCGACTTTATTAAGACCTCTACCGGTAAAGTCCCGGTCAACGCCACGCCGGAAAGCGCCCGCATCATGATGGAAGTGATCCGCGATATGGGCGTGCAGAAAACCGTGGGCTTCAAGCCCGCCGGCGGCGTACGCAGCGCGGAAGACGCGCAGCTGTACCTCGGCATTGCCGATGAGCTGTTCGGCGCCGACTGGGCAGATGCACGCCACTACCGCTTCGGCGCTTCCAGCCTGCTGGCGAGCCTGCTGAAAGCGCTGGGCCACGGCGACGGTAAGAGCGCCAGCAGCTACTGATCCTCTCCGCTTGCGGCGGTACTCACCGCCGCCTTTAACCTGATTTTCCGGGGGTACCGTGTTTCTCGCACAAGAAATTATCCGTAAAAAACGCGACGGTCACGCGCTGAGCGACGACGAGATCCGCTTCTTTATTAACGGCATTCGGGACAATACCGTGTCGGAAGGGCAGATTGCCGCCCTGGCAATGACCATTTTCTTCCATGATATGGCCCTTGAGGAGCGCGTCTCGCTGACCATGGCGATGCGGGATTCAGGCTCGGTGCTCGACTGGAAAAGCCTTAACCTCAACGGCCCGATTGTGGATAAGCATTCCACCGGCGGCGTCGGCGACGTGACCTCGCTGATGCTGGGGCCGATGGTCGCCGCCTGCGGCGGCTACGTGCCGATGATCTCCGGCCGCGGCCTCGGGCATACCGGCGGCACGCTGGATAAGCTGGAGTCCATCCCCGGCTTCGACATTTTTCCCGACGACGTCCGCTTTCGCGACATCATTAAAGACGTCGGCGTGGCGATCATCGGCCAGACCAGCTCGCTGGCCCCGGCAGACAAGCGCTTTTACGCCACCCGCGACATCACCGCCACCGTTGACTCCATTCCGCTGATTACCGCTTCGATCCTGGCTAAAAAGCTGGCCGAGGGGCTGGACGCGCTGGTGATGGACGTCAAAGTCGGCAGCGGGGCGTTTATGCCGACCTTTGAACTGTCCGCGTCGCTGGCGGAAGCCATCGTTGGCGTAGCGAATGGGGCAGGGGTGCGCACCACCGCGCTGCTCACCGATATGAATCAGGTGCTGGCCTCCAGCGCCGGTAATGCGGTCGAGGTGCGCGAAGCGGTGCAGTTCCTCACCGGTGAATACCGCAATCCGCGCCTGCTTGAGGTCACGATGGCCCTGTGCGTGGAGATGCTGATCTCCGGCGGCCTGGCGAAAGACGACGCAGAGGCCCGCGCGAAACTGCAGGCGGTGCTGGACAACGGCAGGGCGGCCGAGGTCTTCGGCCGGATGGTCGCGGCGCAGAAGGGGCCGGCCGACTTTGTCGAACACTACGCGAAATATCTGCCGGCGGCGATGCTCAGCAAAGCGGTTTACGCCGATACCGAAGGTTTTGTTTCTGAGATGGACACCCGCGCGCTGGGCATGGCGGTGGTCGGCATGGGCGGCGGTCGCCGCCAGGCGTCCGACGCTATCGATTACAGCGTCGGCTTTAGCGAGATGGCCCGGCTGGGCGACAGCATTGACGGCACCCGCCCGCTGGCGGTGATCCACGCCAGAGACGAAGCCAGCTGGCAGGAGGCCGCCCGGGCGGTAAAAGCGGCGATAACGCTCGATGACCAGGCGCCAAAAGAGACGCCGGAGGTCTATCGCCGCATTACCAAATAGCGATATACTGATCTGATCGCTTTTTTGCAGCGCAAAAAGTACGGAGAACCTATGAAACGTGCATTTATTATGGTGCTGGACTCGTTTGGGATCGGCGCCACCGAAGACGCGGATCGCTTTGGCGACGTCGGGGCCGACACGCTGG
>OKOX01000094.1_pt1 | contig 48841 bp, 52 predicted proteins | sample 1614201 | NCBI WGS metagenome assembly OKOX01 (sample SAMN04436913, study PRJEB24849) | human gut metagenome | biome: human gut; feature: NICU; material: stool | host: Homo sapiens | place: USA: Saint Louis, MO | collected 2012-05-21 | reverse complement strand
CAAAACCGGAAAATTAGAGTGTAAAAAATAGACAGACATTGCATAGTATCGATCATGACCTACATTGGGTGACTTGTTCGCACCTTCCCTAGTCATGCTTGTCATCGCGTGTCCATGTGCGCTGGTTATTTCTACACCAGTAACAATTGTCAGTGGACTTACTGCTGCTGCTCGTAAAGGAATTCTCATTAAAGGCGGTGTTTACCTTGAGCAGGGACGTAAATTAAAAGCTTTGGCGCTTGATAAAACTGGGACGATTACTCATGGGAAGCCAGTACAAACTGATGTCATGGTTTTCAATGGGGAAAGTGAGCTTGAGGTTCGTACAGTTGCAGCAAGTCTTGCTAGCTACTCTGATCATCCTGTCTCACAGGCCGTTGTGAATGCTTCTGTTGATTTGAAAAAACAGAGTGTTGAAAACTTTGAGGCTATTGTAGGTCGAGGTGTGCATGGTGTGATTGCCGGCAAAGACTTTTATCTTGGTAATTTGCGATTGGCAGAAGACCTCCTGAGTTGTCCGTTAGAGGTTAAAGCTACAGTACAAAGTCTGGAAAGCCTAGGTAAAACAGTTATTTTGCTCAATGATGGAAAGCAAGTGCTTGGGTTATTTGCTGTTGCAGATACTGTCAAGAACACGAGTCGCGAAGCGATTCAACAACTCCATCACCTTGGTGTCAAGACAGTTATGTTGACTGGGGATAACCCGCATACAGCCAAAGCAATAGCATCTCAGGTCGGTATTGATGAAGCTCGTGGTAGTCAGTTACCTGAGGACAAACATCAAGTAGTTCAAGAGTATTCACGTATTGGTGTTACTGGAATGGTTGGTGATGGCATCAATGATGCGCCGGCACTGGCTGCGGCAGATATAGGTTTTGCTATGGGGGCAATGGGTACTGATACGGCAATTGAAACTGCAGATGTGGCCTTAATGGATGATGACCTGCGTAAAATCCCTGCCTTTGTAAAATTGTCCCGACAGACGTATAGCTTACTCGTGCAAAATATCAGTCTCGCATTAGGTATTAAAGCTATTTTCCTTGTATTAACGCTCATGGGAATGGGGACTATGTGGATGGCGGTATTTGCTGATGTTGGTGCTAGCCTTCTGGTTGTAGCAAATGGTCTGAGATTGTTACGTAAATAGTATTTCTAGAAAGTTCTTCATGGATGAAGAACTTATATTTTTTTTTAGATAAATGTAGAATTTAGTTATAAGGGGACATATGATCACAAAAACGTATGCGGATAGTGTGGTTAAAGATATCGTCCAATGGGTCGAAAATTCACTGACATCTACTTTACTTGTGGAGGAAATTGCAGAAAAATCTGGCTATTCTCGATGGCATTTTCAACGCATTTTTAAACACGCAACGGGAATTGCGTTAGGTGAATATGTTAGAGCCCGACGATTAACCTGTGCTGCAGTAGAGTTGAAACTAACTACTAAAACAGTTTTGGAAATTGCTCTCCACTATGGTTTTGAATCACAACAAACTTTTACTCGTTCATTCAAAAATAAATTCCATCTTCCACCAGGAAGATACCGTAAACAAATCGCCTGGGATTTGTCTGCACTATGCCCTCCATTACTGTTAGAACATGAGGAGAATTTCACAAATGTTAATTAATGACACTATACTGGTTTCCATGAGCGAAGAAGTTGCCAATAAATATATCAAGATGCAGGATGTTTTACTGGATGATGAACCTTGCGTCGACATCGTACGGGTGATTTATGATTTAGAGCATGCAGTCAAAGAATTTAAAAAAAGAATAATACTTCAGCATATAAATTATTGCCACTCTGGGGAATGTGAAGATCCTGATTTACATATTGCATTAATTGACGATGTGAAAACTATTCTTGATTACTTAGAATGAAGTTAAGGAAACTAGAATCAAAAACAGCACTAACCCATATGAAATATTTTGAGTTTATTTAAAGACATGATCAGATTAACCGATTTTAGCTACCAGATAGAAAATGATGGATCTTATCCCATACATTTGTATCGAGAAACAGCATGTCTCATGCTTAGGGGGCTAAAACACTTGACCCTGAATCAACTATAGGGTTTGTAATGGAGCCAATTCGAGAGTAGTGAGCCGAGATTAGCGAGATAAGAATCATTATCAATTAATTTCTTATCGTGGCATTTGAAGCATCACGAATAGCAAATGAGGTCTCCATGATTAAGCAAAAAACCATCAAAAATATTGTCGAACTAAGTGGTATTGGTTTACATAGCGGCAGCAGCATTCATATGAAAATCATGCCCGCTACCGCTAATAGTGGCATACGGTTCCGTAGAACAGATTTAAATCCTTCAGTTGATATTCAGCTTCGAGCTGAGCAGGTTCATGACACCATGCTGGCTACAAGTCTAATTAATCCTCAAGGTATTAGGGTTTCAACGATCGAACATTTCCTTTCTGCTGTATCCAGTCTGGGGATTGACAATCTCCTGGTAGAACTGGATGCACCTGAGCTCCCCATACTTGATGGAAGCGCAAGAGAATTTATTGATTCTCTTATCAACGCTGGTTCGATAGAACAGTGTGCACTTAAAAAATATCTTCTTATTAAAAAAACTGTGTCAGTTAAAGACGGTGATAAGTGGGCTCTTTTACATCCGGACTCTAAGTTTTCCGTGGATTTCACGATTGATTTCAAGCATCCTTTAATCTCGGCTGATACTAATAAATTAAATATTGAAATGTCGAAAGAAAAATATATAGAAGAAATAGCTGGTGCACGTACTTTTGGATTTGTTCATGATGTAGAAAAACTGCAAAAAATTGGGCTTGTACTAGGGGCTGGTTTGAACAATGCGATAGGTCTCGATGAATATAGCGTCCTCAATCCTGAAGGTCTTCGTTTTAATAATGAACTAGTTCGTCATAAAGTACTTGATGCAATTGGAGACCTCTTTGTTTCTGGGTATAATATCATCGGTGCTTACCATGCATATAAATCTGGCCATGCTTTAAATAATAAACTAATGCTTGCTTTATTAAATGATACCGATGCATGGGAATTCGTTAATTTGCATGATTACAGCAGGGGGAAACTTAAAGTTAATATGTTGCCTGCGATTAATAAAGAATGCCCAGTATCATTAACTATCTAATAAATAATCATTTTTCATTAAGATTTTTAAAAACACTTAGGATTCTTTAATGAATGAATAAAATATAAAGTAAATTATCTTGGTTATGATTGAAAAAAAATAAATAATATGGCCCTTGACCTTCCTATCAGGGGAGGGTTTACCCTTTAAAGAGGGTAACTTCTGGCCCGAATTTTTTGGAAATAATTTGTGTGCCAACTTGTTCAGAGGCTTAACAAATTCCCCAGAAGTCTTGCCTGAAACTATGTCTTTTAACACTAACTTTAGTATCAGCGAATAGCATTTGGGGAGAGAATGATGAATATTGGTGATGCAGCTCGATTATCCGGGGTTTCGGCCAAAATGATTCGTTATTATGAGGAGGCAGGATTAATTCCTTCTGTCTCTAGAACCGCAGCTGGATACCGGATATACAAAGATGTAGATGTCTATAAATTACATTTTATACGCCGTTGCCGAGAGCTCGGTTTTTCTCTGTCTCAAACGGGAGATCTTCTCTCTCTTTGGGGAAATCATTCGCGCCAGAGTGCGGATGTGAAAAAATTAGTTGAATCACATATAAATGATTTGACTTCAAAAATAGAAGAACTTCAGCGTATTGCATCGACCCTTACAACGCTTTCAGATTGTTGCGCCGGTGATGATAAACCAGATTGTCCAATTCTGAGGGCACTGTATCTGGCGGAGACTTCGCGTAAGGACAAGGAAAATAGTCCTTGATGTCATTATAGCCACCTACCTCGAATCATTACAACCTGGATTTATTGTGCGAAACCTGTATGCCGTTAATTTTAACGGCAATCACTGCTTGCACAAGGAACAACTTCAATTATCGAAAGATCACTTTTTATTGGTGAGGTTTACAATGTTAAATATTATTCCCGGATATTGCACGCTTTGTCGTTCCCGCTGCGGGACGTTGAATGAGGTGATTGAGGACCACCTCATTAAGGTAAGGCCTAACCCTGAACATCCTAATGGTAAGGCTATGTGTATGAAGGGTAAAGCGGCACCTGAGTTAGTAGACAGCGCAAATCGAATTCTGCACCCGATGAAGAGAACTCATCCTAAAGGCGCAGAAAATCCGGGCTGGCAACGCATAAGTTGGGAAGAGGCTATGTCAACCATAGCCGGGCAACTGAAAAAATTTAAAAATGAGAATGGGGCGGAATCTGTCGCTTTCGGTTTTACTAGCCCAAGCGGTACACCCCTTAGTGATGCAATTGAATGGTTAGAACGTTTTGTTCGTATCTATGGCAGCCCAAACACCAGCTATGGGACGGAGATATGTAATTGGCACAAAGACGTTGCTCATCGTTGGACCTTTGGTTGTGGCATCCCTGTTGCTGACTATTCACATGCCGAACTTATTATTCTTTGGGGGCATAATCCAGCCAATACATGGCTAGCGCAGGCTAATGCGATAGGGACTGGTCGGAATAATGGCGCAAAGCTGATTGTTATTGATCCGCGTCCGACACCTTTAGCAAAAGAGGCAAATGCTTGGCTTAATGTATGTCCGGGAACTGATGGTGCATTAGCTTTGGGATTAAGCCATCTTTTGGTTGAAAGGCATATGTTTAACCAGGAATTCGTTCGTGACTGGACTAATGGTCCTTTACTGATTAGAAATGATAATGGCTATTTTCTTCGTGAAATAGATATTAACCCATTTGCCACCAGCAATCGCTACGTGGTTTGGGACGAACACATCCAGCAAGTAATATTTATCGATTCCGAAACCCGTACAGAAGAAACTCTTACACCTACAGCTGCACTTGAAGGCGATGTTGAAGTCACATTAGCTGATGGCGGTAAAATATCCTGCCATACCGCATTTTCCTCTTTTAAAAATATACTGGCTAATTATTCACCAGAAAATGTAAGCCGTATTACTGGGATATCTGTTGCTTCAATTGAAGCTGCTGCAAGTATGATTGGCAATGCTAAGAAAATTGCATATCACAGTTGGTCTGGAGTAGCACAGCATACTAACGCAACCCAAACAGAACGTGCTATTGCGACACTGTATGCTTTAACCGGTTGTTTCGATCAGGAAGGATGTAATCGAATCTATGCCAGCCACCCGGTAAATGTGGTTAATTCACCGACATTGATGCCTAAAACGCAATGGGAAAAGGCATTAGGTCTTGAAGAAAGGCCTATCGGCCCGCCTTCACAGGGTTGGGTTCATTCTCAGGATATCTGGCATTCAGTATTAGAAGGAACGCCCTACAAAATTCGCGGCTTAATTGGCTTTGGTGCCAACATATTACTTTCACAAAGTGATACTTCCCTCGGACAACAGGCACTTGAGGCGCTTGAGTTTTATGCTCATGTAGATTTGTTTGAAACACCTACATCAAAGTATGCTGATATCCTTTTGCCAGTAAACACCGCTTGGGAGCGTGAAGGCCTAAGAGCCGGGTTTGAAAGTAGCGCTGCTGCTCAGGAGCACATTCAGTTGAGAAAACAAATGGTTTCTCCGCGTGGTGAAAGTCGTTCAGATCTTGAGATTGTTTTCGACCTTGCATGTCGGTTAGGAATGAATGAAGCATTTTTTGATGGTAATATTGAATCTGCTTGGAATTATCAATTGAAGCCACTCGGTTTGACTGTTGAGATGCTCAGGAATAAGCCTGAAGGTTACGACATACCACTTGAGCATAAAGTCAGGAAGTACGCCTTAAAAGATCAAAAGACCGGGTATCTGACAGGTTTTAATACGGAAACAAAACGTGCAGAGTTTTACTCTGAGGTACTTCATCGGCACGGTTATAATCCTTTACCTGAATACGTACAACCTCAGGAATATCAGCGTAATGATCCTGATTTCCCCTTAATGCTGACATCAGTTAAAAGTGGTTTTTTCTGCCATAGCCAACATCGCAGCCTAACAAGTTTAAGAAAAAAAGCATCTTATCCAACGGTAGAGATATCGGTTACTCTTGCTGATGAAGAAAAAATTAAGACAGGTGATTGGGTTGAAATTGAGACTCGGGTAGGTCAGGCTCGTTTCAGAGCTAAGGTGGAAGAAAAATTATCTCACGAAACAGTTATTGCTGAATTTGGATGGTGGCAGGGTTGTCCTGATTTTGGAAAACCATCATATCCTGTTATAGGTGAATTTAGCAGTAATTTTAATAGCCTAATCAGTGGGGATAGTTATGATCCTGTAAGTGGTGCACTGCCACTCCGTTCGTTCAGATGCCGTATTCGTAGGCTGAATGAATTTGAATTAGTAAGACGTCCATGGGACGGACGTAGAACTTTCCAAGTTATAAGTTTGAAGAAAGAAACTGATAATGTTACAACCGTGACTTTTCAATCTAAAGCTGAGGGTTTTTTACCGGATTATGAACCAGGCCAGCATGTAACAATAAGCTGTTACCCACTGATCGATTCTGAAGATATCGTAACTAGAGCGTATTCGTTAACAGGCCCAGCATTTGTAGACGCTCGTAAAACTTATTCTATTTCTGTAAGGCACCAGACAGCGAGAGATGAGAATGGGGAGTTTGTTGAAGGAATAATGTCATCCTTTATTAACACTCGTTTGCAAGTAGGCAGTTTTGTTGAAATAACTCCACCTGGAGGCAACTTCATCGTCCCACTTAACGCAATGCAACCTGTCGTGATTTTTGCTGGTGGTATTGGTATTACACCATTTATCTGTTATCTGGAGTCTATTGATCCTGATGAAACTGGCCCTGAAATATGGCTTTTCTATGCCAATCAAAATAGTAAGCAACATGCGTTTAAGAAAAGAATACAGGAGTTAAGTAGCTTAATTAGCAGGCTAAAAGTAATAAATGTTTATAATCAGCCACTAGATTGTGATGTCCTGGGAGAAGATTACGATCGAGCAGGATTTGCTGGAGCGGGAGACGTTGATGCCCATCTAATTGAAAATAATGCTCGTTATTACATGTGCGGCCCAATGCCAATGATGGAGGCGATATCGAAGGGCCTTCAGCAAAGAGGTGTTCCAGCATTTGCAATTTTTTATGAGATATTTCGTTCTCCAGCAAAAATCAATGATGATCCTTCTCTACGCCATAAAGTAACTTTTGCGAAATCAGGAAGAGAAGAGATATGGACAACTGATAAAGGTACATTATTGAATTTTGGCGAGAAACTTGGAATATCAATGCCAAGTGGATGTAGGGTTGGCCAATGCGAAAGTTGTTCTACAAAGGTTATCACGGGGAGTGTTCAGCATTTGAATAATGTGGAACCCTCTGATGAGGGGGCATGTTTGACATGTCAATGTATCCCAGCAGGCGATATCACGATTGATGCATGATAGAAATGTTGGTTGGACATCAGGTTGCATATAGCGACCTGATTTTAATTTCCATTAAATCAAGTGGTTACAGAATATATTTTTTTAAAGTAATAGGTCACAGCTTTTTAGCCATTTTCTAAAAAATTCTCATGTGATTTCTCCAAATTTTTTTCGTTAGCCCTTGACCTTCCAGTTACTACAAGCTTTAGCCTGTAAGAAATTGCTACAGGCGCCAACTTCGGGCTGTCCGAAGGGTTTTGGGGAACGAAAAGGGTCATTATGATGAAAATGAGCATTAGGACAATGGTGATGGCAGTTGCTGTTGCAATCACAGCAAGCACATCGGTAGCGGTGGCTAAGGAAGATGGCAGCGGAAAAACATCTACGGCGCAGATACCAGCAGGTCCGCAGGTACCGGTCGCTGAGGTTATTTCGCGCAATATTATACCTTCGGCCGAGTTTACTGGTTCCCTGGCAGCGATCAAAACGGTAGAGCTACGACCCAGAGTCGGCGGGACAATCGAATCTGTAAGTGTTCCGGAAGGAAGCTTGGTACATAAAGGACAACTTCTATTTCAAATTGATCCGCGACCATTTCAGGTAGCTCTTGATAGCGCTAAGGCGCAACTTCGCCAAGCTGAGGCTCAGGCGTTTCAGGCAAATCGCAATTTTGAACGTGTCAGCCGACTGGTCAATAATGGGGCTGTTTCCCGTAAAGATTATGACGATGCAGCTTCTGATAAAAATGCCCGTATTGCCCAAGTCAATGTAGCGCAGGCTGCAGTAGAGGCGGCAAAGCTTGATCTCTCATATACACGAGTAACTGCGCCAATAGATGGCCGCGTTGATCGGATTTTGATTACTGAAGGAAATCTGATTAGTAATAGTGAAGGGGGGGCTGCAACTTTATTAACCACGATCGTTTCCTCAAATCCACTATATGCATATTTTGATATTGATGAAGCAACGTTTCTCAATACCGTCAGTAAAGCGCGTCCTGATGCAATGGAGGGTAGTAAAGAAAAATTACCAGTACATGTAGGTCTGGCTACTGAAAAGGGATACCCACATTCCGGTACTCTTGATTTTGTTGGTAATCAAATCGATCGTAATACCGGTACTGTTCGAGTAAGGGCCATTATCCCAAATACGGATGGTTTGCTTACTCCCGGAGCATTTGCCAGAGTTCAATTAGGCACGGGAAAAGCTCAACAGGTTATTTTGATCAATGACCAAGCAGTGGGAACTAATCAGGGTAATAAATATGTCCTGGTTATTGGTGACGATAGTAAGGCGCAGTATCGCCCCATCGAATTGGGACCCGTTGTTGATGGCTTACGAATTGTTGCTAAGGGCCTACAAGCCGGTGAAAAAATCATCATAAAAGGGTTAGTGCGACCGGGTATGGCGGTAACACCAAGTATGGTTTCGATGCAGTCTCTAGAGAGTTCATTGGATGCAAAACCAGCAACTCAAGGAAAGGCTTCTGATAGTAATAATAAGGGGGGTAATTAATGAAATTCCCTCATTTCTTTATACAGCGACCCATTTTTGCAATCGTCCTTTCACTATTTATGCTGATAGCGGGTGCCTTAGCCTTCTTTCAATTGCCACTCAGCGAATATCCTTCTGTAACTCCCCCAACAGTGCAGGTGACTGCAAGTTATCCTGGGGCGAATCCTAATGTTATAGCTGATACCGTAGCTGCTCCTCTTGAGCAGGCTATCAACGGGGTAGAAGGGATGCTATACATGAGCTCTCAGACTTCGTCTGATGGCCGTATGGTGTTAACTATCTCATTCAGGCAAGGTACCGATCCAGATATTGCGCAAATTCAGGTTCAGAATCGTGTATCCAGGGCTTTACCTCGACTGCCATCTGAAGTTCAGCAAATCGGCGTTGTAACGGAAAAAACCTCGCCGGATATACTCATGGTAGTTCATCTGTTCTCACCAGATAATCGATACAATCCGCTTTATGTATCTAACTATGCGATGTTGAACGTGCGTGATGAGCTTTCTCGCTTACCTGGTATCGCTAGTATTGCGCTTTGGGGGGAGGGTGAATATGCAATGCGAGTTTGGCTTGATCCTAATAAAATTGCTTCCAGAGGTTTGACCGCAAGCGATGTCACTTCAGCAATTAAAGAACAAAACGTTCAGGTAGCGGCAGGGTCAGTTGGACAACAGCCTAATACTTCATCCTCCTTCCAGGTCACAGTAAATGCGTTAGGGCGTCTGACAACCGAGGAGCAATTCGGCGATATTATTATTAAGTCAGGAACTGATGGCCAGGTTACTCGCCTACGTGATGTAGCCAGGATTGAGCTCGGTTCAGATAACTATTCGTTACGAAGTCTGCTGGATAATAAAGATGCTGTAGGTATGCAGATTGTAATGACACCTGGAGCCAATGCGCTGGACGTATCAGCATCTGTACGGTCAACGATGGAACGCCTGAAAGAAAAATTTCCCGAAGGTATTCAGTATAGTATCGCGTATGACCCAACATTTTTTGTTAGCGCATCGTTGAAATCTGTTGCAACGACTTTACTGGAAGCAACAATCCTCGTGGTGCTTGTCGTTATGTTATTTCTACAAACATGGCGATCATCGATTATTCCATTAGTTGCCGTGCCGATTTCACTAGTAGGCACCTTTGCGTTAATGGATGTATTCGGATTTTCTCTCAATACGTTATCGTTGTTTGGCCTTGTTCTTTCAATTGGCATCGTTGTGGATGATGCGATCGTCGTTGTTGAGAACGTAGAGCGACATATTGCAAGGGGACTATCACCTAAAGATGCAGCCAGAAAGGCAATGGATGAAGTAACGGGTCCTATATTAGCTATTACTTCTGTACTGGCTGCAGTATTTATTCCTTCAGCGTTTCTTTCGGGATTACAGGGAGAATTTTATCGTCAATTCGCGTTGACGATTGCCATCTCGACCATCCTGTCGGCGATCAACTCTTTAACGTTATCTCCAGCACTGGCTTCTGTACTGCTTAAACCACATCAAGGTACAGATAAAAAAGACATGCTGACTCGGGTGTTGGAGCGCCTTTTAGGTTCGTTCTTCGGCCGTTTCAACACATTTTTCGACAGGTTATCGGAAAAGTACGTAGATACTGTAAGACGTATAGTTCGCGGGAGTACTATAGTCCTGATTTTGTATGCTGGTTTTCTGGCAATGACTTTCCTGGGATTCAAGCAAGTTCCGGGTGGCTTTGTTCCGGCGCAGGATAAGTATTATCTCGTTGGTATAGCGCAGTTGCCGACAGGAGCCTCGCTGGACAGAACAGAAGCAGTCGTTAAGGAAATGACCAGACTTGCATTAGCTCAGCCTGGAGTGGAAAGCGTGGTTGCATTTCCAGGTTTATCTGTAAACGGGCCAAACATGCCGAACTCAGCTTTGATGTTTACGATGCTGAAGCCTTTTAAGGATCGTCAGGACCCTTCCTTATCTGCATATGCCATAGCTGGTAGCCTTATGGGGAAATTTAGCAAAATACCTGATGGTTTTGTTGGGATATTCCCACCACCACCTGTTCCAGGTTTGGGAAGTATGGGCGGGTTCAAACTCCAAATTGAGGACAGAGCAGGATTAGGTTTTGAAGAACTGGCCCGAGTGCAAGGAACGATCATGGCTAAAGCCATGCAAACTCCAGAATTAGCTGGGATGATGGCTAGTTTTGAAACTAATTCACCTCAGATCCAGGTTGACATCGATCGCGTAAAAGCAAAATCTCAAGGAGTGGCTTTAACTGACATCTTTGATACATTGCAGGTCAATTTGGGATCACTATATGTTAATGATTTTAATAGGTTTGGCCGTACATATCGTGTAATTACTCAAGCTGATGCTCCATTCCGCATGCAGGCTGAAGATATCGGATTACTTAAAGTGCGAAATGCGGCTGGAGAAATGATCCCGTTATCGGCTTTGATTAATATCAAACTAACTTCAGGCCCTGATCGTGTGATGCGCTATAACGGTTATCCATCAGCAGATATTACAGGTGGAACAGCCCCCGGTTATTCTTCTGGCCAGGCAACCGATGCTATTGAAAAAATAGTGAAGGAAAGCTTACCTGAGGGGATGGCATATGAATGGACGGATCTCACTTATCAGGAAAAATTAGCGGGTAATTCTGCGCTATATATTTTCCCATTAGCAGTTTTCTTTGCATTCTTGATCCTGGCTGCACAGTACAATAGCTGGTCGCTCCCATTCGCTGTACTACTGATTGCGCCAATGGCGTTGCTTTCGGCAATTGGTGGGGTCTGGATTTCTAATGGTGATAACAATATCTTCACACAAATTGGTTTTGTCGTTTTAGTCGGGCTGGCCGCTAAAAATGCCATTTTAATTGTTGAATTTGCCCGAACTCAAGAGAATGAAGGACTCTCTCCTTTGGAGGCCGTACTTGAGGCTGCACACTTACGCTTACGTCCAATCCTCATGACGTCTCTTGCATTTATTGCTGGCGTTATTCCATTGGTACTGGCGAGTGGCGCGGGTGCTGAAATGAGACATGCTATGGGGATTGCCGTTTTTGCAGGAATGCTAGGTGTAACGTTCTTTGGATTACTGCTTACCCCAGTATTTTATGTTGTGGTGCGTAGTTTTTCGATAAGACGAAAAGTGAACTCCCATCAATTGTTGAGTGAGAAAAGATAGTTGCAACAAATGAATGGCAAGGCTCTTGACCTTACAACGGTGGTAAGCCCTAGACTAAAGGGCACCACAACTAAACAGGATACTTATATGCAATTTCATCTTGACAACATGACATGCGGTGGTTGTGCCCGTACTGTGACTAAAGTAATTCAGAACCTTGATCCGGAGGCTAGCATCGTAACTGATCCTCCAACTCGTAAAGTTGAGATACAAACGTTGTTATCGGTTGATCTGATTTCTGATGCTTTGCGTGAAGCAGGTTTCCCTCCGAGGGAGTAGTACACCAATAATGATTGCCCCATAACTGGGGCAATCATTATTATAATTTATCCCGCTCGTCAGTCAGTCGTTTCAACCCTTCTAGAGCTATCGGTATTGCCTGAGTATCTGATTGGGCTTCTCTTATGAGTGAGTCTGGCATGAAGTTTTTTCTAGGCATAAATACGATGGATAATGATACCAAGGCGTCCTGCCACACTAAAAAAATGACCGAGATCAAAAAACTATTTTAGTGAAACCAATAGCACTCGAGACATTTAACTTATTGTCTCGAGAGATAAACCTGAAATTTATAGCCAGCATGATGGGAAAGATGGGGGTAAAGATATTTTGCATCCGAGAGAAAATTAATTCTTTCCGAACCAAAGAAGAACGATTGTGTTTATCGCAGTTAAGGATACAATAATCTTGTCTCCTCAAGTTCAAAAGATGGAATTCCCGCACGACGGTAAAGAGTATCAAGGTGAGTCAACGCAGTAAAATCATCAGAAATATTTTTCTCATATCCTTCGAAAATCCATTGATGAAGCTCATTATTCGTGATCTCATACCTGTTGCCGGGATGTGACCTATTCCCTATTAATTAGCACACCGCGATGTTACTCTCTCTTCATAAGCCACATGAGAACATCGCCATGAAGAAGCGTTTATCCGACGAACAGATCATCAGGATTCTTTTTGAAGCTTTGGCTGAGATTTCAGCCAAAGATTTGCTGTAAGTATGTGTTCTCTGACGTTGGCATATGGCGTAAGAAGTAGGCGCATACCCTAGATCATTTAAAAGTGAAATTATCTACGTTCTTCGTTTCATTGCAACGTCCCCCTTCGATTAAAGATAGCGTTGCATCTCCCCATTGAACTCACAGCATACAGGGAATGTTCAGACCTCTCCGTCCATCGCCTGACGGCTACCAATTCTTTCCAGTGCCCGGTTTCATTAAGTTAATCCCCCCTCTAAAGTTCTCTTGCATTGTCAGTGCCGAAATGTATTCGTGTGGAACTACGCGTCAACGGTATGTTTTAAAACATATGCTCGCCGAAAATCAGGATTGCAGCTATGAATATTGTAATGGCCAAAGCACCGTCGAAGCTGATCCGTTAATTAAATAGCGTTATATTCTGGATAGAGTCGGCACAAATTAAAGTGGGGACAAGATGTACATCTCAGAAATTCAGATTGAGAATTTTCGGCTGTTCGATTCCGCTGAAAAAGCTTTTGTACTATCACTCAACCCCGGGCTGACCGCTTTGGTAGGCGAAAATGATGCGGGAAAGACGGCTGTTATTGATGCTCTCCGGTTGGTATTAGGAACCCGCGATCAGGAGATGCTGCGTATAGATATGTTAATTATGCACCATTGGGGGGAGGCAAAATCTCGAACTTCCCCTTTTCGCTCATAGCGGACCATTTATTTCTTCAAACCTGAAGAATTGAACGCTCGAAACTAACTAACACTTCTCACCACTCAGATCATTATTGGATAGTACAACCACAGGTTTGCCACGGAGGTCTGGCCTGAAAACGGTTTCGCATGAAGCATAAAAAGAATTCACATCGACCAGCGCAAACATGCTCAGGCATCCCGGAATTTGAAGGAGTGAACGAGATGACGTACCACACCAATGACCACTGTTTCTATGTCCTCAGTAAGGGGGATTGAAGAATAAGCTGGATTAGCCGGGACCAGAGCTGGTGATGGCAATAGCTGAAGCCTCTTACAGGTAAACTCCCCATCTACGGCTGCAATGACAATGTCACCGTGCTTTGCCTCACGAATACACTCCACTATTAGTAAATCACCGTCTTTAATCCCGGCATTAAGCATCGAATCCCCCTCTGCTCGCACCAGATAGGTACTTTCCGGATAGCGGATGCAAAGGTCATCGAGGGAAAGACGTTTTTCGACATAATCCTGTGCCGGAGAAGGGAAACCACATGAAACCCCATCACCAAACAACGGAACGCATGCCAGTGATGGATTGCTACCTGTAAGTCTGGCGATAGCCGCCATCATCAAAACCGGTGTGTTTGCTGAATTTTTCTGCGAACTTTTATCCCAACACATCGTCTGTTCTAAAGGAATTGGCATAACTCGCCCCTCAAATTATACTGTATATAAGCGGGTCTTCCCCTGTTGTGGTGGGTGGTACATAATTGATTGATTTTCAAACACCACACAGTGCCTTTATGGTGTCTCTTTTTACATGAGAGGGAATTCTTATGAGTGTGCCGCAAACAAAAGCTGAACTGCTTTTAGCTATTGATAAAAATTTCAGTAAATTAATTAGTTACCTCAAAGCAATCCCGCCAGAAATTACCTCCGATAACTCAATGGATGGACACGCTAAAGGAACAGAGATGAGTGTTCGTGACCTCGTTTCGTATCTGATCGGATGGAATGCTCTTGTTGTAAAGTGGATCACTTCTGATGCTAAAGGTCTGCCTGTCGACTTTCCGGAAACTGGCTATAAATGGAATCAGCTTGGCCTTCTTGCTCAAAAATTTTACTCAGATTACAGTGGGTTAACTTATGAATTGTTAATAATTGAACTTCAGACTGTAAAAAATGAACTTGTGAAGCTTATTGATGAGCGTACCGATGATATTTTGTATGGAAGACCATGGTACACAAAATGGACGATGGGGAGAATGATCTCATTTAATACATCTTCGCCTTATGCTAACGCTAATGGAAGATTAAGAAAGTGGGCAAAAAATAATAATATCAGTTTAAAGTAAGCATCAGAGTGAAATTATATGGACGAAAAATCGCTCTATGCCCACATCCTTAACCTGACTGCTCCATGGCAGGTTAAATCCCTTACCCTCGATGAAAATGCAGGTTCCGTTACTGTTACAGTCGGAATCGCTGAAAACATTCAGTTAACCTGCCCGACCTGCGGTAAATCCTGCCCTGTTCACGATCACCGACATCGTAAATGGCGTCACCTTGATACCTGCCAGTTCGCCACCCTGGTTGAAGCCGATGTCCCCCGAATCATGTGCCCGGACCATGGTTGTCAGACCCTGCCTGTTCCATGGGCGGGACCGGGAAGCCGCTACACGCTGTTGTTCGAGTCGTTCGTCATCTCATGGCTGAAAATCAGCACCGTCGATGCCGTCAGGAAACAGCTGAGGCTGAGCTGGAATGCCGTCGATAACATTATGCAGCGGGCGGTTAAGCGTGGACTCGCCCGCCGTAAAGCCCCGCAGTCAGCACGTCACCTCTGTGTTGATGAGGTCGCCTTCAAAAAGGGTCATCAGTACGTCACGGTTATCTCTGATACACAGGGACAGGCCCTGGAGCTCAGGGATGATCGCGGGGTTGAAAGCCTGGCGGGTTACCTCTAGAGCCTGGGTGACCGTCAGATCGAATCCATCAAAACCCTGTCGATGGACATGAATCAGGCTTATATCAGCGCAGCCCGTATCCACCTGCCTAACGCGGTAGAAAAAATCGCCTTCGATCACTTCCATGTCGCGAAAATGCTCTGTGCCGTCGTGGATAAAACACGACAGTCCGAGATGAGAATCATCCCGTTACAGGCCCGAAAAAGTGCACATCGCTCCCGTTATCTGTGGTTGTACGGCCGCCATAAACGTCATGGTCGAATAGCAGAAAGACTGGAGGCGGCGCAGATGGTCCTGCCTTGTCAGCGCCAGTGATATAAGACTTTAATTCACCATTCGGGTTGTCCGCTCTACCCGTCATGCGGTTTCCTTAAGGTTCCCACACCGAAAAGGATTCCAGCATGCTGAGCAGAGAGGACTTTTTCATGATAAAGCAAATGCGCCAACAGGGTGCTTACATTGTCGATATCGCAACACAGGTCGGATGTTCCGAAAGAACCGTCAGGCGATATCTCAAATACCCTGAGCCCCCGGCCCGTAAAACACGCCATAAAATGGCAAAACTCAAGCCGTTCATGGATTACATCGACATGCGGCTGGCGGAAAACGTCTGGAACAGCGAGGTCATTCTCGCCGAAATTAGGACGATGGGGTACACCGGCGGGCGCTCTATGCTGCGCTATTACATCCAGCCCAAACGTAAAATGCGGCCCTCAAAGAAAACCGTGCGCTTCGAAACCCAGCCCGGTTACCAGCTGCAGCACGACTGGGGAGAAGTGGAAGTCGACGTGGCCGGGCAGCGATGCAGGGTGAACTTCGCCGTCAATACGCTGGGGTTCTCCCGCCGCTTCCACGTCTTTGCCGCGCCAAAACAGGACGCTGAGCACACATACGAGTCGCTGGTGCGCGCCTTCCGCTACTTTGGCGGCAGCGTGAAAACCGTGCTTGTCGATAACCAGAAAGCCGCCGTGCTGAAAAACAGTAACGGCAACGTGGTGTTCAACGCCGGCTTCCTGCTACTGGCCGACCACTATGGCTTCCTGCCGCGGGCGTGCCGCCCTCGCCGGGCCCGGACTAAAGGTAAGGTTGAGCGGATGGTGAAATATCTCAAGGAGAACTTCTTCGTCCGCTACCGGAGGTTCGACAGCTTTCCCCATGTCAATCAACTCCTGGAGCAGTGGATAGCAGATGTGGCTGACAGGCGTGAACTTCGCCAGTTCCGGGAGACGCCTGCAGAGCGCTTCGTTGTTGAACAAACACATCTGCAGCCACTGCCAGCAACCGACTTCGATACCAGCTACTTCGATATCCGGCACGTGTCCTGGGATGGCTACATCGAGGTTGGCGGCAACCGCTACAGCGTGCCCGAGTCGCTGTGTGGTCATCCGGTCTCGATCCGGATCTCGCTGGATGACGAGCTGCGGATCTACAGCAACGAAAATCTGGCCGCGACCCACCGGCTCAGCGGGGCTTCATCGGGCTGGCAGACAGTGCCGGAGCACCATGCTCCGCTGTGGCAACAGGTCAGTCAGGTTGAGCACCGGCCCCTGAGCGCGTATGAGGAGCTGCTGTGATGTACGAACTGGAAACACTGCTGAACCGCCTGAAAATGGAACACCTGAGCTATCACGTTGAAAATCTGCTTGAGCAGGCAGCAAAGCAGGAACTGAACTACCGGGAGTTCCTGTGTATGGCGCTGCAGCAGGAGTGGAGCGGGCGGCACCAGCGGGGAATGGAGGCCCGGCTGAAGCAGGCGCGCTTGCCGTGGGTGAAAACGCTGGAGCAGTTCGACTTCAGCTTCCAGCCGGGCATAGACCGGAAGGTCGTCCGTGAGCTTGCAAGTCTGGCGTTCGTGGAGCGCAGTGAAAACGTGATCCTGCTGGGCCCGCCGGGCGTGGGGAAAACGCATCTGGCGGTCGCTCTGGGAGTCAAAGCCGCGGATGCGGGCCACCGGGTGCTGTTCATGCCGCTGGACAGGCTGGTTGCCACGCTGATAAAGGCGAAGCAGGAAAATCGTCTTGAACGTCAGCTGCAGCAACTGAGTTATGCGCGGGTGCTTATCCTGGATGAAATAGGTTATCTGCCAATGAACCGTGAGGAGGCGAGCCTGTTCTTCCGGCTGCTGAACCGCCGGTATGAAAAAGCGAGCATCATCCTGACGTCAAACAAAGGGTTCGCCGACTGGGGCGAAATGTTCGGAGATAACGTGCTGGCGACGGCGATCCTGGACCGTCTGCTGCACCACTCAACGACGCTGAACATAAAAGGAGAAAGCTACCGGTTGAAAGAGAAACGCAAGGCCGGGGTGCTGGCAAAAAGCGCAACGCCAATCAGTGATGTTGAAATGGTGGAAAGCGGACAGCGTTAATGACCAACAGCGGACAATGAAAATGGTGAAAAACGGTCAGTAATCTTGGCGTTGACAGCCTGAAACCAGCCGTTGCTGGGCAATGAAAGAGATGGCCCGGGAGCTCTGGAACCGTCGGTATGACGGGCACAGCAGACGTCTGTGGCTGGAATGGATCGCGATGGCCAAAGATGTGGGAGTCCCGCAGCTGAGCAGTGCAGCCCGGACGTTACGTAAACGGCTGTACGGGATCCTGAATGCCATGAAGCACAGGGTATCAAACGGCAACGCAGAATCACTGAACAGTAAAATACGGTTGCTGAGAATCAAGTCGAGAGGATACCGGAACAAAGAGCGCTTCAAAATCGCAGTGATGTTCCATTACGGCAGGTTAAACATGGGGTTATGAGTCTCCCACCATGATCGGGGAAGACCCATATAAGCACAGTATAATGATGCTTTTTTAATGATGACAAGTCGTAACGCATTGAAAAAAATTAACCCGATGATATTAGAGAATTTATTAGTAACTCTGAGCACTGAAGCAGTAATTAGTAATTGCTCAAAAAATCCGCTATAGTCCCTTTAGAACTCACCTAATTCGGAGGGGGAGATGTATCAGTCTCAAGAAAAACGCGCCTGGGAACGTGGTGTTCGTCTCGCTGCAATATGGAAGGGTATCAAAAAAATTTTTACACGTTTAGATCAGCGCTGCGTCATACTGGCTAAACAATACAAACTGCCGAAGTGGTTAGGCCACATACCGCTGCTTTTAGCTGTCCTTTGTTCGTTAGTTGCACTTATAGCAGGCGGTTTCTTGATAAGCTGCAGCGCAGTTTTATTATGGACTTTTATTGCTGCCATAACACATATAGGATCTAGCTCTAAAGATGCTTCAATAAATAGTTTTAATGAAAAGAAAGATGAAAATAATTTTCATGATGAATTTGTAATGAATAGCGCCATCAATAATGAATATGATGGCGCTCCTTACAAATCCCCGAGTGAAGATTAGGCCCAATTAACTCGGCCAGTAAAACTACCCTTTGGTTGCTTTACTGCCGATAGCATTACCAGCAGCTTCTCCAAGTTTCCCGCCTGTATTCTGAGCAGTTTCAGTACCCTTTTGAAAGGCAGCGCTAACAGCGACACCCACGCTGGCCCCTGCCCACGAAAGAGCTCCCAGCCAAACGGCAGGCAGTACAATAAACATCGCTCCCATCACCAGATTCATAATGAGGTCATCTGAGCTGTTCTGCAGTCCCGCCATATTAAAGCGGCTGTGTGTATCTGAACTGTACAACGCTGTCAGGAGCCAGCTGTCGAGCCAGCGCGCCAGTTCCCACCAGAACGTCAGGAAGTTCAGAGCGAATATTACAAAAGTCAGCGTAATAACGGTCTTGAACTCGTAAGCCGCAAACGCCAGAATCAGCGGCAGCATGACATATATTGCCATCAGCAGGATAGCCTGCACCATTGGCAGCGCCTGTCGCATTGCATCGAACGCCGGGAACGCCGCCAGACTGCCGAGAGATGTCCCGCCAATAGCCGCCACGCGTGCCGCTGCATTATCCAGGGTAAAATCGGCGTTGCCGCCATAGCCGGCATACACGTGACCATTCTGTGAGACCGTCAGGCTTTCCGGGCTGACCAGACGACGGATGACGGCTTCCTGATAGTCACTGTCGTTAAAGCCTGACATTTTCATTGCGGCCGAGATACGCAGCCACATATCGGGGTCGGCCTGGTCCTTCACCCGTGCTTTCAGTCCGGTGTCCGAACTGCTCCACCACTCGCTGCAGGTGGGATAGCCGCCTCTTCCGGTGTTGGGCCGGCCGCTGTCCCGGCTGTCGGTCCACGGGAACGCAGCCCGGGGCAGTTTGGACTGCAACGAAGGATAATACCGGCTCAGGAAGGTACTGCTGCCAATCCATTCGATATCACGCAGCGTGGTTTTGTCCTTTGTCTGGCCCTGATCCTGTTGCTTCCACAGATACAACGCGACCGAATAGCAGTCGTTAGTGAAGTCCTGCAGCTCCTGCGCCAGCGCTTTGTTGTCGATACGCGTATGCTGCACTTCAAAGCGGATCTGACGCATGTCAGGGCGGCAGGGAATGGTCGCCACGGCCGCCTGGGTGACCCCTTTTGAGAGTTTATGAATCAGCACCCACCATACCGGTGCTGCAGCCGTCTGGTCGTTGAGACTGGTGACCACGCCGGCATAGCCGCTTTCATCCGGCGCTTTGGGCGTCCACACACCACAGCTCTTTGCCCGGGTTGTGTCGTACTGCATCGTACTGAGGCTGACATTAATCAGCGGTACGCAGCAGGCAATCATCACCAGGAAGCCGGCATACAGCGCGTTCTCGATACGGGGCAGCGACAGCATCCCCTTGTTGCCTTCATCCTCCCCCTCTTCACGGACCCTGAGCCAGATACCCACCACCTTAAACGCCAGCGGAAGGACAAAAAGGCCGGTGCTCAGCAGGACATTCCACAGACCGTTATTGATCACCCAGCCGAGCAGCGTGAGAAAATACTCAAGATAGCTGTTTGTCGTCATCTTCAGACTCCCGGACCGGTAAACATCGCGTACTCACACAACGCGATAAAAAGCACACTGACCACACTGATGCGCAGCAGCGGCCGCCGGTATGCCTCCCGGAAGCCCGGCGCATGCCGGATTTTCCAGAGGCCCCACGCAACCAGCGCATACAGCGCCAGTCGCCACATCAGCCAGCCGTAACGCGTCGACTGCATCCAGCTCCGGAATGCAGCAGCTTCAGTCGGATGTTTCATGGCGGTGTCAGCCATCATCAGTGAGACCACCATGAACAGCGCCATGCAGGCGAGGAAGATGCCGGCACGGGTCAGGACTTTCCTGACAGTCGTTTTATTACGCATCCTTATTCCCTCATTCAGCCGACTGCGGCGCTGCCATCTGGTTGAAGCGACTGTCGGTATTGTCATCTGACTGGGTCTGCGGGTTAGTTTCGACGCGCTGATTCTCCCTGTCGATAATGGTCAGCACTGAATTACGTGACAGTTCACGCTTCATCTCCATCTCGTTTTTCAGCGCCGCGATTTCCCGATCCAGCGCCTCGATACGCTGACCGGCGGTATCAATGGCCTTTGGCTGAGCGGCAGCATTCGGCTCCGACATACCGGTAACCATCATGCGACGCATCAGCAGCGCCGTTTCCACCGTGTCAGACATGGCCAGCTCGCCGGCAAGACGGGCGGTCAGGGCAGCATTATCCGGATCACGCTGCAGGGCTTTAATCACGCCGGCCGTCACCGGCAGTCCGCCTGTTTTCAGCTTCGCCAGATTCGCGGCCGTGGGCTTTTCCGTACCGTTGACGAGCCTGACCAGCTGCTCAGCGTTGGCTTTGGTTGCCTCTTCCAGCAGTGGGGCAAAGCCGGTGCCGGCAACGGTCGTACCGGGCTGGTCATCCGCATCACCGCTGGTACATTCGCTCGCGTTGGCACAGGTGCGCATCGAACGATCGCCCAGCACCTTCACGGTCATGGCCGCCGCCTCTTCCGCGCTGCCGAATTTAGAGCATGCGCCACCGTTACAGCTGCTTTCGCCGACAGTCGAATTAGCGGTGACAGGCAGACCGTTCATCATGTTGTAGCCGGCAGCAACAAGGTCATGGGTGACACGGATGGCGGGCTGCCCCGCCCCCCCACGTTTCTGACCGCCAATCCAGTTGTTGCCCGACGTGCCGGTGACTTTCCGCCCCGCCTCATCTGCACGAACCGCGTCAGTGTCTCCGCTGTTCACAACAGACTTGTATTCATCCATCATGGCCTGCTGCGTCCAGTTACTGCTGTCGCTGAAGTCCATCATCTTTTTCGCCATGTTCTGGCAGTTGAGCTGCGCCTTGTCGAATGACACATTGGCCTGAAGCACGCCGTTTGTGAGCATGTCATACAGACCGGGGTTGGCCCGCTGAATGACCATCGCCGGCAGACTGGCCACCGCGCCGGTGGCCCCCTGAATCACGTCGCCCATCAGGTTTTTAAAGCCGGATGTGACGCCGTTGAGCTGGTTGCCGACGGTGGTTTTCAGGTCAAAATTGCCGCACATCAGGTCACTGCTCCAGCCGGTATTCAGCCCCAGCTTCTGCATATTGCCGCGCGTGGCCGGCTGGGAAATGACCGAGCCGCCGCCGAGGGTGTAGAACAGTTTGTCTGACACCGCCCCATCCACGGACTTGCCGTAACCGATGGCGCTGTTGTTCACCTGCGGCAGGGACATGCCCAGGATGGTATTGTCATCATCGGCTGCGTGCGCGGCCGGGAGGACGGTCAGCAGGGAGCCGGTCAGCAGCAGGCTTACGCGAGCGGCTGAAAATGAAGGTGTTTTTTTCACGGTTTTCCTCATCAGATATCAGTGCTGCCCAGAAATTTCTGCCCGCGCTTTTTGCAGCAGCTGTAGGGCTGCCAGAGCGCAAAGGCTTCGTTGTTATCGCTCGCGGCGGTGTGGCTCCCGTCCGGGAAGACGGCACAGGACTGTGTCATGTGGGGAGCCAGCCGCTGCCATTTGTGATTGCGCGTGCCGGTGTTTTCCGTGACCTCGCCCGGTGGCCAGTACCCGTCATGGCGGTTGCCCTTAAGCACCTGATAAACATGGGGCTGCCCGACGCGGGTGATAATGTCTGCCACACGCTGTGCCACCACGGCAGAGGCTTTGCCATCATCGGTCTGGCTGACAAACCCCGAACGGGGATAGACGTTGCCCCACATATTCGCTGCGGCCTGACTGCCAATTTCCCGCTGGCCGGGCACAAGCGCTTCCGGATACAGGGACTCCGGCACGCCCGTACGCCAGGCCGCCGAATCCAGCGTACTCAGGAAGTAAGGCATTAACGGGGTGGCTGCGGTGTCACAGGAATAGCCCGGAATACTGCCGCCAATCAGGGAGGTGGCCGGGTGACCAATCGCATCGGCATACTTGAAACGAACGGCGGACTTGCGCTGGCCGGGATTTTTCATGTCGGCCGGATTGGCTCCTCCGGCAGAAACACCGGAAAGCCCGCTGGTCACGGCACTCTCCAGCCCGCCGGCGGTCTGGCTGACAAACGCCATTTCCTGCCACGGGTTACCGCCCGGCGCGACATAGGTCGAAACGACTGTCTGGGGAATGAAGTGAGTGACTTTGACCGACGTGCGCACTTTGCAGCCAAAGGGGGTGCAGAACAGCCAGTAACAGATGCCACTGACACGCCAGCTGATACAGTTTTGCGACACGGCGCTGGCAATAATCTGCGCCGTGTTAAGTGCTGCAACAGCTGCCGGCGCGGTTGCCGTACCCAGTAAAGTGGCAACCGCCAGCGAGCAAACCGTGGTTCTGATGCGGGAAGGTGTTGTCATCACTGACCACCTCCCCGGTTACGCAGGGAAGTGGCCACGGCCACATCCGTGGTGCCGTACACCACATCGCGGTCATCAAATACCACTGCTGGCACTTTTTTGATGCCCAGCTCCCAGGCCCGGACCACCTGTCGATAAGAATCGTTTAGTTGCAGCTGTTTTTGTTGCCAGGCAGGAGACGTCATAACTTGCCTGACTTGTGCTTCGGCCTGCTGCGGGTCTGCAGGCAGTTCCCCGAACATGTCGGCCTGCAGCCGGTCAGGACCATCAAGAAGCACCACCGGCACGTCAGGCGGCAGGTTGGCCGGCAGATGCTGACTGTCAGTGAAGACGACCGTGCCGGCCAGTAAGGATGCCGGCAGCAGCGCCGGCAGGAAAACAAGGGAGGTCAGTTTCATGAATCGGGACTCCGTCAGACTGAATCGCCTGACAGCGTGCCCGTGGTTGCTCAGAAAAGCCGCATTAAATTCTATATCCGGAACTACAAATTAATCAGATGGGATGATTTGCTAATGAGTAGGTTCGAGAGTGTAATTTATGACTGAGAGGAATAAATGGGTGGTACACATACTGATGTCAGGCAGGCAACTGATGTACATAACTTAAGCCAGGTCAGGCGTTTAAGTTATGTACAGGTATTAAGGCTTTAAGTTGGGGATGACTCATCAGGGCTGCCGTCAGAATCAGAACTGTTTACATCCACGAAGTAATTGAGAGTATGAGCATTTTGTTTACGCTTTTCGCGCATGTGTTCTGGAAGTTTCTTTTCCCAATTTTCCCCGAAGAGGGTTGGGTGATCGCTGATTGCATGTATAACCGCCAGCTCAAATCCCTTATCAAATCCTTGCGGGGCAGGGATAATTTCATCACGAAACGATATTACAATTAGGGGATCGTTTTTCCATGCTTCAACTCGTCCATGAAAAAAACCAAGATACCAGCTTATGCCGGCATCATCTTTTGAGTCAGATGCCTTTACTCTGCCCCAGAGCTTGTCATCGTCATGATCATAAATGAGAATACAATTCTCATCATTCCATTTCTGCTGGAGACGGACTGCGTAGCGCAAGATTGACTGGCCAGTTTTGACATTTACTTTAGAGATAACATCATAACCGTACTTAAAGTCTTCACTGGCTTTTACAAAATCTTCGCTAAACTCAGCCTTCGTAATATACCTTTTCTCGATCCCCACGGTGCTTCCTGTCATCCTTAGTTCGTGTTGAACTCTGAGCAAACATTTTGCGCAACTGCTCAACCTTTTCATCGACAGTGCCGTTTATCTGCATAGTACGGGCATGAAGATTGAGAATAGCTGCATTACGTTGTGGAGAGTGTTTCATAGGGAACCTCCGTTAATCTACTCATACAGTATAAACTGTGTGCAACCACAAATATAGCCCGAACATTTTTGCAAGCTAACGCTACCAAATATCAGACTCGATATAAAAAAACCGGCCCTGGCGGCCGATATGCAATATTGTTATTTTCTTTTTATAATCATGCCCCTGGTGAAGGCAAGTCTGTAGTTATACGTCAAGCCCGTTAATCCACAGCATCAGATACACCAGGTCAGCCGAATCCGGCACCGTGATATACCAGCGCGGATGCGCATACTCCTCTTCCTGCGGCCAGCTCGTCTGTCCCGTCACGGTGATAAGAATATTCACCGCCTGCTTCAGCTTTCCCTCAAGATAGATGGCCACGCTGCTGCTGAGTCCCACCCGGTGCGGGTGACACGTCATTTTGACCGGCCCGGTCAGGCGCTGCCTGAGCATCGCCCGCAGCCTCACCAGATGCTGATGTGTCGCCGGGAGCACGCCGGGCTCCCCCTGAGGCGACAGGGTGAAAAGCGCACCGCCACTGTGCTCATGAATGGCGGGTTCAGGGTACTTCAGTGTCATCATACCGTGGCAGGCTCCTGTTGTTTCTCCGTCAGACCGCGCAGACGGTCCAGATTCTGCGCGACGCGTTTTGCCGCCTCCAGTTCGCTGCAGTGAAATTCATTCATCAGCGCCCGGCGTTCGGCTTTCTCTTCTTTTTCCGTCATGCCCAGTGCCAGGAAGAGACTGGGCGGCACGGCACGAAACAGCGCTTCGATCCGTTTCGCCAGCACCACGCCTTCCGTATAACAACCCGACAGTTTACTGGCGGAAAGCAGCACCGATTCCTGCTCCGGCGTGAGCGCGCGGAAACGGCTGATATCTTTCACCTCTTCCGGGGGCATGGTCAGACAAATCCACCATTCCGCCATGTTCAGCATTTTTTCGGCAATATCCGGGTAATCCTTAAGGTTCTGGGTGGCGAGCCACAGCCAGGCACCAAGCTTACGCCACATCTTGACCACCTTGGTCATATACGGCGACAGCAGCGGGTTGACCGTCACGATATGCGCCTCATCCACCGTGAAGACAATATCCCGGCCCAGGAACTGGTCACGCTCCGCGATGTTGTTGATCATGTTGGTCATCGAGACCATGGTCAGGGCCATCTGCGCCTCGTAACCCTCACGCGCCAGATGCCCCAGGTCGACCAGCGTCACGTCCGCTTCCGGCCATAGCTCCCCTTCGCGGTTGAACAGCTCCGCTTCAAAGCTCCCGGCCTGAGTGAACATGCCCAGGGATTCCGCCATTTCCGCCGCTTTCGCCTTGCGCTGGGCATTGCGGACATTGATGACGCCCTCATCGTTGTCAGAGGCAATGTCGTACAGCGCCTTCTGCAGGTCAGACGGCAGCATCTGCCGCCCTTCCTTATACGTGGCATGTGCCGCCATCAGCAGCGCCTCACGTATCATCGCCCTGTCGGCGCGCTTAAGGTCAGCCTCTTCTTTCGGGTCGCCGCCGGTGATCATCATGCGCGCGGAGATTTCCATTTCACCGAGAACGTCACGCTTGTCATCCTCGCCATCGTCGTCCGTGTCGATATCCGGCAGGTCGCTCTCATCCACGGCCTGGGCGGCCAGGCCTTCTTCCACCAGTTTGTGAGCATCAGCAAACGGCGGCAGACTGACGCCGCTCCCGGGTTTGACGCTGATTTTATTCACCGTCAGCCCGAGGCTGTCAAAGAAGTCGGCCAGCAGGCCGAACGAGTTCCCGGCCTCCGCAATAAACAGCCGCGGACGGTGGACGGCCATCAGCTGAGAGAGCGCGGCACACAGCGTGGCCGACTTGCCCGCCCCGGTCGGGCCGAACAACAGCAGATGCGCGTTCTGGGTGCGGTCGAGCTTGTTGAGCGGATCGAAGGTCAGGGTATCCCCGCCGCGGTTGAAAAAGCTGAAGCCGGGGTGCCCCGTGCCGGTTTCCCGCCCGGTCACCGGCAGAAGACCGGCCAGGTGCTGAACCCAGGTCAGACGGGTATACCAGTGTTTTTTGTCGCTGTCCGGGTTAAAGCACATCGGCAGCGCCCGCAGCCAGCTGTTCAGCGGACCTTCTTCAAACTCCGGCCGTACCGGCTGCAGACCGGCCCCGAGCAATACGGTGGACAGCTCCAGCCGCTTGCGCTTCAGGCTGGTCATGTCATCGCCGCGCAACAGGAAGGTGATCCCCGCCCGGTACAGCTTGTGCCGGTTGCCCAGATACTCTTTGACCGTCTTCACATCCTGGCGGACGCGGCCCGACTCGGTATTCTCACCGACCGCATTTTTCGACAGCCGGTTAAACTGCTCTTCAAGCCGGTCCTGGGGCTGCACCACCACGGTCATGCACACCATGGTCCCTTCCGGAAACATATCCATCAGGGCATTAATTTTCTTTTCACCCCGGCTTTTCTCGCCGGTCAGGGTGCCCGGCTCCGGCGGTGTACGCAGTTTTTCCACCGCCACCGCGCAGTGTGGCTTGTTGTCAATCCACCACACGCCGTTTTCCGGGTCGGAGACCGGCGGCGTGAACCACAGGGTTTCGGCAAAATCATTGCTGACCGGCACGGTGCCTTCAGGCGTCTCGCGCGGGTCTGCGTAAGCAGCCTGCCGATAGAGCGTGGTTTTCTCCACCCAGTCCGGTGACGGATTGAACAGCCGCAGCAGCCAGCCATGCACCTGCAGGCCGTTCTGCCGGGTGCAGCGGATCCCCGCCCCGCCCAGGGCATTAACGACCCGGTCGCACACCTGGTTGAGCATCGCCACCGGCGGCATCGGATCCCGGCTTTTCCCCAGCCAGCGATAAACAACCATCCGGGTGCGGCGCTGCTGCCCGCGCCACGGCTGGCCGGTAATCAGCGAGTCAGTAAAAAGTCCCTCAGGCCGGGAGATACTGCGAATATGGCGCTCCATTTCACCCAGCCAGGCGTCGGTAAACGCCGTGCGCTGTGCATGTGGTTTGACATATCCGCGCAGCCTGTCCAGGTACGCGTCAGTGTCGTCCTCATCCTGGCAGAAGAACTGCACGATCCAGGGATTCACGTCATGTTCATCAAAGCTGTCCTGAAGTGCATCCTCAACCGAGTCCCGGATTTGCTCCAGGCGCTCTTCGGTTCGCCCTTCGGTCGCCACCGGTGTCACATCATAAACGGCCCCCACCGACACGCCGTCATCCAGCAGGAGACACTGCTCTTCATCGAGAAATTCGGCCCAGGGCAAAAAGTCAATGATGGACGGACTGGCATGATAAACCTTCTCCTCATCCTGGCGCGTCATTTTCCCGGGGCGCTTCAGGGGTTGCCGGCCCTTCACGACCGCGGTCAGGGTTTCATCTGCCTGAACAGACTGGCCATCATCAGGCGGCGTCTGCCGGTCGGTGGATTTACTACGCGTAAACAGTGAAAGCATTACAGGGCCTCCGTACGCTCGCCAGGCATGGCATACTGCGTCTGGCTGTAGAACGGGAACACGGTGCTGTAACCCGGCACAGGCGTGTTACCGTCTGCCAGATGGGGATACAGGTACATCACCATGTCGGGGTTGGGCAGCCGGGGAAACTGCTGGGTGATTTCGCTTTCCTGAGTACGGCTGTAGCTGCGGTCGCCCTGCGCGTCCGCCTGCGTTTCGCTGCCCGTCAGCGGGCGTCGCAGCGTGTCGCGGGCCGCCGCAGACTGACGGGAAGTACTGCCGCCACCGTCCGCCCCGTTCCACAGTTCAAGCATGGTGTTATCGCCCGCCGGCAGCATTTCCTCTTTGGAGGTTGAGCAGCCGCTGAGCATTACACAGCTCAGGGCCAGAATGAAAACCGTTCTGTACATTACCGGTATCTCCTTTGTGAGGCGGCCGGATCGTAACCGCCGCAGATAAAAACGAACGCACTGACATTCAGCAGGTGCCCCAGCTCCCGTAATGTCATACGCGGGCAGTAAAGCCGGCGCGGGATTTTCGGGCTGCGCCACGAAACGGCACACTCCCGGGCACTGAGCGGCAGGGAGAACCTGCCAATATCCAGTAAAAGCTGGCCATCGCGCCAGCGCAGTAAAGGTGCGCCGGCAGGCAACAGCGCTACGGGTCGCAGCAACAGAGCCGCAGAAGACGCAGGGATCACGTCAATATGCCAGCCTGCCCGGTCGCTGAACGTCCAGCACACGGATGAAAGAGGGAAAAACGTTATCTGTCCCGCCATGGCCGTGTACTCAGTCCAGTCCGCCGTTGTCACTGACGCCACCCGGCAGGGTGAAGTCGTAGCGCACCTTACGGCCCTTCTCTTCATAATCAATGGCCAGCTGACGGGTGATATGCACGGCAAGACGGGCACCGGGTGGCACATAAATGGCATCAAACGTCATCCCGTAACGCTGTTTGATCCAGTCGGTGGTTTCAGACATGCCGCCGGAAATGGCTTTCCCCAGCGCCGCCTGTCCGGCGTCGCCTGTCATGGTGGCCGAAATGCCATTCACGTTGTTCTGCGTGGTGTACTGCCCCTGGCTCATCGCTTCACCCGCCGCACCGGCAGCCGACAGGCCAAAGATGGTGGGCAGGTAGGTGGAGGCGTTGGACTTACGTTCGCCGCCAATGCACGGGATCCCGTTTTCATCCGAGATCCAGCCGATACCGCCACTGGTGCTGGTATCCTGTTTAGCCTGGGCGTTATTATTTTGCCCGCCGGCGTTGTTACTGGTGTCGGGTCTGGGGAGGGTGCGCACCGTACCGTCGGAAAAGACAAAGGTGATGCTGTTAACCTGCCCGCGTACGCAGGACAGCGTCCAGTCACCGCTGGCTGTCCCCGAAACAATCGCCCCTTCGACGTCCGGCAGCTCGATGCCGTTCGCCGTCAGGTTATCCTTACCGATAAGCACCTTGAACGGATAAGGATCGGTCACAGTGCCGTTGATGGGCACACGGCCAAGCAGTGCCGTCATGGCGCGGCTGCCGACCAGCGTGGAATTTTCCGGCAGCGTGTAAACCGGCTCGGCGCTCTCTTCCGCCCCTTTTTCATTCGTACGTCCCTTCACTTTCTCCTCATAGGCCGCTTTCTGTCGGGTCAGCTCATTTTCACCCAGAAAAGAAGTCGGGAACTGAGGTGATGCCTTGCCGCTGGCCGCGTCCCGCGGGTCCGCCTCTTTCTGGTCCGTCGGCGCGACCCACATCATGCCGTCGCTGCCCTGAGACGCCGCCCCGCCGGTGCTGCTGCCCATGCCGTCCAGGCCCAGCCCCAGCGGGATATCGCTGTCCGCCGTTTTTTTCTCGCTGTCAGGCTTTTTGAGTTTGTCGGTCAGCTCCTGGATTTTCGCCGTCAGGCTCAGTTGTTCGTTCTGAAGCTGCGCCTGCCGCTTGTCGTACTGCTCGCGCAGACCATTAACGGCCTCATTCACCTGTCCTGAAACGTCCTGATTGCGTCGGCGCAACCGCTCGTTTTCTTTCACCAAATCCGCGTTCTGTTTATCCAGCGTTTTCTGGCGCTCACGCACATCGTTCAGCCGGCCGATGAGCGTGCGCAGGGTGTCCTCCGGCGTGTCGCCTTCCACACCCAGCGCCTTCAGTTCATCTGGCGGGAGATTATGCAGGGGGCCGCCGCTTTGTTTTGCCTGGGACGGCTCTGCCGGTTCGTTTTTGCAGCTTTTAAGCCCCACGGCCAGCCCGGCAATCACCACGGCCGGCACGATAAACTTCACCAGGGCATTAGATTTAATCTGCATGGCGGGCCTCCTGTTTTACCGTGCGGGTCGCTTTACGCAATGCAGACGGCTCAGCAATGAATGCGCTCTCCGGACGACCGGCGGTCACCACATACACCGTGGTGGTGTCCTCAGGCGTGCCGGCCGGACCGACCCAGCGGTGCTGGAAGGTGGCGGACACAAACTGTCCCTGCAGCGCGCGCGGATCCAGAACGACCTTACGGCTGCCGGTGTTCGTGAGCCTGAGTGCCACCACGCTACGGTTTGCCACGCCCCAGCCAGCCAGCGGCGTGACCGTTAATGGTTCAGAGGGATACAGCGTGCTGACACGTCGGGGCAGATGAGGATTGACCGGATGAATACCCGGGACCGCCTCGACCGTACGGGCTGGCGCATAAAGGCTCTGCGCGGCATAGCGGGTCAGCAGCACCGGGATGGGGGCGCTGTAGCGGATTTTTTTACGCCTGGCCTGGGTGCCGTCATCGCTGCCGGTGGGAGCAGATGAGCCTGATCCGGAAGCAGCCCGATCTGCACCACCTGGCTGACCGGCCGCATCGCCGGCGTGACTAAGCGTGCTGACATCACCGCTGTAGACCAGCCGCACCGGCTCAGTCGGCCCTTTTTCACCGGCGGCGATATCAAACAGCAGAACCTCGCCGCTTTCCACATCCTGCAGCTGCACCCGCGTCTGCGGAAAGGCGCTGTCGGCTTTCAGGTAGACGGTTCCCCCGGTGCTCTGCACACGGAGTTTACCGTTAAGCGTCGGCGGAAAACCGACGCGGACGTTTTTGTCCACAAAGACCACCCGCTCCTGCCCCACCTTCAGGGGGATCTGCAGCGGAATACGCTCCCATTTCATCAGCTCATCTGCGCCGGCAGGACGTGATACCAGCGTCGCCAGGGGCAGCAGGGCGAAGGACAGCGCCATCAGCCCGGCGCGGTAGTGGGGGTTTTTACTCATCACTGAAACACTCCTGACTTCTCCGGTTTAGGTGCAGGCGGTGCCGCCTCCAGACGCTGGGGCACACCGGCATAACAGTCCAGCGCCAGCCCGAACGGGTTGCGCTCCGCATCACCTTCCCAGCGCACCACTTTAAGCGGGTAACGCACCAGGGCGCGTTTGACCGGCTCGGCATGGAAATATTCATCGGCGACCACGTCCAGGCGGGCAATCCAGTGATCGCGATCCTGTACGGTCACGCTCTGTGACTGGTAACCGCGACCGGGCACTTCATACACCACGCGCACGCGGTCGGTGAGCTCCCCGGCGTCACCGCGTTTCTTTGCATCCGCTTTCAGGAAATCCTGACAGGACGGCGTCAGATACGGCGACAGCGCATTGATTTTGGCGGAATAGTCCACCTCGCCGTTTTTCGGCCAGGCATTGAGCTGCTGAAAAATATAGAACGCAAAGGAGTAGACCGTCGGGGGCGGCACTTCCCACCAGGGCCGCGTACTGCCGGTACGTAAATCCGGTGGGTTATGCACGGTCAGCTTGCTGGGTGCCAGCATCCAGCCTGCACAGGTGAATAAAAGGAAAAAGGCAAGCACGGCGCAGGCGATGCGCAGCGTCTGAATATGCTGGTCGCGGTCTTTTACCGCATGGCGAAAACGGCTCATGAAGCTCTCCTGTTACGTTTCACTGACCAGCCCCGGGCATCCACAATCAGTTTCGGATTGCCCATCCCCAGCCGGCGTTTTTTAGTCTCCAGTCGCTGCCAGAGCCAGTTCTCGGGCTTACCACGCTTGAGCCTGGCCATCCAGCGGCCGCCGAACCAGACGAGCAGCAGCGGCATGACCAGCAGGCCGGTGGGAACAACAACCCAGCCGGCAAGCGGGATAAACGGCAGTGACAGGAGCAGACCCGCACCCGCGCCGGCAAGGGCTGCCAGCCCCATCTCATGGGTGGTGAATCCGCGAAACACCACGGGCTCACTGTTGAGACGGTCAGGTAAAAAACGAATGGTCTGCATCGTCGCAGGCTCCTACAGCAGAATGTCGGCAGACTTGCCGAGCAGCCAGATAACGGCAACCAGCAGCACCACACCCACCACCACAATGGCCCCGAATTTGGTCCAGGTGGCTTTCTCATTGCGGACTTCGGTGAAGGTGTGCAGGGCGGCAATGGCAACGTTGATAAAGGCAACGGCCGCCACGACCAGCCCCCCGATAACAATGCCGTCCTGCAGGTAGCCCTTGATTTGTCCGGACAGCCCGCTTCCGCCTCCGGACTCAGGCGCTTCAACGCTTGGCAAGTCCGCAAAGGCCGGTTTGCAGGTGAGCCAGCCCAGGAGGGCAAGCGTACCGGCGCGGGTCAGCGTACGACTGGCGAAACGGCGCAGGCGGGCAACAACAGACTCAGAATGGTGCATGGAATTCATCTCCTGACTTAACGTTCATAATCGGGTTAACTGGCAAACATCCAGATACACACAAGCAACAGCAGCACGGTGCGGACGGCAAAACGCCCCAGGGCCGCGTCCCGCACTTTGGTGTTACTCCAGCCGGTCCAGACATCCGACAGCGCCCACGCGGCCCATAAAAAAAGAAACGCCAGCAATGCCCCGATGCAGAGCAGATGAAGGATGTTCACATCAAGACTGCCGGAGCCGGCTTTAAACGCGTTCGTTTGTTCGGATGTCATGGACATCAGGGCCGCTCCCGCCGGTAATTACCGGCCACATAAGACGGGTCACGCGGTTGCGCGCGGGAGGGCTCCAGATAGCGGTCAATGCCGCTGCGGATGGTGTTGAGATCGGATGTGGCCTGACGGTAATCAAAGAAAAAGCGGCCACGGTCAGCCGGGTCGGCCTGTGCAGCCGCCACGCGGGCCCGTTCAAGCGACGCCTGAACCTGGTCCAGCTGACGCTGAACAGACGCAAGCTCGTCTTTCTCGGATGCCTGTGCAACAGCTGATGCCAGAAAGGTCAGCAATACCAGACCAGTGATGCCCGGGACACGACGGTTGCGCCGCATGGCCGGACGATGTGAGTTCATACGCACCTCCAGAAGGATTAAGGGGTGCGGACAGGATGCGGAAGAGGAAGCGTCGGGTCAGCGATAAACCCTAAACAGGAATTTCAAAATTAATTGCAGGTCAGTGTCGGTGGCAGGTTTAGCTGTAAATAAAGGTTCATTGTGATATTAAGAAAACTCAACGTTAAACAGAGGGAAAATGAAAATGATGAATACTGTTCTGAAGGCCACGTTAATCACTGCACTGATTAGCGGCCCTGTTCTTGCGGTCGACGGTACTGGCAAAGTCCAGCTTTCAGACCTGCATTTCGCCTCAGCAGCAAATGGTTTGCAGCAAATTGAAGGCACGGGAACAAACGTGTCAGGTGGGCCTGTGAAGACTGTAATTGTCAAATTCAACTTGCTTCAGAATGGGGCAGTAATAGGAAATACGGCAGCGATGGCTGAAAATCTGGAGCCGGGTCAGCAATGGAAGCTACAGGCCCCCTACGACAGCATAACCAACAAGCCAGACAGCTTCAAAGTGACAGAACTGACGGTATTTAATAACTGACACTGACGCGCCAGTAACGGTCGTTTCATGGCTTGTCTGCTGACGGCAGGCGCGCAAAACAAGTTTTGCACGCCTCCGTCCAGCCCTGATTTAAAGATACTTCTTGAACGACGCAGTGGTCACCGTTACGGCGATCCCCAGCAGAACAGTCGCCGGCAACAACAGCAGATTGGGGTAGACTGCCGTGGGCCAGGAAAGGTACAGCATGGCGGGCACCACAGCGGCCGGTTTGACCAGCTTCTTGGCATGATGATAGACAAACGAACTTTCATACCCCGCGCCGTACCGCCGCAGATCACGCCGCCCCAGCCCCTCAACCAGCGCCACCACCACGACCAGCACAAACAGCGGGACGGACAGCACCAGGATGGTGACGCGTACCAGGGTGATAATGCTTATCCATACCGTGGCCAGCAGGTACTCACGCAGGTAGCCGGCAAGCCAGCCGCTCCAGCTGTTGATTTCTCGGGTGACGGCATTGTCACTGTGCATCTGGTGCGCATACTGCTGCCGGACCCAGTCGAGAAAACCACTGTCCACAAAAGCCCACTGATAGGCAGTGGTCACCCAGCGCACAACCGTCACCGATGGCTCAGACAGCAGCAGGCTGCGGGTGAACTCTGTGGACAGCCACCCCAGCTCGGTATTCATAACCGCTTCACTGTGCGCCGCCCCGGCTTCCGGCCAGAAGAAGGCGATGCCGATATATTCAATCAGCAGGCTCAGCAGCAGCGAGGACAGCACCACGCCCACCAGGGCCCATGGCCAGCCCCAGAGCAGATTATACAGAATGCCGTGCTTGCGTTCCGGCAGTGTCTGCTGCTGTGGGGGACGTTTTACCTCAGCCATTCGCCCCTCCTGTGACCGGCACGTTCAGGGCCGGACCGTCCCGCCACCAGGATTCGCCGCTGTGATAGCTGCGCCGCATCTCCTCCGCTATTTTCTCGATGCTTTCCGGCATCAGCACATCATCAGCATCCCCGGCAGGCAGCGGCATGCGGATTTTCCACAGTTGCCCGCCTTCCAGCAGGGCAAACGCCTGCCCTTTTGGCAGCGTCACGATATCGGCCGGCTCCAGTAGCGGGACTTTTACCGTCCCGACGCGGTCCTGGGTGCTTGAGGTGAAGTCCTGGTCTGCATTGACATCGGCCGTGTCCTGGTGCCCGGAGACCAGCGTTTTGGTGTAAATCTCCACCTGCGGCAGTTGCGTGGTCAGCAGCTCGGCGGTGCGGTTCTCCCTGACGCGCAGCATAATCAGGTTATTAAAGTTACCCTGTACCTGGGCCGTCTTGGCCGCATTCCCGATGCGTGCCTCAATATCAGAAGACGTCTGGGTATAGGCCGTCACCTGCATGCCGGCACCGCCCCCTTTGTTGATGAGAGGAATAAACTCATCCCCCATCAGCTCGTTAAACTCATCGCAGTGCAGGTTAATCAGGGACTTCCCTTCTTTCCCGCCCGGCAGGCCCGCATTGATACCGTGTTTATAAATGTGCCCGGCCACACTCACCAGATCGGCGAACATGGAGTTACCGACCGCGCTCGCCACTTCACTGTCACTGAGCGCATCGAGCCCCACATACACCACGGCTTTTTTACGGATGATCTGTTCCCAGTCAAAAATCGGCCGCGTGTCGTCAATGTCCTGATAATCCGGCGACAGCAGCTCGGCGGTCTTGCCGGTGGTCAGTTTTTCCAGCAGCGGCAGCAGCGACGCCACGATTTTGTCAAAGTAAGTACGGTCATAACGTACCGCTGACCGCAGCCCGTCAAGGATGGGATCATAGAGTTTTTTACCCTCTTCTGAACTCAGGGCAACCTCAATGGCCCAGATACGTAAGGCATCCGGCTGACCCTGCATGTTACGGGGCACGTCGTCCTCTCCCAGCACCTGCTGATTATTCTCAATCTGCGTCTGCAGAGCTGGCAGCTGCGCCTGGATGATTTTTTCCGCATAGCGGATATAGAGATCGGCGATATTGTTCACGTAGCGCATGATCAGCGTGTAGTCAGGGCGCTCACCCAGGGCGACCAGCGCACGGGCGATGATGTTGACGAACCGCCAGGCAAATTCGCGGAATGCCGCGCTGTTCCCCTCACCCGACAGCTGACCGGCCACGCGGGACGCCACCTCTGACACGCGACCAAAACGCCCGACGGCATTATAACGGGCTGAAATTTCAGGCCAGCCGAGATGAAAGATATACAGCTCATCCCCGCGCCCGGCCCGGTGGGCCTCTGCCCAGACGCGTTTCATCAGGTCTGCGTCGCCTTTCGGATCAAACACGATGGTGACTTCACCCCGCCGGATATCCTGGGTGACCAGCAGCTCTGCCAGCCGGGTCTTACCGACGCGCGTGGTGCCGTACACCACCGTATGGCCAACGCGCTCCCCCAGGGCCAGGGTAACGTCTTTTTCGTCGGGCTCGATGCCGTGCAGCGCCGGATTCCCACCCACCGGCGGTAATGGCCGCACCGGGTTCAGCGGCGTATCGGCGCTCAGCAGCTTCCCCAGCCAGGGCAGACGATGCTCTGTCAGCAATTCAAGCTGACGCGCGCCCTGATAAAAGCGGTTCGGCTGCAGGTAGCGGGCCACTTCCGGGCGCAGCGTATCCTGCAGGCGCTGGGTGTGTTTCTGGGTCCAGCGGAACCCCCGGCCGAGAAACAGGCGACGATGGCTGACGGGGATCTGTTTGGTGCTCATAACATAGCGCGGCAGACGGCGGAGATTCCGGCGGTAGCGAATAATCTTCATCCCCTGATGCGTGCGGGTGACGGCCAGCGCCGCAAACCCGGCTGCGGTGACATAGCTTACAGAGGGTGCCAGGGCGACAGCCCAGGGTGCCTGCACACAGACATACGCCGCCATGCCCGATACCACGGCGGTATTCAGCTCAACGGCCGGACGCAGCAGAGCTTCAATGACGTAACGGTTACTCATCGTCTGCCTCCTTTATGATTTTACCGTCGGCCCTGCGGGTATACGTCCCCTTTGCGGAGCCGGCTTCCCTGCAGGGCTGAGAGTGAAAACGCAGGGCATCCGCCAGTAAGCGCCAGAGCACATACAGGACATTCGACAGAATGAAAAAAATGATCCATACGGCCCGCAATGACAGCAGGTAATTGTTCGCCGCGGTTTCTGTGGAGACGGCAGTGACGGTACAGGCTGCCGGCTTTGCATCAGGCGGAGCCGCATTATCAGGCACCGGGCATCCCTCCCACATGTAGTGCCCGGGCGGCGCGGTGCGCCATGCCTTTGCCTCTTTCTGCAACTGGTCGTTCAGGTCACTGACCGGATGGCCGAAAACAAACCAGGCGAGCAGGCAGACACCGCCGAAAGCGGCAGGCACGAAAACGGCATGACGGAATAAACAGAACACAAGCCACAAAGCGCAGCGCAGGCTGTTCAGGATGATGTGCATAAATGATTCCTCAGAGATACTGCCGGACGTCCTGCCCGGCGAGAATGGTCAGCAGGCGTTGCCCGCTGATGATGCGCAGGCGCGGTGATGTCGTGCGAATGGCGCGGCTCATCTTCCCGGTACGGCCCGTGTGGACAAACAGACCGCGGCGGCCGGTCTGCAGGAGAAGCCGGTCAAAGTCCTCAACATGTGCGGGGGAAACAGCACGGCTGTACCGTTTGGCCTGAATCAGCCAGTATTCCCCGTCGATGATGACCTGGCCATCAAGGCCGCCGTCAGCGCTGTAGGAGGCATTACGCACCACGGTCAGCCCCTGACGTTCAAAGGCAGACAGCAACAGCTCTTCAAAGACATAGGGGCTGATTTTGCGCAGATAAGTCAGGCGCTGCCCGTCTCCCGGCAGGCTGTTAAGCTTATTCAGTACCCTCCCCGCCGTTGCCCGGTATCGCCGGTGACGGCGGGTGCTGGCTTTCTCCCGCCGGCGCAGGTTCAGAAAAACCATCACCACCAGGAACAGGACGACCAGTATGACCGCCCCGTAAGGGTGCGCCATCAGCAGACCATTGATATATGGCGCGCTCATTACGGCTTAACCTGCTGCGTCAGGCCGGTATCGGTGATAAGTACCGGATAATGCGCAATCTGCAGGCGACGGGCCAGCTCGCTGCCGGAAGCCGGGGCCAGACTGACACCGGGTGCCAGCTCGCGCAGCTCACGCACGGTAGCCATATCCGTGACGTTGACTATCATCCCGGCCGCATGCTGTTCAGCCAGCTCACCGGCATTAGCCTTCAGCCATTCACGGGACAGGGCATCATCCCCGACCAGAAACAACGCCCCGATGCCGGGCAGCTGCAGCGGCCGGTCGGCAATGCTGCCCGGGCGCAACTCCGGCGTGAATACCGGCAGCATGGCGGCCTCGCCCTGCAGCACGGGTGACGGGGGTGAAGATGTTGTGTCGTTTCCCGTGCTCATACCGGGCTGTTTATTAACGGCCTCAAAATACGGCGCAGCATCTTCACCGCCCAGATCAGCAATCACATTCAGTTCAGCATGGCCGGTCAGGGGAAGGAGGGTAAAAAGCAGTAAGGACAGCGTTTTCATCAGGGTTATCTCCCGGGTTCAGTCCAGACGAAGCCTGGATCGGGGGTGAGCGCAGCAACCGAACGGGGCGCTTCAGCTGCCGGCGCAGAAATGCGGGGTGTAGGGCTGATTTTTGCCAGATGCCTTCTCACAATGGCGCGGTAACGTGCAGCAGGCTGACCACCTGCGGGATGGTGGTAGCAGCCGGCCGCATCCAGCCAGCTGCCTGGCTTACGCGCCCAGCACTCACGCAAAATGGTGGCGGCGGCGTTCAGGTTGGTGTAAGGGTCAAACGCCTCCCACGTCGAGGCAAAATGATGACCGTTCCAGCCCAGATTGACCTGGGCAATACCGACATCGATGCGCTTAAGCGCGTGACGCTTCATAAAGACCTGCAGCGCCTGCCAGGCCTGCAGACGCGTCTCATAGCGATACCCTTTGCCTGCCACATTGATGGTCCAGGGCCATGGCCGCACGCCGCGGGGAAGTTTGCGCGAAGACTCGCTCAGTGATACCGAGTAAAGCGCTTCCGGGGGCACGCCGTGCGCCATGGCCACGCGGACGTAACCCTCCGGCACCGTCTGGTCAGCATGGCCGTCAGGGACGGCCGCCATCAGTAAGCCCAGCGCCAGCGCGCCGGTCAGAACGCTGCGATTACCCATTTACCGTCTCCCGCCTGCTGCAGTAAAACCGGCATCAGGCCGTTACCAAAGCGCATCCACCGTCCGCCGTCGTGGTTAAGCGTGATCTGGCGCTTGCGGACCTTTTCCACGGGAATGTGATGGTCCCGCGCCCAGCTGCGAAGCGCATCATCACTGCCCTGGCTGTCGACCAGATAGATGTCCACCGGCCGGTTGTCAGCCAGCACGGCAGACAGTTTCGCGTCGCAGGTGGCGCAGTCTTTTGACCTGACGAACAGCGCCAGCCGGCCACCACTGTCGTGCGCCACGCCGGAGGCGTTCCCCATATTGACCGGCAGTGTGCCCGGATACAGGCGCTGCCAGGCCGCGTTCACCTCACGCTGGAAATCAAGCTCTTTCTGGGTGCGGGCAAACTCTTCCTTCACCCACTTTTCAGCAAACTTACGGCGCTCTGCCGGCGTCTGCGCCTCAATACCCAGGGTGGAAAGCGGATCGAGACCCGGCGACTGGATACCCCGGGGTCCCTTCATCAGCTGCTGATAACGCTGATAATCGTCGGTACTGAGTCCCCACTGTCCGGCCTGCTGCTGCAGGTTTTGCTGAGCGGAGTCCGCCCGTTGTGTTGATTCCTGTCGGCTGACATCCGTCTGTCCTGATGTGGTCGCGGCCAGGGTCGGGGGACTCAGCAGCATGGCGGCTAAAAAGGTATGTTTCAGTTTCATTATTCGCTCCGTTATTCTGCTCTGAGCACGGTCAGGCGGCCGTTAACCCGAAACGTCGCCTCACCATAACCGGCACTGACCAGCGTCCAGCCGGCAACGGTTTCGCCCTCTCCGACCAGGGCCACCTGCGACAGGCTGCTGTAGCCCCGGGGCGCGATGGCAGCCCAGGACTCTGCCCCCCGCTTCTCCACACCCGTCAGCACAAAAGGCGCATTGCGGGCCATGCGAAGGGACGGAGCAGCACGACGTGTGTCAGCGGGACGGGGCTTTTTTGCAGCAGGCGCGTTTTTTTTGACCGGTGCGGCGACAGGTGCGGCGGGTGCGGGTGCCGGCTGTGATTTCAGCGCTGTCAGCTGCTCAGTCAGCGCACTCAGGCGGGTTTCCAGCCCCTGCTGGGCGTCCTGAAGGGTTCGCAATGACTGACGCACGGCGTCGTCGCTGCCGGCCTGTTTCGCTGCTGCGCTCAGCTCCTGCTGCATCTCACCAAGTTTTTTCTGGCTATCCTGCAGACCGGCTCTGAGCGTGGTCACATCTGACTGCAGGGCCGCGACTGTCTCAACAGTGGCCGCAGTACTGCCCTGAGATTCAAGGCGTGTAAGGCGCTCATCAAGGTCCGATATGCCCAGGCTGAAGGCGGTGTAGCCCAGCGCCAGAATGCCGGCCAGCGCCACACCGCCGGCAGCGCCCCAGATGAGGCGGCGGCGGGGACGCCAGCTGAATCTTTTACGGGCCGGCGCGGGATCCGTATGGAATGGTTGCTGTTCGCTCATTTTCTCAGAAACCCTCCGCTGACAGGTTTAACGGGGACGGACTGAGGTGCGCTGATGGCCGGTTGTGACACCGCTGACGGCGCAGGCGCGGACCAGGTGCTGACCGGCGGCGGAAGCTGGGAGACCGGCAACTGGTAGCCGTCGCGCAGGCTGTGGCAGACCACACGCTGTACATCATCCACCTCAAGCTGCCAGGCCGGACCAGCCAGGACCTGCAGGGCAGTACGCAGGCGCATCGGGCCCAGCTGGTACTGGACTGCCGGCAATGCCTGGCGGTAAAGCACGCCGTTGGCGGAGCCGGTCGCGCACAGGGAATAACCGGACTGGCGCAGGGCGTAACGCAGCGCATCCGCCACGGTAGGATGCAGGGATGACGGGATGCGAATATCAATAATCTGCGAGAGAGGGTCACGCTGGGCCGCCTGCGGATCGGTACTGACCAGCAGATAACGATCGTAGCGCACCACTTCCGGCGTCCGCGCATACTCGTCCGGAGAGACCGGCTGAACGTTGCGGGTGACGGTGGTGCCGGGTGTCGGGTCGGCAGGCGCACGTTGCTGCAACTTTTGCGGCTGGGAAACACAGCCCGCAAGGAGCAGCAGGGGAAGAACAGTGGCAAGCCTGCCTGGTGAAAATACGTTGTGAGAGGTGTTACGTTTCATCCGGATTTTTCCTGTACAGTGATAAAACAGCCCTCACTGTGCGGAATCGGTCCGGTTTCACTCAATTAACAACTGATTTTCCGTTGATGAAAAAAAACGCCGGCAAAAGCCAGCATTTTTCACTAATAGCGCGCTGTCAGGCTACTTTATGGGGACGATGGGTCACATCGCCGCGGCCTTCAAGCAAACCCGCAATAGAAATGTCTTCGTCCAGCGCGTCCCAGTGGATACCACGGGGACTCAGTTCATAGCTGTTAAGCTGTTCAGTTGAAGCATGCAACAGGCGTGGAAACCATGCCAGCGGCACACCGATGGTACGGGCGTCGTTGAGTTCAACCCACATCGTGGCCTCATCGAAGCTGACCCGTTTAGCTGAAATAGTCATTCCAGGCCTCCAGAAACAATGCTTGGTTATCTTCAACGATCCCCGTCAGTTCTTTTAATACCCGTGAATTAAACCCATCGTTACTGGCCAGTACCACTGATGGCGTTAACCAGAATTTGGCTTCACTACCTGCTTTCATTACGTGAATGTGTGCAGGTTCGAGCGGGTTACCTTCATTAGAATAAAAAAAGAACCGGAAACCGTTGATCCTCAGTATAACAGGCATGTCAGTTATCCTTAAATGCTGACCGGATTATGTGTAAGTTCAGAGCAACTGCCATAAAGGCTGTTCAGAGTGCATGGATTGCCGATTTTGGTACTCCATACCCGAATCCAATGAACGGTATATCATCATCGAAGTCCATCGGTGGCGCACCGGCACTGCTGCCGGAAGCCTGGCCACTGTGAGTCGGTCCGGAAGGTTGCTGAGGCTGGCCCCAGTCATTCCGGGAAGACGTATTCTGACCGCTGCCGGACTGCCGACCGCCAAGCATCTGCATGGTGCCACCAATATTGACCACCACCTCTGTGGTGTATTTATCCTGGCCGGCCTGATCGGTCCATTTGCGTGTGCGCAGCTGGCCCTCGATGTAAACCTGGGAGCCTTTACGCAGATATTCACCCGCAATTTCTGCCAGCTTGCCGAAAATAACCACCCGGTGCCATTCGGTCACTTCTTTCTGTTCACCGGACTGCTTATCGCGCCAGCTCTCAGACGTGGCCAGCGAAAGGGTGGCAACTGCGCTGCCGTTAGGAATATAACGAACTTCAGGATCCTGGCCGAGGTTTCCGACAAGAATAACCTTGTTAACGCCGCGTGAGGACATAATCATTTCTCCTGTAAGGAATAAAGAAACACCCCGCGAACGGGGTGTGTCAGGTGCGCATCAGAATGAGTTTTCTGCGTAGTTTTGTTGTGCGACAGAGCCATTCTGCGGCGGCACGGAGTCAGATTTTTCAGTCTTGTAAACCATTTCCTGGCCTATTTTGATCCAGTCCACCTTTATCAGGCGGGCTTTCAGACTGACGCGCTGTTCGCCGGCATGGTCGCCCTTGTTCAGCGTAAATATGTCCGTGGACGGGTTACTCAGGTTAAAGCCCAACAGGACTTTCTTGTCTTCATCGACGGCTTTCTGGCAGCGGGCGATAAGGCTGGTTGCCTCTTTACCTGCGACAGAAATGTCAAAACGGACGTAGGCCGGATTATCAGTCGGACCACTCAGTGCATTGATTACGCAGCTGAGGAACGAGCCATTCTGATGGTTAACCTGGCGAATGTTGCTGAGATACCCGATGCCTTTGATAGTCAGGTTGAAGTACTCAGATTTTGCAGATGCAGAAGTGTTGTTTGCAGACATGATGTTTTCTCCATGGAGGTAAAAATAGGTACGACGGAGAAACCATCTGCCCTGACGGGAGTGGTTTCCCGTCGGGGGTCAGGATCGGTTGAATCCTGAGAGTCTGGTATGTTGAAGGAACCTTCATCGCCGCGTCGTAATGCGCTTGTACAGGCGATATCTGCTTTCAAAGGTGCGCAGATGTACCAAAGTTTGCTCCCTTTCAGGTTACAGGAGCTTTCGCTGTAGCCACCCGAAGGCGATTCTCACAGGCTACTGAATCATTGGTGGTCGTATGAACGACGGTTTAGCACTTTTATAATTAAACCGTCCTCCCGGAATGTCAACGGTCAAAATGGAAAACGTGATCCGTAAAAATAAAAGGGCACCGTTTCCGGTGCCCTGGGGTCAGTGCCTTAACCTGCAGTCGTCTCATCTGTCTCCGGGGAAAAATCCCGACGCGGTTTTCACGGAGTGCATGCGTCTTACAGGTCAGTTAGTGTGCAATAACTTCCTGCCAGGCCTGCTGCGGGTAAATCCCGTTATAGTTTACCTTACAGCACCGTGGCCAGCGGGGCACCTATGCATCAAAGCCTGGCAACAATAGCAGAACCCGCCCCGGGGTTGTACAGTGAAATAGTTCAATACTGCGCGGATTATTCTGTTTTAGCCTTAACCGATGTTTTTTTACGCTTCGCTGCTTTCTTCTTACCTGTACTGATAATTCCCTCACAGTCCGGATAGCGTATGCACCCCCAGAAATCACCATTTTTACCTTTACGTTTACGTGTGGGCCCTTTGCATAACGGGCAGGGAGGCGTGACGGGAGCGGTGATTTTCACACTGTCCTGGCGGCCTTTTTCGACAAGGTGACGGGTCCACTGCAGCTGCTTTTGCATAAAGACCGCAAGCGACATTTTCCCCTGCGAAATATCATCCAGTGCCTGCTCCCATAATGCGGTCATGCCCGGGCTCGTCAGCGTTTCCGGCAGGGCCGCAATCAGCTCTAGTGCCACCTGCGTTGAGTGGATGTGCTTCCCTTTTTTCTCCAGATAGTGTCGTTTGAAGAGGGTTTCGAGTACGCCCGCACGCGTCGCCTCTGTGCCCAGACCGGCGTTATCACGCAGCACTTTCTTCAGCTTCGGGTCACTGACGAAACTGGCCGCGTTCTTCATGGCAGCAATCAGCGTCCCCTCCGTGAACGGTTTTGGCGGACTGGTTTTCATATCCTTAACCTCAGCACCGGTGACAGCGCAAATATCCCCTTTTGCCAGCGCCGGCAGCGCCATATTGTCACCATCGGCGTCCTCTTCATCGTCATCTTTTTCAGCCTGGAACAATGACTTCCAGCCCGTCACCACACCGACTTTCCCGCGTGTACGGAACAGCTGGCCACCGATATTGAAAGACGCCTCTGTCACGTCAGATTCCTGCAGCGGAAGGAACTGGGCGAAATAATGCTGGCGAATCAGCTGGTAGACCTTCAGCTCATCGGCGCTGAGGCGCGACAAATCAAATGCCTGTCGGGTGGGAATGATGGCATGGTGCGCGGTGATTTTCTTGTCATTCCAGACACGCGAGACAAACTTCCTGTCCAGCTGATTCAGTACCGGGGCCACAGCGGGATCGGATTTCGCCACTGCTGCCAGCACGTCGGGAATTTCCTGCTGCATGGAGGTTGGCAGAAAACCGCAGTCTGTCCGGGGGTAGGTGGTCGCTTTATGGGTTTCGTAAAGTGACTGAGCAATGGCGAGCACATCATTTGCGCCCATGCCGAATTTTCGGGAACAGACCTGCTGAAGGGTGCCCAGGTCAAAACAGAGGGGTGCCGCCGTTTTCTCCCGCTTCTGTGTCACCTCCAGTACCGTAGCCCTGCCCTGCTGCTGACAAAGCTGTCCCACCGCCCGGGCTGCCTGAGGATTGATGCAACGCTTTTCCTCGTCACAGTACTGCTCAACGGGCACCCAGCCAGCCCGGAACCGGACGCCCTCTTTTTCAATAAGCGCATGTACCTGCCACCAGGGCTTTGGCACAAAGGACGTGATTTCATTATCCCGGTTAACCACCATGGCAAGCGTCGGCGTCTGTACCCGCCCGACGGACAGCACTTCTGACACCCCTGAGTCACGGGCTTTGAGGGTATAAAGCCGGGTCAGGTTCATACCGATGAGCCAGTCAGCCTGGCTCCGGCCCTTGCCGGCATCATACAGCAGGGCTGTTTTTTCCCCCGGAAGAATACTGCTCAGTGCTTCCTTCACACTGGCCTCATCCAGGGCTGATAACCAGAGCCGGCGCACCGCGCCACTGTAGTGGCAGTATTCCAGCAGCTCACGCGCGATAACTTCTCCCTCGCGGTCGGCATCGGTGGCGATGACCACCTCAGAGGCCTTTTTGAGCAGCTTACTGATAACGGTGAACTGCGATTTTGTCTGCTCTTTGACGACCATTTTCCAGGCCTCAGGCAGCACAGGCAGGACATCGGCACGCCACGGCCTGCCATACTGCTCGCCATAGGCTTCAGGGCTGGCAGTTTCGAGTAAATGGCCGACCGCCCAGGTCACAACGATGTTACCGCCGCTGATAAATCCCTGCTCACGCTTGCTGATACCCAGCACGCGGGCAATATCCTTTGCCTGGGAGGGTTTTTCACACAGAAAGAGTTGCATGTGTTGCCTCCCGCGTCAGCGTTTTTCACCCGCCGCAACAGCGCGGACATCATTCATCAGCTTCGTGACGCCGGACCCGGCCAGACGCTGTGATGATGATGAACGATAGACAACATAGAGCCTGCTGCCGGACCCGTTTTTCTCGATTTCGATATCCAGGTGATCACGTCCGTTCCAGTCGGAGCCCATTTTGTAGTAGCTGCCCGGCATGGCGTCCCAGACGGGATGCGCATCATCTTCAGCAGCCGCTTTCCAGTCCCCGTCATTTGTGGCCTGCCGCAGTGCCTCAAGCTCCTGTGTGGAGATAAATTTGTAATGGCGCTTCAGGCGGGCCGCCGCGGTATCCACATCGACCGGCACGGAGAACGTTTTATCGACGGACTTCATGGCCTGTTGCCCCGCCGGGCTCATCAGCGGCATCCCACCACTTTCTCCGCTATCGTTGCCGCCTAACGTTTTTTTCAGGTTCGCAGCGGTATCGCTGACCTGTTTATTAATCGCAGCCCAGTCCGTTGTTGCGCATCCGCTCAGTAAAAAGAAAGAGGTGAGGAGGAACACAGGGCGAATCATATCATTCCTCCTCTGCTATGGTGTTTTTAAGCGGAGGTGAGAACGAAGAACGTTTTTTACCGCTTAACACATCCGGATCAGGTTCGCCATTTCGCTCAATGGCAACAAGCCCTTGCGTGGTTTTTTCTGCAATATCACGGCGAGTCACTGCAAGTGTTCGGTAAGGCTGAATCACGCCATAGACCTGACGAACAGCATGGCCACCATTGTCCAGGATAGCGTCACGTTGCGAACGCGAAATCAGTCCGTAATGAAAAGCCTGGAAAGCTTTCATTGCTAACTGATCATATCCAACCAGAAGCCATACGCACCGGTATCCTAACGGTGAACGGCTGAAAACGCTCACATTTAACGGATCGGCTGATTCAACTTCCGAGAGCGTTACCCCTTTGGGTACGGCTGACAATATGGCATCCAGTGAACTGACGTTTTCATTAATTTTAAGTGTTGCTCGTTGCAGGGCTTCTTCGAGCCGTACCAGAGCCATATCGGCATAGGGATTATCTGCCGCTGAGTCTCGGGAAGCATTACCAGCTCGCGCAATGGCTTGCGGCATGCTGATTATTTCAGGCCTCTTTTTTTTCACCCCTGTCTCGTCCGGAGCATCACGTTTCCTGCCCTCCCAAAGCCGGATTGCATAATGTGTATGGAGCAGGATATTAACAGAGGACTGTAGGGCCCCCGCTCGTGAAGCGGTTGTTCCGCCCTTTGTTTTACCATCAGACATGTCTAACGCCTCTCTTTAGTGGGTAATGAGTTTTGACACGCTTGAGATAGTCCGGGCGAGAGGGGTATATGAACAACTTAAAACCAGATCGTCACCGTTACAAATTTGCAGAACCTTCATCTCTTTTATGGCGAAGAAGTATTGCCTGGCTTTCAACCAGTGTTGCCACTGGCAACAGCGCTCACTTTTTAGCCAGCACTTTGCTGGCAAAAGTGCAAGACTTCATGCTCCGCTGCCTGTAAAAATCTGCAATTTCATGAATTTATGATATTTTCCCGAATTTTCTTCACCAGATCCCTGATATTTTCCTCCGATACCGGGCGGGCAGAGGCCCGTGGTTCGGGTTTCCATTGTTGCTGTTCGGGACGCTGAACTGTTTTTTTCCCGACACTGTCAGATATATCGCCACCCTGACGGGGCGCGTATAACCTGCCCTCACGCGCCTTCTTCATCACGGCCAGCAACCAGCCAACCGGGTTGCTGAGCTGATGGCGTGCCATCACCTTTTGCAGGCTGAGCAGCACAAGTTGTGCCTGTTCTTCAGGCAGCGCCTGCAGCTGGGCGGTCAGCATGGCAATATCTTCAGCCGGCACAAGTTCATGCAGACTGTCGGGAAGCACAGGTTTACCCGGTACGTACGTATTTTTATTCACACTGTGTGTGATACTACGTACGTAATGGTTCGGTTTCCGAACCCGGTCATAACTGCCTGTTTTTACTGGCAGTACGGATTCCGAACTCAGTGAATTGTTGTACCTTTCTGGACTGAGTTCGGTATCCGAACCCTGTTTTTTAGCGACGATTCCTGGCCGTTTATGACTGAGTTCGGTTTCCGAACCCGGTGCGGGACAGGGTATTCGGTGATGATGTTTCGCCATCTGGCTGGGAGACTGTGGGCTGTCCAGACGCGATTCGATCAGCGCAAGATGGCTGCGATAATGGCGCATGGTGGGGTCGTTTTTTATATCGTCGAGCACTTCGCGGGCAGTCTGGCTGATAGTCCGGTTTTTACTCAGGCAGGCATCCGCCACCACATCAAGGAAGCGGGGGTCGAGCATTTCCGCATCGCTGAACGTCAGGGGCTCATCGTGCTGAGCATAGATATTCCCCCGCACCCGCCCTTTATCATCCCGCACGCGTTTACAGAGGCTGAGCCAGCCGGTTATTCGCAGCATCAGCAGGACGCGGCTTACCGTTTCCCTTGAGGCTTTCCCCTTTCCGGGTGAGGCAAGCTGCAACTGCAGTTCGTCATAGCTGGGGAAAACCGCCCCCTCATTATTTTGTGCATACAGCCGGATCATCATCCAGCCCATCTTGTCCAGCGGTGACAACCGCGTGTCGAGCAACAGCCGGCGGGGAATGGAATCATGCACATTTCCGGTAAACAGCAGGCCGTTACGTATCCTGCCATCATCCCGCCGGGGACTGGCCGCAAGGCGGGCATTCATTTTATCCAGCGTATAAGCAATCAGGCTTTCTGCAGGCAGACTCATTATTTTTCCTTTTCGGCCGCCATCACGGCCGTTCTGAACTGTCAGTATGCTTAGTACTGCACCCGCGTACGGGGGCAGGGTAAACAGGCTGTCATGCTGCTATTTCCGTATGGCGCTGTTATAGCGTTCGTGGCTGAGAAGAAGCCATGTCCGACCTTCGTTGCGACTCAGCAGACGCCAGAACGGGCCGAGATCGATTTTGTAGTAACCGCAACCTTTCTCATCGAGCCGGGTGTAATTACGCGCCCCCTGCCGGAAACGGCGAACCTGACGTAACGCCTTCTGACTATTAGACGTCAACTACCTTGGCCGGTACGCGTCAACTACTCTGGCCGCCTTTG
>OKOX01000087.1_pt1 | contig 52480 bp, 15 predicted proteins | sample 1614201 | NCBI WGS metagenome assembly OKOX01 (sample SAMN04436913, study PRJEB24849) | human gut metagenome | biome: human gut; feature: NICU; material: stool | host: Homo sapiens | place: USA: Saint Louis, MO | collected 2012-05-21 | reverse complement strand
TTATGAGTAAAATAATTCAATTATTAACATTTATTTGGTATTCTATGACAACCGATCTATATACACAGTATCGTTCTTATATAAAACAACAATTAATGAATAAATCTAATTCAGAGTTACAAATTATACATGAATTATTAGTAAGTGATTTTGAGAGTCGATACATGTTTATATGGGGAACTATATCTTTAGGTGCTATTTTGGCCCTTATAGTAAGTATAGGATCAAATTTGGCAATAGAAGTCCTGAAGGAAGGTGCTAGTGAAAGTATTATTTTTGCTTATAGTCAATTTATAATAATTACTATAATAGTACTGTTAGGTTGTAGTATAGTAGGCTTTGTTTCAACTATGCTTTTGAGTATTTCTAAGTTCAAATCTATTGGATTTTATGGTATTTTGTTTGTTGGAATAATAGGATTAGCTTATTGGAGCCATTTTGAACACTCTATTCTTATGGACTTATTCTTTCTTATATTAAGTTGTATATGTACAGGTATTATGTTTGCTACAATTTTTGATACGATAAAGAAATGTGCTGTTATCAAGAAATTAATAATAGAGGAGCTTATAAGTGGTAGGAAAATGAAAATACGATTGCCAAAAACTATTAGTTGATTAGATTACTTTTCTAATATGTATGTAGTATGAGTATTATCTAAATAGGCATTCACTTGCTCAAAGAGGATGTTTATTGAATTAATAACTAATAAATCTTAGTAAATTAATGTTCAAAAAGGAGGATTTTTGAACATCACTTTTCTAAATAGTAGATTGATGTACAAAATGCTAATTTTTTGTACATTAATTATTATCGTAATAACTATAGCTTAATAAAAGGACAGTTGATTATATCAGCTGTCTTTTTTATGTGTAAAATTTGTCACAACACCCTCATATACGCCATGTATTTTTGATATATATACACATCATTTCGGTATAGTTACCAGTTGGTGTAGTATTCATATAGTTTGAGAGGAAGAATATGAGGTATAGCGTATGAGACAGAGCAATATTGAATTATTGCGTATCATTTCGATGATACTAATTATTATGCACCATTTTAGCGTGCATGGTTGTTTCCCCTTTACGCCAGATTTAACGTTTAATAAGGTGTTTCTCCAAGTATTTGGACTTGGAGGCAAGGCTGCTGTAGTTGCCTTTGTTATGATAACAGGCTATTTTATGGTTTCTAGTACTTTTAAGTTGCATAAGTTTGCCAAGTTAGTAGGGCAAATATGGTTTTACAGCATTGCCATACTGGGCGTGGCTATGGGTTTAGGACTTGATACGGTGACGTCAAGAAACATGATGCTTGCGCTATTGCCCATTGGCGCCATGAGTTGGTTCGCTCAGAATTTTTTAGTCCTCTATTTACTAACGCCTATTATCAATCGAGTACTTCATTGGCTGCAGCATAAATATTACGTTATGCTTCTAGTGGTTTCCACGGTAATTTGGTTCTTAATACCGACGGCGCTGAATTTGTGGCCTAATGTACCGCATACCACCTTTGGATTCAAACATATCTTTTCCTTTGTCGTATTCTATTCGCTAGGGGCGTACATCAAGCTGTATGGCTCACATATAACAAAGAAAATAGGTATTATTTTTAGCGCCATAGGCTTTGTAGGGGCCTTTCTAGGGGACATCCTTGTCGATGTACTAGCCATGACGAATCCAGTGTATATGAAACAGATTTTCTACTTTACGCAAAATGATTATGGCTTTTTTCAATTGCTATTAGGTATTGGCTTATTTATTATTTTTTTGAAAGCAAAGATCACTTATCGTCCTTGGATTAATGTGGTAGCATCTACTACCTTTGGCATATACCTATTGCATGATAATAAGCTATTCCTTCATTACATGTGGGATAATGCATTGGCAACGTATCAGTACTATGATTCATTAGTATTACCTCTGTATGCAATCTTTGTAGTGGCACTCATTTTTGTCGTCGGTATGACCTTGGACTATGTGCGGTTAGCTTTCATAGAAAAACCTGTGATGAAAGCAATTACGCCGAACCTCGAGCGAATTCAGTCAAGGGTTGAGAAAGTACTGCCATTATAATGCGATTATCGGTGTTTTTTGGTATAATATATAAGTATTCTTACCATAAAACGGGAGGTAATTATAATGCGTAAATTCTTATATATGTTAGCGGCGTTGCTTGTATTAATTGGCATTAGCACAAACGATGTAGAAGCTCGTCAAGATGTGTATGCTACGACATATCTCGGTAATAACTGGTATGTAGATCAAGACTCTGTAAAGCGAGTGGGGGATATACTCAACTTTACGGTGTACACAACAGCAGGTCTTAGCTATAAAGTGACATCTAGCGATGATAACTATTACAATGCAGACGTGTTTTACGATAATAATAAACTCGTATCGGATAATGGCCAATCCGTCTGGAAATCTCCAGGCATGATGGCAGCTATGCGCGTGGCGCGTAGATAAACAAGAAGGCAGAAATTATTGATATATCCTCCATTACTGAACATCTAGTAATGGAGGACATGTTATATAATCTCTGCCTTTTCTTTTGCTTTTTATTATATATTTTTGTATATTTCTATTTATAGATTCTTATGGACTCGCTTATATGTTCGATATATAATTGGATTAGGATAGTCAGCGAGGTTGGGCCTCTCTTCGTTAATGAAGGGAGGGGTGTCTATGAGTGATTATGAACTAATCATGCTCCTGCTTCAAGTAATGGCTGTTGTCATCGCTTTCGGAGCACTAGTAGCACTTATTTGTTTTGGAAAAAGCAAATAGCCCTTCGTTACCGCTTGGTAGCTAGATAAAACGAAAAGGCCATTTCCTAATTTCTATTAAGTTTCGAGATGAGCCCGACGTGACTACTCGCTTGGCTATCTACCTATATTATAGGGATAAAAATATATATCGTCAAATTGAGATGAAATACATTATTATAATAACTACATATAAATAATGATAAAAGCTGTACATACATAGATTAGACTGAACGGCTTTGATGTCAAAACGAATGTAACATCAAAGGCGGTTCAAAAATCGATTATGTGTGTACAGCTTTTTGGTTTTAGTGTGTTTTTGTGAAAGTAGTCATAGGACTACCATAAAGGGATCTTATTATTTTTCAAGTTTGTCTACTAAGCGTTTTACTGTTTCTTGTAGATCTTTATTTTGAGCTTCTAATGCTTGTACGCGTTGTTCTAGTGCGTTATAAGAGGCAGGGGACATAGCAGTAGATAAAGATTTTCCTGGTCTATAGGTGATACCTACATTGGCCATAACGTGATTGTTCATTGTAAACCCTGTGGTGAGTAAAAGATTATCTTTGTGATAATAGCCTACACCTAGAGCTACTGCATTTGCATTTTTATAATGACCGTAGCCCGCCATGTATTGAATGCGATTATCCGGATCATATGGTAATGGATGTAATGCAGCTAATGCAGCGATACGAGCATCACCTTTATTGGATTCCGATTCAACACGCTGTACCTCTTGAGATACATGTTGTACAGATTTTTCAATAGTGCTAATAGAATTATTAAGCTGTTGACTTGTACTTTTACCAAGGGTATCAATCATTTGATGAACGCCGTAGAGTTGGGATCCGTTGACCGCATCTGTAGAGGTAGCACTCACGCGACCTGCTGCGAGATTGGTAATCGTCCGTTCCTTGCCCTTAGCCCCTACGGATACTGTTGATACAGGGGCGGTGCCGGCATAGTTGACGGTAGTACCATTTTCAAAGGTATGGCTTGCTGTACCGACTACATCGCCGTCAGCGGAATCATTGCCAAGGACAACGCCATTTTTTAGAGAGGTAGTCACATTATTGCCGAGAACAAAGGTGTTTTCTCCAGAAATATGGTTGTAATTACCTATACTGTAAGAATTGGCCGCATCAATAGCTGTTTTACCGTATTCGCCCTGGCCGAATACACCGGATGCGGTCGCTTTCTCTGATAGTGTATTATAAGAGCCTACAGCTAACCCTTTGGCGGCGTTTACATTCACATAATGCCCTACGGCGAGGTCGAACTGACCGTTTACTGTTGAATTCGAGCCGATGGCTACAGAATTGCTGGCTTTACTGTTAGCACCTTGAAAATTACCAATCCACACGTTTTTATCACCTGCGGAGTTTTCCCCTGATTGAGTCCCCATGACAATGGAGTTCGTCAACTGGCTCGCATTACCTGCGGCGAAACCGACGGTTACGTTAAAATCGCCAGTACTGCCTCGGAATGACTTCGCCCCAAGATTGATATTGCCGCCACCTGATGAGCCGGCCCCAGCAGCTGCACCCAAGGCTATGTTATTGCCTTGGGCATTGGGCCCCTTACCTTTTCCGTTCGCCGCACCGGCGTTCTCACCGAGGGTGATGTTACCGCCTGTTCCTGCGGTGAAAGTTTGACCTTCCTTGCCGATGTTACCGTTGTTATCAACGATATTGACCGGCGCCGCATAAACTGTGGTGGATAAAGCTACCATTACAACACTTGCTAATACAAAACGTTTCTTACTCATCGTATACACTCCTTTGTGTACAAACAAACTTTCACAAAACTTTCATAAAAAGACTTACATGGCTACTATAATACCAAAAAGGTATATTGTAAATAGAATATTCATATAAATTCAATAAATATACAATATATTCTATAGGTATTTATAGTTAATAAGAAACCTTTGACACATATTTATAAAATTTAAATATTTATTTATTCTATAAATTGTATTCTAGCATTTTATATGTATAAATTGCATTCTATATGCATTGACAAGCCTCTATATATTTATATAAAATAGAAATAATTTCATGTTTTGTTCATGATAAAATCATGAGTCATCGGCGTGTGTAATGACGTATTAAGTACATAATTAAATAAATAATTATGTGCGTAATGAAAAGTGTGTTTGTACGTAAGAGTGTGTAATGAAATATATAATCGTGTTGATGAGTGCCCTTTATATGTTTGTCATGCCTGTATCGGGGGAGCAGGTAAGTAAAGCAGAGCAGCCTATACAGGGGACTAGGGTAAAACAAGTTCATAGTGAAAGTACGGTCGCCTTATCTGACGACTCAGATACATTCCATGTTAATTCGTCTCATACTCCAGATCATGTCATCGGTCAGGGCGGATTGGAGATGCCGGACTCCACAGATAAAAAGACGACTCGTTATTCCGATACGGATGCAGTCAACTCTGCGTTGCAGGCGGTGGTTATGACTGGTGTTCATTCCGCAATGCACGGATCGAAGGCAAAACCGTGGATGCAGAGAACCGTCGTGTCATTGCGCTTTCAGAAAAACTGGAAGCCCTTGTACGGTGTGGAAACATTGCAACCACTAGGTTACTATGATGAGACATCTCGTCATGTGTGGTTTACACAGGAGAGGTTGGCGAATGCAGCGGATACAGGAACGACGGCGAATGTGGGTATCGGCTATCGCCGAATCGCAGCGAACGATGACCATTATTACGGTGGTAATCTGTTTTATGACCATCGGTTCAGAGGTAATCACAGTCGCATGAGTGTCGGGCTGGAGTATGTATCGGGTATCGGTGCATTTCGCATGAACTGGTATCGCGGTGTGTCCAGCGAGCGTTCCCTTGACGGTGCGACACGCTTGGAGAGCGTGTCTAACGGATATACTGCGGAATATGGGACTAGCTTTAAGAATGCCCGTTGGGCGCGCGTGTACATGGAAGCCTATCGTTGGCAGTTGCGGCGTAGTGAGGATAAGCATGGCTTGCGTATCGGTACGGAGTTGCAGCTCACGCCGAGGATTTCCGTGGACATGGGATATAATAAGCCCGAGCATGAGCATGGCAGTCCGTACGGAAAAATCATGTTCCGTCTAGCCGGGGTTGATACGGCATGGTTTGGTGGTAACCATCGATCGGATGCAAAAGCATCGGTTCGTGCGAATATGCTAGAAAATGTGCGCCGCCAACATACGGTGCATGTTGATTGATAGATTGAGATATATATATATTTATTATTTTGATAAAAGTAACATAAGAATCCATATTTATTTTTTAGATAAAAGCAACATAGAGAACTGTTTTATCGTATTAGATGATTGTCATCTGATATGAAAAGACAGTTCCTTTTTTTATACATTAATTCATAAAAATTTATTTTGTTTACAAAATAGAAAAAGAGTGGCACAATATTCATGAATCTATAATGAAGAATAAGTTACACGTGGAATTCATTAGGGAATGGAGAGGATAAAATGAGCAAGCGTAAACTTATATTATCTGTATTGATTAATGGTGTGTTGTTATCGAGCCTATATGTGGCCGGAGCGGTGGATATGACACTGGGCAGCGGGAACGGTGTAGCTATTGGCACGGGCAGTAGTGCACCGAAGGCGGAAAACGTAGCCGTTGGCAAAGGTGCTAGTATTTCTTATTCGAACGGTGCTAGTGAGGCTACAGGTGATGTAGCTATCGGCAATGGAGCAGGTATTAATAACTATGCTAGCCAGGGCGGTAGTATAGCTATCGGTAAAAATGCAAAGGTTGAAAATATGGCCGGTGGTGGAGAGGCTAGTTTTGCGTTGGGGCAAACGACCTATAGCTGGAATCTGTTTTCTTCTGCTAGAATCCCTGCGGATCCTACAAAGGTAGTAGGTAGTGTCGCTATCGGTGACAATACATTTGCTCGTACCGGCAGTACCATGATTGGATCTCATAATTATAAAGGGGAACTTGGTGATACTACTGTAGATAGTGCGTCCACAAGAAAAGATGCATTAAACGTATATGCTACAACAATTGGTGCTAATAGCTTTAGTAATGGGGCTTTCACTACAAGTACAGGCGTATATAATATTATCTCTAGCGAATATAATGGCGGCCGGCTGGCAAATCCTTTAAAGAATTTCGGTGCCACCATTAATGGTGCATTGAATAGTGTTGAGTCAAAAACGGGTAGCTATTATTCGGGTGTTGCAAATAGTATCGTTGGTATTGCTAATCGGACCTTTAACTCCAATGGGTCTCTCGTATTTGGTGCTGGCAATGAAATAACGAATTCTGTAACTCGTATCTCAGCGCCAAGTTCGGGAGGTAATTCCGCTAAGGAATTAGCTGAGACATTACGTTCCGCTGTCAAAAATTCTAACGGTGGCGGTTCTACTATGGCATTTGGTAGCGGTAATAAGGCGGATTATACACTTCGCTCTGCACTTATGGGTGTCAATAATACATTGACCGGCTCTCAAGGCAAAGAAAGTGAGAATACCATGTTGACGGGCTTTCACAATACGGCGGATAAGGTGTCCAATACGACCGTAATAGGGTCTGAAAATACGGTGACTAATTCTAAGAACAGTCTTGTGATGGGGGATAATCGTGAGGTAAAAGATGTCAATCATGCGGTTCTTATCGGTTCTACAGACAGCAAGACTACGACATCTGTTAATAATGCGGTCGCTGTCGGACATAATACGAATGTAACCGTAGAGGGCGGCGTTGCATTGGGCAGTGAATCGAAGGCTACTGTGGCAGCTGGATCCGTTGGGTATGATCCGAGTACAAAGGCACAGTCCACGAATACGGATTCTACGTGGAAGGCGACTAAATCGGCCGTATCTGTCGGTGATGCAAATAACAATATTACGCGTCAGATTACATCCGTAGCAGCCGGCACAAAGGATACGGATGCGGTGAATGTGGCACAGCTCAAAAAGTTGCAAAATCAAGTGAATGCGAACGGCTCCACTACCGTCAGTGCAGGTAAACATATTAATGTGACAACTACGACGAACGGAACTACTAAAGATTATAAGGTAAGTCTATCTGATGATATAACGAATCAGATTACAAATAACACGACAAACATTAACAATATACAAGGTGATGTGACCAATATTAAAAAGAATGTAACCAATATTCAGGGTGACATTACTAATATCAAGCAGGATGTAACGAATATGGGGCGGAATGTAGCTCGCCTCGATAAAAAGGTTAACAAATCTGTGGCCGGAGCGGCTGCACTTGCCGCCTTGCATCCGTTGGATTTCGATCCTGATGCAAAATGGGACTTTGCTGCTGGTTATGGCCACTATCATGACGGCAACGCCGCTGCATTGGGGGCTTTTTACAGACCGAATGAGGACTTGCAGTTTAGCGTAGGATCTACTGTTGGTAATGGCGAAACCGTTGTAAATGCAGGTATGTCTGTGAAAGTAGGTGCTCACAGTAATGTATCCCGTTCTCGTGTAGCTATCGGTAAGGAAGTTTTGGAACTTAAGAAAACTGTAGCGGTACAAAATGCGCAGATTCAAAAGTTGACTGCTCTTTTGAATGGCCTGGCTGGAACAAATATGAAAGCAGACCACAGCACATTATTCCCTGATGTGCCGAATAATCACTGGGCATATGCGGCGGTTAGCGATCTATCTCGACGGGGTCTTGTGGAAGGCTATCCTGATGGTACATTCGGAGGGGATCGTATGTTGACCCGTTATGAATTTGCTCAAATTGTGTACCGAGCTATTCAAAACGGTGTTGCTGTCGATGATCGACTTGTATCTGAATTTGGTCCTGAAATGGCGTTATTCCGTGTGGATACTATTGCCAAGAACCATGAAGGACAACCGACTATTGAACGTGTAAGGGTTAATAAAAAATAGAATATATATATGATTTATATTGTGAAAGCCGAGGCTCTAGGGCCTCGGCTTTTTCGTGTACCTGTAGGTGATAATTTTTCTGTATATAAAATTATCTTATCTATGAAAGTACTAAACTGAAAAGTCTAAAAATATGAAATTGATTACGTAATTACAATAATCGTTATATTCCGATATGTGGATTTATCGTAAATTTTAATAGGAAAGATGAAGATTTTATTTCTTAAAATTAAAAAGTATTAAAATAGAAATAAATAAATGACAAAAATGAAGAAAAGATGAAAAAGTTGTTTACAAGATAGAAATTTTTTGATATTGTATTGCCGTGGATGAGTATATGATGAAGAATCATGAATAATTATAGTATTCAGATCGTAATTTGGAATACTAATATTTGGTGTAAGAAGTGTAGATGATAATTAATCTTTATACTTCTTCTTTTTATTATCTTTGCAATATTATGCAACACAAGTGGTGTGTTTTACTGAGTTTTCGGTAAGAAAGGATAATCATGAATCGAATTTATAATGTTATTTGGAGTAAAACAAAAAAATGCTACGTTGTAGTATCTGAAATTGTAAAAACAGGTGGCGGTAAGGTGAAATCCGTACAAAACGGTACAACCTGGGCACGCATGAGTGCGATTATGGCGGTGGCTGCATTATTAATGGGTGGTAATATTACTACAGTTAATGCTGCTACATATACTGCTATGACGATTAATGATGTAAATGGCGCTGGTTATGCTACTGGTAATGTAGTTTATAGTGAAGGTAGTTATTTATACAATTATCAAAACCCTGGGAACCTGACACCATTTGATAACAGTCATTTGTACAATGGTACAGATAGAGGTAACTATACAGAAAATAGTTTTGCTGGCATTGCTATCGGTAAAAATACAAATATTCAGGAAACTGGTAATCCAACTTATTATTCCGGTTTAGCTATCGGTAACTATGCTCAGGCCACAGGTGGTATTTCTTTTGCTTTAGGTCATTATGCTCAGGCTTTATCACCATCTGCTATGGCTCTTGGTACAGCTACAAAGGCGAGCGGATTTAACTCTTTGGCTATGATGCGTCAATCCGCTGCAGAAGGTGAGTTCTCCACAGCATTGGGTACTGCATCCTGGGCAAAGGGTAATGGTAGTTTTGCCATGGGTTACTCCGCTACAGCAAAAGCGGATCAATCCATTGCAATCGGTGCGGCAGAAACTATAAAATTACCTGGTCAACAACATGGTACTCCAAGTGCTAAATATAATGGCGATGGTAATACCGTAACAGAAGGGGCTCGTTCTCTTGCTTTCGGTACAAAAGCTCGTACTGCAGTTGGTGCAGATGATTCTATGGCATTCGGTTCTTCATCCAGTACTGGTGGCGCTAATGCGGTAGCTATGGGTTATAGTGCTAATGCTAGTGCAGAGAATGCCTTTGCTATCGGTAATACGGCGCAATCATCCGCACAAAATGCGGTAGCGATGGGTAAAAGTGCAAATGCAAGTGGTGTAAGCAGCTTTGCCATGGGTAGTAGCTCTAATGCTGCTGGTGCTGATGCTATCGCTATGGGTAGTTCTTCCCAAGCCAAATTATCCAACTCTATCGCATTAGGTGGTAATGCAAAATCCTTGGGTGCTGATGCGCTTGCACTTGGCGGTGCGGCTAATGCATCTAAAGATGGTGCCATTGCAATCGGTAAAGAAGCGAAAGCAAACAATACTAATACGACAGCTATCGGTCTTGGTGCTACTGTTACAGGTACTAACTCCATGGCTATCGGTACAAATGCTGTTGCAGAATCCAATAATTCCTTGGCATTGGGTACTGGTACGGAAGTAAGAGGTGCCTTGGTTAATGGATACTCTGCTTTCACTAATCAACAAAACAACAATGTTGCAAACGGTGTTGTTGCGGTAGGTAACGTAGGTTCTGAACGCCGTATCATCAACGTAGCAGGTGGTGAAAACGATACTGACGCAACAAATGTAAAACAATTAAAATTTGTAAACAGTAACTTGGCAAAATCCATCGCAGGTCCTACATATACGGGCTATGAAGCGAATGGTTCTACATATAAAGCGCCTGATTTCAATATCAAGAACAGCACGTATCATACGGTAAAAGAAGCTGTTGAAGCGGCGCAAACGAATTTCTTCAGTGCTAAAGGCACATCTGCCGATGCGAACTACGATAACACAGGTGCTACAGGCAATAATGCGACAGCAGCTGGTGTACGTACTTCCGCAGCAGGTAATTTCGCGACAGCTGTCGGTGCTGATGCGACTGCAGCTAATACGAACAGTACGGCTATCGGTTATAAAGCTAAATCCAGTGTAGATGATGGCGTTGCATTGGGTGCAAACTCCGTTGCTTCCGTTGCAGCAGGTACAGCAGGCTATAATGTGAAAACTGCAGACAGCCGTACAAACGGCTATAGCGGATTGACAGGCGCTGCGTTGACTTCCACTATGGGTGCGGTGTCCGTAGGTGACGGCGGTACAAAAACTCGTCAAATCACTAATGTGGCTGCAGGTACAGCTGATACTGACGCTGTTAACGTGGCACAATTGCGCAATGTTAATTTGAAAGTAGCTGGTAACACTGGCAAAAATGACGTTTTATTGGATAACCAAACATTGACTGTAAAAGGCGATGGTTCTTATGTTACGACATCTGTTAACAACCAAACAATCGATGTAGCGTTGACTGATGCTACTAAGAATAAAATCGACAATGCGGCAAATAAAGACTTGTCCAATATTACAGACGGCGGTAAATCCGTTATTCGTGATGAAGCACAAAAAGCCGTAAAAGTTGTAGCTGGTAAAAATACAACGATTACAGAAGGTACTGACGGTACATATAAAACATATAAAGTTGACGTAGATGCTCCTGACTATCAATTAGTTGAAAATAGCAGTGCTGCTGATAAAGCATACACTGTATCTGGCAATAAAGTTGACTTAACTGTACAAGATGCTAAAAACCCTGCGAATAAGAAAACTGTAACTATCAAGGATATCGCATCTAAAACAGAACTTGATACTACAAAAACAGAGCTTATTAATAAAGGTCTTAAATTCGACGCTGATAATGGCGGCGAAAAAACAAATAAATTAGGCTCCAAGGTAACAGTAGCTGGTGATGGTACTAACATCAACACTACAATTACACAAACTGGCGACGATACAACGATTAAGGTTGCATTGGGTCAAGATATCAATGTTAATACGGTAACTGCTACAAGAACTGTAAAAGCTGGTACTGCTACTATGGGTACCCAATCTGTAACAGATAACAAAAGTGCTGCTCAGAACGGTAACTTTGTATCCGGTTTGGACAATAAAAATTGGACATTAACTGATCCTGCCTATGTATCTGGCCGTGCGGCAACAGAAGATCAACTTAAGATTGTTAGTGATGCTGTGAAAGCGGCTAACGCAAGTGCTTCTGATTATCGTTTAATCACTAATCCGAACAATGCGGCAGATGGTTCTTATAAGGTTGATAACAATAAAGTTGATTTACAAGTGAAGGACGATAAATCCGGTACAGTTAATACTGTGACAATTAAGGATATTGCGTCTAAAACAGAACTTGATAAAGTAAAAGATCGTTCTGTGAAATACGATGGTAACACAGGTCATGACACAGTAACATTAGAAGGGGCTAACGGTACAAAAATCACTAACTTGAAGGACGGTAACGTAGCAGCTGGTTCTAAAGATGCTGTCAACGGCGGTCAATTACATCAAGTTAAGCAAGATCTTGGTGACCAAATCACAAATACTAAGAATGAATTAAACAATAAGATTGATACAACTAAACAAGATCTTATTGATAAAGGTTTGAAATTCGACGCTAATACAGGTGGTGAAAAAACAAATAAATTGGGCTCCAAAGTAGCAGTTAAAGGGGATAACTCTAATATCATTACGGAAATCTCTCAAGATGCTAACGGCGATAGCACAATTGATGTGAAACTTGGTAAAGACCTTACAGTAGAAACGATTACTGCTACTGGTACAAACGGTAAGGACGGTAAAATCGGCATTAACGGTAAAGACGGTGTAACAACTAACATTTCCGTTACTCGTGACGGTCAACCTGGTGTAGACGGCGCTCCTGGCGCGACTACAACTCGTATTATGTACCAAAAACCTGACGGCACGAACGAAGAAGTGGCAACTTTGAACGACGGTCTTAAATTCAAAGGCGACATGGGTGCTACATCTAATGTTAAACTTAACAAACAAGTGGACATCACAGGTGGCGTAACAAGCGCTTCTGATCTTGCTACAGGCAATAATATCGGTGTTACTTCTGTGGCTGTTGGTGCTGATGGCAATGCAAAATTACAATTGCAATTGGCGAAAAACTTGACAGGCTTGCAATCTGTAACGGCATCCGACACTGTGAAAGCAGGTACTGCCACTGTAGGTAATCATACGGTAGCAGATAACAAAGGTGCTAACCAAACTGGTAACTTTGTAACAGGTTTAGATAATACATCTTGGAATATTGCAGATCCTGTATATGTACCAAACCGTGCGGCTACTGAAGAACAGTTGAAAACGGTTAGCGATGCTATTAATAAAGCTAATGCAAGTGCTACAGATTACCGCTTAATTGCTAATCCGAACAACGCGGCAGACGGTTCCTATAAGGTTGAAAACAATCAAGTAGATTTGAAAGTAAAAGACGAAAAATCTAAAGACGTTAAAACTGTAACGATTAAGGATATTGCGTCCAAAACTGAACTAGATAATGTAAAAGATCGTTCCGTAAAATATGACGGTAACACAGGCCATGACACAGTAACATTGGAAGGTCCTAACGGTACAAAAATTACTAACTTGAAAGATGGTAACGTAGCGGCTGGTTCTAAAGATGCTGTAAACGGCGGTCAATTACATCAAGTAAAACAAGACCTTGGCGATCAAATTACTAATACCAAGAATGACTTGATTAACACAGGTCTCAAATTCGATGCCAATGTAGGCGGCGTAAAAACTAATAAATTAGGATCTACAGTGACTATTCAAGGTGAAGGCACTGCAGCTGACGCTGATTACAGTGGTGAAAACCTCAAAACTTTCATCAAACAAGATGCGGTGACAGGCAATACGACTATCGACGTGAAGATGAATAAAAACCTTAAAGCTGAATCTGTGAAGGTTGGCAAAAATGGTAAGGACGGCGTATCCATTACTGGTCCTGACACAGCGAATGGCACAGATGGCAAGGTAGCTGTTACTGATAAAAACGGTAAAGAAGCAGTTTCTATTTCCGGTAAGGACGGCGTAGGCCACATTGGCTTAACTGGCCCTGCTGGAACGAACGGCGTGAACGGTACTAATGGTATCGACTTATCCGTAAAACCTGGTTACAATGATCCTGCTACCGGTGTTAAAGGCGAAAAAGGTGTAGACGGTACAAACGGTCTTACTCGTATCGTATACACTGACGGCAACGGTGAGCACCAAGTTGCGACTATGGAAGACGGTTTACAATTCACTGGTAACAACACTGGTACCGTGAATAAACAAAAATTGAACTCCTTGGTGAAAGTACAAGGTGAAGGTGTAACTGAAGCTGAGTCTACTACATTCAAGAGCGCATCCGGCAACATCAACGTAAAAGCTGATGGCACTGACAAATTAGAACTTCAATTGGCGAAAGACCTTAAAAATCTTGATTCTGTAACGGCGGATAAGACTGTGAAAGCAGGCGACGCTACTATGGGTGGTCAAACTGTTAACAACGCAGCTGGCGACAGCGAAACAGGCAATTATGTAACAGGTCTTGATAATAAAGATTGGGATGCAGATAAGATTGTATCCGGTCGTGCCGCAACAGAAGATCAATTGAAAAAAGCGTTGGATGCTCAAAGTGCTAACTCCACTGATTATCGTTTGATTAAAAATCAAGCGGCAGGCTCTAATGGTGACTATACCGTGGATGCGAATGGCGATGTAGCCTTGACTGTACAGGATAAGAATCATCCAGATAAAACAGAAACCGTTACAATCAAAGACATTGCTTCTAAATCCAAACTTGATAAATTGGATGACCGCGCTGTTAAGTATGATTTGGATCCTACAGGTAACCTTGATAAATCCAAGGTAACTTACGAAGGTCCTGCATATAACAACAAACAAGGTGGCACTCACGTAACGAATGTGGCATATGCTACAGGCAACGATGGCAGCGAAGCGGTTAATGTGGACTACTTGAATGACAAAATCAAAGATAGTGCGGATGCATTGACTAATAAAGGTTTGAAATTCGATGCTAACCAAGGCGGCGAAAAAACTAACAAGCTTGGCTCCAAAGTGACTATTAAAGGTGAAGGCACTGCAGCTGACGATGATTACAGCGGTGAAAACCTTAAAACTTTCATCACACAAGATCCAGCATCTGGTGATACAACTATCAATGTGAAGATGAATAAAAACCTTAAAGCTGAATCCGTGAAGGTTGGCAAAGATGGTAAGGATGGCGTGTCCATTACAGGCCCTGACAACGGTACAGACGGCAAGGTAGCTGTTACTGGTAAGGATGGCAAAGAAGCTGTATCTATTTCTGGTAAAGACGGCGTAGGTCACATCGGACTCAACGGTAAAGACGGCCGTAGCGCTGATATTTCTGTTGAAAAAGGTGATCCGGACCTCAACGGTAACGAAATCACTCGTATTAAATACACTGATGAAAATGGTAAGACACATCAAGTGGCAACCAAGGATGATGGTATGGCATACGGTGGTGACTCCGGTAATGTGATTAAGAAAAAACTTAATGAACAATTGGACATTAAGGGCGGCGTAACAAACGAAGCTGATTTGACTGAAAACAATATTGGCGTTATCAGCAAAAATAATATCCTCAATGTTCGTTTGGCAAAAGACCTTAAAGACTTGAACTCCATTACTTTCAACAACGGAGCTAACGGTGCAAACGGTAAAACCGTTGTAAACGGCGCAGGCATGACTATCAATGATGCAGCTGGTAATCCGTTGACAGCTGTTACAAAAGACGGCGTGAAGATTACTGATGGTCCATCTATGACGAAGGACGGCATCGATGCAGCAGGCAAGAAGGTTACAAACGTTCAAGACGGTACGGTTGCCAAAGATAGCAAAGACGCTGTTAACGGCGGTCAATTGCATGATGCTGTTGAAAGCCTTAAAACTAAAGGCTTTGGCCTTGAAGCAGAAGACGGTCAATCCGTGAAGAAAGCTCTTGGTGAAACTGTTAAGGTTAAAGGTGATGACAAAAATATCAAAACATCCGTAGACGACGGTGCTGTTAAGGTAGAATTGAAAAAAGACATCACTGTAGATACTGTAACTGCTAAGACTGTAACTACAGGCAACACTAAGATGGATACAAACGGTGTTACTATCAAGGATGGCGCTAATGAAGCGACCAAGTTGACTAAAGATGGATTGCAAATCAATGATGGTGGTAACAAAGCAGTTACTGTTAATAAAGACGGTTTGACTATCGAAAATGGTCCTAAGGTAACAAAAGACGGTATCGATGCGGCTGATAAGAAGATCACTAATGTGGCTGATGGTACTATTGGCGCTGGTAGCAAGGACGCTGTAAACGGCGGTCAATTGCATACAGCTATTGAAGACATCAAATCCACAGGCTTTGGACTTAAAGCGGAAGACGGTCAATCCGTGAAGAAACCTCTTGGCGAGACAATCGACTTGAAAGGTGACGGCAACATCAAAACTTCCGTGGACAATGGCGCTATCAAAATGGCCTTGAACGATAAGATCACTCTTGGTCAAGATCCAGCAAAACAAGTTAACATCGACGGTTCTGCAGGTACGATTACAGCTGGCAATGGCGGTAATCAAGTTAAGATTGACGGCAATGACGGTTCCGTAACGGCAAATACTGTGAAAGCTGGCGACGTTGTTGTAGGTAAACAAACTTCCGACGGTAAAGAAGGCAACTTCGTAACAGGTTTGGATAACAAAACTTGGGATCCTGAAAATCCTGTAGCAGTTCCTGGTCGTGCCGCAACAGAAGACCAATTGAAAGCTGTTAATGACGACTTCAATAACAAAGCAAGAACAGGCCGTGTATTCCAAGGTGACCAACCTGGTGATAGCGGTAAAGTGGTTCGTGGATTGGGAGATACTATGAACCTTACTGGTGGTGCGGATGTGAACCGTTTAGCGGATAACAATATTGGTGTTGTGAAAAACGCTGCTGGTGATGGCTATAACATCAAGTTGGCGAAAGACTTGAAAGGTCTTGAGTCCGTAACTACTACAGATGCTGCTGGTAATACGACTGTTATGAACGGTGGCGGCGTGACAATTACACCTGCTCAAGGTAATGCTGTAAGCCTTACTAAAGACGGTCTCAATAACGGTGGTAATAGAATTACTAATGTAGGCCCTGGTGTAGATGGCACTGATGCGGTTAACGTAAATCAATTGAGCAATGCTATGCGTAGTGTGGATGGTAAGATCGCTGATGTAGGTGCTACTAGTGCAGCTATTTCCGGCCTCAAACCTTTACAATATGATCCATTGGAACCAACGCAAGTATTGGCTGCTGTAGGCCACTACAAAGGCAGTACAGCTGCTGCTGTAGGCGTAGCACACTATACTAATGAATCTACAATGTTCCATATGGGCGTATCTCTTGGCGGTCATGACAACATGATTAATGCGGGTGTATCCTACAAATTTGGTACATCCGATGCTAAGAAAGCTATTCCAGCACGCTATAAAGCAGGCCCTATCAGCTCTGCGTATGTATTGCAAGATGAAGTGACTGCGTTAAAAGCTGAAAATGAACGCATGAAACAACATGACTTAGAGTTAACTGCTAAATACGATCAAGTACAACGCGATAATGAAGAAATGAAAGCTCAAATCGCATTGTTGATGCAACAAGTAGGACTTTCCAAATAAAAAAATTCTTAGTCTTGTTATGTAAGGAATATGAAAGCCGCCCTTCTAGGGCGGCTCATCATAAGGAGGAAGTATGAAATTCAAAACATTTATGCCTGTATTGGCTCTTGCTTGTGTGTGCGCGGTAGGCCAAGCGGATGCGGCTCAAGATCGATTGATGATGCCAGAACAACCAGCTGAACCATTGAATGTGCTTGAAACAGAAGTGGCACTTTCCGTGCCTAGCGAAGAAGTTCGTGACGTTGTTAACGCTTTCACACAATTCCAATTGGACCAAAAGGGCAAACGTATCATGGATGATTCCCGCGTTATGACCGGTCAAGAGCGTTACCGTAACAATGTATTGTACTATATGAACGTTCGTCGTAGTTGGTACATCGTGAGTCATCGTTATAAAAACGATAGCTATGGGCGTTTGGCATTAGATCGTTTGTACAACGATTACAAACAGTTCTTCATAGAGAATGCGACTGTATCTGAAGACGCTAAATTGGACTATGCGCAACAAATCATCGATATCTTGGATCGCAATACGGCCAATGTACATGATGATGAATTGCGTTTCTATATGAATGAAATGGTAATCTTCAGCTTGAACGAAGCCATGAAGGACGGTAATAATCGCGTAAAACCTGTAGATGAAAAAATGGGTCCTACGGTGGATGAACTTCCAACAGTAGACCTTCGCAAAGCGATTAATGCACCTACAATTCAATAAAATTTAGACTATATCATATGACGAAAGCCGAGGCACAAACCGCCTCGGCTTTTGTCATACATAGATTAAATCTTTTGTATGTGAATATGTAAATTTAATTCCACAAATATATAGAAAAGATGAAGAATTTCTATCTTATTTTTTAAATCTATTAAATAAACCATAAAAATGAATGAAACATGAAAAAGTTGTTTACAATATTGAAATTATTTGATATAGTAGTCGCTAGAGTGAGTATCTTATAGGAAAAGATATACGTAATAGTACTTAAACTATAGTATTGAGTACTATTGTTTTATGTTAGAAGTGTAGATGATTTTTTATGTCTATTACTTCTTCTTTTATTTTGTATTTTATATGAGGCTATAAATAGAAGGCTTAACCGGTAGAGCCGGTAGTTCGGTGAGAAAGGAATAACATGAATCGAATTTATAATGTAATTTGGAGTAAAGCTAAAAATTGCTACGTTGTAGTATCTGAGTTAGTTAAGAGCGGTGGAGGTAAAGCTAGTGTGAGTTCTGCAAGAACGAGCATTACTTTCCGTGCAGCTTTATGCGTGTTTGCTATTACGGGTTGTTTAGTATCGGGGATTGCAGAAGCAAATGTAGTACAAGGCCCTGGCGCTGCTGCTACTGGTAGCAATAGCGTGGCAGTCGGCGATAATGCAAAATCCGCAGGTGCTAAGTCTGTGGCGATAGGTAATGACGCGGCTACATTAGCAACAAGTGAAAATGGTATTGCCATCGGTAATGGTGCGAAGGCTGAAGGGCAACAACGAGTGAAGGTTCCATATCCTGCGGGTACTATTGCTATCGGTCAAGGGTCAGTGGCAAAGGAAAATGGCGATATTGTAATAGGTCGTCAAGCAAAGAGCACGATTTCCATGTATCATCAACAACCTGGCTCCGGCGCAGTTGTAATGGGTGCAGAAGCTGCTTCTTACGGTTCTCGTGGTGACGTAGTCATCGGTGCTGCAGCGGAAGCTAATATAATTAGAAAGAATGCTACTGTTGATGGTGACGGACAGCTGTTTTCACAATCTGTAGCTATCGGTAGTGTAGCGAAGGTATATGGCACACAATCTGTCGCTATCGGTGGTGATGTAAGATCTATTGGACACTCTTCTATCGCTATCGGCGGTGATGATATCGATAAAGCAAAACCTGATTTATATAAGGTTATTCCTGATTTAGCGGTGCCAGGTACGCAGAAAAACTTTAACCGTGAAGTGGCTGCATTACATCCAAGTGGATTGGGTACAGCAGGTCTTAATGATAGTAAGAACTATGTAAATACTGCTTCTATCGGAAATGCCAGCCTTGCTATTGGTATGATGACACAGTCTTTAGGCACAGGCTCTAATGCTATCGGTGCTAACTCCTTGTCAAAAGGTGTGGCTAGTTCCGCTATTGGTGCTATGGCTCGTAGCTGGGGGAATAACTCTCTTGCTATCGGTAGCCAAGCCGGTGCGTATGGTGAGAAATCCACATCCCTCGGCGATGCGAATATAGTAGGCTTTGATATGACAAATGCTACTCTATCTGGTTCTGCTGCAGGCGCTCTTGGTAGAGGCAATAAGGTATATGGTAATAATGCATATGCTATCGGTAGTGAAAATACCGTAGGGTCGGCTACTGTTACTGAAACTACAGAGTCTAATGGCGATAAAATTAAAAAGGTTACTGCTGGTACGGTTAAAGGTAATACAGCCGGTGCGTTCGGTTATAAGAATACCATTACAACGGATAATTCCTATGTAGTAGGTAGTAACTCCACTATTTCCGGTGACAATGGCATGGTTCTAGGTAACAGTGCTACTGTAACAGGGGCTAACGGTTTAGCTCTTGGTAATAATACGAAAGTAGCTAATGACAATGCCGTAGCTATCGGTAATGGCTCTGAAACAGCAGCGGCTGTGGCTACTTCTTCTGCAACAATCAATGGGGCAACTCATAACTTTGCAGGCACAAATCCTGCTTCCACAGTAAGTGTAGGCAAGGCAGGCATGGAACGGACTGTTACTAATGTAGCGGCCGGTCGTATTTCTGCTACATCCACGGATGCTATCAATGGCAGCCAATTGTTCGCAGTTAAAACGGAAGTGGAAAAAGGCGTATCTTATGCAGGTGATGTAAAAGCTGCAGGTGCTGCAGACAATAAATTCACTCGTAAATTAGGCGAACAAACTAATGTTGTAGGCGGCGTGACTGATGCAACTAAATTGACAGATAACAATATCGGTGTCGTTTCCAATGGCACTGATACGCTAAATATTAAATTGGCTAAAACATTGACCGGTTTGGACAGCGTTACAGCTGGCGGCACTACTATCAATAACGGCGGTTTGACCGTAGATGGTAAGAACTATGTATCTCCAAACGGTATCAATGCGAACAACCAAAAGATTACCAATGTAGCTGATGGTACTAACTCTAATGATGCGGTTAACTATGGTCAATTACAAAATGTGATTAACTCTATCGATAAAGCGCCTACTGTGAAAGCAAAAGATGCAAATGTAACTGTAACAGAAGGTACAAATGCAGCAGGTGGTAAGGAATATACTGTTGGCTTAGGTAATACAATCAATGTTGGTACTGCACATCCTGTAACTGTAGATGGTAATGCAGGTCATGTAACAGGTCTTCAAAATACAGATTGGAATGTAGCCAATCCTGTGGCTGTTCCTGGACGTGCTGCTACAGAAGATCAGTTGAAAAAGGTTAACGATACAGTTAATACTAATAAAGATCAAATCGACAAAAACAAACAAGCTATCGCTGATAACAAACAAAATATCACAACAAATGCCGGTAATATTGCTAATAATACGCAAAATATTGCAAAGAATGCTGGCGATATCGTTACCATCAATAAAACTATTGAAAAAGGTTTGAACTTTGATGGGGACTCCGGTGCGGTTATCAATAAAAAACTAGGTGAAAAGGTATCCGTTAAAGGCGGTGCTACAGGCACATTGTCCGATGGTAACATTGGTGTTGTATCCGACGGTACAGGTACTTTGAATGTAAAATTGGCTAAAACATTGACTGGTTTGGACAGCGTTACAGCTGGTAATACTACTATCAATAACGGCGGTTTGACCGTAGATGGTAAGAATTATGTATCTCCAAATGGTATCAATGCTAATGACCAAAAGATCACCAATGTAGCTAATGGCGACGTGGCTGCTAACTCTAAAGATGCAGTTAACGGCGGTCAATTACATCAAGTTAAGCAAGATCTTGGTGACCAAATTACGAATACCAAGAATGATTTAAATAATAAAATTGATAATACTAAAACAGACCTTATCAATAAAGGCCTTCGTTTTAACGCGGATAATGACGATGAAAAAACGAATAAATTGGGCTCTAAAGTAACTGTAAACGGTGATGACAACATCACTACAGAAATTACTCAAACTGGTGATGATACTAAGATTGCTCTTAAATTAAAGAAAGATCTTAATGTTAGATCTATTACCGCTACGGATACTGTGAAAGCAGGGGACGTAACAATGGGTAAACAAGCTGATGGTGCGAATCCTGGTAATACAGGCAACTATATTACTGGTCTTGATAATAAGACTTGGGATCCAGGGAATGTTGTATCTGGTCGTGCCGCAACAGAAGACCAATTGAAACAAGCTTTGGCAAATCAAACTGCAACAGGCCTTAAATTTGATGCTAATGTAGGCGGTGTACAAACTAGTAAATTAGGTCCTACCGTAATCGTAAAAGGCGAAGGTAAAGCTGCTGATACCGATTATAGCGGTGAAAATATTAAGACTTTCATCAAACAAGATGCAGCAACAGGGAACACTACGATTGACGTGAAAATGAGCAAAAACCTTAAAGCTGAATCTGTAAAAGTTGGTAAAGATAATAATAAGGATGGTGTATCTATCACGGGTCCTGATGCGGCGAACGGTACAGATGGCAAGGTAGGCATTACTGGCAAAGACGGTAAAGAGGCTGTATCCATGTCCGGCAAAGACGGTGTAGGTCACATCGGTCTTAATGGTAAGGACGGCCGTAGTGCGGATATTACTGCTGAAAAAGGCGACCCTGATATCGAAGGTAACGAAATCACGCGTATTAAATACCAAGACGAAAATGGCAAAACTCACCAAGTGGCAACCAAAGACGATGGTATGAAATACGGTGGCGATAGCGGTGCCGTGATCAACAAAAAGCTTAATGAGCAAGTAAACGTAATCGGTGGCATTACTGATGCTAGCAAGTTGACTACTGAAGACAATTTAGGTGTCGTATCCGATGGTAGCAATAACCTCAAGGTTCGTATGGCAAAAGACTTAAAAGGTCTTGAGACAGTAACAACTAAAGATGCTGCAGGCAACACTACAGTTGTAAATGGCGGCGGCATGAAAATTACACCTGCTAGCGGTAACCCTGTGAGTCTAACTAAAGATGGTTTGGATAATGGTGGTAACAAGATTACGAATGTAGCTGCTGGTACAGCTCCAACTGATGCAGTCAATAAATCTCAATTGGATCAAGCTGCAGCTGCTGCGACTACGACGGTAACAGCGGGCGATAATATTAAGGTTACGCCAAGTGACAATCCGAATGGTTCCAAAAACTATGAAGTAAGTCTTAAAGACCAAGTAACATTGGGCTCCGATCCGAAGAAACAAATCGCTATCGATGGCAATGCAGGCACAATCAAAGCTGGCGACAAGGTTGAAATCGACGGCGATAAAGGGACTATTAAAGTTGGTAAAGATGGTCAAGATGGCGTATCCATCACAGGCCCAGATACGGCGAACGGCATAGACGGCAAGGTAGGTATCGCTGGTAAAGACGGTAAAGATGCTGTATCCATGTCCGGTAAAGACGGTGTAGGTCACATCGGTCTTAATGGTAAGGACGGTCGCAGTGCTGATATCTCTGTTGAAAAAGGTGACCCTGATATCGAAGGCAACGAAATCACGCGTATTAAATACCAAGACGAAAATGGTAAAACCCACCAAGTGGCAACTAAAGACGATGGTATGAAATACAGTGGCGATAGCGGCGCTGTAATCAACAAAAAGCTTAATGAACAAGTAAACGTTATCGGCGGTATTACTGATGCTAGCAAGTTGACTACAGAAGATAATTTAGGTGTCGTATCCGACGGTACTGGTAACCTCAAGGTTCGTATGGCTAAAGAGTTGAAAGGTCTTGAAACAGTAACAACTAAGGATGCTGCAGGTAATACTACAGTTATGAACGGTGGCGGTGTAACAATTACACCTGCTAGCGGTAATGCTGTAAGCCTTACTAAAGATGGTCTCAACAACGGTGGTAATACAATTACCAATGTTGCGGCTGGTGTAAACGGTACTGATGCGGTTAACGTAAATCAATTAAAAGGTGCAACAGATAAGATGGCGAATGAAATCAATGCTGTAGCGGGTGAAACACAACGTGTAGGCGCTCATGCGGCGGCTATGGCTGCGTTGAAACCAATTCAATACGATCCATTGGAGCCAACTCAAGTAATGGCTGGTATCGGTAATTACAGAGGTGAAACTGCGGCGGCGTTAGGTGTTGCACATTACTCTGCAGAAGATACTATGTTCCATTTGGGCGTATCTGTTGGTGGTCATCATAATATGGTGAATGCTGGTGTAACTCACAAATTCGGTAACTCCGATGCGAAGAAAGCGATTCCAGAACGTTATAAAGGTGGCCCTATTAGTTCTGTTTATGTGTTGCAAGATGAGGTAACAGCGTTGAAAGCTGAAAATGCACGCATGCAAGAAAGCCTTAACGAATTGTCTTCAGTGAAGGCTGATAATGCACGTATGCAACAACGTATTGATGAATTATCCTCTGTGAAGGAAGATAATGAACAAATGAAGGCTCAAATTGCATTGTTGATGCAACAAGCAGGGCTTACAAAGTAAATTTGACTTGATTAAATGGGTTATTTAGTATACTCTAGTCATGTAAGAATCATGTAAGGAATATGAAAGCCGCCCTTCGGGGGGCGGCTCATCATTAGGAGGATTTATGAAATTCAAAACATTTATGCCTGTATTGGCACTTGCTTGTGTATGCGCAGTAGGTCAAGCGGATGCGGCTCAAGATCGATTGATGATGCCAGAACAACCGGCTGAACCATTAAACGTAATTGAAGCGGAAGTAGCTGTTCCTGTACCTAGCGAAGAAGTTCGCGACGTAGTGAATGCTTTCACACAATTCCAATTGGACCAAAAGGGCAAACGTATCATGGACGATTCTCGCGTTATGACCGGTCAAGAACGATACCGTAATAATGTGCTGTACTACATGAACGTTCGTCGTAGCTGGTACATCGTGAGCCATCGTTATAAAAACGATAGCTATGGTCGTTTAGCATTGGACCGTTTGTACAACGATTACAAACAGTTCTTTACAGAACATGCGACTGTATCTGAAGACGCTAAATTGGACTATGCGCAACAAATCATTGATATCTTGGATCGCAATACAGCTAATGTACATGATGATGAATTGCGTTTCTATATGAACGAAATGGTAATCTTCAGCTTGAACGAAGCCATGAAAGACGGTAATAATCGCGTGAAACCTGTGGACGAAAAAGCAGCTTCTGCGATGGATGAACTTCACACAGTGGACCTTCGTAAAGCGATTAATGCACCTACAATTCAATAATTTTAGATGATTCAATTATAAGAATTAAGTGTTGTTGTGTTGTATTGTATTTCTTATAATTGTATGACCGATAAAAAATATCGGGGCGTTGTTTGTATTAACAATACCCCGATATTTTTATGCATATAATTTTGCAATCAATGTGATTCTCTGACCTTGAATCACCTTATATGTAATTTTTTTTACGATGGCCGTAAAGTTGTGATGCAGAAATTGTAACTGATCGTTAGGTTGAACGTCCGCATCATATGTGAATACGCCTTCTTCCCCATTAAAGCGACCTTTGATTGTGAAAGTTTGATTATCTCGTGTAACTACGATATCTTCTTCGGTAACCGTATTTGGTTTATCTATATTTTGTTGTAAGATATTGAGTTCTGACATAGATTTCTTCCTCCTTTCTGCTTTCAGTATAACAATAAAAATTAAAAAACACATGGAGTAATCGTATAAATTGTTTTTATACACATATGCTCTATTTCTATAAAGCCTATAAAGCCCGCCGATACGCCTTTAGAGGGACTTAGAATAAAAAAAGGAATGAAGGCGATTTGAATTTCACCTGTCATTCCTTTTACTATATAATAAAATGCTACCTTTATTGATTGTGCAATAGTTAATTGGCTTAAGTAGGTATGTAGTAATTGTGTACGTACATTGAGTCAAAATGGCAGAAACACTGTACGATATCCGTTTATGAAAAGATATCATTCTATTATATGGTCTATCATAAATCAGAATGATGAAGAGAAAATAAATTGGTTACATATGGTGCGATATTGGCACATAATTATGGAAAGTTTTGTATTATTTATGAAAGTAGGTGAATAATAGTTAAAAAAATACATTGTTTATACAGAATATTCAGTATATTTAATTTTATCGAAATTATTAATAACTTACATACAAAAGTTTTATGAAAATAAAATGAAAAAAGTTTACAATTCCCGTAATATGTGGTATTTTAGATATACACATTCAAGAATATCGATGAATTCTCAATACATCATCGATACATCATTGTTATTTCATTAAATATGTAGATAGTTAGTTAGTAAGTTTTATAAGTTTTATAGGAGAAAGATTAATGAATCGAGTATTTAAAGTGATTTGGAATCGCACAAAGGGCTGCTATGTCGTTGTGGCAGAAACAGCAAAGAACATGACGAAACGTTCTTCTTTGTCGGTTGTATTCTCTAAAATGGTAGGTGCTACAGCAGTTGCCGTTATGCTGACAGGCGTTATGATGCCTACCGATGCCTTAGGGGCACCTATTACAAGAGGTAACGGTGCACAAGCTGAAAATGACGGTGGTATTGCTATCGGTGATAATACGGCATCTAAGGGTGACTATAGTATTTCAATCGGTACTAATGCATCTGTAGGTAGAGGTGATACTGATGAAGGTAAAACACAGAGCGGTATTGCTATCGGACAAGGTGCAACTGTAACTGTTGATGTTGCCAAAGGGGCAGATGTTCCAGCAGATCAAAGAACAGGTGGTATCGCCATCGGTCAAGGTGCAACGACCAAGGTTGTTAATGCAATTGCTGTTGGTTCCGGTACTAGTGCTGATGGTGCACAAGCTGTAACTATCGGTCATAACTCTCGTTCGATTACCAATAACAGTGTAGCATTAGGTAATGAAACACGCGTGGCATCTCTTAATGGTTTTGCTCTTGGTAATAATGCGCGTGCCGGCTATGATGAAACCAATAAATTGATAGGTCTTCCTAATGACCAAGCCTTCGGTTCCAATGCACGTGCTTATGGTGGTTCTTCCATGGCGTTCGGTAATGATGCGAAATCCAGTGGTGGTGGTGCGGTTTCTATAGGTAACGGTTCTCAATCTAGAGGTGATTGGGCGGTAGCTATCGGTAATGGCTCTAAAGCTTTGAAACAGGGCTCTTCTGCATTGGGGACGAATGCTACAACTAATAGCTCTCACTCTACTGCACTCGGTTGGGGTAGTACTACAAATGGCTACGCTGATATCGCGGCTGGTGATGGTTCTGTTGCATCTGGTGGTAATTCCCTAGCAATAGGTGTGCAATCTTCTACATCTACTGGTGCGGTAGGTGCTGTAGCATTAGGTTTAAGCAGTAAAGCTGAGCAAACAAACTCTATGGCATTAGGTGTATCTGCTAATGCTGCACATGAACGTTCCGTTGCACTAGGTGCTAACTCCAAGACTGATGCTACAGTAAGCACACCAAATCAATTGGTAAATGGTTTATGGTATAAAAACTATGCCGGCGGTTCTGCTGATTCCACAATCAGTGTAGGTAGTGATACGGTAAAACGTACCATTACAAATGTAGCTGCCGGTCGTGTGAATGCACAATCTACAGATGCAATCAACGGTAGCCAATTATATGGTGTTGCTAATACTTTAGGTAATTTGGCAAGTACTACAAAAGGCATTTTAGGTGGCAATGCAGCGCTTGACCCTGATACGGGTAACTTGTCGATGAGCAATATCGGTAACACAGGTAAAGGCACGATTCACGATGCTATTAAATTCAATAAAGACACAATAGATAAAGGCCTTAACTTTGATGCTAATACAGGTGGCACGAAAAATAATCTATTAGGTTCTAAAGTTACCATCAAAGGTGACGGCAACAATATTAATGCCGCAATTACACAAGCTAATGGTGATACAACTATTAATATGACTTTGGGTAACACCGTTACAATAGGTGCAGCGAACCCTGTAACGATTAATGGTACTACAGGCCATGTAACAGGCCTTCAAAATAAAGACTGGAATGTAGATAATCCTGTAGCTGTATCCGGCCGTGCTGCGACAGAAGATCAGTTGAAAAAGGTAAACGATAAAGTTAATACCAATAAAGCTGCCATCGATAAAAATGCTGGAGATATCAATACTAACAAGCAAAATATCACAAAAAATGCTGGCGACATTGCGAATAACAAAACTGATATCGCTAAAAATAAGCAAGATATTTCCACTATTAACACAAAGATTAATAAAGGCTTGAACTTTGCTGGCGACACAGGCACTGTAAGTAATCGACAATTAGGTGATACTGTAACTGTTAAAGGCGGTGCTACAGGCACATTGTCTGACGGTAATATCGGTGTTGTATCCGATGGTAATGGCACATTGAATGTGAAATTAGCTAAAACATTGACAGGCTTAGATAGCGTTACAGCTGGTAATACTAAGATTGATAATGGTGGCTTGACCGTAGGTGGTAAGAACTATGTATCTACAACAGGTCTCAATGCGAATAATCAAAAGATTACTAATGTTGCAGATGGTAGTAGCACTAATGATGCAGTTAACTATGGACAATTACAAGCTGCTATCGGTGGTACAGCTAAAGCATCCACTGTAAAACCAAAAGATGCAAATATAACTGTAACAGAAGCTACAAATGCTAATGGGGGCAAAGAATTTACTGTTGGTTTAGGCAATAAAATTACCGTAGGTACTGCAAACCCTGTAACTGTAGACGGTGATGCTGGTCATGTAACAGGCCTTACAAATACAGATTGGGATGTAGACAATCCTGTAGCTGTACATGGTCGCGGTGCTACAGAAGATCAGTTGAAAAAGGTTAACGATAAAGTTAACACTAATAAAACCGCTATCGATAAAAATGCTGGAGATATTACTACTAATAAGCAAAATATCACAAAAAATGCTGGCGACATTGCAAATAACAAAAATGATATCGCTAAAAACAAGCAAGATATCTCCACTATTAATACAACCATTAGTAAAGGCTTGAATTTTGCTGGCGATACTGGTGCTGTAAGTAATCGACAATTAGGTGATACAGTTACTGTTAAAGGCGGTGCTACAGGCACATTGTCCGACGGTAATATCGGTGTTGAATCCGACGGCAATGGCACATTGAATGTGAAATTAGCTAAAACATTGACTGGCTTGGACAGTGTTACAGCAGGTGGTACTACTATTAACAACGGTGGCTTGACTGTGGGTGGTAAGAATTATGTATCTCCAACAGGTATCAATGCGAACGATCAAAAAATTACCAATGTTGCTGATGGTACTGTAGGTGCAGGTAGCAAAGACGCTGTAAACGGCGGTCAATTACACGAGGCTAAAAACGAATTAAATACTAATATCAGTAATGCCAAAACTGAACTAATCAATAAAGGTCTTCGTTTCAACGCTGATAATAACGATGAAAAAACGAATAAACTTGGTTCTAAAGTAACAGTAAATGGTGATGGTAATATTACTACTGAAATTACGCAAACTGGCGATGATACTACAATCGGCGTTAAATTGAACAAAAACCTTAATGTTCAAACATTGACAGCTACAGATACTGTGAAAGCCGGCGGTGTAACAATGGGTAAACACGCTGATACTAAGAACTATGTAACTGGTCTTGATAATAAAGATTGGGATGTGAATACATCTAATCCTGTAAGCGGTCGTGCTGCTACAGAAGATCAATTGAAAAAGATTAGTGATGTTGTTAAGAATCAAGGTGCTGCTGCTACAGATTACCGTTTGGTGAAAAATACAGCTGCTGCAGATGAGGCTTATACTGTTGATTCTAATGGCGATGTTGACTTGACTGTAGAGGATAAAAACCATGCAGGTCAAAAAGAAACTGTTAAGATTAAGGATGTTGCATCTAAATCTAGCCTTGATAAATTGACAGATCGTGCTGTTAAGTATGACTTGGATCCTGCTGGCACTGTTGATAAAACTAAAGTAAGTTACGAAGGTCCTGCCTATGCTAACAAAGCGGGTGGCACTCATGTGACAAACTTGGCATATGCTACAGGCAACGATGGTAGCGAAGCGGTTAATGTGGATTACTTGAAAGATAAAATCAAAGATAGTGAAGACGCATTAACTAATAAAGGTTTGAAATTCGATGCTAACAGTGGCGGTGTAAAAACTAATAAACTTGGCTCTACGGTTACTGTTAAGGGCGAAGGTAATGATATTGATGCTAACTACAGCGGTGAAAACATTAAAACTTTCATCACACAAGATCAAGCTGGCAACACAACTATCGATGTGAAGATGAACAAAAACCTCAAAGCTAATAGTGTGGCTATTGCTGGTAAAAACGGTCAAGACGGCGTTACACTTAAAGGTGGCGACGCTAAAAACGGTGTAGATGGTACAAGCATTAATCGTTTAGTGACCGAAGATAAAGACGGTAATACACATACACTTGCAACTCTTGACGATGGTATGATGTACGGCGGCGATACAGGAAATGTGATTAAAAAGAAACTTAACAACCAAGTGAATGTTAAGGGCGGTATCTCCGATGAAAGCAAATTAGCGACTGAAGACAACATCGGTGTTGTTTCCGACGGTTCCGATACATTGAAATTGCGCTTAGCGAAAGAATTGAAAGGCTTGACGTCTGCTACTTTCACAAACGGCGGCAATAATACTGTTATCAATGGTGATGGCATGACCATCAATCGTGCTGGTGGCGATGCAGTAAGTCTTACAAAAGACGGCTTAAATAACGGCGGTAACAAGATTACGAATGTTGCTGATGGCACGGACCCTAACGATGCAGTTAATAAATCTCAATTGGATAAAGCTACAGCAGCTGCATCCACAACGGTATCTGCAGGTAATAATATTACTGTGACACCTAGCACCAATGCGAATGGTTCCAAGAATTATGAAGTAAGTCTTAAAGATCAAGTGACATTGGGCTCTGATGCTACGAAACAAATCGCAATGGATGGTACTACAGGTACTATCAAGGCTGGTGATAAAGTTACAATCGACGGCAACAAAGGTACTATTAAAGCGGGTAATGTAACGATTGACGGTGAAAACGGTACAATTAAAGCGGGCGACAAGGTAACTATTGACGGTAAAGATGGTAAGATTGCAGCAGGCAAGGTATCTGTTGATGGTAAAGACGGTTATGTGACAGGCCTAGAAAACAAAGATTGGGATCCTGACAACATCACAAGCGGTCGCGCTGCTACAGAAGATCAATTGCAAAAATCTCACAAATCCTTGGATAATAAGATTAATAACTTAGGTGATGAAATCACGAAAAAAGGTATGAATTTTGCTGGTAATACAGGTGAATTCCACCGTAATCTAGGCCAAAAGGTTACCATCAAAGGTGAGGGTACAGAAGCGAATGACAAATATTCCGGTGAAAATATTAAAACAGTAGCCGACCAAGATGGTAATATTAATATCAAGATGGCGAAAGACCTTAAAACTGACAGCTTAACTACTGATAAGGTAAAAGTTGGCAAAAACGGTAAGGACGGCGTATCCATTACTGGTCCTAACGGTGCTGACGGTACAGACGGTAAAGTAGGTATCACAGGCAAAGACGGTAAAGATGCTGTATCCATGTCCGGCAAAGACGGTGTTGGTCATATCGGTTTAACTGGTAAAGACGGCCGTAATGCGGATATTACCGTTGATAAAGGTGATCCAGACTTAGATGGTAACGCAATCACACGTATTAAGTACCAAGACGAAAATGGTAAGACACATCAAGTGGCAACTAAAGACGATGGTATGAAATACGGTGGCGATAGCGGTTCCGTAATTAAGAAAAAGCTTAACGAACAAGTTAATGTAGTGGGTGGCATTACTGATGCTAGCAAGTTAACTACAGAAGACAATTTAGGTGTCGTATCTGATGGTACTGGCAATCTCAAGGTTCGTATGGCGAAAGACTTGAAAGGTCTTGAAACAGTAACCACTAAGGATGCTGCAGGTAATACGACAGTTATGAACGGTGGCGGTGTAACAATTACACCTGCTAGCGGTAACGCAGTAAGCCTTACTAAAGATGGCCTCAACAATGGCGGTAATACAATTACCAATGTAGGCCCTGGTGTAAACGGCACTGATGCAGTTAACGTAAATCAATTGAAAGGTGCTACAGATGGGTTAGCTAATGCTATTAACTCCGTAGCGGGCGAAACACAACGTGTGGGCGCTCATGCGGCGGCACTTTCAGCGTTGAAACCGATTCAATACGATCCATTGGAACCAACTCAAGTAATGGCCGGTATCGGTAATTACAGAGGTGAAACTGCGGCAGCTCTAGGCGTTGCACATTACACAGCAGAAGATACAATGTTCCATGTAGGCGTATCTGTTGGTAGCCACCATAACATGGTGAATGCTGGTGTAACTCGTAAATTCGGTACTTCTGATGCTAAGAAAGCAGTTCCTGAACGTTACAAAGGTGGCCCTATTAGCTCCATGTACGTAATGCAGGATGAAATGACTGCTTTGAAAGCTAAGTACGAAAAAGTACAACGCGACAACGAAGAAATGAGAGCGCAAATTGCATTATTGATGCAACAAGCGGGCTTGAAATAATATGAAATAACATATTGATACGGCAGTGCTTATAAAAGGCGCCAAAAGCGAAATGCTTTTGGCGCCTTTTTGCATGCAAAAAATAGATGAAATGGTTGTTATGAGCATATATATGTCATGGTTAACTTGTAATGTAATTAAAATAGGTGAGTGATATAGGTGAATAATAATTGGATCATAATAGTTTACTAAGGTGAAATACATTTTTTTCATGAAGTTAATTTTATGCGAAAAAATTAGTACATTTAGCATATTCATAAGGTATATGACGGCCTTTTTGTATATTCATAAATATTTATGATTTAGAAGTGAGTGTAGAGTGAAAAATTTTTTACTTTTAGTATAGAATATGATATGTTTAATATGATATGCATCGATAAATAGCCATATATTAACTGTATTTTTACTTTTTAAAATAGTTATAAAATATTTTATTATATTCGTATAATTTGATAGTTTTATGCAAGGAGTAAGATGAGATGAACCGAATTTTTAAAGTAATCTGGAGTCGTACAAAAGGATGTTATGTCGTTGTGGCTGAAACAGCGAAGAATATGTCGAAACGCTCGACAATGACATCTGTGTTTGCCAAGATGCTCGGAATTTCTATCTGTACTGTTATGTTAGCAGGAGGGATTATACCAACTGAAGCGCAGGCATCTACATTAAAATGGGGTGATAATGCTCAGGCTAAAAATGGTACTGTAGCGATAGGTGACAATAGTACAGCAATGGCAGATAATAGTGTGGCCTTGGGTACAGGTGCTACTGTTACAAAAACTAATAGGGCTAATGTTGGTAATGTGCAAGGTGTTGCAATCGGAAGAAATGCAACGGTTGAAGTAAATAATGGTGTTGCTATCGGTAATTTGACAAAAGTAGCTTCTTTAAATGGCTTTGCCCTTGGTAATACATCCTGGGCTGGATATGATGAGGCCGGTAACTATGTGGGTGCCGATAATGATCAGGCATTTGGTACCAATGCCAGAGCTTGGGGTGGATCATCCATGGCATTTGGTAATAATGCGAAGGCATCTAAAGGCGGTGCCGTTGCTATGGGTAACGGCTCTCAATCCAGAGGCGAGTGGGGCGTAGCCATCGGTAACGGTGCAAGAGCATTGGCAGCGGGTGCTCGCGCAATCGGTGCGAACTCTACAGCTGACGCTACTAATGCTGCTGCTATGGGTTGGGATAGCGTGGCTAGCGGTGAGGCTTCTATTGCTATCGGTGAGACGGCAAAAGCGACGAAAAATAATTCTATTGCTATGAGTAAAGCTGCAATCGCAGCTTCAGATGATTCCATTGCCATCGGTAAAAATGCATTAGTTGATGTGAATCAACAACGATCAATTGCATTAGGTGCCAACTCCAAGACGGCTAATGTGGTAAGTACGCCAAATCAGCATGTAAATGGTTTATGGTATAAGAATTTAGCTGGCGGCAGTGCTGACTCCACGCTTAGTGTGGGTAGTGATACGGTAAAACGTACGATTACCAATGTGGCGGCGGGACGCATGAATGCTTCGTCTACAGATGCTATTAATGGTAGTCAGTTATATGCCGTAGCAAATAGCCTGGGCAATTTAGCCACTACTACTAAAAATATCCTTGGCGGTAATGCGGCGCTCGATCCTGATACCGGTAAATTAACGATGAGCGATATCGGTTTTACAGGTAAAAGCACGATCCACGATGCTATTAGATATAATAAAGACAATATTGATAAGGGATTGTTCTTTTATGGTGATAACTTTGTTCAGAACCAAGTAAAATTAGGTGACACAGTAAGAATAAAAGGTGGCGCTAGCGGTGCTCTGGCTGACAACAATATTGGGGTTCAAGCAGACGGAAATGGCACACTAAATGTGAAATTGGCTAAAAAATTAACTGGTTTGGATAGCGTAACAGCAGGAACTGCTACGATTGATAATAAAGGGGTGTCTGTAGGCGGTAAACTCTATGTGTCAACCGGTGGTCTTAATGCCAATAATCAACAAATTAGAGGTGTTGCAGACGGTACAGGTAGTCAGGACGCAGTTAACTACGGTCAGTTGCAACGCGCAATTAACGGTACGGCTAAAGAAGCCATAGTAAAAGCAAATGATGATGGTAATATTACGGTAAGGGAAAACTCAACGGCGAAAGGTGGTAAGGAGTATACTGTTGGCTTAAACTATAAGATTACTGTAGGGAAAGGGGCGGCCTCGCATCCTGTAACCATAGATAGTGGTACAGGAACGGTCACAGGTCTTACCAATACATCATGGGATGTAAATAATCCAGCACCCGTTACAGGGCGTGCTGCTACGGAAAATCAGTTAAAGCGGGTTAATGAGAAAGTTAATTCCAATCAGTATTTTATTAATCGAAATACGCAGAGTATCTCAGATAACTCAAGCCGTATTGGTAACAATGCACGAAATATCACAAAAATACAAGATGATATTACTACTAATAAGAATGATATTAACACTATCAATAATACTCTTGAAAAAGGGCTCTATTTTAGCAGCGATACAGGTGCTCCGATTAAGAGAAAATTAGGTGATACTCTAGTCATTAAAGGCGGTGCTACAGGGGCATTATCCGATAATAATATTGGTGTTGTATCCGATGGTACCGGTAGATTGACTGTAAAGTTGGCAAAATATTTAACAGGATTAGAGAGCGTTAATGCAGGAAACACTACTATTAGTAAAAATGGTTTGAGTGTAGGTGCTAGAACCTATGTAACACCTGATGGCATCAATGCTAATAATCAAAAGATTACTGGTGTTGCTAATGGTACAGCACCTAACGATGCGGTTAATTTCAGTCAATTACAAAGTGCTATCGGTGGTACTGCTAAGGCCACTACGGTAAAAGGGAAAGACGCGAATATAACCGTAACAGAAGGTGCCAATGCAAATGGTGGTAAGGAATACACTGTTGGATTGGGCAATAAACTTGCTGTAGGTACGGCACATCCTGTGACCGTGGATGGAACCACAGGAACTATAACAGGTCTTACTAATACAACTTGGAATGTAAATAATCCACAAGCCGTAACTGGTCGTGCCGCAACGGAAGATCAGTTAAAAGCTGTTAATACGCAAGTTAACACAAATAAGGATAAAATAGCTCAAAATACAACTGACATTGCTCAGAATACGACTGATATCGGTAAGAATAAACAAGATATAGCTAAGAACAAGACTGATATAGCTCAAAATACGACTGACATCGGTAAGAATAAGCAAGATATAGCTAAAAATACGGCAGATATCACCAAGAACACAACCGATATTGGTAAGAATACGACTGATATTACACAAAATAAACAAAATATCGCACAGAACACACAAGATATTACGACCAATAAAAATTCTATCTCTACCATCAATACGACTATCGCTAAAGGTCTAAATTTTGATGGAGACAGCGGCGCTGTAATTAACAAACAGTTGGGCGATAAGCTTAGCATCAAGGGTGGTGCAGCGGCTGCGAATTTGACGGACAATAATATCGGTGTCGTATCTGATGGCAACACATTAAATGTGAAACTAGCTAAGACATTAACCGGTTTGGATAGCGTAACGGCTGGGGGTACAACTATCAATAGTAGTGGTTTGACCGTAGGCGGTAAGACCTATGTAACTCCGAACGGCATCAATGCAAACGACAAGAAAATAACTAATGTTGCTGATGGTGAAGTGGCGGCTAATTCCAAAGAGGCAGTTAACGGCGGTCAACTTCATGCGGCTAAAACCGAATTAAATAACAATATTAATAATGCTAAAACTGAATTAAACAAAAATATCGGTGATGCCAAAACTGAGCTCAATAAAAATATTAATGACGCTAAAACTGAACTGAACGGCAATATAGATAATGCTAAAACCGAGCTAAACAATAATATATCGACCGCGAAGAATGATGTGATTAATACAGGTCTCAAGTTTGATGCGGATACAGGCGGAACTAAGACCAATAAATTGGGTTCCAAGGTAACGGTAAATGGCGATGATAATATCACGACAGAAATCAGTCAAACTGGTGACGATACTAAGATCGGCCTTAAATTAAAAAAAGATCTCAACGTTACTACTGTTACTGCTGCTGATACTGTGAAAGCTGGCACTGTGACTATGGGCAAACAAGCTGGTGGTGCTGGCGGTGCAAACGGTAACTTTGTGACAGGACTCGATAATAAGTCTTGGAACGCGGATAATCCTCAAGCTGTAAGTGGTCGAGCTGCAACGGAAGATCAGTTGAAATCCGTTAATGATAAGGTCAATACAAATGTAACCAATATCAATAAAGGATTAAACTTTAACGGTGATAGCGGTACTGCGATTAATAAAAAATTGGGCGACACTGTTACCATTAAAGGTGGTGCTACAGCGGATCTTACGGACAATAATATCGGTGTCGTGTCTGATGGCAGCACATTAAATGTGAAACTAGCTAAAACATTAACTGGTTTGGATAGCGTAACAGCTGGTGGAACAACTATTAATAGTAGTGGTTTGACTGTAGGCGGCAAGACCTACGTAACGCCGAACGGTATCAATGCAAATAATCAAAAGATTACCGGTCTAGCAAAAGGCACAGATCCTACTGATGCGGTTAACTTCAGTCAGTTGCAGGATGCTATCGGTGGAACTGCTAAGGCAAGTACTGTGAAAGCTAAAAACAGCAATATCACTGTAGATGAAGGTACAAATGCAGCCGGCGGTAAGGAATATACTGTCGGATTAGGGGATAAAATCACCTTAGGAACTGCTAATCCTGTATCTGTGGATGGTACTGCAGGCACGGTAACTGGTCTTACTAATACTGCTTGGGATGTAGATAATCCACAAGCCGTAACCGGCCGTGCTGCAACGGAAGATCAGTTGAAGTCTGTTAATACGCAAGTTAATACGAACAAGGATAAAATAGCTCAAAACACAACTGACATTGCTCAAAATGCGACTGATATTGGCAAGAATAAACAAGATATAACTAAAAACAAGGCTGATATTGCTCAAAATACAACTGACATCGGTAAGAATAAGACTGATGTTGCACAAAATAAGCAAAATATCGCTCAAAATACGCAAGATATTACGACTAATAAAAATGCTATATCCACAATCAATACGACTATTGCTAAAGGCCTTAACTTTGATGGAGATAGCGGCGCTGTAATTAATAAACAGTTGGGCGATAAGCTTAGCATCAAAGGTGGTGCAGCGGCTGCGAACTTGACGGACAATAATATTGGTGTCGTATCTGATGGCAGTACGTTAAACGTGAAGTTAGCTAAAACATTAACTGGTTTGGAAAGCGTAACAGCTGGTGGCACTATCATCAATAGTGTTGGTTTGACCGTAGGTGGTAAGAATTATGTATCTCCAAATGGTATCAATGCGAACGACCAAAAGATTACCAATGTTGCTAATGGCGATGTGGCGGCTAACTCCAAAGATGCGGTGAACGGCAGTCAATTGCATGACATTAAAACTGAGTTAAATAAAAACATTAGTGATGCTAAGACTGAGTTGAATAAAAATATTGGTGACGCAAAAACTGAACTTACCAACAAAGGCCTTCGTTTTGATGCGGATAATAACGCTGAAAAAACTAATAAACTAGGCTCTAAGGTAACGGTAAACGGCGACGATAACATCACCACAGAAATTACACAAACCGGTGATGACACTAAGATCGGTCTAAAATTGAAGAAAGATCTTAACGTTACATCTGTTACTGCTACAGAAACTGTGAAAGCCGGCACTGTAACCATGGGCAAACAATCCGATGGTGCAACCCCTGCTAATACAGGTAACTACGTGACAGGGCTTGATAATAAGACTTGGAATGCAGGTAATGTTGTATCCGGTCGTGCTGCAACAGAGGATCAATTGAAACAAGCTTTGGCAGGTCAAACTGATACAGGTCTCAAATTCAATGCTAATGTAGGCGGCGTACAAACTAATAAATTAGGCTCTACTATCACTGTTAAAGGTGAAGGCAAAGCTGCTGATACCGACTATAGTGGTGACAATATTAAGACTTTCATCAAACAAGATGCAGCAACAGGTAACACGACTATCGATGTGAAGATGAACAAAAATCTTAAGGCTGAATCCGTGAAAGTCGGCAAAGACGGTAAGGATGGCGTATCTCTTACCGGTCCAGATACGGTGAATGGCACCGACGGTAAGGTAGCTGTTACAGATAAAAACGGCAAGGATGCAGTGTCCATGTCCGGTAAAGACGGTATAGGTCATATTGGTTTAACTGGTAAAGATGGTCGCAGTGCGGATATTATCGCTGATAAAGGTGCTGCTGATGTTAATGGAAATGAAATCACGCGCATTAAATATCAAGATGAAAATGGCATAACCCATGAAGTAGCAACCAAAGACGATGGTATGAAATACGGTGGTGACTCCGGTACTACCATCAAGAAGAAACTTAATGAACAATTGGACATTAAGGGTGGTGTCACCAATGAATCTGAGTTGACCGAAAATAATATTGGTGTTATTAGTAAAAATAATATCCTTAATGTTCGTTTAGCAAAAAATCTGAAAGGTTTAGATTCCATAACTTTCAACAATGGTACTAATGGTGCAAACGGTAAAACCGTTGTTAATGGTGAAGGTATGACCGTTCAAGATAAGGATGGCAATCCGTTGACTGCTGTTACAAAGAACGGCGTGAAGATTACCAACGGTCCATCCATGACGAAGGACGGTATCGATGCGTCCAACAAGAAGATTACGAATGTAGCTGATGGTACTGATTCTAAGGATGCGGTTAATAAATCCCAATTGGATAAAGCCGCAGCAGCTGCTACTACAACTGTAACGGCAGGTAATAATGTCCAAGTAGATAAGACCACTAATGCGGACGGTTCTACAAACTACAAAGTGGGCCTCAAAGATCAAGTAACAATGGGGACTGATCCTACGAAACAAATTGCAATGGATGGTACAACAGGTACAATCAAAGCAGGGGATAAAGTTACCATCGACGGCAACAAAGGAACCATTAAAGCAGGCGATAAAGTTGAAATCGATGGCGATAAGGGTACAATCAAGGCCGGCAATGTAGCGATTGACGGTACAAACGGTACAATTAAGGCCGGAGATAAGGTAACTATCGACGGTAAAGATGGTAAGATCGCGGCAGGTAAAGTATCTGTTGATGGCAAGGACGGTCATGTGACAGGTTTGGAAAACAAAGATTGGGATCCTAACAATATCACAAGTGGTCGTGCTGCTACAGAAGATCAATTGCAGAAGTCCCATAAAACCTTGGATAATAAGATTAATAACTTAGGTGATGAAATCACAAAGAAAGGTATGGATTTTGCCGGTAATACAGGTGAATTCCACCGTGATTTAGGTCAAAAGGTTACTATCAAAGGTGAAGGTCAAGGGGCTGATAGCGATTATTCCGGCGAAAATATCAAAACTGTAGCCGATCAAGATGGTAATATCAACATCAAGATGGCGAAAGACCTTAAGGCCGATAGCATCACTACCAAGACGATCAATACTGATACGGTCAATGCAGATAAGGTGAAAGTCGGCAAAAATGGTCAGGATGGCGTTTCCATTACAGGTCCAGATGCAGCAAATGGTACAGATGGCAAAGTAGCTGTTACTGGTAAAGACGGTAAAGATGCTGTATCTATGTCCGGCAAAGACGGTATTGGCCACATCGGTTTAACCGGAAGAGATGGGCGCAATGCGGATATTACTGCTGATAAGGGCGATTCCGATCTCGACGGCAATGCAATCACTCGTATTAAGTACCAAGATGAAAACGGTAAGACTCATCAAGTGGCAACCAAAGACGATGGTATGAAATACGGTGGTGATTCCGGAACTCCAATTAACAAAAAACTTAATGAACAAGTGAATGTAGTTGGGGGTATTACGGATGCTGGTAAGTTGACGTCCGAAGATAATTTAGGCGTCGTATCTGATGGAACTAATCTCAAGGTTCGTATGGCAAAAGATTTGAAAGGTCTTGAGTCTGTGACGACTAAGGATGCCAGAGGTAATTCTACGGTTGTGAATGGTAGCGGTGTAACTATTACCCCTGCTAGCGGTAATGCTGTAAGCCTTACTAAAGACGGCTTGAATAATGGCGGTAAAACAATCAGTAATGTAGGCCCTGGCGTAAACGGTACTGATGCGGTTAACTTGAATCAATTGAAGGGTGCTACAGAAGGTATGGCCAATGCCATTAATTCCGTGGCGGGTGAAACGCAACGTGTAGGTGCTCATGCGGCGGCAATGTCTGCGTTGAAACCTATTCAATACGATCCGTTAGAACCAACTCAAGTGATGGCTGGTATCGGCAATTACAGAGGAGAAACAGCAGCGGCTTTAGGTGTTGCACATTACACATCGGAAGACACTATGTTCCATGCAGGCGTATCTGTTGGTAGCCGTCATAATATGGTGAATGCCGGTGTAACTCGTAAATTTGGTACTTCTGATGAGAAGAAGGCTATTCCTGAACGTTACAAGGGTGGTCCTATCAGCTCTATGTACGTAATGCAGGATGAAATGACTGCTTTGAAAGCTGAAAATGCACGCATGAAAGCGCAGGATGAAAAATTAACTGCAGACTATGCGGCATTGAAAGAAGACAACCTTCGTCTACAGAAAGATAACGAAGAAACTAAACGACAATTAGCTCTTATTATGAGTCGTTTAGGCATGTAATTCACATCTGTTTCATCTTATATTCATGTGGTAAAAAGCGAGCTGATGTACCAGAAAATACCCATGAAGATTAGATGATTTTAACTCTATATGGTACATAAAATGAAAGAACGAAAGTCTACTGTGAAAGGACTTTCGTTCTTTTTTTGTATTTGACTTCACAAACTTTTCATAATAGTGTATAATACAGAACATATAATTTTAATCGAAAATTATAAATGTGATTAATTTACTATAAAATCATTAGTTTTAGATTATAAGTGTTGTTTGGCCCATTGTTGTAAGGGTTTTTATGATTGAAAATATATTTAAATGAGTAAGAAAATCAATTTTTAAAAGAAGTTTAAAGTTCTGAAAATAAATGAGCGAAATGTGAAAAAAATATATTTACATTCATAAACTAATCTGATATTTTATATGTATAGTAATTAAATTTTTGATGAAAATTTTATTATTTTTAGTGTTTTAGTGTTGGTTTTAGAATCCCTTATAAAACTGTGTGAAAGGTAGGTACTACTAAATGAATCGTATTTATAGGGTAATTTGGAGTCAGGTACGAGGCGCATATGTCGTTGTATCTGAAATCGCAAAAAGCCATACTCGTGGCTCCAAAAGCTTTGTTAGTAATTCCGCTAAAGCTACGGTAAAAGTTGGCTTGGCGGCTATGGTTTTGACCTGCGGTAGCGGATTAATTTCGGGTGTTGATGCAGCACCTATTAGAGGTCTTTCTTTATCTCCTGGTGAAGGTGAACGTGATGGCGGGTTTACGTATTTATACCCTAGCGAAAAAGCACCTTACATTCAAATGTATGATTACAAAACACCAGGAAATCCAGGACAAGGACACTTATATACTGATAATAAGGTGTTCGGTATTCAAATTGGTAATCGTGCGAATGCACGTTCTAATGATGGCTCCGTATCCGGTATTTCTATCGGTGATTATTCCCAATCTCGTGCGTTGGGTATCGGTTTAGGCCATTATGCTCAATCTGAACAAATCGGTGCTATTGCTGTCGGTTCAGCTGCAAAGGCAAAGGGTTTTAACTCCTTGGCGATGATGCGTCAAGCTTACGCAGGAGAACAATATGCGGCAGCTATCGGTACGGCAGCATCCGCACAAGGGTCTGCTAGCTTGGCCATGGGTCACTCCGCATTGGCAAAAGGTGCTCAATCCATTGCTATCGGTTCTGCAAATCCTGATCCATTGACAGACGCAAAAGGTACACCGTATACAGCATATGACGGAAGTACTAATACCCAAGCTAACGCTGCTCGTGCTATTGCTATCGGTCAAGGTGCTAAATCAAATACTGTAGATAGTGTTGCTATGGGGACAGGTGCTAATGTAGCAGCAGGTACAAATTATAAAGGCGAGAATTTTACTCATGGCATAGCTATCGGTAGTAATGCCCTTTCTCAGGGAATACAAGGCGTAGCTATCGGTAACAGTGCTGCTCATTATCGTGATAATGGGGTTGCTCTTGGTAACAATGCCAAAACTCGTGCAATGGACGGCATAGCTATCGGTAATAATGCTGAATCCGGTATTCAAAATGACCCTCAATATAAAGTAAATAACTCCGTTGCTGTAGGTAACTCTGCGCGTGCTCATGGTGGTTCCGGCGTGGCATTAGGTAATGATACATATGCATTGGGCGGATCTTCTGTAGCAGCAGGTAATGCTGCATGGGCATTAGGTGAACGTTCTACAGCTATCGGTAATAACGCTCATTCCGAAGGTTACGGCTCTATTGCTATGGGTCGTGAAGCTAGTGCTTTGAGCACTCAAGATGGGGACAAGAAAAATGTTGTGGCTATCGGTGATGATGCACAAGCAACTGGTTCTCGGTCCATCGCATTGGGCGTAAGCGCTCAAGCAGGTACATTAGAACGTGTACGTGATCGTAGTGTTTATAAAGATAATCCTGAATTAATCACTAAACTTAAAGCTCAAAAAGAAGTAACTGATGCTGTAGCAATCGGTAGTGAAGCAAGTGTACAAGCAAACGAAGGCTTAGCTCTTGGTAGCAATGCGACAGTAAATAACGTTCGTGGCGTTGCGTTAGGTGCTAAATCTGAAACAGCGGCCCCTGTGAGCACTGCTAGTGAAACTATTAACGGCTTGAAATATAACTATGCCGGTGGCACTGCTGATTCCACAGTTAGCGTTGGTAACAATTCTACAAAACGTACAATCACTAACGTAGCTGCTGGTCGTGTGAATGCACAATCTACAGATGCTATTAATGGCAGCCAATTATATGGCGTTGCTAATGCAGTGGGTAATGTAGCTAACAGCACTAAGAATATCTTAGGCGGTAATGCTCAGGTTGACCAAAACGGTACTATCACCATGACTAACATTGGTGATACAGGTAAAAATACCGTTCATGAAGCTATTAAATCTGCAAACCAAGGTTGGGAACTTCAAGTTGACGGTAGAAAGCTAAAAGATGTAAAAGCGCCTAATCGTACAGTTAACTTTAAAGCTGGTAAAAATATTGCATTAGAAGGCTCCGGAGATAATGTTACGGTTGCAACTGTTGAAGATGCAAGCTTCAACTCCGTTACAACAGGTAATGTATCCATGAGCACAAGAGGTATCAATGCTGGTGGTAATCAAATCACTAATGTAAAATCCGGTGGCGATACATTAACAAATGCGGCTAATATCGGTGATATCTCTCGTATTGCAGCTAAATACGATAAATACTTACAACGTGGTGCTGCTACTTATGAAGCAAACGGTAATGGCAAGATTAACATGACCGGTACAAACGGTTTAACCGCTGAAGTAACAGGTTTGAAAAATACTTATGTTACATCCGGTACAGTATCCAATGACGGTAAGAGATTGACATTGACACGTAATGATAATCAAACATTCGATGTTGATATCTCTAAAATCTCTAATGGTCTTTCCAAAACTGACTACCGCTTGATTGCAAACCCTGCAGCAGGCAGCAACGGTGAATATAAAGTAGCTGCTGACGGTAGCATGACATTGACTGTTGCGGATGCTGATGGTTCCAATCCTAAACAAGTTAAGTTGACGAACCTTGCTTCTAAAGAGCAACAAGATATTAATACTACTAATATCACAAATAACACTAACAAAATCGCTAAAGGCTTAAGCTTCCAAGGCGATAACAATGTTAAAATCAATAAACAACTTGGCGATACTTTAGGTATTACTGGTGGCGCTACAGGTACTTTGTCTGACAATAACATCGGTGTTGTAGCTAAAGACGGCAACCTTAATGTTAAGTTGGCAAAAGACCTAACAGGTTTGAATAGCGTAACTGCTGGTTCTGTTCGTGTAGGTAAACATAGCGACAATAAAAACTATGTAACTGGTTTGGACAACAAAGAATGGAATGTTCAAAACCCTACAATCACATCTGGTCGTGCAGCAACTGAAGATCAGTTGAAAAAAGTGTCTGATGAAATCAAGACTACTAATGCAGCTAAAACAGATTACCGCTTGATCAACAATACAAATTCTGCAGATGGTTCTTACTCTGTAGAAAACAATAAAGTTGATTTAAAAGTTAAAGATGAGGCTCATCCTAATAGTCCTGCTAATACGGTAACAATCAACAATATCGCATCCAAAACTGAATTGGATAAATTGACAGAACGTGCTGTTAAATATGATCTTAACGGTACTACTGTTAATAAAAACAAGGTTACTTTGGAAGGCCAAGGCGGTACAACAATTACTAACTTGAAAGCTGGCGAAGTATCCTCTACTTCTACAGATGCTGTAAATGGTAGCCAATTGCATGATGTAAAAATCGAAGCAGGCAAACATTCAAAAGTAACTGTTTCCGATGATAACCTTAAATTGACAACGACTCCTGCTACAAGCACTGAAGGCGCTAAATATGATCTTCGTTTGAATAACAAAGTGACATTGGGTAGCGGTAACAATCAAGTAGTTCTTGATGGTACAGCAGGTAGAGTAACTGCTAGTGGCGTTGTAATGGGCGCTCAAACTGTTCAAAATACGAAACAAGCGAGCGAAACTGGTAATTATGTAACTAACTTGAGCAATAAGAGCTGGGATTCCACATCTATCGTATCCGGTCGTGCAGCGACTGAAGATCAGTTGAAAAAAGTTAGTGAACAAATTACTCAACAAGGTAGCAGTGCAACTGACTATCGTCTTGTAAGAAACTCCGCTGGTGACGGTTCCTACAAGGTAAACGACAATGGTGAAGTATCCTTGACTGTAGAGGATAAAAACCATGCAGGCGTTAAAGAGCAAGTTACAATCAATAACATTGCATCCAAGACTTCTGTAGATAAATTGACAGATCGTGCTGTTAAATACGACATCAATAACGGTGTTGTTGATAAAACTAAGGTAACATTGGAAGGCGCTAATGGCACTACTATTACAAATGTAAAAGACGGTGCTGTAACAGCTACATCCACAGATGCTATTAACGGTAGCCAATTGTTCAAGACTAAAGAAGAATTGATCAATAAAGGCATGAAATTCGGTGCTGACTCCGGTAATGTAATCAATAAAAAACTTGGCGAACAAGTAAACGTTAAAGGTGGCATCACAGACGCATCCAAATTGACTGCAGAAGACAATATCGGTGTTGTATCCGATGGCTCTAATGACTTGAAAGTTCGTTTGGCAAAAGACCTTAAAGGTTTGAACAGCGTAACTGTAGGTGATACAAAAGTTACTTCCAATGGTGTAACTATCAGCAACGGTGCTACAAACAATGCATCTGTATCCCTTACTAAAACAGGCTTGGATAATGGTGGTAACAAGATTACTAACGTTGCTCGTGGTACAATCGACAGCGATGCAGTAAACTTGGCACAATTAAAAGAAGTATCCAACAGTGCATCTGCAGCAAATACGAAGGTAGCTGAAGGTAAAAACATTAAAGTTGATGAAAGTATCGACAATGTAACTAAAGCTAAAACGTATACTGTAGGCTTGAAAGATGAAGTAACATTAGGTTCTGGTAACACAGCTATCAATATTAACGGTACAACAGGTATCGTAAAAGCTGGCGACGGTGCTAATGCTGTAACTATCAATGGCACAAATGGTACTATCAACTCCGGTAAAGTAACAATCAATGGTACTACAGGTACTGTTAACGAATTGACTAACAGAACTTGGAATCCTAATGCTATTACTAATGGTCAAGCTGCGACAGAAGATCAATTAAAAGTAGTAGACAATAAAATTGATACTACAAAAACTGAAATCGTAGAAAAAGGCTTGAACTTCCAAGGCGATGTAGGTACTGCAATTCATAAAGACCTTGGTCAAACATTGAAAATCTCTGGTGGTCAAGCTGATGCATCTAAACTTTCAGAAAATAACATCGGCGTAGTTAATAACAACGGTGTATTGAATGTTAAACTTGCTAAAGATTTGACAGGCTTGAACAGCGTAACAACTGGTGCTACAACTATTAACAACAATGGTTTGACAATCGGTGGCAACACATTTGTTACAAGTAATGGCTTCAATGCTAACGATACTCAAATCACAAACGTGAAAGCTGGTACAGAGGATAACCATGCAGTTAACCTTAAACAGTTGAAAGAAGTATCTAATAACGCAGCTGCAGCTAAAACTGTTGTAAAAGCAGGTAAAAACATCAATGTAACTGATTCTGAAGATCCACTTACTAAAGCTAAGACTTATACAGTTGGTTTACAAGACACAGTAACATTGGGTTCCGGCAATACTGCTGTTAATATCGACGGCACAAAAGGTATTGTGAAAGCCGGCGAAGGCAACAATGCTGTAACTATCAACGGTACAAACAGCACAATTACTGCTGGTAACGTAGCGATTGACGGTGTAACAGGTAATATCAATTCCGGTAAAGTTCTTGTTAACGGTGCTAAAGGTACTGTAAACAACTTAACAAATATCACTTGGGATGCTGACCATATCACAAGCGGTCAAGCTGCAACAGAAGATCAATTGAAAGTTGTTGATAAGAAAATTACTGACAATGGTAGCAACTTGACTAAGAAGGGCTTGAACTTCAAAGGCGATGACGCTACAAGCATTCATAAAGATCTTGGCGAAACATTAGACGTTGTAGGTGGTACTTCCGATAAAGCTAAATTGTCCGACAATAACATCGGCGTGGTATCTGAAAACGGTAAGTTAAATGTTAAACTTGCTAAAGAGTTGACTGGCTTAACAAGTGTAACAACTGGTGCTACAACAATTAATAACGAAGGTTTAACAATTGGTGGTAATAAATTCGTTACAGCTAACGGTTTTGATGCTAACAACACACAAATCAAAAACGTAAAAGCTGGTACTGATGGTAATGATGCAGTTAACTTGAATCAATTGAATGAAGTTAAAAATGCGTCTAACACTACAGTAGAAGGTAGCGAAAACATCAATGTTGATTCCACAGTAGACCCTAATACACACGCTAAAACTTATAAAGTAGCATTGAAAGACAATGTAACTTTAGGTTCCGGCGATAAAGCAATTAACATCAACGGTACTACAGGTATCGTGAAAGCTGGTGACGGTGCTAATGCTGTGACTATCAATGGTACAAACGGCACTATCAACTCCGGTAAAGTGACTGTCAATGGTACTACAGGTACTGTAAACAACTTGACTAATACAACTTGGGATCCTGCAAATATCACAAGCGGTCAAGCTGCAACAGAAGATCAATTGAAATCTGTTGATAAGAAAATCACTGACAACAGCACTGACTTGACTAAGAAAGGCTTGAACTTCCAAGCTGATTCTGGCGAAGTAATCCATAAAGATCTTGGTCAAACATTGGATGTTGTAGGTGGCATTACTGAAAAATCTAAATTGTCTGACAACAATATCGGTGTGGTATCCGAAAATGGTAAGTTGAATGTTAAACTTGCAAAAGACTTAACAGGCTTGAACAGCGTAACTACTGGCCAAACAACTATCAACAACGATGGTTTGACAATCAACAACAAACAATTCGTTACAGCTAATGGCTTCAATGCTAACAATACACAAATCAAAAACGTAACTGCTGGCGTAGAAGACAACGATGCTGTTAACGTTAAACAATTGAACGATGTGAAAGCTGCATCTAATACAAAAGTAGAAGGTAGCAAAAACATCAATGTTGATGAAACTGTAGATACTGTAACAAAAGCTAAGACTTACACAGTTGCATTGAAAGACACTGTAACATTAGGTTCCGGTAACACAGCTGTTAATATCGATGGTACAAAAGGTATCGTAAAAGCTGGTAACGGTGCGAATGCAGTGACTATCAATGGTGTGAACAGCACAATCAATGCTGGTAAAGTGGCAATCGATGGTGTAACAGGTAACATCAATGCTGGTAAAGTTTTCGTTAACGGTGCAAACGGTACTGTAAACAACTTGACTAACATTACTTGGAACCCTAATAACATCACAAGTGGTCAAGCTGCAACAGAAGATCAATTAAAAGTTGTAGATAATAAAATTGATAAGAACACTGAAAACTTGACTAAGAAAGGCTTGAACTTCCAAGCTGACTCTGGTGAATTAATTCATAAAGACCTTGGTCAAACATTGGATGTTGTAGGTGGCGTTTCTGATAAAGCTAAATTGTCTGACAACAATATCGGTGTTGTATCCGAAAACGGTAAGTTGAATGTTAAACTTGCAAAAGACTTAACAGGCTTGAACAGCGTAACAACTGGTCAAACAACTATCAACAACGATGGTTTGACAATCGGTGGTAAGAAATTCGTTACAGCTAATGGCTTTGACGCTAACGATACTCAAATCAAGAATGTAAAAGCTGGTACTGATGGTACTGATGCAGTTAACTTGAATCAATTGAACGAAGTAAAAGCTGCGTCCGATACTAAGGTAAAAGCTGGTAAAAATATTGATGTTGAGGAAGAAATCAACGCTATTACAAAAGCTAAGACTTTCACTGTAGGCTTGAAAGATACTGTAACATTAGGTTCTGGTAATACAGCAGTTCACATTGATGGTACTAAAGGTATCGTGAAAGCTGGTGAAGGTACTAATGCAGTAACTATCAATGGTACAGAGGGCTCAATCAATGCTGGTAAAGTTTTAGTTAACGGTGCAAACGGTACTGTAAACAACTTGACTAACAGAACTTGGGATCCTAATAACATCACTAACGGTCAAGCTGCAACAGAAGATCAATTAAAAGTTGTAGATAATAAAATTGATAAGAACACTCAAGACTTGACTAAGAAAGGCTTGAACTTCAAAGGCGACTCCGGTGAAGCTATCCATAAAGACCTCGGTCAAACATTGGAACTCAAAGGTGGCGAATCTGATGCTTCTAAACTTTCAAATGGTAACATTGGCGTAGTTAATGAAAACGGCAACTTGAACGTTAAACTCGCTAAGAACCTTAAAGGTCTTGATTCCGTAACTGTTGGTTCCGATCCAAACAAACAAGTTGTTCTTGATGATAAGGGCGTATCTGTAGGCGGTAAAACTTACATTTCTAACGAAGGCTTAAACGCAAATAATCAAAAGATTACTAACGTGGCAGCTGGTGTAAATGATACAGATGCAGTTAACGTTCAACAGTTGAAGAGCAGCATGGCGGCAGCAACTACAACAGTGAAAGCTGGCGATAGCGGCAATACAACTGTAGAAACTACAGTTAATGCAGATAAGTCTAAAACATACACTGTAGATATCAAAAAAGACTTGAACTTACGCAGTGTGATTACCACTACTGACGATAAGAAATTCTCTACTGTAACAAACGGTGTAGGTGTTACAAGCACTGATACATTTGGTAATAAGACTACTCTTACTGCAGATAATGTGAAAGTATCTGATGGTCAAAATAATACAACTCAAACAACAGCTAAAGGTGTACTTGTAGATAATCCAACTAAGTCCACTGAGTTGACTGTTAACGGTGTTGTAACTACTGACAAAAAGACTAAGAGAACAAGCACAACTGCAGATGGTGTGGTTGTTACATCTGGCATGGGTAGTGAAAAAGTAACTACTACTGTTAGCAGCAACGGTGTTGCCATTACTACTCCTCCAGCAGGTCAAGGTTCCCCTAAAGATGGTACTGGTGCAGTAACATTGACTAAGGACGGCTTGAACAATGGCGGTAATAAAGTTGTTAACATGGCAAGTGGTTATGCCGAAGGCGAAGATATTAACAATATCGCTGATAATAGCAGCAGCTTAACAAATGGTGCTAACATCGGCGACTTGAAGAAAGGTATCGACGGCCTTAAGAAAGCTGGTTTAGACTTTGCAGGTGATAAAGGTGAATTCCATCGTGACCTAGGTCAAAAAGTGACTGTTAAAGGTGGCGTTACTGATGAAAGCAAACTTTCCACTGCAAACAATATCGGTGTTATCTCTGACAACAACGGCAGCTTGAATGTTCGTTTGGCAAAAGATATTACTGGTATCAATTCCATTACAACTATGGATAACTCCGGTCATACAACTGTGACAAACGGTAACGGTATCACAATCAAAAATAATGGTGGTGGCAGCGTATCCTTAACAAGCTCTGGTTTAAACAACGGTGGTAATAAGATTACTAACGTAGCACCAGGCGAAATTAGCTCCACTTCTACTGATGCTGTTAATGGTTCCCAACTTAATCGTGTTGCTAACAGCATGAATAATGTTGTAAACGAAGTTCGTCAAGTTGGTGCGATGTCCTCCGCGTTGTCCGCATTGAAACCTATGGCTTATGACCCTTACGAACCTACTCAAATTATGGCAGGTTACGGTAACTACCGTGGCGACTCCGCATTGGCATTAGGTGTGGCTCATTATAAAAATGAATCCATGATGTTACATGCTGGTGTTGCTTGGGCAGGCAGCAATAGCCATATGATGGCAAATGCTGGTGTAACTTGGAAAGTAGGTAACAGAGACGGCGAAGCAGAAACTGCAGATCGTTATCGTAAAGGACCTATCAGTTCTACATATGCAATGCAACGTGAACTTGCTGCAATGAAAGCTGAAAATCAAGGATTAAAAGGTGAAGTAGCTGATTTGAAAGCTGAAAATGAACAAATGAAAGCTAATATTGCTGCAATGATGGCAAGACTAGGTTTATAATACGTTCATACTGAACATTACGGGTTGAGGATTCCCCTTTAGGGAATCCTCCCACCCGATTTAATTCGTTGATAGAAAAGAGGAATATATAATGAAAAAATCCACTTTGCTTGCTTTCACAGCGGCAGTATTATTCGGCAGTGGCGTATTACATGTTAATGCGGCATCTGCTACATTTGATGATCCATTGCTTTTACCAAATCCGGCTAAAGCGCCTACAACAGGTTCTGTTGTATTGGTTCCTGTGGCTAGCCCTCAGGCGGTGCAAAGTATCCATGAATTTGTGAAAGCATGGGAAAATGCGGAAAAACATATTGCTTTAGCTGAAAGCAAAAAGAATAATCATCAAGCGTTAACTAAAGAAGAAGCTAAATGGTTACATTCTAAAGATAAGCATAACTATGCTGATTATTTCCGTAAACATTCTTTAGGTTATGTACATGGCCAAGAAACTGCATTGAACTGGAATGGTGAAAACCGTAATAAAAACGAGTATAGCTATTACACATTCCCTAAATATGATAAGGACCAAGGTTATACAAATAGCTATGGTTACAATGTATTGCGCAGCATGGTTGATCGCATGAATGAATTGCTTCAAAAACAAAAGGCCGTTGGCGGTCCTTTGACTGATGAAGAAGCACAAGCATTGGAAGATGCTATGCTTGATATCATGGCTCAAGATCAAGAACATGTATCTAATGAAGAATTGCGTTATTACATGAACGAAGCAGTTTGGTTTGCTACAAAACAAACTGTGAAGAATATGTCTACAGAAGAACCTTCTGTTGGCGATATGCACGAAATTAACCTTCGTGAAGCGATTCAGACAGATAACTAATCATCTAAATACACATATAATTAAATCTTTATATGTATAACTTTTGCTGTATAGGAAATGCAGATGCAATACCTTATATATAAAAGTTTTTAATATACAGTGTTGAAATGCAAATAAGGGATTCTATAAACACACTGTTATATAGGCAAGAAGCCGCAACTGAATGCAATATATGCATTCTTGTTGCGGCTTTTTTTTGCTTTAAATTCTCGTTATATGATATGTCTAAAAGAGTGATATAACTCAAGTTTCGAATCTGTAAAATTAGGCCGTGAAATTGTGCAAAAATAATGGTAAAAATTTTCTGAAATTTGTAGTAAAATTTGTCCAAATTTTGTTGACATGAGTATATGGAAATGTTATTATATTCAAGTACCCCATATGAAGGGGCACAGATCTTTGAAAACTGAACAATGATAGGTAATCAATCAAAACGATTGAACATATGCCAGAGTGCGGGTTTTGACATAGTCAAAACCAACCATAATTC
>OKOX01000056.1_pt1 | contig 82015 bp, 74 predicted proteins | sample 1614201 | NCBI WGS metagenome assembly OKOX01 (sample SAMN04436913, study PRJEB24849) | human gut metagenome | biome: human gut; feature: NICU; material: stool | host: Homo sapiens | place: USA: Saint Louis, MO | collected 2012-05-21 | reverse complement strand
CTGGTGACGGGCCGGGTGTACAACGAGGCGAGCATGCCGCCGTGGGCGCTGCCGGCGGCGGCGACGCAGATGGGTTTTTTAAGCCGGACGAAGGACGGGTCGTCGGAGACGGCGAATGCGCTGCGCTTCGAGGACAAGGCGGGGGAAGAGCAGGTGTGGATCCAGGCACAGAAGAACCTGGATACGAATGTGAAGAATGATGAGACGCACAGCGTGGGCGGGGCGCGCAGTCACTACGTTGCGAAGAATGAGCTGCACCGCGTCGAATCGAACCAGACGCAGGCGGTAAAAGGCGGGACGGAGATCCTGACCGGCAAAGGCAAGCTTGATGCCGCGGTCGAGAAGTATGAAATAGCTTCAGGGACTATGCTGAGGCTGGTGTCGGGTGAGAGCGCAATTGAGCTAAATGCTAACGGTACGATCAGCCTGATTGGGAAAAATTTTAACTTTTTTGTTGAAAATGAAGGGCATATCACAGCGGGTAGTAAACTGCATTTGAATACCTCCGGAGCAAAGCCAGGAACGGTGGCGCCTGGGGAGGCTCATAAGGAAAGTATTAACACTAAAGTGCAGACATTTTTTGCGCCAGTTCAGAAAGGCCAATCGGCGCCAGCAGTACCTAAGGCAGCCGCGGCTCCAGCTAAGCCTACTGCTGCACTTGTATCTAATGCTGCGGGGAGTGGTGATAAAAAAACAAAATATGATTATTCTGTTGACGATATGGTCAATAAACAAAAAAACCTTAAAGCAAAACCCGTTAAGTGGAGTAACTCAAAGAAAGGTTTTGTGCCTGCGACGGATGCGGATATCAAAAAGTATGTTGATCCATCCAATCATATGGAGGGAGCTGATAAATATCAGTTTGTAGATCTGGCATCGTCTTCAGGCGTCAGTAAAGAGGAGATGAGTAGTTTCCTTAAAGGAAAAGGAACCCTTGACGGAAAAGAGCAGACTTACCTCGACGCTGCTAAAAATTACAACGTAAATGAAGCATATCTGGCCGCGCATTCTGCACTGGAGACGGGAAATGGAACGAGTGAATTAGCTAAAGGCGTTATGGTAAAAGGAACTAAGGTATATAATATGTATGGTATTGGCGCTTTAGATGGTAATGCCGTTCAAACGGGGGCTAACTATGCATATAAACAGGGATGGACGACACCGGAGAAAGCTATTGACGGCGGTGCTAAGTGGATTTCGGACAAGTTTGTTGGGTCTGGTCAAAACACCCTGTATAAAATGCGCTGGAATCCTGCCTCACCCGGAACTCATCAGTATGCCACTGATGTAAACTGGGCAACAGCGCAAACTAAAAACATGAAGAAGATGTTTGATAGTTTCCCAAATGCAAACCCTTCTTTCGAAATTCCAGAATACAAGTAAGGATTGAATTAAAATGCATTTTCTATTCAAACGCATTAGTATCCTGAGCTACCTGTTATTATGCATTTCAACGATAGCCCCCATAACTACTTTTTCAATAGCATCAGCTGCTCAGGTCCAATCGACGGTCAATGCAGCTGATTTTTCGCTCACAATAAATAATCAAAAAGTTAGCCTAGAAAATTCCTGGAATGACCTTATAAAAAAACGACTTGGTGCTCAGGAAAGCGAGGCTTTTGTAGGTGATGTCCCGGTAGGCAATAGCATTTATAAATACTATCAACATAACTACAGCGGATTTTCTATTTATACCTCGAATCTTGAGTGGGATAAACAACATCGGGATGTAGATACCTATATCATCGCTCAGATCACGATAGACTCGCCAGAAATCAAGACTTCACGAGGTGTAAAGGTCGGCACTTCTAAGGATGTCCTTGTTCGCAAATACGGTAAAGGTACTGTTGATACCAGCGATGAACAGTACTGGATATATTATGACGGAGAGGGGAAAAGAATTTCTTTTCAGATTGAGGGTGGCAAGGTTAGCCATATAATGATGGTCATTAATCCCGATGATTAATTTACTGTTTAAGTTTTCTTTGATAAGTAATAGAAATATTACTCTGCTATCCAGCCTCTGAACTCGCCAAAAAGATTAAAAAATTAAACAAACACCATGCACCGGCAAAAAATGCCGGTGCATGGTGCCACACCGCCTTACAGGAGTTACCTGAAACAATGAAATACACCCTTCAGGAAGGTTCATTTTCCCTTTTCCCCGCCGGCTGGCAGGACGCCAGCATGAATATTCTCCGCGATGAACAGAGCGGCTTATCCGTGGTGGTCAGCCGCGGCAATATTCCCGACGGCAGCAATGCCGAACAGGAGTTTCACCGCCAGTGGGAGATGCTGCGCACGCAGATGGGCGAGATTTCGCAGAGCGCGTTCACCCCGGTCATGGCCGGTCCGCAGCGGGATCTACCCGGCACGGAAGTGGAGACCGCCTTCGAGCGCAACGGGCAGCGCCTGTGGCAGAAGCAGATGGCGGTGCAGGTGCCGGATAAGCCGGTACTGCTGCTGTTCACGCTTTCGGCCCTGCGTCCGTTTACCGAAGAGGACGCCGCCCGCTGGGAGGCCATCAAACAGAGTTTAACGCTGAACAACCGCCGGGAAGCGTAAGGCATGAGCGATAACAAGGCCGCCCGTCAGGGTGATGAGATCATTCACTCCAGCATCTTTGCCGATATTACCAGTATCGTGGCTGAAGGGGTCGTCTACGCAGCCATTGGCTCGGCGGTCGCCGTCGCGGCTACCGTTGCCGCGCCAGCGCTGGGGGCGGGGCTCGCAGCGACGGCCGTAGCGACAGTCGGTTCAAGCTGCCTGCTCAGCGGTATTGTCGGCGGTATCCTGGCAAACGTCACCGGCGCAAGCGAGCTTATCAGCAAAGCCGCTGACGGCCTGGGCGATATGCTGTTTCCCCCGTCTCCGGCGGGAACAATCGTCACCGGGTCAGGCAACGTCATGACCAACGGCCTGCCCGCCGCGCGCGCTGCGGGGACGCTGACGCCGGCGGATACGCCGCCGCCTGAGCCCCAGTCGCCGGGGAGCTTCGCCGACTATGCGGGGGCGCTGTTGTCGATGGCGGGCCACTTTGGCAGCGAGATGTGGCAGCCGACGGTTGCCAGCGCCGCGGAAGGTACCTCGCCGCTGGAGCAGGATAAAGTTGTCTGTTCAAAGCACTCCGGTCCGCAATACCTTGCCGAAGGCTCAAAAAGCGTCTTTATCAACGGTCAGCCCGCCGTGCGGGCAAAGGACAAGACGACCTGCGATGCCACCGTTTCAGATGACGTTTCGCCGAACGTTATTATCGGCGGCGATACGCTCACCGTGCGCGATATAAAAAGCGGCAAGCTTCCCGGCCTGCAGGTGGCCATGATCGGCCTGTCGCTGTTTCGCGGCCGCCCCGGTAAGATCCTGAGCAATATGCCCTGCGCGCTCGCGTCCGCTGGCGGCGGGATGCTGGCCGACATGGCCGTTAATGCCGTATTCGGCTCCTTCCACCCGGTCCACGCCGCCACCGGCGTCAAGGTCCTGAACGACGATGACGAGCTCGACTTCTCCCTGCCCGGCCACTTCCCGCTGCGCTGGCAGCGCAGCTACAACAGCCTGACCCTGCGGGAAGGGCTGTTTGGCCGGGGCTGGGCCACGGTATTTGACAGCTATCTCACCCTCAATGACGGCAGCGTTACCTGGTTCGACGACACCGGGCGCGAACTGTCGTTTGCTCTTCCCCCCGTTGACCGGCCCCTCTACAGCATCAGCGAAGGCATGATTGTCCGCCGCAACGAGGCGGGCGACGTCGCCATTGGCGACGATGACGGCGCCGTCTGGCGGCTGTTTAAGCCGACCCGCGATAACCCTTCCCTGCTGCGCCTGGCCTCCCTGAGCGACGAATACGGCAACGCGCTGGAGATGGGCTATGATGCCGGGCGCCTGGTGCGCATCCACGACGCGCTGCTGGCCGTTGACGTTACGCTTCACTACGAGGATATCCGCCACCCGCAGCGGGTGACCTCCGCGAGCCACTTCGACGGCGAGCGCCACTGGCCGCTGATGCGCTGGGCCTTCAGCGACGGCGGCCAGCTGGCCTCTGTTACCGATGCGGCAGGCGTCGTCACCCGCGAGTACCGCTATAACGCCGAAGGGCTGATGACCTGGCACCGGCTGCCGGGCGGTCTGGAGAGCGAATACCGCTGGCAGAAGCTGGACCACTGGCGGGTGGTGGAGAACCGGACCAGCACCGGCGACGGCTGCCGCTTTACGTATGACCTGGACGCCGGGCTGACCACGGTTGCGACGTATGACGGCCAGACCCGCCGCCACTACTGGAACGCGCAGGGCCTGATTACCTGCTTTATCGACGAGCGCGGCGAAAGCTGGCGCTTCGCGTGGAACGACGATGAACAGCTGACGCAGCGCACCGACCCGCTGGGCAATACCACGACCTTTACCTACGACGAGGCGGGTAACCGGGTCGGGGAAACTGACGCGGAGGGCAACACCCGCGCCACGCAGTGGCTGGCGCACCGCGCCCTGCCGACGGCCATCACCGAGGCGGACGGGACATCCACCCGCTTCTGGTACGATGAACATCACGGCCTGACGCGCATTGTCGATGCGCTGGGGCAGACCACGCGCCTTACGCGGGATGAGTCTGGTCTGGTCACGGAAGAGACCGACGCCGCGGGCAACCGCCGGATGCAGGAGTACAACGATGCGGGGCAGCTTATCCGCGAGGTGGACTGCTCCGGGCGGGTGACGCGCTACCGCTATCATCCCCTGGGCTGGCTGAACAGCGTCACGACCGCCGACGGGGAAGAGACCCGCTACCGCTACGATGCGGCAGGTCGCCCGGTTCAGCTGGAGCGCGCCGAGGGCTGGCTGGAGACGCTGGCGTGGAGCCGGCATGGGCTGCCGGAGGCCCACGAAGGTGCCGACGGCAGGCGCAGCGAGTTCCGCTATGACGACGCCGGGCGGCTTATCGCCACCCGCAATCCGCAGGGGGAAGAGGTCCGCCGCCGCTGGGACAGCCGGGGACGTCTGACCGCGCTGGAGAATGAGAACGGCGAGGCGTACCGCTTCCGCTGGGGGGCAGACTCGCTGCTGCTGGAGGAGGAGGGGCTGGACGGCGTCGTCTGCCGCTATCAGTACGACGCTTGCGGGCGCACCGTCGCCCGGACCTTCGCCGCCGGACATCCCGATGCCATCACCCACCGCTTTGCCTGGAGCGCGGGCGGGCGGCTCGTTGCCCGCGCCACGCCGGAGGGGCAGACGCGCTATCACTATACGCCAGCAGGGCTGGTCGGCCGGATAGCCCTGCATCCGGCGCTGGGCGAGAACGCCTGGAGCCGGCAGGCCGAACAGGAGCTGTCCTTCAGCTACGACGCCCTGGGCCGGGTCACGCAGGAGCGGGGCGAGCACGGCGCCCTGGCGTGGGAGTACGACGCGCTGGGCAATAAAACCGCCCTGCAGCTGCCCGATGGCCGCGCGCTGAAGCAGCTCTATTACGGCAGCGGCCACCTGCTGAGCATCGCCCTGGACGGCCTGCCGGTGACGGACTTCACCCGCGACGCGCTGCACCGGGAAACCGGCCGCACCCAGGGGCTGCTCACCAGCCGCAGCGAATACGACCGCCTCGGCCGCCTGCACCGCCGGGACGTCTTCACCGGCGGGGCGCACCGCCCGGCGCCGGTGCGCTGGTCGCGGCGCTGGGACTACGACTACCGCAACAACCTAATCCGCGAGGAGCGGGACGACAACCCGTTCAGCTGGCACCGCTGGCAGTACGGCGCCGCCGGGCGCCTGCTCACACAGGACGGCACGCTGCCGGGCCAGGAGCAGTGGCGCTGGGACGGGGCGGGGAACCCGCTGGACGGCCAGGCGGCGGAGGCGGTCGCCCACAACCGGGTCACTGAGCTTAACGGCATCCGCTGGCGCTACGACGTCCACGGCCGGACGACGGAGAAGGACGACGGCCACACCCGCTGGCAGTACCGCTACGACGGGGAGCACCGCCTGACGGAGGTCATCAGCCGGCCGCGGGACCGCAACAGGCCGCAGACGCGGGTCAGCTTCCGCTACGACCCGCTGGGCCGGCGCATCGCCAAAACGACGCAGCGGCAGCGGCCGGACGGGCAGGCCGTTGGCCGGACGACCACCGTGCGCTTCGTGTGGGAGGGCTACCGGCTGCTGCAGGAGCTGCACGATGAGGTGCCGCTGACCTACGTCTACAGCGGCCCGGAAAGCTACGAGCCGCTGGCGCGCATCGACGGCCTCAGCCAGCCGGAAATACTGTGGTACCACTGCCAGCCGAACGGCACGCCGGAGCGGCTGACCGACGCCGAGGGGCAGGTACGCTGGGAGGGGCAGAACAGCGCCTGGGGCAGGCTGCTCGGCGAGAGCAGCGTAAAGCTGGACGGCTACGCGCAGAACCTGCGGATGCAGGGCCAGTATCTGGACCGCGAGACGGGGCTGCACTACAATCTGTTCCGGTACTACGACCCGGACAGCGGGCGGTTTACGCAGCAGGATCCGGTGGGGTTAATGGGGGGTATCAACTTATATGCTTATGCATCAAACCCGTTAACATGGATCGATCCGCTGGGCTTAAAATGCACTCATTCAGCCAAAAATCCTAGACAGGCCCACGCTGCTATTAAAGATAAGTGGGGTCACAATATGACTCCGAGAGATATGCGAGAATTACAAAATACAGTAGATAATATAAAATTGAACCGACCGGCTAATTCTAGAGATGGCATTCCATTTAAAAATTCACATGAAATAAGCCCAAATAGTCAGCGATTGGACACAGGTAGTGGGCCTTATACTGAGTGGACAGTGAAAACACCGGGGGTGAATAATCGAGGCGCAAGGCGTATTGTGTTTGATAAAAAGTCTGGCAAAGCCTATTACAGTCATGATCATTATGATTCCTTCATTGAAATTAATCTTAGAGGATGGAAGTGATGAAAGAAAAAAAAATATCCATTGATTTTTCCAAGCTAGAGACAATGGATGATTTTCATAATACAATGAAGGCGTTATTTGGGTTTCCTGATTTTTATGGAAATAACATGCATGCTTTAATTGACTGTTTAACAAGTTTGCGCTATCCAGAGGATGGGATGACTTCAGTTACTTTAGAGAAAAATGAAGTTCTGCTATTGGAAGTAAACAATTTAAACTATAAAAATCATGAGGTTGTGGTTACACTCTTCTCATCTATTCAATATGTTAATTACCGTTGCACTCATTTAAAAGATAAAGAGTCAATAATTATTTTACTAAACCAATCCAATGATTTTTAATTATAATCTGGGCCTGTGCTTTCGGCCTTTTTTAACTTAATATATTCTGCTTTACTCGACTGAGCATATTTTTAACCTGTGCCAGCTGTTACCTCAATACCTATACCTGTGGGCTGCTTAGTATCAGCAAAATGCAGTCCCAATAATATTCACCGTCACGTCGGTGCCGGTATCAAACTTTGCCTCTCTTTACCATTTACAGCTTAATTTGATTAACGGTATATTGTTGCCGTTGTATAAATACCCCACGGTATAGCGCCGTTGTGCTTTGGAAATAATGCCTTCTGACTTAGAATAGTATAGTGCAGATAAATAAAATATCATGGTATGGCGGTAGTGTATAAACTATGATGCAAGTAATTTAGTGATTTACATCCGAAACGCCTGACGGAGGTCATCAGCCGGCCGCGGGACCGCAACAGGCCGCAGACGCGGGTCAGCTTCCGCTACGACCCGCTGGGCCGGCGCATCGCCAAAACGACGCAGCGGCAGCGGCCGGACGGGCAGGCCGTTGGCCGGACGACCACCGTGCGCTTCGTGTGGGAGGGCTACCGGCTGCTGCAGGAGCTGCACGATGAGGTGCCGCTGACCTACGTCTACAGCGGCCCGGAAAGCTACGAGCCGCTGGCGCGCATCGACGGCCTCAGCCAGCCGGAAATACTGTGGTACCACTGCCAGCCGAACGGCACGCCGGAGCGGCTGACCGACGCCGAGGGGCAGGTACGCTGGGAGGGGCAGAACAGCGCCTGGGGCAGGCTGCTCGGCGAGAGCAGCGTAAAGCTGGACGGCTACGCGCAGAACCTGCGGATGCAGGGCCAGTATCTGGACCGCGAGACGGGGCTGCACTACAATCTGTTCCGGTACTACGATCCGGACAGCGGGCGGTTTACGCAGCAGGATCCGATAGGGCTGGCGGGTGGGATCAACCTTTATCAGTATGCGCCGAATGCGCTGGGGTGGGTGGATCCGTGGGGGTTGAGTTGTAAGAATAGTTGGAATGAATTTCAGAGTAGAACAAAAGGTTTCTTCTCTTCAAGTAAAGCGGCAGCAAATGCTTATAAAGCGGTTAAAGGAAAAATAAAGCCAAACTTCCCTGACCCAAGAACGTATCTAGAAGAATCCCATGTAAGACAACATTTAGCGCAATTTGATGGTGGAGTATCTAAGATTGCATGGGGAGTTAATCGTGCAGAAATAGGTCCTCCGGGTGGCCATTTTGTAATGCCTAGACATGTTGCTGATGATCTTATTTCACGATCTGGAGGAAGTATCCCTAAACTTGAACATTTACTTGGTTTAAGCCCTGGTGATCTTGGTGATGCACCAGTTAGAATTGACATTCCTAATCCATCAGGATTAAGAATGCCATCAGGTAACGAACCCGGAGCAAATGAGTTCTGGCTACCCGGTGGCAAGACTTCAGGAGGAATACCTGAAGCTGTTATTGACCAAACACCGGTGACGGAGGCAGTGATATCTAAATTGCCAAATAGTAATATATGAAAATAGGTGCTCTATATGAAAGAGGTTATATTTAGTAAGTACGGTATAGATATTATTAAAGATGATGGTAATTTTTATATAAAATATGACTCTGGAGAGCTTGCTAGTAAGGAAAGAGAGTCTGAAATTAGTAGTCAAGAGGCCGAAAAAGCTATGAGAGGGGCAGAGGAAGCATATGAGGTAATTATCGCGTCTCAGAATAGAGATAATGGATATAAGCCTTATATTAAATAACGTTATCAACGAACGAAAGTTTATGTTGATTAGCTGGGATCTACGTGTCGTCACCAGCTGGAAATATTTTAGTTTCACTATTAGCACAGTTATCATAATAGCACATCAGATCGGCTGACCGACGCCGGAGGCAGGTACGCTGGGAGGAGCAGAACAGTGCCTGGGGCAAGCTGCTCGGTGAGAGCAGCGCAAAGCTGGACGACTACGAGCAGAACCTGCGGATGCAGGACCAGTATCTGGACCGCGAGACATGATCCTACCCACGTAATGTGGACACGCTTCTAAGCGAGGTTCTGGTTTTCGAATTGTTCCTGGCTGAGGCCGCCACAGGCACTGTGGCGTCGCCAGCGATTATAATCACACTTGATATAATTAAACACCGTCTTCCGTATTATTTCCCGGTGGCTAAAATGTTCTCCGTGGATACATTCCATTTTCAGCGAGTGGAAGAAGCTTTCCACACAGGCATTATCGTAGCAACAACCCTTAGCACTCATGCTACCCTGCAGGTTGTGCTGCCTGAGCAGGAACTGATTATCCGCCGAACAGTACTGCCCACTACGGTCGGTTTGAACAATGACATTTTCCGGGCGTTTCCGTCTCCACTGCGCCATTTGTAGCGCATCACAGGCAAGCTGTGCCGTCATTCGTGATGACATTGACCAGCCCTGCTCCGGACCACAGGTCAATCACCACCGCCAGGTACAGCCAGCCCTCATCAGTACGTACGTAAGTACGTGATGTCACCTGTCCATTTCTGGTTCGGTCCACTGGCGTAAAAATTCTGCTTCAACAGGTTCTCTGATACCGGCAGACCATGCTCACGGTAGCTGACCGGGCTGAACTTCCGCGCTGCCTTTGCCCTGAACCCTTGACGACGCAGGCTGGCGGCAATGGTTTTTATGTTGTATTCCGGAAGTTCATCCGCCAGTCGCGGTGCACCATACCGCTGTTTTGCGTCCCTGAAAGCCTGCCGGACATTAGCATCACAGACCAGACGGAACTGCTGCCGCCGGTTAAGCTGATGGCGACGAAGACACCATGCATACCAGCCACTGCGGGCCACGCGCAGCACCCGACACTCGCTTTGATACTGAACTCTTCCCGATGTTTTTCGATGAAGACATACTTCATTTCAGGCGCTTCAGGCGGGCATTTTCGGCAGCAAGCTCATTCTCCCGTTTGGAGGACGTTCTCTGCTGCTGAATTTTGTTGCGCCAGGCATAAAGCTGAGACTCATAAAGGGAGAGTTCGCGGGCAGCCGCAGCAACGCCGATTCGCTCAGCAAGCTTCAGGGCTTCGCTGCGGTATTCAGGCGAATACTGTTTTCGTGGCTTCTTAGTTACGGTTGCTGATTTGGTCATGTGAGTCACCTCTGTCTGAGAGTTTACTCACTTAGTCGCGTGTCCACTAATCGCGGGTAGGATCACTGGATGGCGGTGCAGTCTACATCGAGTATTTGCGGGGAATGTATTGTCCTGAATCGCGCGGCTGCTCATCCCTCTATTCAGGGGCGGGGCGAACAGGATAAGAGCTTCACGCGCCTGCCGGATCTCCCCGGCAGGCGCGCGCATACTATCAGGTCACCACCATCGGCCATTCGGGAGGGGTCTGCTGCATCACTTCCACCATCACGTCCTTGATGTTATTCCAGACGGCGGCTATTTCAACGAGGGTAATGCCCAGCAGACCGGTCGCAAACCAGCAGGCGGCGGCCATGCCGGCGACGCTGGTAATAATAGCCAGTCCGGCATAGTCAGATTTACGCAGCTTAATGTTCAGGGTGCTGGCAAAAAACATCAGCACGGCGCTCACTAATGGCCAGCGCAGGAGGGCTACGCCGGTAGTCACAGAAACCATACAGAGATCCTCAGAGTTGCATAGCCAGAGATAGCGCGGCGATGCTTCAGGGATGCAGGCGGTCTGGCTATCAACAGGCGGTCACGTACAAATGTAAACACGAATCAGGCCTTACTCAATAGTGTGAACTATATCACATTTGTCGTTTTGTTCGCCAGCGGGCGTCGGCGTTTTTTTAACATCTTCAGAGTGAGTTTTGTTCAGTATCTGAGCTATTTTTTTGTTTTTTATATAGCGAATTCAATACGTTGAGTTTTTATTTATCGAGGGCTGCCCGTGCCGGGTTAACCGAAGTACGGCGAGAGTTATCTCGGCCTGGGCGGTCCTTTTAGCAATAAAATTAAGTTATTTCAGATAATTATATATATGGTGGTTTGTGGCATCATTATTTTACACCTCGCGTTACTCCTCTTGTACGCTTTATGCATATTATTAGAACGTGAATAATATTTATGGAGCGCCCGGATAGTCTTATTAATTAAAATATTAAGAGTGGTTAATAAGTTTCATGATGGGCAGAACCGAACGGTTGCTAAAAAAATACAAAAATTCAGCCCGTTACTCTGAAAGAGTATTGCTAATGTTTAAAGATTAATGCAGTTTACTGAAGGTGTCTGGAGGATTCAGACGCATAAGGACGCATAAAGAGGATGGGAAAACTGTGGAGTATGACTGTGATTGCGCAGCGTAAGGCACTGAGAAGCGTCGGCATTTTACTGGTGGCGATCCTGCCGGTTCTGCTTGCTTTTTGGCTGGCGCAACAGAGGGCGGAATCCGACACGCACGGCCAGCACCGGATAATGGGGCGGCTTATCATCAATAAAGCCGAACGGGTCATTAATCAGGTAATGCTCGCCTTCCAGGATGCTTCAACTTACCGTGGGGCAATCTGCACATCACAGCATCAGCAGCGGTTGCTTGATATTGCTCACGGTCGGCTTTATGTGAAGGATCTGATTTACGCAGACGGCAATCGCTTTTTGTGTTCCACGACCCAGACTCCTCGCCAGCCGTGGATCATGTCTTCGCCTGATTACTTTCGCCCGCCGGATATCTCAATCTACTATTACCGCGACACCCCGCTCTATCCCGGCTACCGGATGATCTATATGCAGAAGGGGCACTACGTTGCCATCCTCGATCCGCTTTCATTCAGCCAACTGGAAACCGATGATAATACGCTGGTATTCGGCATGTACGATACCAAAGCGGATGAATTTTTCTCCGCCAGCGAGAACGCCGATCTGACGACGCTGCAATCGCTGGTGCACGATAGCAAGACGGCGTTTACCCACAATGACCGTTTCTATACCATAGTGCGCTCCGCACAGCGGCCGATTGCCGTCATACTGTCATCGCCTTCCGAACGCTATTTCCAGAATCTCCGCCACCAGCTGGCGCTGACCCTGCCGCCGGGTATGATTATCAGCATTCTTATTTTATGGCTATGGTCGCGTATTCGTCAGCGGCTCGACTCCCCTGAGCGCCAGCTACAGCGGGCTATTACCCGACATCAGCTTGAGCTTCACTACCAGCCGATTATTGATCTTAAGACCCGGCAATGTGCTGGCGTAGAAGCATTGCTGCGCTGGCCCGGCGCGCAGGGGCCGATAATGAGCCCGACTGAATTTATCCCGCTGGCCGAAAATGAAGGGCTCATTGCGCAGATAACTGACTATGTCATTCAGGACGTGTTCAGCGATTTAGGCACATTTCTGCATCGAAACCCCCGGGTCTATGTGTCAATAAACCTTGCCGCCTCTGACTTCCTCTCTTCTCGGCTGCTGGCAGTACTCAAAGAGAAAACGCGGCAATACCGGATCGACCCGCAGCAGATTAAAATAGAGGTCACCGAACGGGCGTTTCTTGATGTCCCGAAAGCCGCGCCGATCATTCAGGCGTTTCGCACGGCAGGTTATGAAGTGGCGATTGATGATTTCGGTACCGGCTACTCCAACCTCTACAATCTCTATTCGCTGAACGTGGATATCCTCAAAATTGATAAATCTTTCGTGGACTCCCTGATGGACGGCAGCAGCAGCAGCCACCTTATCGTCGAGCACATCATTGAGATGGCACAGAGCCTGCGCTTAAAAATTATCGCCGAAGGCGTTGAGAAAGAGGAGCAGGTCAGGTGGCTCTGTAAGCGCGGCGTGCACTTCTGTCAGGGATGGTACTTTGCCAGAGCGATGCCGCCGCAGGCGTTTATTGAGTGGCAGCAGAAGTCGGCGGCCCCGATCGTCGCCGGCACCGCTCAGGCTGAGATCTGATGCCGGTAATCGCTCGGCGTGCGGTCAAACTCGCGGCGGAAAACGCGGGAAAAGGTCTGCTGCGACACGTAGCCTAAGTCCATCGCGATATCAAAGATAGGGCGCCGGGTATTTCTCAGCTCCTCCGCCGCCAGCAGCAGCCGCCGCTGGCGAATGTACTCGCCCAGCGTCTGATGCGTCACCGTGCGAAACATCCGCTGCAGATACCACTTCGAATAGCCTGACTTTCTGGCAACAACGTCGATGTTAAGGGGTTGATCGATATGTTCATCAATCCATTCAATCAGGGTCTGAATAATTTGCTGATGGGACATAAGCGGCCTCTCTCACAATTCTGATTCGTCGTTTTGTCTGCGGGCGAGTATAATTCCTCAAGTTAACTTGAGGTAAAGCGCTTTATGGAAAAGAAATCTTCTCGTGTAAAAACGCTGCTGACGCCGGGCGAAGTAGCGAAGCGCAGCGGCGTCGCCGTCTCGGCACTGCACTTCTATGAGAGCAAGGGGCTGATACAGAGCACCCGCAACGCCGGCAACCAGCGGCGCTACCGGCGTGATGTTCTGCGCTATGTGGCTATTATTAAGATTGCCCAGCGCATCGGCATTCCGCTTTCCACTATCAGCGAGGCGCTGGGTGTGCTGCCCGAAGGGCACAACCTCAGCCCCAAAGCCTGGAAGCAGCTCTCGTCCCAGTGGCGCGAGGAGCTGGACGAACGTATCAATACGCTGGTGGCGCTGCGTGACCAGCTCGACGGCTGCATCGGCTGCGGCTGCCTGTCGCACCGCGACTGCCCGCTGCGCAACCCCGGCGATATGCTGGGCGAGCAGGGGCCGGGGGCGCACTTTCCGGGGCAGAAGACCCCGAACTAACCATTTTGCCGGAGAACGTCATGCTGACGCTGCACCACCTTAACCTTTCTCGCTCCCAGCGCGTGCTGTGGGCGCTGGAGGAGCTTCACCTTCCTTATGACATCGTCCGCTATCAGCGCGAGCCCACCATGCTGGCGCCCCAGGCGCTGAAAAAAGTGCATCCGCTGGGCAAATCGCCGGTGCTTGAAGATAACGGGCAGGTGCTCGCCGAGTCCGGGGCCATCCTTGAATATCTGCAGGAGAACTACGATCCCGATGCCCGCCTGAAGCCGCAGGCAGCGGCGGATAAAATCCAGTATCGCTTCTGGCTGCACTACGCGGAAGGCTCGCTGATGCCGCTGCTGCTGATGAAGCTGGTCTTCGCCAGCCTCGGCAAACGTCCGGTGCCGGTGGGGCTGCGTACGGTAGGCAAAATGCTCGGCCAGGGGATACAGAAGGCGTGGCTGAACAAGCAGCTCGCCACGCACGCACAGTTTATTGAGGCGCATCTGGCCCGGCACCGCTGGTTCGCCGGTGAGCAGCTGAGCATGGCTGATATTCAGATGAGCTACCCGGCCTTTGCGCTGCTGTCGCGGGGCGGCCAGGGGGCGTTGCCGCAGCTTGAGCGCTGGAAGCAGGCGGTCGAGTCGCTGCCTGCGTGGCAGAAGGCCGTCGCGCAGGGTGGGCCGCTGGATTTTCCCGGCTGATAAAGGCACGGAGAACGGGCGCTTTCCTCGCGGTGATTGACTGAAGCAGCCGGGCGGCCTGAGCAGGCCGCCTTCAACCAACGCGCCGTCAGGCGTCAGTTCATTCTGGATGAGATGGATGACGCCTGGCTGATTGAGTGTGCGGAGGCCAGCTACATCCATGACGCGGTGATGAAAATGCCGATGGGATATGAAACGCTTATCGGTGAACTCGGCGAAGGACTCTCCGGCGGGCAGAAGCAGCGCCTGTTTATCGCCCGCGCGCTTTACCGCAAACCCGGCATCCTGTTTATGGCCGAGGCGACCAGCGCGCTCGACGCCGACAGCCAGCGCTGCGTAAACCCGGCCATCCGCCAGTTGCGCATCATCCGTATCATTATTGCGCATCGCGAATCGGCAATTGCCACCGCGGATAAGGTACTGTCCCTGAATGTTACGACTTAGTTTGCCGCCTGTTTCATACTCTTCTGTCATAAGTGAATTTTAGCGAAAGGGCGCAATCATCGGTTGAAAAGCCCCTGCCAAAAGCCAGATAATCGTTTGCCTTTTTTACCGTGACCTTTGGGTATCCGGCGTTTACGCGTAAACGCCGGCACGGACTCGCTTCAACGCCGCTTTGTCTGCGCGGAGCTAAACGTTTGCTATTTCGCGGCACCCCTCGCCGCAACGCAGCACATGGAGATGACGTTTAGCTGGCAGTGGATTGTCCACCACGCGGGCGGAGCAACGATAAAAACTCTTTGGGGATGTTTGTTATGTCAGTGCCTTCAGCGCCTCGCGGCGGTTCGTTAGACGCCTTATTTAAAATTTCAGCGCGCGGCAGCAGCGTGCGTCAGGAAGTGCTTGCCGGGTTAACCACCTTTCTGGCGATGGTCTACTCCGTTATCGTCGTGCCGGGTATGCTCGGCAAGGCCGGCTTCCCGCCGACCGCCGTATTTGTCGCCACTTGCTTGGTAGCCGGCGTTGGCTCGATTGTGATGGGCCTGTGGGCGAACCTGCCGATGGCCATCGGCTGCGCTATTTCGCTGACCGCGTTTACCGCCTTTAGCCTCGTGCTGGGGCAGCACATCAGCATTCCGGTGGCGCTCGGCGCAGTCTTCCTGATGGGCGTGCTGTTCACCATTATTTCCGCCACCGGCATCCGTAGCTGGATTTTGCGCAACCTGCCACAGGGCGTTGCGCACGGGACCGGCATCGGTATCGGTCTGTTTCTGCTGCTGATCGCCGCCAACGGCGTCGGCCTGGTGATCAAAAACCCGCTCGACGGGCTGCCGGTGGCGCTGGGCCACTTTGCCAGCTTCCCGGTGATCATGTCGCTGGTGGGGCTGGCATTCATTATCGGCCTGGAAAAGCTGAAGGTGCCGGGCGGTATTCTGCTGACCATCATCGGTATTTCTATTGTCGGGCTGATTTTCGATCCTGCCGTACACTTTACCGGTATCTTCGCCATGCCATCCCTGAGCGACGAGCACGGCAATTCGCTGATCGGCAGCCTCGACATCGCGGGCGCGCTTAACCCGGTTGTGCTGCCGAGCGTACTGGCGCTGGTGATGACCGCCGTGTTTGACGCTACCGGTACCATCCGCGCGGTGGCCGGGCAGGCGAACCTGCTGGATAAAGACGGGCAGATCATCAGCGGCGGTAAAGCCCTGACCACCGACTCCCTGAGCAGCGTCTTCTCCAGTCTGGTGGGGGCGTCCCCGGCGGCGGTCTATATCGAATCGGCGGCGGGCACGGCGGCAGGCGGTAAAACCGGTCTGACGGCCATCACCGTTGGCGTGCTGTTCCTGCTGATCCTGTTCCTCTCGCCGCTTTCCTATCTGGTACCGGTCTATGCCACCGCCCCGGCGCTGATGTACGTCGGCCTGCTGATGCTGAGCAACGTGGCGAAAATCGACTTCGGCGATTTCGTTGACGCAATGTCGGGGCTGATTACAGCGGTGTTTATCGTTCTGACCTGCAACATCGTTACCGGCATCATGATTGGCTTCGCCACCCTGGTCATCGGGCGCATTGTTTCCGGCGAATGGCGCAAGCTGAACATTGGTACGGTAGTGATTGCCCTGGCGCTGGTTATTTTTTACGCCGGCGGCTGGGCTATCTGATGCGGCCTTCGGGCGGCAAACGGGCGGCCTGGCCGCCCGTTTTATTTTTTTAAGGCACATCCTGTTGCGTCCTGGTTACGAGCGCGCGAGTATTATCAAACAGCAACACAGATAAAACATCGCAAACAGGGATAGCATGGAAATATTTTTTACAATACTGCTCATGACCCTCGTGGTCTCTCTCTCCGGCGTTCTTACCCGCGTCCTGCCTTTCCAGGTTCCGCTGCCGCTGATGCAAATCCTGATAGGCGCGCTGCTGGCCTGGCCAACGTTCGGCCTGCACGTTGAATTCGATCCGGAACTCTTTCTGGTGCTGTTTATCCCGCCGCTGCTGTTCGCCGACGGCTGGAAAACGCCCACCCGCGAGTTTATCGAGCACGGGCGCGAGATTTTAGGCCTCGCGCTGGCGCTGGTGCTGGTCACGGTGGTGGGCATCGGCTTCCTGATCTACTGGACCGTGCCCGGCATACCGCTGGTGCCCGCTTTTGCGCTGGCGGCGGTGCTGTCGCCCACCGATGCGGTGGCCCTGTCGGGCATCGTGGGGGAAGGGCGGATACCGAAGAAAATCATGGGCATTTTGCAGGGCGAGGCGCTAATGAACGACGCCTCCGGCCTGGTATCGCTGAAGTTTGCCGTCGCGGTAGCAATGGGTACGATGATCTTTACCGTCGGCGGCGCCAGCCTTGAGTTTCTGAAGGTCTCCATCGGCGGTATTCTGGCGGGCTTTGTGGTCAGCTGGCTGTACGGCCGCTCGCTGCGCTTCCTCAGCCGCTGGGGCGGCGATGAGCCGGCGACGCAGATTGTCCTGCTGTTCCTGCTGCCGTTTGCCTCCTACCTGATTGCCGAACACCTCGGGGTCTCCGGCATCCTGGCCGCCGTGGCGGCGGGGATGACCATCACCCGCTCCGGCGTTATGCGTACCGCGCCGCTGGCCATGCGTCTGCGCGCCAACAGCACCTGGGCGATGCTGGAATTCGTGTTTAACGGCATGGTGTTCCTGCTGCTGGGCCTGCAGATGCCGGGCATTCTGGAGACCTCGCTGGTGGCGGCCGAGGCCGACCCGAATGTCGAAACCTGGATGCTGTTTGTCGATATTGGCCTGATTTACTTCGCCCTGATGATAGTACGCTTCGGCTGGCTGTGGACCATGAAGCGCCTCAGTATGCGTTTTCTGAAGAAGAAGCCGATGGAGTTCGGCTCCTGGAGCACCCGGGAACTGCTGATTTCCACCTTTGCGGGCGTGCGCGGGGCGATCACTCTTGCCGGTGTGCTCTCCATTCCGCTGCTGCTGCCGAGCGGTGACGTCTTCCCGGCCCGCTATGAGCTGGTTTTCCTCGCCGGCGGCGTCATTCTGCTGTCGTTGGTTGTCGGCGTTATCGTCCTGCCGATGCTGCTGCGTCACATTGAAGTGGCCGACCATTCGCAGCAGCGTAAAGAGGAGCGGCTGGCGCGCGCGGCAACCGCCGATGTGGCGATTGTGGCGATTCAGAAGATGGAGGAGCGTCTGGCGGCAGATACCAAAGAGAACATCGATAACCAGCTGCTGACCGAAGTCAGCTCGCGGGTGATCGGTAACCTGCGCCGCCGCGTCGATGGCCGCAACGACGTGGAGACGTCGATGCTGGAAGAGAGCCTGGAGCGCCGCTTCCGCCTCGCGGCGCTGAGGTCCGAGCGCGGCGAACTGTATCACCTGCGCGCCACGCGACAAATCAGCAATGAGACGATGCAGAAGCTGCTGCACGATCTGGATTTGCTGGAAGCGCTGCTGATTGAGGATCAGTAGCCTTCAGGCGCCCCTCTGCCTGACGGAAAGAGGGGCGCCGCCAGCGCTTTGCTACGACAAATCCACGTTCTTACAGCCAAACAGCCACGTCAGCGCAAATCCCGCCGCGTAGGCAATCGCGATCCCCGCCACGTAAACCAGCATCCCGGCAAAAATGCCCTGCGACGAGGTCATCAGCGGAATCGACACCAGCCCGGAAGGCCCGAACACGGTGTTGAGGCCCACCGGCAGCCCAAGCCACGAGACCAGGCCGATAAAGAAGCCACCGACCGCGCCGCCGAAGCAGGCGGTGACAAACGGCTTGAGTCGCGGCAGAGTCACGCCGTAAATCAGCGGTTCGCCGATCCCCAGCAGGCCCGGGAAAATCGCGCCCTTAATCTGGGTGCGCAGCGTGGAGTCTTTTTTCGCCCGGAAGTAGAGCGCCAGCGAGGCGCCAACCTGGCCCGCGCCGGCCATCGCCAGGATCGGGAACAGGGAGTTGAAGCCCTGGGCATCCATCAGCGCGAAGTAAACCGGCACGAAGCCCTGGTGAACGCCGAATACCACCGCAATCAGAAACAGGCCCGCCAGCAGAGCGGTACCGAACGGATTGCCGTTGAGGTGCAGGAACAGCCACGACATGCCTTTAAACAGCTCGCCGCCAATCGGCATAATCACGGTGAAGGTGATTGCTCCGGTAATCAGCAGCGTGATGGCCGACGTCAGAATCATATCCAGATTATCGGGCACCACGCGGCGCACCTGGCGCTCGATCCACGCCCCGAGAATGCAGGCCAGCAGCACGCCGATAATATTGCCGCGCGGGTCAATGGCCAGGCCGAAGAAGTCCTGCATCCCCGCATAGTAGCCGACGGTGCCTTCCGGCACGTAGCGCAGCACGAACAGCGAGGCGATAATCGCCCCGTTAACGCCGGAGCCGCCGAACGCTTTTTGCGTATTGAAGCCAATCAGAATGCTGAGGAAGGTAAACAACCCGATGCTGAAGACTTTCATATAGGCAATCAGGGCGGTGAGCCAGTGGCTTTGCACCACGCCGTCGATGGCGAAAATCTGCTGCAGCAGGGTTGCGAGACCCAGCAGCAGGCCTGCGGCGATAAAGCCCGGAATGAGCGGCGTAAAAATAGTGGCAAACCGGGTGAGAAAGTTATGCACCGCGCTATTCTGCTTGCCCTTCATTTTCGCTTTCTGAACGCTTGCCTGCGCTTGCAGATCGGCGGCGGCGGGCGCGCTTTCCGCTGCGCCATTGATTACCGCGTTCATCATTTCGCTGGCGGTCTGCGCCTTGCCGGGGCCGAGGATGATCTGCAACTGGTCGTCGCCGTTGATAACGCCCATCACGCCGGGTACGGCCTTCAGGCCGGCAATGTCCGCCGCGTCGCGGTCGGCAAGGGTAAGGCGCAGGCGGGTCATGCAGTTGCCGCAGACGCGGATATTGGCCTTTCCGCCGGAGAGCCGCAGCAGTTGCTCAATCATGGATGGCGTAATCTTAGCCATATTCAGTTGCTCCCGATACCCTGAATTGCCCGGCGGATAAAGCCGCTGTTGCTGGCGAGAAGCGCTTCGGCGTCCGCTGCGCTGACGCCGGCCAGAATCATCACGATGGCGGTTTTGCAGTGGCGATGGCAGGCGTCGAGCGCGGCCTGCGCCTGCTCAGGCGTACATTCGGTAGCCTGCACCACGATGTTGACCTGGCGCTGCAGCAGCTTGGCGTTGGTGGCTTCCACGTCCACCATCAGGTTGCCGAACACTTTGCCCGAGCGGATCATCGCCCCGGTGGTGAGCATGTTAAGGATGAGCTTCTGGGCCGTGCCCGCCTTCATGCGCGAGGAGCCGGTGACCACTTCCGGGCCGACCAGCGGCTCGATGGCGAAGTCCGCCAGCTTGCCAATCTCGCTGCCGCGGTTGCAGGCGATAGCCCCGACTTTTGCCCCGACGCTGCGGGCGTAGCGCAGGGCGCCAATCACGTAAGGCGTGCGGCCGCTGGCGGCGATGCCGACCACCACGTCGCGGTCGTTAAGCGCCAGATCGCGCAGGTCCTGCTCGCCCATTTGCGGGCTGTCTTCGGCGTTCTCAACGGCCTGCAGGATAGCGGTTTTGCCGCCGGCAATCAGGCCCACCACCATTTCGCGCGGGGTGCCATAAGTTGGTGGGCATTCACTTGCATCAAGGATACCCAGCCGCCCGGAGGTGCCCGCCCCGCAGTAGATCAGGCGACCACCGGCGGCAAAGGCGGCGGCGATGGCGTCGACGGCCCGGGCGATAGCCGGGAGCTGCTCTTCTACCGCCAGCGCGACCTTTTTATCTTCATTATTGATGACGGTGAGCATCTCAAGCGTCGGGAGCTGGTCGATATTTTCGCTGGCCGCATTGCGGCTTTCGGTAGTCAGGGTGGATAAATCTATTTTCATGGCGACCTCAATAAGCAGGGTATGAAGGAATAATATATTCCTTAAGTGATGCGATTAAAGTAATTTTTTATTATTTTACGGGGAGTGTGATCCCGACGATATTACGGCGGATGGTGTCAGACCGACGTCTGCCAGAAGCCTTCGCAGCATTCGAGCCAGGCCTGGGCGCTGTGGGAGAGGTAGATCCCTTCCCGCCAGATCATGCCCAGCGACCAGGTGACGTCGCTGTTGAGCGGCAGCCAGCGCAGGGTCTGGCGGTCAAGCCGCTGGCATACGGGCTCCGGCAGAATAGCCACGCCGACGCCCGCCTGCACCATCGCCGCCAGAAAGTCCCACTGGCCGCTGCGCACCGCGATGCGCGGCTTGATGTTGCGGGCGTTAAACAGCGCCATCAGCTGGCGGTTGAGGGCAAAGTCTTCGTTGTAGATAAGCAGCGGATGGGCCGCCAGCTGCTCCGGCTCGATAGTCTCCATCTGCAGCCAGTCGCCGGAGCGGGGCACCAGCACGCACAGCGGGTGGCTGAACAGCGGCAGGGTGGCAAGGCCGCTCTCTTCTTCAACCGGCAGCACGGTCATCGCTACGTCGAGATCGCCGTTAGTCACCGCCTGCTGCACCGTCAGGCCGCCAAATTCAGAAATTTTTAATTCCACGCCGGGATAGCGCTGGCGAAACAGGCTGATGGGGCCGGCCATCATCATGCCGACCATCGGCGGGATGCCGAGGCGCAGCAGGCCTTTATGCAGATGATTAATGTCGCTCAGCTCTGCTTCAAGCTGGCGAAACTCGCCGAGAATAGCGAGCCCGCGCTCGAAAACCACCCGGCCAGTGTCGGTCAGCAGCAGCTTGCGTCCATCGCGGATAAGCAGAGTACAGTTGAGTTCATCTTCAAGGTTTTTCAGCATCTTACTGATAGTCGGCTGCGTCACGAACAGCTTCTCCGCGGCGCGGGTGAAACTCTGCTGGCGAACCACCTCGACAAAATAGCGCAGCGTTCTGATATCCATGATCATTCCTCGGGACTATACCTTCAATAATTTTAATTCATTTCAGCCGCGGCCGGCGCCTCACTATACTGGGCGTCTTCACTTTTTTCAGGAATTCCTTCCATGGCCGTGGCCTCGGGGCGACTTGCGCCCGCGTTTCTGCATCATCTTCAGGTACCGGGGCAGGTTATCCTCTATGCCGGATTATTCATTTTTGCTGAACATCTGGTGAGGTGGGCGCACCTGCCGCTGCCCGCTAACCTGGTTGGCATGGTGCTGATGCTGCTGCTGATCGTTTTTCGTATTGTTCCCCTTGCCTGGGTGCGCGCGGGCTCGCGCTGGCTGCTGGCCGAGATGCTGCTGTTTTTCGTGCCGGCAGTGGTCGCGGTAGTGAACTACGCCCAGCTGCTGATGATCGACGGCTGGCGCATCTTCTCGGTTATCGCCCTCAGCACGCTGCTGGTGCTGGGCTGCACTGCCTGGGTCGTCGATAAAGTCTATCGCTACGAACTGCGGCGCATGAATCATGAATAATTTTCAGCTCAGCGTGCTCTGCCTGGTCGTCACGCTCGGCCTCTATTATGCCAATAAACGCCTTTACCGCCGCTTCCACAAGCTGCCGCTGATGCCGCTGGTATTTACGCCGCTGCTGCTGGTGGCGCTGCTGGTGTTCGGTCATATCTCCTATCAGAACTACATGGGGGAAACCCACTGGCTGCTGTGGCTGCTGGGCCCGGCGACCATCGCCTTCGCGGTGCCGGTTTACGACAACCTGGCGGTTATTAAGCGCCACTGGATGTCGCTCAGCGCCGGGGTGATAACCTCCACCGTCGTGGCCGTCACCAGCTCGGTGTGGCTGGCGCGCCTGTTTACCCTGCCGGATGAGATCCAGCGCAGTCTGGCGGTGCGTTCGGTGACTACGCCGTTTGCGCTGGCGGCGGCGAAGCCGCTCGGCGGTCAGCCCGAGCTGGTGGCGCTGTTCGTGGTGATCACCGGCGTGTTCGGCATGGCGGTCGGCGACGTGCTGTTTATGCGCCTGTCGATTCGTGAAGGGATGGCCAAAGGCGCCGGTTTTGGCGCCGCGTCCCACGGCGCAGGCACCGCGCGCTCTTATGAGCTGGGGCCGCAGGAGGGCGTGGTAGCGAGCCTGGTGATGATGCTTTCCGGGGTGGTTACCGTGCTGGCGGCGCCGCTGGTGTCGGTGGTGCTGTTTTAAATGTGTGGTCTGCGGCATGCTCGAATAATATGGGTATGCCGGGGTATTAAGGTTTGTATCCCCGGCCCGCAGGCCGGGGAGAGCGCCGTTAGTGTGCGTGTCCTTTCTCAATACCAATCCCGGTCTGGGAGCGGATAAACTGCGCGCGGAACTGCTCGCGCTCGCGCTTGCCTTCCGCTGAGTTATCGGTGATCGAGAAGAACCAGATGCCGATAAAGGCGACGGCGATGGAGAATAGCGCCGGATACTCGTACGGGAAGATAGCCTTCTCGTGGCCGAGGATCTGTACCCAGATGGTCGGGCCGAGGATCATCAGGATAACGGCGGTCAGCAGCCCCAGCCAGCCGCCGATCATCGCCCCGCGGGTGGTCAGCTTCGACCAGTACATGGAGATCAGGATGATCGGGAAGTTGCAGCTGGCGGCGATGGAGAAGGCCAGCCCCACCATAAAGGCGATGTTCTGCTTCTCAAACAGGATCCCCAGCAGGATAGCCACCACGCCCAGCACCAGCACCGTTATCTTCGATACCCGCAGCTCGTCGCGCTCGGACGCGCCTTTACGGAAAACGTTGGCGTACAGGTCGTGAGAGACCGCCGAGGCGCCCGCCAGCGTCAGGCCAGCCACCACTGCGAGGATAGTGGCGAAGGCCACCGCCGAGATAAAGCCGAGGAACAGGTTGCCGCCCACCGCGTCCGCCAGGTGAACCGCCGCCATGTTGTTGCCGCCGATCAGCTGTCCGGCCGCATCCTTAAAGACCGGATTTGCGCCCACCAGCATGATGGCGCCAAAGCCGATAATAAAGGTCAGAATGTAGAAGTAGCCCATAAAGCCGGTGGCGTAGAATACGCTCTTGCGCGCCTCTTTGGCATCGCTGACGGTAAAGAAACGCATCAGGATGTGCGGCAGCCCGGCGGTGCCGAACATCAGCCCGAGGCCCAGCGATAGGGCGGAGATCGGATCTTTTACCAGTCCGCCTGGGCTCATAATGGCTGCGCCCTTCGGATGCACCGCCATCGCTTCGCTGAAGAAGCGGTCAAAGCTGAAGCCGACGTGCTTCATCACCATAAAGGCCATAAAGCTGGCGCCGAACAGCAGCAGCACGGCTTTGATGATCTGCACCCAGGTGGTGGCCAGCATGCCGCCGAACAGAACGTACAGCACCATCAGTACGCCCACCAGCACCACGGCGATATGGTAGTTGAGACCGAACAGTAGCTCAATCAGCTTGCCCGCGCCCACCATCTGGGCGATCAGGTAGAGGGCGACCACCACCAGCGAGCCGCAGGCGGAGAGCACGCGGATCGGCCCCTGCTTCAGGCGGTAGGAGGCGACGTCGGCAAAGGTGTAGCGGCCGAGGTTGCGCAGGCGCTCGGCGATCAGGAACAGGATGATCGGCCAGCCGACGAGAAAGCCCAGGGAGTAAATCAGGCCGTCGTAGCCGGAGGTATACACCAGCGCTGAAATCCCGAGAAACGAGGCGGCGGACATAAAGTCGCCGGCCATCGCCAGGCCGTTCTGGAGGCCGGTGATGTTGCCGCCCGCGGTGTAGTAGTCGCTGCGCGAACGTACCCGCTTAGAGGCCCAGTAAGTGATATACAGGGTCAGGGCGACGAAGATCAGGAACATGATTATCGCCTGCCAGTTGGTCGGCTGGCGCTGAACGTCGCCGGTAATGGCATCGGCAGCGCTGGCCGCCAGCGGCAGCGCGGCGGCAAGCGCGGTCAGAAGTCGTTTCATTATACTTTCACCTCATGCAGCACGGCCTTGTTCAGGCGGTCGAACTCTCCATTGGCCCGCCAGACGTACACGCCGGTCAGGATAAATGAAATCACAATGACGCCGATCCCAATTGGAATACCGCGGGTGACGCTGGTGCCGGCGTGCAGCGGCGTGCCCAGCCAGCCGGGGGCGAAGGCGATGAGCAGAATAAAGCCGACGTAGATAATCAGCATGATGATGGAAAGTAGGGTGGCAAACCGTTGCCTTTTTTCGACGAGCTCCCTGAATTGCGCACTATCTTCAATCTGCTGACAAATATCTTGATTCATCACAGAGTCTCCAGAGGTGTTCCTCCGCTTTCTTCGTGCCGCAGGTGCAGTCAATGCGCCTCTGGCCCGAATGCCGCAGGAGGGTGTGTAGGGTATCGTTTTAAGTAAGAGCACCGTACAGATCCCTCTCCCCGCCGGGGAGAGGGTCAGGATGAGGGGGAGTTCAGTACGGCTTATCCCCTCACCAGGCCCCCTTCTGACCAGAAGAGGGGCACATCTTTGTTACGACGGCATCGCGATGGCCTGCTTCTCTTCGAGCAGTTTCTCCACCACGCCCGGATCGGCAAGCGTTGAGGTATCTCCCAGATTGCTGGTGTCGCCGGCGGCGATTTTGCGCAGAATGCGGCGCATGATCTTGCCGGAGCGGGTTTTCGGCAGCGAGTCGGTCCAGTGCAGTACGTCCGGCGTCGCCAGCGGACCAATTTCTTTGCGCACCCAGTTGCGGACTTCCGCATACAGCTCCGGCGTCGGCTCCTCGCCCTGATTCAGGGTGACGTAGGCGTAGATAGCCTGGCCTTTAATGTTGTGCGGAATACCCACCACCGCCGCTTCGGCGATTTTCGGGTGCGAGACCAGCGCCGATTCGATTTCGGCGGTGCCGAGGCGGTGGCCGGAAACGTTGAGCACATCATCGACGCGTCCGGTGATCCAGTAGTAGCCGTCTTCATCCCGGCGCGCGCCGTCGCCGCTGAAGTACATGTTTTTGAAGGTCGAGAAGTAGGTCTGCTCGAAGCGCTCGTGGTCGCCGTACAGGGTACGCGCCTGGCCCGGCCAGGAGTCGGTGATGACCAGGTTGCCCTCGGTGGCGCCTTCCAGCGGATGGCCTTCGTTATCGACCAGCGCGGGCTGCACGCCGAAGAACGGATGGGTGGCCGAGCCGGCCTTCAGCTCCGTCGCGCCGGGCAGGGGAGCTATCATGAAGCCGCCGGTTTCAGTCTGCCACCAGGTGTCCATTACCGGGCACTTCTCGTTGCCGATCTTCTTCCAGAACCACTCCCAGGCTTCCGGGTTAATCGGTTCGCCGACGGAGCCGAGAATGCGCAGCGAGGAGCGGTCGGTGCCCTCTATCGCCTTGTCGCCTTCGGCCATCAGGGCGCGGATGGCGGTCGGTGCGGTGTAGAGAATATTCACCTTGTGCTTGTCCACCACCTGGCACATGCGCGCCGGGGTCGGCCAGTTGGGCACCCCCTCGAACATCAGCGTGGTGGCGCCGCAGGCCAGCGGACCGTACAGCAGATAGCTGTGGCCGGTCACCCAACCAACGTCAGCGGTACACCAGTAGATGTCGCCGTCGTGATAGTCGAAGACGTACTTAAAGGTGGTGGCGGCATACACCAGGTAGCCGCCGGTGGTGTGCAGCACGCCCTTTGGTTTACCGGTGGAGCCGGAGGTGTAGAGGATAAACAGCGGATCTTCCGCGCCCATCTCCACCGGCTGGTGGCTGTCGCTGGCGCCGCTGATAAGATCGCTCCACCACAGGTCGCGGTTCTCCTGCCAGCCGATGCTGCCGCCGGTGCGCTTGAGCACCACGACGTGTTCAACGGTGGTAACATTCGGGTTTTTCAGCGCGTCATCGACGTTTTTCTTCAGCGGGATCGCGCGCCCGGCGCGCAGGCCCTCGTCGGCGGTGATCACCATCCGCGAGCTGGAATCGATGATGCGGCCCGCGACCGCTTCCGGCGAGAAGCCGCCGAAAATGACGGAATGAATAGCGCCGATGCGGGCGCAGGCGAGCATCGCCACGGCGGCTTCCGGCACCATCGGCATATAGATAGCGACGACATCACCTTTCTTAATCCCGAGATCGGTCAGCACGTTGGCGAAGCGGCAAACGTCGCGATGCAGTTCTTGGTAGGTGATATTTTTGCTCTGGCCGGCGTCATCGCCTTCCCAGATAATGGCCGCCTGGTCGCCGCGTTCCGCGAGGTGGCGGTCAAGGCAGTTGGCCGCGAGGTTAAGGGTACCGTCTTCATACCATTTGATGGAGACATTACCCGGCGCAAAAGAGGTATTCTTGACCTTCTGATAGGGCTTAATCCAGTCGAGAATTTTACCCTGCTTGCCCCAGTAGGCGTCGGGGTCGGTCACGGAGAGTTGATAGTCGCTCTGGTACTGCTCCGGGTTTATCAGGCAGCGTTCCGCAATGGATGCGGCAATAGGGTGTTTATGAACCTGGCTCATGGCAATTATTCTCCTTGTTAGGATGTTAATAATATGTCACATAAAGGTTAATTGAAGAGGTTTTGGTGGGTTTGTTTATAATTTGCGCGGCAGATCACGCATTGTTTGTAATGTATAAGAAACAGCCAAACAATCTATTTGGATGAAATAATCACCACTTTGAATTTATTGAATTTTGTTATTGGAAAGTTTTTTTATAACAATTAGTTATTGCCAGTAAGTGTCCCTAACTGTCGATAACCCTCCCATTTTCAGCTTAAACCTCCGTTATTAAAGGCTTGCGTAGTACACTGTGCAGATGATACTGATACGCCGCGTTAAAAATACTATCTATAGACGCCGCACAATTCACCCCATTTGGTATTCGTCATATGTATTGCTTATGACGCCCTGCACAGAGGAAGTTTATTATGAAAAAGGCCAAAATTAGCCTTGCGTGGCAGATATTGCTCGCGCTTATCTTCGGCATCCTGCTGGGAAGCTATCTGCATTATCATAGCGCCGATCGCGACTGGCTGATTGTCAATCTGCTCTCACCCGCCGGCGACATCTTTATTCACCTGATTAAAATGATCGTTGTGCCGATTGTCATCTCGACGCTGATCGTGGGCATTGCCGGGGTCGGCGATGCGAAATCGCTGGGCCGCATCGGCGCGAAAACCATTATCTATTTCGAAATAATCACTACGATCGCCATCGTTGTCGGTATTACGCTGGCCAACGTCTTCCAGCCTGGCGCCGGGATCGATATGTCGACCCTCGCCGCTGTGGATATTTCGAAATACCAGAGCACGACGGCAGAAGTGCAGAGCCACGCTCACGGCCTGATGGGCACGATTCTGTCGCTGGTGCCGACCAATATCGTGGCCTCAATGGCGAAGGGCGAAATGCTGCCGATTATCTTCTTCTCGGTGCTGTTTGGCCTCGGGCTCTCCTCGCTGCCGGCGACCCACCGCGAGCCGCTGGTTACGGTATTCCGCTCGATCTCGGAAACCATGTTTAAGGTGACCCACATGGTGATGCGCTATGCGCCGGTCGGCGTGTTCGCGCTGATCGCCGTGACCGTCGCCAACTTTGGCTTCGCCTCCCTGTGGCCGCTGGCCAAGCTGGTGCTGCTGGTCCATGCGGCAATTATCTTCTTTGCCCTGGTGGTGCTGGGCGGCGTGGCAAAAATGTGCGGCCTGAGCATCTGGGTCCTTATCCGCATCCTCAAAGACGAGCTGATCCTGGCGTACTCTACCTCCAGTTCCGAGAGCGTGCTGCCGCGCATCATCGAGAAGATGGAGGCCTACGGCGCCCCGGCGTCGATCACCAGCTTCGTCGTGCCGACCGGCTACTCCTTTAACCTCGACGGCTCCACGCTGTATCAGAGCATCGCGGCTATCTTTATCGCCCAGCTGTACGGCATCGAGCTGTCTATCGGTCAGGAGATTATCCTGGTATTGACGCTGATGGTGACCTCGAAGGGCATCGCGGGCGTGCCAGGCGTGTCGTTCGTGGTGCTGCTGGCAACGCTCGGCAGCGTCGGTATTCCGCTGGAGGGGCTGGCGTTTATCGCCGGCGTTGACCGCATCCTCGACATGGCCCGCACCGCGCTGAACGTGGTGGGTAACGCGCTGGCGGTGCTGGTGATTGCCAAGTGGGAGCATAAGTTTGACCGCAAGAAGGCGGCGGCCTACGAGCGGGAAATGCTGGGCAAGTTTGATAAAACCGCCCAATAAAACAAAAGCCCGGCGCTGGACGGCGCCGGGCTCTTTCTTATTTTTTACTGATCCGGTCAAACTCTTCGCATCCGGTATCAAACCCCTCAAGACAGCTGACGTTGAGCCAGTGCAGCGCTTTCTGTTTATTCGGTTCGATAAAACCTTTCTCTCCCTGCCGGAACATCGTGCCGGCCCAGTATTCGGCATAGCCGGTCCGTGAGAGCATCGAGCTGCCTTTAAAGTATTCGCCCGCTTTCACATCATCTTCCGGGCCGTTCACGCCGCTGGCGTAGATCAGCCCCAGCAGCATCCGGGCGTCTACTGCCGCATCGTTTTCGCTATCCCGGGCAGCATCCTGCAGAAGGGTGATGGCGTGCGCCACGTCGGTGGCGCCGGCCTGGCGGTTCACCAGCACCCGCGCCAGAACGATCTCCCCGGATTTGCTGCCCGCCTCAACGGCTTTTTCTGCCAGCTGGCGGGCCTGCGGATAGTCCGCCTGTTGGGGGTTGCGAATTTTGAGCTGCGCCAGCAGCGCCAGCGCGTCGCCATCGCCCTGCGCGGCGGCTTTCTGCGCCCAGTATTCGGCTTTCTGATAATCGCCGGAGCTGACCAAAGTATCCGCAAGATAGTATTGCGCGCGTCGATCGCCCGCTTCCGCCCGCTGTTGATACCGGCTGTCGGGTTCGGCGGCCACCGCTGCGCCGCTGGTAAAGATGAGCAAAAATAAAAAGAGGTATTTCATTTGGTTATTATCAGCAATGAACATGGCGCGCAGTATAAAGGGAGGCGAAAAAGAAGAAAACGGCGGGAATGGGTAGGTAAGGTGGATTTGCTCTACCTTACCGTAGGCCCGTGTAAGTACAGCGCCGCCGGGCTACAGGCAGAGCGGAGAGGGAGCCGCTTGTGTGCCGGATGGCTGCTGCGCCTGACCCGGCCTAAGGATGGATATGTTCTTGCCAACCGTAGGCCCGCGCAAGCGCAGCGCCGCCGAACCTTAACCTACCGCGCTTTCGCGCAGGCGGGCTTTCAGCTTGTTGTACTCGTCGATCACGTACTGTTCCGCCGCGCGCTGATCGGCAATCCGCTCAACGTTGACCGCGCAGTACTTATACTCCGGCGTTTTGGTTATCGGACTGAGGTTCTCTGAGACCAGCTCGTTACAGGCGCCGATCCACCACTGGTAGGTCATATACACCGCACCTTTGTTAGGACGGCTGCTGACCTTCGCCCGGGTGATGACCTTGCCTTTGCGCGAGTTGACCCACACCAGCGCCTCATCTTCAATGCCCAGACGCGCCGCGTCATCGCTATTGATCTGCGCATAGCCCGGTTCGTCCGCCAGCGCCGCCAGCGCCGCGCAGTTGCCGGTCATTGAACGGCAGGAGTAGTGGCCCACTTCGCGCACCGTGGAGAGCACCATCGGATACTCGTCGGTGAGCTTGTCGATGGGCGCTACCCAGTCGCAGGTGTAGAACTGCGCCAGGCCGTTCGGCGTATCGAACTTCTCTTTAAACAGGTATGAGGTCCCCTGATCTGCCTCCGACTCATCCCGACACGGCCACTGGATGTAGCCCAGTTCGCCCATTTTCTCGTAGGTCGCCCCGAGGAAGTCCGGGCACAGGTGGCGCAGCTCATCCCAGATCTGTTGGGTGTTGTCGTAGTGCATCGGGTATCCCATCCGGGTGGCGATCTCGCTGATGATCTGCCAGTCGGTTTTCAGGTCCCACTTCGGCTCAACCGCCTTAAAGAAGCGCTGGAAGCCGCGGTCCGCTGCGGTATAGACCCCTTCATGCTCGCCCCAGGAGGTGGACGGCAGGATGACGTCCGCCGCGGCGGCGGTCTTGGTCATAAAGATATCCTGCACGATGACCAGCTCCAGCTCCTCGAAGGCCTTACGCACGGCGGAGAGTTCGGCGTCGGTCTGCAGCGGATCTTCGCCCATAATGTACGCGGCGCGCACTTCGCCGTGGGCCACGCGGTGCGGCAGCTCGCTGATGCGGTAGCCGGTATGCTCCGGCAGGCTGTCAACGCCCCAGGCTTTGGCGAATTTCTCGCGGTGTTCCGGGAACTTAACGTACTGATAGCCCGGATAAGTGTCCGGCAGCGCGCCCATATCGCAGGCGCCCTGAACGTTGTTCTGGCCGCGTACCGGGTTAACGCCGACGCCCGGCTTGCCGAGATTGCCGGTCAGCATGGCGAGGCTGGTGAGTGAACGTACGGTTTCCACGCCCTGGTAGAACTGGGTGACGCCCATACCCCACAGGATAGCGGCCGATTTCGCCCCGGCATACATCCGCGCGCACTGGCGGATCTGCTGGGCGCTGACGCCGGTTATCGCTTCCACTGACTCAGGCGTATAGCCTTCGACAATTTTGCGATACTCTTCGAAGCCTTCGGTACGGCTGGCGACGAACGCCTGGTCGTAGAGGTTCTCTTCGATAATCACGTGGCCGAGCGCGTTGAGCAGCGCGATGTTTGACCCGTTCTTCAGCGCCACGTGCATGTCGGCAATGCGCGCGGTTTCAATTTTGCGCGGATCGCAGACGATGATTTTCGCGCCGTTGCGTTTCGCATTAATGACGTGATTCGCCACGATTGGGTGAGAATCCGCCGGGTTGTAGCCAAAGATGAACACAAGATCGGTGTTATCGATCTCGTTAATGGCATTACTCATGGCGCCGTTACCGACCGATTGGTGCAGACCTGCAACCGAAGGGCCGTGTCAGACGCGTGCGCAGCAGTCGACGTTATTGGTACCAATAACGGCGCGCGCAAATTTCTGCATGATGTAGTTGGTTTCGTTACCGGTGCCGCGCGACGAGCCGGTGGTCTGGATAGCGTCCGGGCCGTACTTAGCTTTAATGGCGCTCAGGTGGGTCGCCACGTAGTCCAGGGCTTCATCCCAGGAGACGGACTCCAGCTTGCCGCCGCGCTCGCGGCGGATCATCGGGGTTTTCAGGCGCGGGGTGAGGATCTGAGTATCGTTAATAAAGTCCCAGCCGTAGTAGCCTTTCAGGCACAGGGTTCCCTGGTTGGTTTTCCCCTGCGCCGCCTCCGCCTTGACGACTTTGCCGTTATCCACCACCAGGTTTATCTTGCAGCCCGATGCGCAGTAAGGGCAAACCGTAACGACTTTTTTCATCGGTTGTGCTCCGTTAATTGATGGCATAAATGCACTCAGCGCACTGGTATGCAGGTTCTATGCCATTTTTGTTTGTGTGGGTATATGGGGGCCTGGAAGAGGGATAGCAATGACGACGAGGGGGTTTTCGTCAGTTTTGACGTGTCGAAGGCAGGGCGGCGGGCGCAGTGCGTTCAAAAAGTAAACATGTTAGCATTGAGCGTCGGGTGCTACCCGCAAGGTGCAGGACTCAGCAGAGAGGCTGACAGGAGCTGGCTCAGAGTAGCCAACAGTAAGGAGACGGGAGATGAATCAAGGATGAAAAAACAGCCACAGCCCCACGATGCGACATTCCGGCAATTTCTGACGCAACCCGGGATTGCCCGCGACTTCATGGATCTCCACTTGCCGGCAGAGCTGCGGGCCATCTGTAACCTCGGTACGCTAAAACTGGAGTCCGGCTCCTTCGTTGAGGATAATCTGCGCCAGTATTTCAGCGACGTGCTCTACAGCCTGAAAACCACCGCCGGTGGCGACGGCTATGTGTACGTGCTTATCGAACATCAATCCAGTGCGGATAAACACATGGCGTTTCGCCTTATCCGCTACGCCGTTGCCGCCATGCAGCGCCACCTCGACGCCGGCCACAAAAAGCTGCCGCTGGTCATTCCGGTGCTGTTCTATTCCGGTAAGCGTAGTCCTTACCCATATTCAACCAACTGGTTGCAGGAATTTGATGATCCGGCCCTGGCGGGGAAACTGTATGCCGGTGATTTTCCGCTGGTGGACATCACGGTTATTCCCGATGACGAGATCATGGGGCATCGCAGCATGGCCGCTCTGACCCTGCTGCAAAAACATATTCGCCAGCGCGATCTGGCAGAGCTAACGGACAGATTATCCACGCTTCTGCTTGCCGGCTATCTCTCTTCGCCAATGGTGGTTTCGCTGATACACTATATTATCGAGGCTGGTGAATCGGCGGATGCTCAGGCATTTGTTCGCGAACTGGCCCTGCGGGTACCGCAACATGAGGATGAACTGATGACGATCGCACAACAGCTTGAACAAAAAGGTCTCGAGAAAGGCCTCGAAAAAGGTCTCCAATTGGGCGAGCAGCGCGGTATTGAAAAAGGGCGCAATGAAGGCAAGCTTGAAGTCGCGCGCGCCATGCTGGCCAACGGTATCGATCGCGATTCTGTGATGAGAATGACCGGTCTGACCGCTGAGGACCTGGCGCAGATCCGCCACTGAGACTCTGATACAACGCTTTTATTCGCGGCGGGAAATGCGTATTGGGCCGTCCCGGCCGCGTGATAGTACATTGCACTGACCCTGCTTTATTTACCTGATTCTGTCGCCTGCTCGCGCATATACATCCTCGCGCTCTCTTTTACCTACGGCGACTACTGCAACGATCAGCGCATCATCAATGACCTGATACACCAGCCGGAAACCGGCAGAGCGCAGCTTGATTTTGTAGCAATTAGGCATTCCACGAAGTTTTGCCGCAGGAATATGCGGGTCCTCACTGCACTTTTTAAGTTTTTTGGCAAATTGCTGTTGGATTACCTTATCCAGTCGATTCCATTCTTTCAGGGCATCCTCCCTGAACTTAATCCTGTAGCTCATAGCAGGCTATCCAGATCCACATCGACCAGCTTCTGGTCTTTGCGCTCATTGACCAGCCTGACCAGCTCCTGGTCGTCAAGCGCATCGAGTATGCGCTCGTATAACTCTGCGGGAATGCAGTAAAAAGCCGGCTTATTGCGGTTGAGAATCGCGACGGGAAAGCCTTCGCCTGCGCTGACTGTCGCCATCGGATTACTTTTCAGCTCGCTGACGCTGGCGGTGGTTTCACTTAATATAATGCTTGGCATACTCTACCTCATGACCAGTTAACAGGTTTCCAGTATATCCACTGGAGACCTGTTAACAAGTCTTCTGGCGGGTTTTTGCACAAAGCGCCCTTATTCCGCTGCCGGCAAACTCTCCATCGCCTGCTGAATAATCGGGATCGGCGTCAGCAGGTGCTGGCGCATCAGCTCGCTGGCGCGGGCGGCATCGCGGGCCAGAATGGCCTCCACCAGCGTCTGGTGCTGATCGTGCTTATCCTCCAGCATTTCCACCGACAGCACGGTCTTGCGCAGCCAGATGAAGCGATAGCGGGCGGCGAGGTCGAACAGCCGCTCGCGCATCTGCAGCAGGTAGCGCGAGCCGCAGCCCGCGACAATTGCGGTATGGAAGGCCTGATGGCGCTGATCCCACTCGTCGAGCAGCTGTTCGCTGGCGTCCACCGCCTCCAGCTTGGCGAGCATGTGGGCGCGGGCGAGGATCTCCGCCTCCCAGGCGTCGTCGCCCCGGGCAATCGCCAGCTCAACCAGCATCGCCTCGGTATTGGCGCGGGCGTCGAAGATATCCAGCAGCTCCTGGCCGGACATCGGCGCCACCCGGTAGCCCTTCTGATTGACCACCGTTACCAGTTGCTCTGCCACCAGCTGGGAGAGCGCTTCGCGCAGCGGCCCGACGCCCAGCTGATAGCGGGAGGTCAGCAGGCTCATGCGCAGCTTCTCATCCGGCTGATAAACGCCGCGAATGATATCGTTCTTCAGCCAGCGATAGCCGTCGAGGGACGTCGGTTGCGCCGTGGCGGTCATGGTCAATGTTTGCTCCCGAAAAGTGCCTTACTGCGTGTTCTGCAGCGGATATTTTTGCCACTCTAGCAGCTTTTTCCAGCGTGCCATAATAGGCACCGTACAGATAATTGCCAGCGTCAGCAGGCCGGTAGAGATAACCTCCAGCTGCTGCGCCGGGCGGAACAGCATCACCACCAGCACGAAGCAGATAAAGGCGATAACCGTCCAGGTCAGCCACGGATAGAGCCACATCCGCAGCTTAATTTCGCCGCCCTGCGCCCGCAGAATTTTGCGCATCCGCAGCTGGGAAACGGCGATCACCAGATAGACCAGCAGGGCGATGGCGCCGGAGCTGTCGATCAGAAACTTAAACACCTTTGCCGGGGCGTAGTAGTTGACGATCACCGTCAGGAACGCCGCGCCGGTGGAGAGCAGCACTGCCACGTAGGGGGTCTTACTGCGGTTGGTTTTCCCCATAATGGCCGGGGCATCGCCGCGGCGGCTCAGGGAGTAGAGCATCCTTGAGGCGGTATACAGCGCCGAGTTGAGGCAGCTGGTAACCGACAGCAGGATCACGCCGTCCATAATCAGCTTCGCGTAGGGAATATTCAGTAGCTCCAGCACCGAGCGGTAGGAGCCAACGCTCTTCAGGCCCGGCGTGTTCCACGGGATCAGCGCCACTACTACGAAAATTGAGCACAGGTAGAAGATGGAGATGCGCCAGATAACTGAATTGGTCGCCCGCTGAATGTGCTTGTCCGGCGTATCGGACTCGGCGGCGGCGATAGTGACAATCTCGGCGCCCATAAACGAGAACATGGTGATCAGCATCGCGCTCAGCACCGCGCCGAAGCCGTTGGGCATAAAGCCGCCCTGGTCCCACAGCCGCGAGATGCCGCCCACCTCGGCGTAGGGATAAAAGCCGCTGATGGCGATAGCGCCCAGCGCAATAAAGGCGACGATGGCAATCACCTTGCACAGCGCCAGCCAGAATTCGAATTCGCCGTAGTTTTTCACGCTCAGCAGGTTGCTGCCGGTGAGCGCCAGGGTAATGAGCAATGAGAACAGCCACACCGGTACGCCGGGGATCCACGAGTTAAGGATGATCGCGGCAATGTTGGCCTCCAGCGGGATCACCAGCACCCAGAACCACCAGTAGAGCCAGCCGATGGTATAGCCCGCCCAGCGGCCAATCGCCTTGTCGGCGTAGGTGGAGAAAGAACCGGTATCCGGCGTGGCGACGGCCATTTCGCCCAGCATACGCATGATCATGACCACCAGCAGCCCGGCGAACAGGTAGGAGAGTAGCACCGCCGGGCCCGCTTCGGCGATGGCGACGCTGGAACCGACAAACAGACTGGCGCCAATGACGCCGGCGATGGAGAGCATGGTGACGTGGCGCGATTTCAGCCCGCCACCTAATTTATCCGATTGCGACAGTTGCCCCATTTTAAAACCTCTCGAAAGCGTAACACTTGGGAGAGCGCCCGGACTTTCCCGCGTCCGGGCACGCGTATTATTGTTTTTTTACTCTATCGTCATCATTCCGTTAGCAACGAAGGACTTCCTGCACTGCGTTAGCCTTTTTTCGCCTCATCAAAGCACTCGGCGATAATTGCCAGGCCCTGCTTCACCTGCGCCTCTTCCACCGTCAGCGGCACCAGGATGCGCAGTACGTTGTAGTACGGCCCGCAGGAGAGCAGGATCAGCCCCTTATCGCGGGCGCGGGCCACTACCTCGGCGGTCAGCTTCGCGTTCGGCTTCTCATGGTCGCCCTCTTCAAACAGCTCCACGGCGATCATAGCCCCCAGGCCGCGCACGTCGCCGATTTCCGGATGCTTCTCGGCGATCGCCAGCAGGCCGTCGCGCAGAGACTGCCCCAGCGAGTTCGCTTTCGCCAGCAGGTTCTCCTGTTCGAAGGTTTTCAGCACCGCCAGCGCGGCGGCGCAGGCGATCGGACTACCCGCGTAGGTGCCGCCGAGGCCGCCCGGCGCAATGGCGTCCATCACTTCCGCACGCCCGGTGACGCCCGCCAGCGGGAAGCCGCCGGCGATGGATTTGGCGAAGGTGGTGATGTCCGGCGCAACGCCCATCTGCTCCATGGCAAACAGGGTGCCGGTGCGGCCGGCGCCGCTCTGCACTTCGTCGGCAATCAGCATGATGCCGTGCTCGTCGCACAGGGTGCGCAGGCGCTGCATAAAGGCGGGGGTCGCGGCGTAGAAGCCGCCTTCGCCCTGCACCGGCTCAATAATGATGGCGGCGACGTCTTCCGGCGCGGCATCGTTTTTAAAGATGCGGTTGATGCTGGCGATGGCGTCATCTTCGCTGATGCCGTGCAGCGGGCAGGGATAGAGCGCGCGGTATACGTGACCCGGCATCAGGCCCATGCCGGCGGAGTACGGGTTTACCTTGCCGGTCAGCGACAGCGTGTAGTGGGTGCGGCCGTGGTAGGCGCCGCTGAAGGCGATAACCCCGGTGCGTTTGGTGGCGGCGCGGGCGATCTTCACCGCGTTCTCTACCGCCTCGGAGCCGGTGGTCACCAGCAGGGTCTTCTTGGCGAAGTCGCCCGGCACCTTCTGGTTCATGATTTCGCACACTTCCAGGTACGGCTCGTAGGCCAGCACCTGGAAGCAGGTGTGGGACAGCTTCTTCAGCTGCGCTTCCACCGCCGAGACCACTTCCGGATGCAGGTGGCCGGTGTTCAGTACCGCAATACCGCCCGCGAAGTCGAGGAACTCGCGGCCCTCGACGTCCCAGACGCGGCAGTTTTCGGCGCGATCGGCAAAGATCGGGTGGATCTGGCCCACGCCGCGGGGAATGGCGCTTTCGCGACGCTGCATAAGTTCTTTATTGCTGCTCATCAGAGGCTCTCCGTTAAAGGCCGATACACATATATTTGATTTCTAAATAGTCTTCGATGCCGTACTTCGAGCCTTCGCGGCCAAGGCCGGAGGCTTTAATGCCGCCGAACGGCGCCACTTCGTTAGAGATAATGCCGGTATTGATGCCGACGATGCCGTACTCCAGCGCTTCGCCGACGCGGAACACGCGGCTCAGATCGCGGGCGTAGAAGTAGGCGGCGAGGCCGAACTCGGTGTCGTTGGCCTGGGCGACAACGTCCTCTTCATCTTTAAAGCGGAACAGCGGCGCCAGCGGGCCGAAGGTCTCCTCTTTGGCGACTTTGGCGCTCTTCGGCACGTCCACCATGATGGTCGGCTGGAAGAAGTTGCCGCCGAGTTCGTGCGGCTTACCGCCGGTGATAATGCGCCCGCCTTTTTCCAGCGCGTCGGCGATGTGCTCTTCCACTTTCGCCACTGCCTTCTCGTCGATCATCGGCCCGGTGGTGACGCCCGGCTGCATACCGTCGCCGATGTGCAGCTTCTCAACCGCCTGCTTGAGCTTTTCGGCAAAGCGATCGTAGACGCCGTCCTGGACGTACAGGCGGTTGGCGCAGACGCAGGTCTGTCCGGCGTTGCGGAACTTGGAGGCCAGCGCGCCTTCCACGGCCTTATCCAGGTCGGCGTCGTCAAACACGATAAACGGCGCGTTGCCGCCCAGCTCCAGGGAGACTTTTTTGATGTCCTTTGCGCACTGCTCCATCAGCTGGCGGCCAATCTCGGTGGAGCCAGTGAAGGAGAGCTTGCGCACCAGCGGGTTGCCGGTCAGCTCGCCGCCCACGTCGCTGGCGGAGCCGGTGACGACGTTGAACACGCCCGCCGGAACGCCTGCGCGATTCGCCAGCTCCGCCAGCGCCAGCGCCGAGAACGGCGTCTGGCTGGCGGGCTTGAGCACCATGGTGCAGCCGGCGGCCAGCGCAGGACCGGCCTTGCGGGTGATCATCGCCGCCGGGAAGTTCCACGGCGTGATGGCGGCGGTGACGCCGATGGGCTGCTTGATGACGATCAGGCGCTTATCCGCCTGGTGGCCGGGAATGGTATCGCCGTACACGCGCTTGGCCTCTTCAGCAAACCACTCAATAAAGGAGGCGGCGTAGTTAATCTCGCCCTTGGCTTCCGTCAGCGGCTTGCCCTGCTCCTGGGTCATCATCCGCGCCAGATCGTCCTGGTGTTCAACGATCAGGTTGAACCAGCGGCGCAGGATATTGGCGCGCTCTTTGGCGGTCAGCGCGCGCCAGGCGGGCAGGGCGCGGTTGGCGGCTTCGATGGCCTCGCGGGTCTCATCGGCGCCCATTTTGGGCACGCTGCCGAGCTTCTCGCCGTTGGCCGGGTTGGTCACGGAGATGACCTCGCCGGCGGCGGCATCGCGCCAGCGGCCGTCGATCAGCGCCTGCTGGCGAAAGAGAGTGGTGTCGTCGAGTTGCATGATGGCTTCCTTTAAGTCAAAAGTTAACGGCTGTAAGCGGCGTGTAGTGCGTCTGCGCTGCGTGCCGCACGCAGCGTGCGTCCGGGATTGCTCTGGCTCTCCAGCAGCGCCTGCACTTTACTGACGATATGCGCCCCGATGGGCAGCGCCGAGGTGGCGGCCGGGGAGGGGGCATTGCAGGTGTGGATGGAGCGCGGGGTGGTGACAAACAGAAAGTCATCGATAAGCTTTCCGTCAGGCGAAACCGCCTGCGCCCGGACGCCCGCCGGGTAAGGCTGAAGATCCTGCTGCGTCAGGCTCGGGCAGTACTTCTGCACCAGCTTCAGGTAGCCGCTTTTGCACAGCGAATTCTTCATCTCGCCCAGACCTGAGCGTAGGTTATTTTGCAGCACCCGGCGAATCCCGCCGGAGCCAAACATCTCCAGCATGTCGGAGAACGAGATATCGCGCTTGCGATAGCCTTCGCGCTTAAAGGCCAGCACCGCGTTGGGGCCAACGGTGACGCTGCCGTCGATCATCCGCGTCAGGTGGACGCCGAGAAACGGCATCGCCGGGTCCGGGATCGGATAGATCAGATGATTGACTATCTGGTTATGCTGCGGCGCGAGGCGGAAGTACTCTCCGCGAAACGGGCAGATAATAAAGCCCGGCTCGACGCCGAGCATTTTTACCAGCCGGTCGGCCATCAGGCCGGAGCAGGTGATCAGCGTTGAACCTTCAAACTCCCGCCCGTCGCCGGTGTGGACCACCACGCCGGAAGCGTGCTCTTTCAGCGCGGTGACTTCGGCGTTATAGACAATTTCGCCGCCCTTACGCTGAAAGTTTTTCGCCATCGCCGCCGTCACCTCCCGGTAGCTGACGATGCCGCTGGAGGGGACAAAAATGCCGCCCATACCGGTGATGTTCGGCTCCCGCTCCTTCAGTTCGGCGGCGCTCAGCCACTCGCGCTCGAGGCCGTTGGCGGCGGTGCGCTCCCACAGGGCCTTCATCCGCTCCATCTCAAGCGTCGAGGTTGCCACCAGCATCTTGCCGCAGGTGTCGTAGCGGATGCCGTTCTCATCGCAGAAGGCTTTGGTGGCGCGATTGCCCGCCAGGCAGAACTTCGCCTTCAGGCTGCCGGGGGTATAGTAAACCCCGGCGTGGATCACGCCGCTGTTGTGGCCGGTCTGGTGATGGGCCGGGCCCGACTCTTTCTCCAGCAGCACCATGCGCGCATCGGGGTAGAGATCGATTAACTGCATGGCGGTGGACATGCCGATGATGCCGCCGCCGATAATCACAAAATCATGCATCCGCTCGCTTCCCTGTGCTTACTGGTGGGTCTGATAGTGATTGCTGGAGTAAGCGAAGTAGCCGCGCTGGCGCATCAGTTCGCGGCGCAGATCCGGGTGCGGCGTAAAGCGGTCGCGGCCGTGGAGCCAGAACAGGTTATTGATCAGCAGGAATTTACCGACCGGCACCGGCACGGAAATAATGCCCTTGCTGGTTTCCAGCGCGTCGGAGAGGGAATTCAGCCAGGTCCCCTCCTCAAAATCTTTCGGCTGCACGAACTGGTCGATATAGCGCATCACCGGGCGGCCCTGCTGGTCTACGTCGAACACCGGGTGGAACACATCCTTACTGACGTTCTTGCTCGGCGGCGCGGCGAAGCGCATCGGGCGGCGGGCCAGCGGATGGCTGAAATACTCGTCCAGATGCTCCCAGTCGTCGAGGTGCAGCAGCAGCGAGTTGCCGCCCTGCATATTCTGCTCGTCGATCTTCATCATCAGCACGTAGTCGGTGATCTCTTCCACATAGGTGCCGTCGTTGTGCAGCTCCATCACGCGGTGCGGCTGGCGCAGGTAGCTGTCTGAATTATCGACATTCTTCACCACGAAGCGGGCATAATACTGGCCGCTCATGGCATCAAAATTGGAGCGGCCCACCAGGTGCGCCACGGCGGTAGCCAGCTTCACCATCTCATCGGCCTGGGCGACATTATTCAGCCCTTCGCCGTTAATCAGCAGCCCGCCTTCGGCGCGATCCAGCAGGATTTTCAGCAGCAGCGGCTGCAGCTGATTACCGCAGAGATCGTCGAGGATCTTGCCTACCTGAAAGCGCAGAAACGACTTGTACTCCAGCGCCTGCACCGGCCACTGCGCCGCCTGCTGCAGAAACTGTTCCGTGGTGGTGGCGGAGAACGTCAGCTCCAGCAGGCGCGGGGATTGGCGGGACGGTGTGAGAGTGAAGCCGGTATAGCGTTGGGTCTGCCCATTGGCGTCAGGTTTTACGGCAGTCAGTGCGTTCATCAGGATCGATCCTCATCGTAGATAGTCGGGGAAGATGGCGATGCTCATTTGTAGCCATAATCTAAAAATATCTACATTTTCGAAGATTGTACGCAAAACGGACTTTTTGTTTCACTAATGTGATCTGATTAACAAATGATTAACAGTGCGAGTGATGCAAATTGCACCGCAGCGGTGATGGGGAAAACCCGGCCGCGCGGGCCGGGTCTGAATTCAGACAGGAACGGCCTCAGTGCTCGACCGCGAACTCGAAAATATCGGCGCGGATAAGGCTCACCGAATACTCTACCGGCTGCTGGCTGCCCTGCGGATTACTCAGCGTGCGGATGCACAGCAGCGGCGCCATCAGCGGGATCTCCAGCAGTTTACTCTCTTTCGCCTGCGCGCGTCGGGCGCCGATCCGCGTCTGCGAGCGGATCACATCCATCCCCCGCTGCTGGCGGAGAAATGCCAGCGGCGAGTCGCTCTGCACCTCCTGCAGCGCTGGCCACAGGCTGAGATCGGCAACGTAGTGGTCCGTCACGCACAGCGCCACCCCGCCGATGCGGCGAAGCGTGCGCAGGTGGATAACGCTCTCGCCCTCCCGCAGACCCAGGGCGCTGGCGACGTGACCGGCGGCGGGGCGCAGCACGCAGAGCAGCCTGGCGCCGGCGGCGTAGCTGTTGAGATCGGGGAGGTTCTGGCTCCAGAGCGCCTGCCCGGGAATATCGGCAATCGGTGGATTGTGGACGGGATGACGTGTCGGTGGTCCGGATAACTGCATCATAACGAGACCTCTTCGAGAGTGAGCGCCGGGCTCAGGGGGCTAAATTTCTCTGCACAGCGGCCTTGCGGAGAAGGGCTGTCGCGACATCATTTCTATCCTGGCGATGCAGTATGACAGCACCGTGAAGGGTCGATGACCGGGAGGTGAAGAGCGTCAGGCGGGTATTAGCGCGGTTTATTATTGCTGACAGCACTAAGTGTAGCTGCTGTGTTGAAAGAGACCAGGCGGCGGAGCGGTCGCCCGGTCTGCGGACAATCAGTTCTTTTTCACGAACTCAGACTTGAGCTTCATCGGCCCAAAACCGTCAATTTTGCAGTCAATGTTATGATCGCCCTCGACGAGGCGGATATTTTTCACTTTAGTGCCGATTTTCAGCATCGAAGAGCTGCCTTTTACCTTCAGATCTTTTACCACGGTCACGCTATCGCCGTCGGCCAGCAGGTTGCCGTTGGCGTCTTTAACCACCAGGGTATCGTTCTCTTCCGCCGCTTCGGCATCGTTCCACTCGTAGGCGCACTCCGGGCAGACGTACATATCGCCGTCCTGATAGGTGTATTCGGAGCTACATTTAGGGCAGTGTGGCAGGGACATAACAACCTCATAAACAAGTCAAAAAACACAACAGCCCCACAAAGGCGGGGCTGAGTGCCAAAAGTATGACTTATTATACCGCATATCCCTGTCGTTGTCGGGACTATTGTATTTTCGCGGCTGTACGCTCAGGCGTGCCTGTTGCTAACCACTGGTAACGCCATAATGCGAGGGGTTGAATAGTGCTTCAATACAAGCGGCGGTGTGTTTTATCTTTTTGTACCACACATATTGAGGATATATAGCGGAAGTTGCCGATGACAGAAAAATAAGTAAATGTAAATAACTGTCGCGAGTGCCGCACTATTTGATCCATTTTTTTGCTGCGGCTCGGCGATAATCACACGGAAATACGAGATAAATCTGATAAATGGCAGATGGGTGAAGTACGGACACGGAAATTATTTTTGGCGGCACTGATTTACGTTTTCTGAACCAACTTCACGCAGGCCGGTTTTTTTCGTGAAGTTGATCACAAATATAAACACTGGTAGGGTAAAAGGGCATAGTACAAAAAATATTGCTCATTGCTCTGTTTCAGAGTCTTTAAAAGCCAGAGCTGGCTAACGCTGGTGCGACAGTACATGTTGTGAACAACCTGTATTTTTCCATCTGCTACGCTTGATGTGAGGAGCGCCGTCTCTACCGCTCCTTACCGCACGCCGGGAACCTTCCACCTCTTCCGGCGTGTGCTCGCGGCGAAAAGTTAACGAGGACAACAATGCTTAAAAGGAAAAAAGTAAAGCCCATTACCCTACGCGATGTAACAATCATTGATGACGCTAAGCTGCGCAAAGCCATTACTGCAGCCTCGCTCGGCAACGCGATGGAGTGGTTCGATTTCGGCGTATATGGATTTGTGGCTTACGCACTGGGTAAGGTCTTTTTCCCCGATGCCAGCCCCGGTGTGCAGATGATTGCCGCCCTGGGGACCTTCTCTGTTCCGTTCCTGATTCGCCCGCTCGGCGGCCTGTTCTTCGGCATGCTGGGTGACAAGTACGGTCGTCAAAAAATCCTGTCGATCACTATCGTCATTATGTCGTTAAGTACATTCTGCATCGGCCTGATACCGTCCTATGCCGCTATCGGCATCTGGGCGCCAATACTGCTGCTGCTGTGTAAAATGGCGCAGGGCTTCTCCGTCGGCGGCGAGTATACCGGGGCGTCCATCTTCGTCGCCGAATACTCTCCCGACCGCAAGCGCGGCTTTATGGGGAGCTGGCTGGACTTCGGCTCCATTGCCGGGTTTGTTATCGGCGCCGGACTGGTGGTGCTTATTTCCACCATCGTTGGTGAAGAGAACTTCCTGGAATGGGGATGGCGTCTGCCGTTCTTCATTGCGCTGCCGCTCGGTATAATTGGCCTCTACCTGCGTCATGCTCTCGAAGAGACCCCGGCCTTCCAGCAGCACGTTGATAAGCTGGAGCAGGGCGACCGCGAAGGTCTGCAGCACGGACCCAAAGTCTCTTTCCGTGAAATTGCGACTAAGCACTGGAAGTCGCTGCTGATCTGTATTGGTATCGTTATTTCCACTAACGTCACCTACTACATGCTGCTCACCTACATGCCGAGCTACCTGTCGCATAACCTGCACTACTCGGAAGATCACGGCGTACTGATTATTATCGCTATCATGGTCGGGATGCTGTTTGTCCAGCCGATAGTGGGGATGCTGAGCGACCGCTTTGGCCGCCGTCCGTTCATCCTGGTCGGCAGCGTGCTGCTGTTCGTGCTGTCTATTCCCGGCTTTATGCTAATCAACAGCGGCGTTGTCGGCCTTATTTTCGCCGGCCTGCTGATGCTGGCTGTGGTGCTGAACTGCTTTATCGGCGTTATGGCTTCGTCGCTGCCGGCGATGTTTCCGACCCACATCCGCTACAGCGCGCTGGCCAGCGCCTTTAACATCTCGGTGTTAATCGCCGGCCTGACGCCGACCCTGGCCGCGTGGCTGGTGGAATCAACCAATAACCTGATGATGCCTGCCTACTATCTGATGGTGGTGGCGGTAATTGGCCTGGTAACCGGTCTCTACATGAAAGAGACGGCGAATCGTCCGCTGAAGGGCGCAACCCCTGCGGCATCCGATATCCAGGAAGCGAAAGAGATCCTGCGCGAGCACCATGACAATATCGAGCACAAAATTGAAGATATTGACGAGCAGATCGAAGCGCTGCAGAAGCAGCGTTCGCGGCTGGTAGACCAGCATCCGCGCATTAACGAATAAGTTTACGTTGCTGATGAGAACCCCGACCTGGTCGGGGTTTTTTTATGCTCAGTGGTTAGTAAAGCGGGCCAGCCGCTGCTGAAGCAGGCGATTCTCCTGCTGCAGGCGCTGGTTTTCATCAAGCAGGGTCAGGGTGACTGCCGTGCCGGGCCAGTCGAGCGCCAGCTCGCGGCGCAGGCGCATCGCCCGGCGTACGATCGTGACCGCATAATCATCAAACTGCCAGGGGGGCGTAGCGGTGTCGCAGGGCTCAATCATGCCCAGGCCGACAATCTCATTCAGATCTTCTTCGCTGACCCCGGTATGCAGGCAGAATTCAGTCATGGTGAATGTGATGGTGACGTTAGCCATGTTTTTTACCCCACTCTTTACGCGGATCGAAGCCGGACTGCGCCTCTTTCAACTGCTGCCACAGGGCGGCGGTCTGCTCATCGCCCTTCGGCGGCATAACAATTTTTATCACGGCGAACAGGTCGCCGGCGTGCTGCTTACTGACCAGGCCTTTGCCCTTAATGCGCAGCTTCTGCCCGGCCTGGGTGCCAGGCGGAACGGTGATCAGTACGCTCTCTTTGAGGGTCGGGACCGTCACTTTTGCACCCAGCGCGGCTTCCCACGGCGCCAGCGGCACCACTATCTCCAGGTTGTGGCCGACAATATCAAACAGCGGATGCGGGGCGATGTGGATAACCAGCCACAGGTCGCCCGCCGGGCCGCCGTTCTCGCCCGGCGTTCCCTGCCCTTTGAGGCGGATGCGCTGGCCGTCGCTGACCCCGGCGGGGATCTTGACGTTGAGGGTTTTGGGGATCTCTTCCTCAATCATGCCGAAGGCGTTATACACCGGCAGGGAATAGCTGATGGTGCGGCTGTGGGCCTCCAGCGTCTCTTCCAGGAAGACGGCGACCTCGAACTCGACGTCGTGACCGCGCGCGCTGGGGCGCTGGCGCGACTGGCGGGCATGCTGGCCGAACATCGATGAGAAGATATCGTCAAAATCCTGCTGGCTGTAGTTGTGCTGCTGCTGGCCCTGGCCGGACTGGCGCTGCTGAAACTGCGGATCGTTGCGGTGCGCCCACAGGGTGTCATATTCGGCGCGGCGCTGCTCATCGCTGAGCACTTCCCAGGCCTCGGCAACCTCCTTGAAGCGCGCTTCGGCGTCGCTCTCTTTACTGACGTCAGGGTGATACTTACGGGCCAGCCGGCGATAGGCGGTCTTAATGGTCTTGAGATCGTCCGTCGGCTTTACGCCCATGATGGCGTAATAATCCTTTAATTCCATGGCATTATCTCTCGCTAGGTCAAACCTTGATAAAAATAGTACACCTATAAGTGTAGGGGTGCGAAGGGCTTTTGCCTGAGAATACCTCTCTTCAGACATTTTATGATAATGGTTGCTATTACCCTTTTTGAAAGGGTTTGTTGATGATGAATTAGCGCCGGTTTATTTGCCTGAACGGGATGTTGTCATCGACTAAATGAACGTCGTGTCAGGGAAGAATAAGCGACTCCCCTGCGGCGGGAGAAAATAATAACAATATTAATTCATCGGCATTACGTTGCGGGCGCCGTGCAAATAGATCGCTTTTGTGGACCCGGTCATGGCGATGCCTTTTCCGGCGCTGCTGGCGTCCCGTCTCTTCCCGGTCCTGGAGCCGGCGGATATTTGGTCCTGGGTAAGCGTTAAGGTACCGTTTAACTTATTAGCAGAATAATCTGAGTGTGCTCACTTCACAGATTTTTATCTCACCACACCGCCATCGATGGAAAAATCTACTGTTAAGGTACGGTTCGCGGTACCATTTCAGCTATCGCAGCATATGCTGGCCGCGGCGGGGCGGGTGAAGCATCAGAGCGATCATTGTTTTAATCATCCTCACTGTACTTAATGGAGCGTTTCATGACAGGCGTTGTCACCCAACAGGTGCTGATCGTTGACGATCACCCGCTTATGCGGCGCGGCATTCGCCAGCTGCTTGAGCAAGATGACGCGTTTCGCGTCGTGGCAGAAGCGGGGGACGGCAGCACCGCCGTCGCGCTGGCCGGCCGGCACGATCTCGATCTGATCCTGCTCGATCTCCACATGAAGGGCCGCAGCGGTCTGGAGACGCTGCAGGCGCTGCGCCGGGACGGATGCACCGCGCGGATCGTTATTCTCACCGTTTCTGACGCCGCCGACGATATCCGCGCCCTGATCGACGCCGGTGCGGACGGCTATTTGCTCAAAGATGACGATCCTGAAGTGCTGCTGAAGGCGATCCGCGCAGGGGCTGACGGCAAAGAGGTATTCAGCGACAAGGTGAGAGAGTACCTGAGCCAGCGGGAGCCGGGCAGCGAGGCGCAGGCCGGTTCCTTAGCGCTGCTGACGGAAAGGGAGCTGGACGTGCTGCACGAGCTGGCCGGAGGGATGTCCAATAAGCAGATAGCCTCGGTGCTCAATATCTCTGAACAGACGGTCAAGGTGCACGTGCGCAACCTGCTGCGCAAGCTCAACGTGCGTTCGCGCGTGGCGGCCACGGTGATGTTTTTACAAAGCGAACGCCGGGGGCGCTAGCCGGGGCGGCGAGCCAGCATTCTGGCCATATTCACGGACTCAATGACCGCCGGGCGGTCGATCCTGTCGGAATTAAGATCCAGCACCTGCTGCCAGATGTCGGCGGCCCCGGCGTAGTCTGCCCGCAGAAAGGCATCGGCGGCCAGCAGCATCAGGGCGGTGACTTCCCGGGGATCGTCCGCCAGGGCTTTATCAATCTCCGCCCGCGCCTGCGGGGTCATGCGCTGACCGGCCTGATAGTAGAGAACGGTGGCCAGCGCCGCGCGAAGCTCGGCATTTTCGCCCCGCAGCGCCAGCGCCTGCCCATAGGCCCGCAGTGCGTCCGAATAGCGGCTGCGCCAGAGATAGAACTCCCCGAGCCGCGCCCAGGCCTCGCTCTCCTGCGGATTGGCGCGAATCCTGGCCTGCAGGCTCTGCAGCGCCGCCTGCGGCGTCTGCCGGTCGGCAAAGTCGCGCAGCGGATCGGCCAGCCGCTGCTGCTCGTGGCGCACCGCCTGCCAGCGGGGGAGCAGCAGCTGGCTGGCGGCCGCTAAAAGCAGCGCGCCGGCCGCTACCAGTAACAGCGTCCGGCGAGTTCTATTCACGGCGCCTCCTGAGGCTGAGCAGGCCGCCGGCGACCATCAGTAGCCCGCCGCCCCAGACCCAGCGCACGCCGGTCTGCACGTACAGGCGCACGGTGTAGCGCTCCCGGCCCGTCTTTTCACCCAGCGCCGCGTACCAGTCGCGCAGCGGCGTCCAGGCGATACCCGGCTCCATCGTCTGCTGGCGGCGGGCGAGGTAGAAGCGGCGTTCCGGGCGCAGCTGTGCCAGCGGCTTATCGCCCTGCCAGACGCTGAAAGCGGCAATTTCCGCGGTGTAGTTTCCCTTTGCGATCAGCGTGATGTCGTCAAAGCGAAAGCGGTATCCCGCCAGCTGCGCCTGTTCGCCGGGAGCGAGGCTGACGCTTCTCTCCTCGCGGCCGGTGGCGGAGGCGAGGACGCCAAGGGCAAACAGCAGCACGCCGCCGTGGGCCAGCAGGGCGGGAAGCCTTCTGGCCCGCGCGGAGAATATTGTTGCCAGGCCGATAACCGCCAGCATCAGTGCGCCAAACGGCAGGGTCGCCAGGTTGAAATAGGGCGCGCCGACCGACAGCCGCCCCAGCCCCAGCAGACCGTAAATCATCGGATAGAGCGTGCCGATGAGCACGACGCCCAGCACGGCGCAAAACAGCAGCAGCGCGGCGAGCGTCAGCAGCTCCCGGCGGCCCGCAGGGGGCGCTGGCGGGCCATTGCTGCGCCCCCGCCAGGCGTAAAGCCCCAGCGCGGCCAGGCTCAGCAGCGTAAACAGGGCAAACAGCGGCACGGCGCGGACGTTATCCAGCGCGAAGGCGTGGACCGAGACCAGAATGCCGGAGCGGACGATCAGCGTCCCGAGCAGGGAGAGGAGCAGCGTGGCTATCGCCAGCAGCAGCGACCAGTGGCGAAAGCCGCCGCCGCGGGCAGAGACCGGGAGGCTGTGCAGCAGGGCGGTGGCGGAAAGCCAGGGCAGCAGGGAGGCGTTCTCCACCGGATCCCAGAACCACCAGCCGCCCCAGCCCAGCTCGCAGTAGGCCCACCATGAGCCGAGAATGATCCCAAGCGTCAGCGCCGCCCAGCCGCCCAGCGCCCAGCGCTGGCAACGTCGGGCCACGGCGGGGCTAAAGCCGCCGCCCGGCAGCGAGGCCAGCGCCAGCGCCGCCGCTACCGTCAGCCCGCCGTAGCCGAGATAGAGCAGCGGCGGATGAAAAATAAGCCCCGGATGCTGCAGCATCGGGTTGAGATCCCGCCCCTCAATCGCCGGCGGAAAAATGCGCGCGAACGGATCGGACCACAGCACCACAAACAGCAGCAGCGCCGCCGCTATCGCCGCCAGGGCGCACAGCGTCAGGACAAAAAGCGGCGCCCGCTCGCGCCGGTAGCGCCACGCAAACAGCGCGCTCCAGCCGCAGAGCAGCAGCACCCACAGCAGCAGGGAGCCTTCATGACCGCCCCAGGCGGCGGCTACCCGCAGCGGCCATCGCAGCAGGCGGTTGCTGTGCTGGGCGACGTAGATGACCGAGAAGTCGTTGGTCAGAAAGCCCGCCACCAGCAGCGCAAATGCCAGCAGCAGCAGGATAAAGGAGGCCAGCGTGCCGCAGACGGCAATCCGCATGCCCGGCCCGCGGGCGCCCAGGGCGGCGAGCGGGGTGAGGAGATTCACCCCCAGGCACAGCAGCAGCGCCAGAAAGCCGAGCTCAGGAACAAGCAGCACCTCAGGCAACCGTCAGCTGGCCGGCGTAGAGGATAAAAAAGCGCAGCAGCAGCACGCCGGTCAGGCTGGCGCCGCTGACCAGCAGCGTGCCGGCAAGCGTCGGCCGGCGGCTGAGCCAGGGCCTGAGCAGCATCGGCAGCAGCAGCCCGATACCGACCACGCCCAGCCAGAACCACAGGCTCCAGAAGCCGCCGCCCAGCGCTGCCGCCAGGGCACGCGTTTTGCCCGCATCCCCCAGCGCCAGGCCGATAAAAAAGGCCGCCAGCAGGAAGATCTCCACCCAGACTACGGGCGTTTCCAGACGGTGAACAAAATGCGCCTCCGCGCTTTGCGGATGCGCCCGGGCGCGCAGGGCCATGGCGATCAGCGCCGCCGCCGCGCCCGAGGAGAGGCCGGAGACGAGAAACAGCGCCGGCAGCAGGGGATGATTGAGCAGCGGATAGGACTTGAGGGCCGAGAGCAGAAAGCCGGTATAGGCGCCCAGCAGCACCGCCAGCGCCAGCAGCAGGGTTTCAAGCGGGCGGTGCAGCGGCGTCAGCCAGCCCAGCGCGGTGCGCAGCACCCCGACGCGCGGCAGCAGGGCCAGCAGCTCTTTCTCGAAGATTTTCGCCAGCCACAGTATCAGCACCGCCATGTAAGCCTGAAACAGCATCACGCCCATCGACATCACCGATGTCAGGCTGTAGTTGAACATCAGCTTCCAGAAGGTCCAGGGGCGGGCGAGGTGGAAGATGAGGATCAGTAGGCCGAGGATAATCGCGCCCGGCCCCAGCACCAGGGTGGTGCGCAGCAGCGTGCTGTCCGGGCCTCCGGCCTGCGGACGGTAGCGGCGCAGCAGCACCGCCAGGGTCACCAGTCCGGAGGAGATCCCGAGCAGGAACAGGTAGATGGCGATGGGCCAGTCCCACACCAGCGAGTCGAAGTGAAAAGCAGAAGCGGCGTTCATTGGCTCACCTCCCCGTATTTGAAGGGTACCCGATACACCTTTGGCCGGGTGCCAAGCGCGGGCTTGTAGCGGTAGGTCGGTTTTTCATGCAGCAGGCGCGAAATGACGCTGTTGGGATCGTCGAGATTACCGAAGGTTAGCGCCCGGGTCGGGCAGGCCTCGACGCAGGCGGGCTGTTTACCCGCGCGCAGGTTGGTTTTGCGGCAGAAATCGCACTTGTCGGCGGTCCTGCTGATCGGATGAATAAAGCGCACCCGGTAGGGGCAGGCGGCGATGCAGTACTGGCAGCCGACGCAGAGGTCCGGATTGACGTCGACGATGCCGCTGGCGGCGTCGCGAAACGATGCGCCGGTAGGGCAGACCTCTACACAGGGCGCGCTGTCGCAGTGCTGGCACGAGTGGCGGAAGAAGCGGTACTTCACGTCCGGAAACTCGCCCTGCGGCGCGCTGCGGATAATCGTCAGCCGGGAGACGCCTTCCGGCACCTGGTTGACCTCGCGGCAGGCCTCCACGCAGGCGGTGCAGCCGATGCACAGCGACTCGTCGTGTACCATGCCGTAGCGTATTCCTTCAATGTTCAGGGTTTTCGCCACGACGCGCCCCGCGGCGCAGCCGGTCACCGCCAGCGTGCCGATGCGGGTAATAAACTGACGGCGCGAGCAGCTCATGGGTGCGCCTTAAGCGGCCGCACCGCCGCCGGGTTAAAGGCCGGATTGTTGCGCTGGTCGCTATGGCAGTCCACGCAGAGGTTGATTCGCCCTTTGTCGTTCAGGGTTTGCACCGCGTCCTGCTGCGGGTGCAGCGCGTGGCAGCCGGTGCAGGTCACTTTTGTCACGTGGACGTCGTGCGGCCAGAAGGCCTTCTGCAGCTGCTGCGGAAGATGGCACGACAGGCAGACGCTGTTCTGCTGCTCGACGCTGAAGCGCGGGTCGCCAAAGCGCATCACGTCCATGACGCCTTCGCGGTGGCGGGGAGACGGGTGACCGTGGCAGTTGGTGCAGGTCACCGGCAGCTGATTGTTGGGGTTGATGGCGGCGGCGTGTTTGCCGTGCATACCTTGCGCATCGGGTTTGTGGCAGTCCTGACAGGCGGCGTCCGGGCTGCGCTGCGGGCTGACCTCCCAGCGGTCGGCCGACGGCGCGCTGATGCCGGGCAGGCTGCAGAACAGGCCTGTTGCCACAACCCCGGCAGTGAATAACGAACGTAGTACGCTCATATTGACTCCATTGCGTTATCCGCCCCGCAGGGCGGAAGAGGGTTATTGGCTTAACAGACTATTTTTACGCGCCTGCTCATCCCACTGCGGCACGGCGGTTTTCAGGAACTCCTGTTTGCCGGCGCGGATTTTTTGCATATCGAGACCGATCGCCTGCTGGGCCTTCTCTTTGGTGGAGATATCCGGCAGCGGAATTTCGTGGGTGATGCCTTTGGTTGCCAGTAGGCGCGCCAGCTTCGTGCGGGCGTCGGCCGCTTTATCCAGCGCGCTGCCGAGCATCCGCAGACCCTCCTCCGGGGCGTGCATGTGAATACCGTGAGAGGCTATCGCCAGATCCCAGCGCCACTGGGCGTGGCGAATATCCAGCAGGATCGGCTTCATTTCCGCGTCGGTTGCGCTCGCGTCCCAGGCGGCTTTGGCCTCAAAGTGGGCGTGGACCAGCTGATCCTCGACTTTGATTTTCAGGGTCTGAATCGCTTTTTTGCGATCGGCAACGATGCCCTGCAGGGTCGCTTTATCCTGGGTATGGCAGCCGGAGCAGGTCTGGGCGAACGTATCGAACGGGTTGCCAATCTTGTGATCGGTATAGAGCTTGCCTTCGGCGTTCTGCACTTTCGGCATGTGGCAGTCCACGCAACCGACGTTGTTTTTACCGTGGATGCCGACCCGCCAGGTCTCATACTCCGGATGCTGGGCCTTGAGCATCGGCGCTTTCGACAGGGCGTTGGTCCAGTCGCTGAAATCGATGCCGTCGTAGTATTTCTCCATGTCCTCGACCCGGGTGCCTTCATCCCACGGGAACTTCACCGCCTTCTCTTTCCCGCTGAAGTAGTACTCGACGTGGCACTGGCCGCAGACCATGGACTGCTGGTCGAAGCGGCCGGCTTTCTCAAACGGCTTACCGATGGCCTCCATGGCGCGGGCGGCATAGGGGCGCGAAAGGGTCAGCTCGGGTTTTCCCTTCGCGAAGTCCGGCGAGGCGGTGTTGTGGCAGTCGGCACAGCCGAGCGCGTTGACCACCTCCGGACCGCCGCGCGCCCATTTGCCGTGGAAGTAGCCGGCCTCGCCCTCTTTCTGGATGAGGCGCGCCACGTCCGGGCTTTTGCAGCTCCAGCAGGCCATCGGCTGCGGGCCATCCTCGGCCGTTTTGGGGGCGCCGGTGCGCAGGGTTTCCCGCACGTCGGTCAGGGTATAGGCGTGGCCGCGCGGCTTATTGTAGTCCTGCGCGAAAAGGTATCCCGCCCAGAGGATCACCAGCCGGGGATCTTCCGCCAGCGCGTCCTCGCGGGTGGACTGCTCGGCGGTTGCCTGCCAGGAGCGATACTGATCGGGATGCTGCGGGGCGAAGAGATCGTTTCTTGCCTCGACGGTGGGCGTTTTTTCAGGAGAGGTCGTTTGCTCAGCGTTAACCGTGAAAATAAGTAAAAAAGGGACAATCAGGCTGAAGAAACGGCGGACGTTTATTTTTATTCTGGCCATCGTTTTTATCCATATTATGCCGCTGCGGCGTGCAGAGGCGTCCAGACACATTGATTGAGTTATGTAGGGTGTTGCCTTAGGCGGCTGTCCGGGAACGCACTTCTTTGGTCCGCATTTCTGCGGGACCGGGAGCCTGACTGCCGTCAGCCTCTGCAAAATAGGGAATTAAACGGTCACATTCTGCAACAATATGGCGTTATTTTGATTTCGTTGCGCCATTTACCTCTATCGGGTTATGCACCTCACTGCGCTCTTCCCCTACCTTACCCCCACCTTAATACGCATAAAAAGAGTGGATATATGTCGCCTTCCGGTAAGCCACCGCGGGCGGTTGATATTGTCCGTCGCGGCCTGCTGACCCGACCCTGGCGCAGCGCCGTTGAGGCCATTCGCCCGCCGTGGAGCCCGCAGGAGAGTCAGTTTACGCAGTCCTGCACGCGCTGCGGCCGCTGCGTAGAGGCGTGTCCCGGCGGCATTCTGCAGCGCGGCGACGGCGGCTATCCCGCCGCCGACTTTCGCCACAGCGAGTGCACGTTCTGCTACGCCTGCGCCGGGGCTTGCCCTGAAGGCCTTTTTCTGCCGCGCGACGATCGCGCGTGGGACATTGTGGCCACGGTGATGGCGGGCTGCCTTGCCCTGCAGGCCGTAGAGTGCCGGCGCTGCCAGGAGAGCTGCGCGGACGGCGCGATTATTTTTCGCCCCGTTGCGGGCGGCCTCTGGCAGCCGCAGTTGAACCGCGCGGTGTGCAGCGGCTGCGGCGGCTGCGTCGCCGGCTGCCCGGTATCGGCAATCAAGATGGAGCACAGCCATGGAAGATCTCTGGCAGGTATGTAGCCTGGTCGTCCGGATAAAAAAACAGCAGATAAGCGCGGTAAGCGAGGCGATTGCCCGCCTGGCGGGCTGCGACGTTTCGCTCAGCGACGCCGACGCGGGGACGCTGATTGTGGTTATCGAAGGCGAGAGCAGCAGCAGGCTGCTGGAAACTATTGAGTCGGTACGCAATATCGCAGGCGTGCTGGCGGTATCGCTGGCTTATCACCAGCAGGAACAACCAGGTGAGGATGCACCATGAAACTCAGTCGTCGTAGCTTTATGAAAGCTAACGCCGTTGCGGCCGCTGCGGCGGCTGCCGGGATCAGCGCGCCGGGTATCGCCCGCGCGGCCGTTGGCCAGCAGGAGGCCATCAAGTGGGATAAGGCGCCGTGCCGCTTCTGCGGTACCGGCTGCGGCGTGCTGGTGGGCACCCAGCAGGGAAGGGTCGTCGCCTGTCAGGGCGATCCGGATGCCCCGGTTAACCGCGGGCTTAACTGCATTAAGGGCTACTTCCTGCCTAAAATCATGTACGGCAAAGACCGCCTGACGCAGCCGCTGCTGCGCATGAAGGGCGGCCAGTACGATAAAGAGGGCGAATTCACGCCGGTGAGCTGGGAAAAAGCCTTCGACGTGATGGAAGAGAAGTTTAAAACCGCGCTGAAGAGCAAAGGTCCGGAGTCCATCGGCATGTTCGGCTCCGGCCAGTGGACCGTGTGGGAGGGCTATGCCGCCGCCAAGCTGTTCAAGGCCGGCTTTCGCTCCAACAATATCGATCCGAATGCCCGCCACTGCATGGCTTCGGCGGTCGTCGGTTTTATGCGCACCTTCGGCATGGACGAGCCGATGGGCTGCTATGACGATATCGAGCAGGCGGATGCCTTCGTGCTGTGGGGCTCAAACATGGCGGAGATGCACCCGATCCTCTGGTCGCGCATCACCGACCGCCGCCTGTCGGACCCGAACGTGCGGGTGGCGGTGCTATCAACCTTCCAGCACCGCAGCTTCGAGCTGGCGGACAACGGCATGGTCTTCACGCCGCAGACCGATCTGGTGATCCTTAACTACATCGCCAATTACATCATTCAGAACAACGCGGTGAATCAGGACTTCCTCACCCGCCACGTCAACCTGCGCAAGGGCGCGACGGATATTGGCTACGGCCTGCGCCCGGCGCATCCGCTGGAGCAGGCGGCGAAAAATCCCGGCTCTGATGCCTCCGAGCCGATGGATTTTGACGCCTACAAAGCCTTCGTTGCCGACTATACGCTGGAGAAGACCGCTGAGATGACCGGCGTGCCGAAGGACCAGCTGGAGCAGCTGGCGCAGCTGTATGCCGATCCGCATAAGAAGGTGATCTCCTACTGGACGATGGGCTTCAACCAGCACGTTCGCGGCGTGTGGGCCAACAATCTGGTCTACAACCTGCATCTGCTGACCGGCAAGATTTCGCAGCCGGGCTGCGGCCCGTTCTCGCTGACCGGCCAGCCGTCGGCCTGCGGCACTGCCCGCGAAGTAGGCACCTTCGCCCACCGCCTGCCGGCGGACATGGTGGTGACTAACGATAAGCACCGCGCGATCTGCGAGCAGCGCTGGCAGATCCCGGCCGGGACGATCCCGGCGAAGATCGGCCTGCACGCGGTCGCCCAGGATCGGGCGCTGAAGGACGGCAAGCTCAACGTCTACTGGGCGATGTGTACCAATAACATCCAGGCCGGGCCGAACATCAACGAAGATCGCATGCCGGGCTGGCGCGATCCGCGCAACTTCGTCATCGTCTCCGATCCCTATCCGACCGTCAGCGCCCTGGCCGCGGACCTGATCCTGCCGACCGCCATGTGGGTCGAGAAAGAGGGCGCCTACGGCAACGCCGAGCGCCGCACCCAGTTCTGGCGTCAGCAGGTGCAGGCGCCGGGCGAGGCAAAGTCCGACCTCTGGCAGCTGGTGCAGTTCGCCCGCCGCTTTAAAACGGACGAGGTGTGGCCGGAAGCGCTGCTGGCGCAGAAGCCGGCGCTGCGCGGCAAAACGCTGTATGACGTCCTGTTCGCCACCGCAGAGGTGAGCAAGTTCCCGCTGAGCGAGCTGGCGGAAGGGCAGCTCAACGACGAGTCCCGCGAGCTGGGCTTCTATCTGCAGAAGGGGCTGTTTGAAGAGTACGCCGCCTTCGGCCGCGGCCACGGCCACGATCTGGCGCCGTTCGACGACTACCACAAGGCGCGAGGCCTGCGCTGGCCGGTAGTGAACGGCCAGGAGACGCAGTGGCGCTACAGCGAGGGCCACGATCCCTACGTCAAGGCGGGTGAAAGTTACAAATTCTACGGCAAGCCGGACGGCAAGGCGGTGATCTTCGCCCTGCCTTACGAGCCCGCCGCCGAAGCGCCGGATAAAGAGTATGACCTGTGGCTCTCTACCGGCCGCGTGCTGGAGCACTGGCACACCGGCAGTATGACCCGCCGCGTGCCCGAGCTGCACCGCGCCTTCCCGGAGGCGGTGCTGTTCATCCATCCGCTGGATGCCAAAGCCCGCGATCTGCGCCGGGGCGACAAGGTGAAGGTGATCTCCCGCCGGGGCGAAATCACCTCGGTGGTGGAAACCCGCGGCCGCAATCGGCCGCCGCAGGGGCTGGTCTATATGCCGTTCTTCGACGCCGCGCAGCTGGTGAATATTCTGACCCTCGACGCCACCGATCCGCTCTCCAAAGAGACGGACTTCAAGAAGTGCGCCGTGAAGCTGGCGAAGGCGTAGCGGCTTATGGCCTCGTCAGGCAAGCGCCAGAAAGGTCGCCGTCGCTTCCTGCGCGATATGGCGCGGGCGGCGGGCGGCCTGGCGGCCGTCGGCATTGCGCTGGGCCTGCAGCAGCAGACCGCCCGCGCCCACGGCGTGCGGCTGCGCCCGCCGGGGGCGCTGGCGGAAGAGGCCTTCGCCCGCGCCTGTGTGCGCTGCGGGCAGTGCGTGCAGGCCTGCCCCTACGACACCCTGAAGCTGGCGACGCTGGCCTCCGGGCTGGCGGCGGGCACGCCCTATTTTGTTGCCCGCGATATTCCCTGCGAGATGTGTGAGGACGTGCCCTGCGCCCGGGCCTGCCCGAGCGGCGCGCTGGACCGCGACATTGCCGCGATTGACGACGCGCGCATGGGGCTGGCGGTGCTTCTCGACCAGGAGAACTGCCTCAACTTCCAGGGACTGCGCTGCGACGTCTGCTACCGCGACTGCCCGAGGCTGGATGAGGCCATCACTCTTGAGATGGACCGCAACCCGCGCACGGGAAAGCACGCGCGCTTCCTGCCGACCGTTCACAGCAGCGCCTGCACCGGCTGCGGTAAGTGCGAAAAGGTCTGCGTACTGGCGCAGCCCGCTATCCGGGTATTGCCGCTGGCGCTTGCCAGGGGGGAGCTGGGTCATCACTACCGCTTCGGCTGGCTGGAGGCAAAAGATGGCAAACCGTAGGCGCGACGCCGGGCGCGAAGCGCGGCAGAAAAAAGGCGCCTGGCGCAGCCGCCGCTGGCTCATCCTGCGACGCCTCAGCCAGCTGCTGGTACTGGGGCTGTTCCTCTGCGGGCCGTGGCTGGGCGTCTGGATCCTGCGCGGCAACTACAGCGGCAGCCTGCTGCTGGACGCCGTACCGCTGACCGATCCGCTGATGGCCCTGCAGAGTATTGCCAGCGGCTACCTGCCGGGGACGCTGGCGCTGGTCGGGGCGTTGACGGTGGCCGGGCTGTACGCCCTGGCGGGCAAAAGGCTGTTCTGCGGCTGGGTCTGCCCGCTCAATCCGCTGACCGACCTCGCCGCCTGGCTGCGCAGGCGCTTTGACCTGACGCCGACGGCGGCGCTGCCGCGCTACCTGCGCTACGTGCTGCTGGCGGGAGTGCTGATTGGCTCAGCGCTGACCGGCACGCTGCTGTGGGAGTGGATCAACCCGGTATCGCTGCTGGGCCGCAGCCTGGTGATGGGGTTCGGCAGCGGCGCGCTGCTGCTGATTGCCCTGTTTTTATTTGACCTGCTGGTGGTGGAGCACGGCTGGTGCGGCCACCTCTGTCCGCTGGGCGCTCTGTACGGCGCGCTCGGCAGCAGGGGGGCGCTGACCGTGACTGCCCGCCGCCGGGCGCAGTGCAGCCGCTGCATGGACTGCTTTCACGTCTGTCCGGAGCCGCAGGTGCTGCGCGGCCCGGTGCTGGACGCGCAGCATTCGCCGCAGGTGAGCGACCGCGACTGCATGCTCTGCGGACGCTGCGTGGATGTCTGCGCCGAGAATGTTTTTACCCTAACCATACGAAGTCTGGAGCGAAATAATGAAAAGCCGTGAGCTGAAAAAAGCGCTGTTTCCGTGGGTAGCCGCGCTGGCCCTGGCCGCGAGCGCCGCCGCCTGGGCGGTGAATGGCGTGGATCTGAGCCAGTCGCCGGAGGTCTCCGGGACGCAGGAGGGGGCTATCCGCATGCCGAAAGAGCAGGGAAAAATGCCGCTGAACTACGTTAACCAGCCGCCGATGATCCCGCACAGCGTGGAGGGCTATCAGGTGACGACCAATACCAACCGCTGCCTGCAGTGCCACGGCGTGGAGAGCTACCGCACCACCGGCGCGCCGCGCATCAGCCCGACGCACTTCATGGACGGCAGCGGAAAAGTACAGGCCGACGTTACGCCGCGCCGCTATTTCTGCCTGCAGTGTCACGTGCCGCAGGCCAACGTCGCGCCGATTGTCGGCAACGGCTTTACGCCGTCGAAGGGCTACGGAAAATAAGAGGACATATGGATAATTTTAACCGCAAGCCCGGCGTTATCCGCCGCCTGTGGCAGTGGTGGCGCCGGCCGAGCCGGCTGGCGCTGGGCACGCTGCTGCTGATTGGCTTTGCCGCAGGCATCCTGTTCTGGGGCGGATTCAATACCGGTATGGAGAAGGCCAACACCGAGGCGTTCTGCATCAGCTGCCATGAAATGCGCAATACCGTCTACCAGGAGTATATGGAGAGCGCGCACTACAATAACCGCAGCGGCGTGCGCGCCACCTGCCCTGACTGCCACGTTCCCCACGAATTTGGCCCTAAAATGCTGCGTAAAATTAAGGCCAGCAAGGAGCTGTACGGGAAGATTTTTGGCGTCATCGATACGCCGCAGAAGTTCGAAGCACACCGCCTCACGATGGCGCAGCACGAGTGGCAGCGCATGAAGAGCAACGACTCGCAAGAGTGCCGCAACTGCCATAACGTTGACTTTATGGATCTCACCGCGCAGAAAAGCGTCGCGGCGAAGATGCACGACCAGGCGGTGAAGGCGGGGCAGACCTGTATTGATTGCCATAAAGGCATTGCCCACAAGCTTCCCGATATGCGCGATGTGAAGCCCGGCTTTTAACGAAGTGCTTATGCGCGCCGCATCAGGACAGGATGCGGCGCGTTTTTTTAACGGCTTTTGATTTAAGAAAGAATGCGCTGTGTAGTTGATCCCCTCTTGTTCCCCGCTTTTTTTATAAATTATAAGCAATCAGTGCTTTATTCGGTATCATCATGTAATGATCGTAATCTTATATTTCAGGCGCCCTCCTTTTTCCTGTGGATTTAGCTCATATATTGCTCAGTGAAATATTGCTATAAAATAATTTTATCGCCTATGAAAAAATCAAATTAAACATTTATGATTGCTTTGGTTATTATACTCGCGGAAACAATAATGCAGATTGTTTTCCAAATTTAGCAATGCGGTTGAGAGTATTTGGTGCTGATCTACCATTATTACTGTTTGCTAAACCTGAGCAGGCTGGGGGCGCGTCTATGGAGAGATATGGCCCTCAGCCAGCTCAAAAACTGTCTCTGTTGTTATCTATGTATGGTCGTCGAATCGCAGTTGTTTATCCGTGACATATCCCTGAATGATGGGTGGTGACGCATAACTTATCGTATGGTCATCGTTCTTGCCTTGCTCAGTTTTCGTCCGAGAACATGAGGTTTAACTGGCCGTTAATTCGGCCAGTTACTTTTTTGTTATACCTCATCAGCTATTTCGTCGGGCGCAGGAAGTTTAAAACTGCGTGTTCGGAAATTACTCAGGTTTCGCATCCATCAAATAAAATCCATCATCGGTGAAATATAAATGCGCCAGAAAATATTACCATTATTGATCATCGCAACTTTGGCTACGGGTTGTGATAACTCGGGAAGTTCAGCGGAGAAGCCATCGGCACCGCCGGAAGTCGCGGGCGTTATCACGCATACAGAGCCGGTGACGCTCTCCAGCATGCTGCCGGGCCGCACGGTCTCCATGCGCACCGCTGAGGTGCGCCCTCAGGTTGACGGGATTCTGCAAAAGCGTCTGTTCCGCGAGGGCGCCGAAGTGAAAGCCGGCGATCAGCTCTATCAGATCGATCCGTCTACTTACCAGGCCGCCGTGGATAAGGCGCAGGCCGCATGGCGAAATGCCACCGCGCTGGCGCAGCGTTATCGTCAACTGGTGGGCGTACAGGCCATCAGTAAGCAGGATTATGACGATGCCGTCACTGCCGCCGAAGAGACCCGCGCTGCGCTTGCTACGGCCCGCATCAATCTGGACTACACCCGTGTCAGAGCCCCTATCACCGGACGCATCGACCGTTCGCTTATCACCGAAGGGGCGCTGGTCACTAACGGTCAGCAAAATTATCTGACGACCATTACTCAGCTCGATCCCATCTACGTAGATATTACCGAGTCTTCCCGCAATCTGCTGCGCCTGCGCCACCAGATTGCCAGTGGACAGCTTCGTACCCTGAACTCCCATGAAGCACCCATCCGTCTAATGCTGGAAGACGGCACGCCGTATCAGCTGGAGGGGCGCTTAGACTTCTCCGAAGTCCGCGTCGATCAGAGCACCGGCTCCGTCACGCTGCGGGCTACCTTCCCTAACCCCGACCGCACGCTGCTGCCGGGCATGTTCGTCCATGCCGACCTGGCGCAGGGCGTACAGGAAAAAACCATCCTCGTGCCGCAGGCCTCCGTCATTCACGACAACAAAGGACATCCGTTTGTCTGGGTCGTGGATAAGGACAGCGTCGTTAAACAGCGCCAGATCGAAACCGGCGAGATGCAGGACGGCCAATGGCAGGTCATCAGCGGCCTGACTACCGGTGAGAAGGTTATTTCTAACGGCCTGCAGCGCATTTCCGAGGGCAGCAAGGTTAAGTGGGTAGAGCAGAAAGAGACCGCGAAAGCGAAAAACGATATCTCGTTAACCATCGCCGATCCTTCTGCACAGTAAGGTATAAAGCATGTCTAAGTTCTTTATCGAAAGGCCTATTTTTGCCTGGGTACTCGCCATCGTGATTATGCTGATGGGCGTGATATCCATCGTAAAATTGCCGATTAACCAGTATCCAAACATTGCGCCGCCGGCGATTCAGGTCAACGTTACCTATCCCGGGGCGAGTGCGGAAACCACCCAGAACACGACCGTCCAGGTTATCGAACAGCAGCTCAACGGGATTGATAACCTGCGCTATCTGGAATCCACCAGTAACGCCGACGGTACCGCACAGATCATCCTCACCTTCGACCAGGGTACCGACCCGGATATTGCCCAGGTTCAGGTGCAGAACAAGGTCTCTCTGGCGACCGCGCGTCTGCCGGACGAAGTGGTGCAGCAGGGTATTAAAATCAACAAATACCAGATTAACTACATGATGGTGGTCGGGGTTTACTCCGATAACCCGTCGATGAGTAACGGTGACGTTGGTGATATCCTGGTGTCCAGACTTCAGGATCCTATCCTGCGTACTAAAGGCGTCGGTGACTACCAGGTGATGGGGGCGGAATACGCCATGCGCGTCTGGCTGGATCCGGCCAAACTCTATAAATTCAACCTGGTACCGAGCGACGTATCGAGAGCCATTAAAGAGCAGAACATTCAGGTCTCCTCAGGGCGTTTAGGCGGTCTGCCGACCATTAAAGATGCGCAGTACAGCGCCACTATCATTGGTAAAACTCGTTTCCAGAAGACAGAGCAGTTCGAGAACATCCTGCTGAAGGTCAATCCTGACGGTTCTCAGGTGCGCCTGAAAGACATCTCCAGCGTCGACCTCGGCCCGGAAGATTACAGCATTACCGCTACCTATAACGGCAAACCTTCTGCCGGTATCGCGCTGCGTCTCGCCAGCGGCGCCAACTCCCTTGAAACCGCAACGGCGGTAAAAGCGACCATCGACGGCATCCGCTCCTCGCTGCCTGCCGGCGTACACGTAGTCTTCCCGTATGAAACCGCGCCGGTGGTTAGCGCCTCTATCCATGAGGTGGTCAAAACGCTGGTAGAAGCTATCGGGCTGGTGTTCGTGGTCATGCTGGTGTTCCTGCAGAACCTGCGCGCCACCATCATTACCACCATGGTGGTGCCGGTGGTGCTGATGGGGACATTCGCCATTCTCTCCATTTCCGGCTATTCCATTAACACCCTGACGATGTTCGGGATGGTGCTGGCGATAGGCCTGCTGGTGGATGACGCCATCGTGGTGGTGGAAAACGTCGAGCGTGTGATGCACGAAGAGCATCTGCCGCCGAAAGAGGCCACCATCAAGTCGATGGAACAGGTGCAGGGCGCGCTGTTTGGTATCGCGATGGTACTGAGTGCGGTGCTGCTGCCGATGGCATTTTTCAGTGGTTCAACCGGTATTATCTACCGTCAGTTCTCGATCACTATCGTGTCCGCGATGGCGCTCTCGGTGCTGGTGGCGCTGATCTTTACGCCCGCGCTGTGCGTTACCATGCTCAAGCCGGCCAACCCGAATGCCAAAACGACCGGCTTTGCCGGCTGGTTTAACCGCAACTTTGATAAGGGCACGCTGAAGTACACCCAGGGCGTAACCACTATCGTTAATCGTCGCGGCCTGTTTATGCTGGTGTACGTCTGCATCGTCGTCGCTACCGGCTTCATGTTTACCCGCATCCCAACCACCTTCCTGCCGGATGAAGACCAGAGGGTGATGATGCTGCAGGTGACGCTGCCGTCGAACGCTTCGCCGGAACGCACGCAGCTGGCGCTGGATGACATGAGTAACTACATGCGCCAGAACGAAAAAGATACCGTTGAGTCGGTGTTCACGACCAATGGCTACAGCTTTGCGGGCCGCGGACCGAACATCGGTATGGCGTTCGTAATGCTTAAGGACTGGGAAGATCGTAAATCGGCGGAGATGAAGCTTAACGCCATTGCCGACCGCGCGATGAAGCACTTTGCCACCATGAAGGAAGGTGTCGCGATTGCGCTGATCCCGCCTGCGGTTATGGAGCTGGGTAACTCTACGGGCTTCGACTTCTTCCTGCAGGATCTGGGCGGCCACGGCCACGAAGCGCTGATGGATACCATGAACAAGTTCCTCGATATGGCGCATAAGGATCCGCGTCTGACCATGGTGCGTCATAACGGTATGGACGATGAGCCGGAGTTTAAACTGATTATCGATGATGAGCGTGCGCGTTCGGCGGGGGTATCTATTGATGATATCAACACCACAATGTCCAGCGCATGGGGTTCCAGCTACATCAACCAGTTCATGTACCATGACCGCGTTAAGCGCGTGTACATCCAGGGGCGGGCTGATTCGCGCTTTGCGCCGAAAGATCTGAACAACTGGTACGTGCGTAACAACGTCGGAACCATGGTGCCGTTCTCCGCCTTCGGTAGCGGTAAATGGATCTACGGTTCACCGCGCTATGAACGTTTTAACGGTATTGCTGCGGTTGAGATTATGGGTTCTCCGGCCAAAGGCTACAGCAGCGGTGACGCAACGAAAGCGGTGCTGGAGATCGCTAAAAAGCTGCCGCAGGACTACCGCATTATGTGGCACAGCCTCTCTTATGAAGAGCAGTTGTCCGGTTCGCAGACCACCACGCTGTACACCATTTCGGTGATCATCGTCTTCCTCTGCCTGGCGGCGCTGTATGAGAGCTGGACTGTACCTATCTCGGTACTGATGGTGGTTCCGCTCGGGGTGCTGGGTACCGTCCTGGCCGTACTGATGCGCAACATGCAGAACGACGTCTTCTTCCAGGTTGGTCTGCTGACCACGGTGGGTCTGGCGGCGAAAAACGCCATCCTTATCGTTGAGTTCGCGAAGGATATTCACGAGAAAGAGGGCAAGAGCTTTATTCAGTCGGCGATCGGGGCAGCTAAATTACGTCTGCGCCCGATTATCATGACGTCGCTGGCCTTTATCCTCGGGGTATACCCGCTGATGATCTCCAACGGGGCCGGTGCCGGGAGCCAGCACTCAATCGGTACTGCCGTTGTTGGCGGTATGACGTCAGCTACCTTCCTGGCGGTGTTCTTTGTCCCACTCTTCTACGTCGTGGTCATGAACTTCTTCAGCCGTTTTAACGCCAAGCCGAAAGAGCAGGCTCAGATTGCCGGAAATAACGATCATGAATAAACCATCTAAAAAGCTGGTTGCCGTACTGATAACCGGCATTCTTACCGGCTGTTCGCTGATACCGGATTACCAGCGTCCGGAGATGCCGGTTGCCCATCAGTGGAATCCGTCGGCCGCCATTGGCGAGAGCGGCGTCAACCAGGTGACCTGGCAGCAGTTCTATCGTCAGCCCGCCATGCGCCAGGTCATTAGCCTGGCCCTGGATAACAACCGCGACCTTCGGGTCGCGGCATTAAGAGTGCAGGAGGCGCAGCAGCGCTTCCGCATCAGCCGTTCCGCATTAGCGCCGACCGTCTCGGCCGGCGCCAGCGAAACCGCAGAGCGGACGCCGGGCGATCTCTACAACACTAAAGACAGAGGATCAGAAACCTGGCACCAGTATGAGGCGGGTGTCGGCATCACCTCCTGGGAGCTGGACTTCTTCGGCCGCATTCGCAGCATGAACGAGAATGCGATGGAGCAGTTCCTCTCTATGGCCGCCACCGAGAAGGCGACGCAGATTTCGCTGATCTCTGAAGTCGCCTCCAGCTATCTGAGCCTGGCGGCCAACCGCGATCTGCTGCAGATTGCCCGACAGACGGCTGAGAGCCAGCAGAACTCGCTGACGCTTATCCAGCGCCGCTATCAGATTGGTACGGCCAGCGATCAGGAACTGGCCCAGGCGGAAATGAGTCTGCGCAATGCTCAGGCGGATATGGAGAAATACTCCCGCCAGATGCAGGAGAACCAGAACGCGCTGACGCTGCTGGCCGGGACCAAAATTCCGGACAGCCTGGTAGCGAAAGCTACGCTTAATGACGACTACAACTTCCCGCAGTTGAAGGCAGGCGTCCCGTCCAGCCTGCTGACCCAGCGTCCCGATATTATCGCCGCCGAGCACAGTCTGAAAGCGGCCAACGCCAATATCGGCGCGGCGCGCGCGGCGTTCTTCCCGTCCATCAGCCTGACGACCAACGCCGGATCGGCATCCGACGATCTTGGCCATTTGTTCGGCAACGGCAGCGGGGCCTGGTCGTTTACGCCGTCTATCAACCTGCCGCTGTTCACCGGCGGGCGCAATACGGCGAACCTGAAACTGGCTGAGCTGCAGAAGAAAGAAGAGGTTGCGACCTACGAGAAGAGCATCCAGACCGCATTTAAAGAGGTGGCAGATGGACTTGCCGGTAGAGAGACCTGGCGCAATCAGGTGACGGCAATCGGTCAGGAAAATGACTCCAGCCATCGCTACTACTCGCTGGCGCAGGCGCGCTATCAGGCGGGTATTGACGGCTACCTCAACGTGCTGGTGGCCCAGCGCTCCGATTACCAGGCCCAAAAGGATCTGGTTAACGCGCGCTTAGGTCAGCTCTCTCAGGACGTCACGCTCTATAAAGTACTGGGCGGCGGCTGGAAGTAATCAGGCCTTTTGAAAGCACTGGTGAATCAGCCTCGCGCAGTGCACGACATCGGGATGATCGTTCTCCTTCAACCACGCGACGCCATAGGAGACCGTGGCGTCGAAGTTGAAGGGCACGCGGCACAGCCCGGAGTCGAGGGAGCGGGCAAACTCAGGGATGAGCGCCACGCCGGAGTTACTTTTAATCAGGATGTTGGCAGAGGCCGAAGAGTCCACGTAGGTGTAGTGGCTCTCCGGCAGCAGCTGCTGCAGACTTTTAGCAAACGTCGACAGTTCGCGCGGGCTGCGGGTCGGATCCAGCAGCATCAGCTTTTCGCGGGCTAAATCCTCAACATTCACCATCGTCTTTTCATGCAGCGGATTTCTTTCCGACATGATGCAGTCCAGCCCCGAGGAGATAATTTCTTTATAGATAACGCCGTCGGCGTCCTCAATGTTATCCCGCGGCGTCAGAATAATGTGCGCCTTATGGGAGAGCAGGGCGGCCCGCTGCTCCCGATGGTCTGACAGCAGCACCATAACTTCCGTTTTTGGCAGCTCTTCTTTAATTTTTGCGATAATTTCCGGCAGGTTGTAGCGCTCAAGATCGTAGCCGCCGTAGCTTATCTTAATGGTGCGCGACAGGCCCTGATCGATTGCGGCGGCATTATTGATGGCAAGCGTCAGCCGGGAGAGGATCTCGGTGGCGTCGCGGTAGAAATACTTCCCGGCCTCGGTTAACTCAACGCTTTTATTATTACGGTTAAATAGCTGAAACTTAAGGATCGATTCCAGCCGCTTGATCTGATACGAGACCGCAGACTGGGTCAGGTGAAGGATCTCTGCGGTGTGCGAAAAACTCAGCGTTTCACTCAGAATGATGAAGCAGCGCAGCTGGATAATTTTCATCTTTTACCTATCCTGTGGGGCATAAAATGGCGGCCGATTCTATCACAGGGCAAAAATCACCATTGTGGATTGCGTGACATTGATCACAATTACGCACTAACGGCACAGCGTAGATGGCGAAAAAAAGGCCGCGTCCCGAAGGGAGGCGGCCTTTTCGCGGGGTAAATCTCACTCGTCGCGCAAATTTTTACTCAGCACCGGTAGAAATAGCGTAGCCACAATCAGCGAGAACAGAATAACGCCCATCGCGAGGAAGATAACGAAGTCGCGGTCCGGGAAGCGCGAGCCGTCCGGCATAAACAGCGGCAGCGTCAGGATACCGGCCAGGGTGACGGAGCCCTTAATACCGGAAACCGCCATCACCGCTACGCTGCGCAAATTGGGCTTTATGGTTTGCTTATCTTTTCGCTTATCTTTGAATACCTTCAGCGACATCGACAGCCAAATCCACAAAAAACGCACCACCATGAGCGCCACGCCGATAGCGGTAATGTATCCCAGCAGCATCCAGACGTTAGAGGCGGTTGCCTCGCGGGCAACGTTGGGCATATAAGTGAACATGCGCGGCAGCTGGGCACCGAGCAGGATAAAAATAATGCCGTTAAGCGTGAGCTGAACCGTGTCCCACACCGCATTGCTCTGCATCTTCGTGGCGGCGGAAAAGCGCCCGGCAAGCTCTTCGTGGTGAATCGCGATCCCCGCTACGGCGGCGGCCAGAATGCCCGAAACGTGGATCTCTTCGGCAACCAGATAGGTAATCACCGGGATCAGCAGGCTGATCAGGATCTGTACCGAGGGCTCCTCCTTCTTTGTGCGCTTAACTAAAAAGCGGTTGGCGCGGCCGATTAACCACACCACTGCCAGCCCGCAGATAATACCGCCCGTAGAGACCTTGAGAAACTCTTTCACGGCATCAGAGAGCGAAAACTCGCCGGTCAGCGCGGCGATCACCGCAAAGTTAAAGCACACTAGCCCTGAGGCGTCGTTGAGCAGCGATTCGCCCTCCAGGATATGCGCCATTCGCGAAGGCAGCGGAGAGTTGACCGTCATGGCTGAAACCGCAACCGGATCGGTCGGTGACAGGATCGCCGCCAGCGCAAAGGCGGTGGCGATGGCGACCTCCGGCACCAGCCAGTGGATGAAAAAGCCGATCCCGATAACGGTCATCACCACCAGCCCTACGGCCAGCGACATAATCGGCTTAAATTCGTTGAACAGCGCTTCTTTCGGCATGCGCCAGCCGTCTAAAAAGAGCAGCGGCGGAATAAACAGCAGCATGAACAGGTGCGGATCGAAAGCCACCGAGAAGCCGTAGTGGCAGAGCAGCGCACCGGCGGCAATCTGCAGCAGGGGGAGGGGGATTTTTAGCGGCAGCAGGCGCGCTAGCGCCACGGTCACCACAATAGCGATGATAAAACTCAGAACGACAATGGTTAGCGGCATCTTCGTTATTTCTTTTCACGTGAGGGTTAATGCACGGTCCTGAAAAACCGCGTTTAATTATCCCATGGCGGGACATCTTTTGTTTGTTTTCAGTATGTTAAAGCTTATTGTATAGCGTGTTGATAGCGATAAATTATATACGCTCTGCCTGCCTATTTCAGGGGGCAGGGCACTAATGCCTAAAGTATTGACCTATATTTGAGAATGCGCAGCGTTTTTTAAAAGTACCTGACTTATTCTTTATCATGAATGCGCAAAATAGCGCCGTTGCGGTAAGATCGTATCGGAATTATTTTACTGACTGGTAATTTATATTTTTAATTTAACGAACCGGCCGATAACAATTATCCGTATTTTAACAAAGCCGGGGCTCCATGATGACATTTTCGCGGTTAAAGACGGCGCCTGGCGAGGCCATTGCAAAATTGCAAAGAGTGTGAACTGCTCCCTTTCGCTTTGGAAAAAGAGTGCTACCCTGAGTTTGCCCGACGTTAAGCCTCCTATGTATATTCAGAGTTTAGTTATCGACAGGTATGATCTTCCCTGTATTCCATCAGCCAGGTGGAAACTGATGGCGCAGGGCTCGCTAAAAGGACGTGTATTTACCTTCGCATTTTACACAACAGTCAGGTTCGTTAAGGAGATTTGCAGAGTATGAAGATCCACTATCTGGTGACCAGTCTTGAAACCGGCGGCGCCGAGTTCGCTATCCCGGATATCGTTAAAACCCTGCAGAGTCTTGGGCACCAGGTTTCAATTATTGCCTGCGAACCCAGGGATATGGGCGCGGCACCCCGGCTGGAGGCTGCGGGCCTCTCCTGGCATCTGCTCGCGCGCAGGCGCCGCACGCTGCCGGTGATGGTTGCAGCCTATCTGAGACAGGTACTCGCCGATCGCCCGGACGTTATCTGGACCTCCCTGAGCTGGGGTAACCGCGTGGGCCAGTGGGTCGGGCGCATCACCGGTATTCCGGTCATTAGCTTCAAGCACAGCGCCAGCGTTCGCCGCTATACCTACCGGATGCGCAATATGTCGCGCCTGTGGGTAGGCGATTCGCAAACCGTAGAGCACTTTTTGCGCGAAGAGATGCACATTCCTCCGCAGCAGGTGCTGGTCTGGCCGCTGTTTCAGGGTTGTCCTGATTTTCCCAGGGCACGTCCCTGGGACGGTCAGTCAGTGCTGCAGATAGGCAGCGTCGGGCGGCTGCACGAAGTAAAAAACTATGCAGGTCTGCTGGATGCCCTGGCCGCTTTTCTGCAAAACCATCCGCAGCTCAGATCGCGTCTGCACTTTACTATCCTCGGGGATGGTCCGGAGAGGGAAGCGCTGGAGGCGCAAATCGCCCGCCTGGCGCTGAGCGATGTGGTTTCGCTGCCCGGTTTTTCAGCCGATGTCGCAAGCTTCCTGTCAGGGCTTCACGTCTATATTCAGACCTCTCGCTACGAAGGGATGTGCCTGGCCGTGCACGAGGCGATGAACGCGGCGTTGCCGGTTATCGCCACGCCGGTTGGGGAGATACGCGATGCGGTCACGGACGGAGAGACCGGCTATGTGCTGAACGGCGATTTGAACGAGGCGCTGACCGGAGTGCTGGAACGTATTTTCGCTTCACCGCAGCAGCTGGAGGGACTCGGCGAGCAGGCGCGGCACTATGTGCTGAATAAATTTAGCCGGGAGCGCTATACTCAGGCCGCTGCCACCATTCTCGACAGGCTGAGTGAAAATCTGCACACAAAGAGAACGTAAACTGATGGATATGTTGGTCACTGAAATTTGGCGCGTCGGCGTCGTTCGGGCGCCGATTGAGCAAATTGCCGCGGCCGGCACGCTCGACGGATTTACGATTAAATGGATCGAGGCCGATCGCTCCCTCTGTTTTCTGGCCGATCCTTTTGGGCTGTGGCGCGATGGCTACCTCTATCTCTTTGCCGAGGCGTACGACTATCGCACCCGGCGCGGCAATATTGTCGCCTGGAAGCTTGATGCCGATCTTAACGTCCTCGAGCATCGCACGGTGCTCGATGAGCCCTGGCACCTCTCTTATCCGAACGTCTTTGAGGCCGACGGTGAGATCTGGATGCTGCCGGAAGGCTACAAGTCAGGAACCCTGTCGCTGTACCGTGCCGTTGAGTTTCCCTGGCGCTGGGAGAAAGAGTCTGGGTTCAGCTTCCCCTGTGCCGCTATCGATCCCTCTCCGCTGTATGCCGACGGCCGCTGGTGGATGTTTTACACACCGCCTGCACCGAAGGCGGCGCGCACCAGCGCCCTGATGCTCGCCACCGCCCCGCAGCTGTTTGGCCCCTGGGAAAATGTTAGCGCAGAGCCTATCCGCGTGGATAAAAGCGGCGCGCGGATGGGGGGAACGCCCTTTCGCCACCGGGATAAGCTGGTGTTGCCGACCCAGGATTGCAGCCGCAGCTACGGGGGGGCTCTACGTCTGCTTGAGATGAGCGAAGCGTCGCTGCGCGCGCCGGTTCTTGAGGCGGGCGCGCATCTGCAGGCGCCCGCAGCCAGCGCTCCCTTTACGCAGGGGCTGCACACGCTCTCTGCCGCAGGGGATGTCACCCTGATTGATACCCGCCTTGATAAGTATGCTTCCTTCGAACGCATCGCGGTGGATCTTGGCCGCAAGTGGCGCAAATTACGCGGACAACAGTAGGCCGGCGCGTTGCGCTGCCGCGTTTTATCGACGGTATCCGGATAACCATCATCAGCGATGCTTAACTGTAGGATACCCCGGTATTGCGCAGCAGCAGCAGGGCGCTGCCGCGGTAATATAGCGCTAGTCCAATATTCCCTTTTATTCAGCAGCGCTTCACAGCGACCGCCGTGCGGGCAGACAGGCCTGTCAGCTGGCTATTTCCCACTGAACCATGCAGTAAGAATTAATTGTATTTTTAATACTGCTAAATCATAGGGATACCGCCCTGCGTTACCTCAGGCATGTTGCGCTATCAGAGGCTAACCTTCAGATATTGCAAGAAAAATCCTAATTTACGCGACAGCGGTAGCGGCGGTACAGCAATACCGTAAGCGACCATCTTGATAAATCTTCACCGCGAATTTTAACCGCGAGGAATAAATACGCCATGTCGCAGCATTTAGCCGCCTGAGAAGATTTATAAATATTTTTTATTTCCTGAATCTTACTCTCATATCATAAATAAACGGCTATTCTTTTTCTTCAGTTTCAGCCATATGCTTTACTTGATGAATTATTCTCATTGTCAACGATTAAAGCTTTTAACTAAAGTTCACTATCCCCCACTAACAGTCCGGATACAGACATTGCAATGTTAAGCGACAAAACTTTAGAGTACGCAGTAATTTAGTTCGCAATGGCTCATCGTGCCTTAATAATCTTTATACCCACATTATTTGGCCGGGCGGTTTCCTATTGGACTAAATAACAAGGAATGGCATGCCTTTTATGTCAAAAAGAAATTTTAAATGTATACAAAATGCATTGTTTCATAAGGAAAAGTAGTATGAAAAAGAAAATCATCGCAGCAGCTCTGGTTGCTTCAGCAGTAATGAGTGCTTCGGCTATGGCGGCAGATGGTTCGGTAACGTTTAACGGCAGTATTACCGACGAGACCTGTGAAGTTACCGGCGGTTCTGACGCACTGACCGTGGATATGGGCGTTGCAGGCAGTAACTCTTTCGACGGAAAAGGCTCTACCTCTCTGGCTAAACCCTTTGTTATTCAACTGACTAACTGCCCTGCAGCCTGGACTACCACGCCGAAAGACGTGCGTGTTAACTTTGATGGCGATATCGACAACGGCGATAGCGGTGTTCTGAAGCTGGATAGCGCATCAGATGCTAAAAACGTGGGTATTCAAATCAAAGATGCCAACAATGCCGTCGTTAATATGCAGGAAGACTCCAGCACTTACACTTTAACCGGCGGTAGCACCGTTAATAAACTGCGCTTTACTGCGCGCTATATCGCGACAGCCGACACCGTTGGCGCCGGTACGGCGAATGCAGTAACTCAGTTCTCTATTAATTACAAATAATTGTTGTTGAAATAGTTTTATCAGGTTAATTGGTAAGCCTTTTTATTCTGAAAGGGCTTACCTGCCCTGAGAGTTAACAGCTCCTCGATGTCGGCATTGTATTAAATGTCCGGGTAACGATATTAAGTAATGCATAAAGAACAGGGATAGGTAAAAAGATGAGCATATGGCGCACTACGCTGGTAGCAGCACTCTTGACGATAACGACAGCCGCTCAGGCCGGCGTGGTGGTGGGAGGAACGCGATTAGTCTATGACGGCAAGAAAAAAGAGTCGTCGCTGAACTTGCGTAATCCCGACAAAATTGCCTATCTGATCCAATCCTGGGTTGATATGCCCGAAGGCGTATCAGGGCGAGCTCCATTTGTAATTACGCCGCCGCTGTTTCGTCTGGATGGTAAGCAAAATAACATCCTGCGCGTTGTTCGCGCGGGCGGCACGTTGCCTGGTGATAAAGAATCCCTGTTTTGGTTGAACGTGAAGGCAATTCCGTCAGCGGAAAAGAAAGAGAATACGCTGCAAATAGCCATCAAAACGCGAATTAAATTGATTTTTCGTCCCTCTGGCGTTCAGGGAACACCTGAGGAAGGCGCCTCAAAGCTTAAATGGCAGCGTAACGGCAATCGTCTCCAGGTCAGCAATCCGACGCCTTTTTATCTGACTTTTTTCAGCGTTAAAGTGAATGGCGTTGAGGTGAAAGACAGCAATATGGTGGCGCCTTTTGCCACGGAGAGCTTCCCGGCGCCGGCGGGTAATTCTATTAGCTGGTCAATTATTAATGACTTCGGCGGCGCCAGTAAAGAGTTCAACGGAACAGTATAATTATTATTTTAATAATAAAGAAGGTTAATTAATAACCTCAGGCGATGATCACTTAATTTATAAGCTACCCCTCTGCAAACGGAGTGCCGCAAGGATGAATTATAATAAGAGCACTACAATTAGCGGGTTTAAATACTCGCCTCTTGCCTGGTTAATATCTTCTCAAATTGCCATTGTATTTGGTATGCCTGGCGTTGCTCAGTCGCGCGAGTTTTTTAACCCAGCGCTGCTTGAAATAGATAACCCTGCGCAAGCCGGGGCCGATCTCTCTGTTTTTGAAGAGGGATCGCAGGCCCCCGGGAAGTACCGCGTCGATCTTTATGTGAATGAGGAAATGGTTGAAACGCGCGACGTCGAGTTTGCGCTGATGCCTGACGTAACCGGTAAGAAGAAGCTCCAGCCCTGTTTGTCTCGCGCGGAGCTGGAAGGGCTTGGCGTCCGGGTCGCACTTTATCCCTCACTCAATACTGACAGCAGCTGTATTAACCTTGAACAGGCCATTCCCCAGGCCAGCAGTGATTTTCTGTTTAACCAGCAGCGGCTCAATATTTCTGTCCCCCAGGCGGCGATGAACGTGCAGGCTCGCGGATATGTATCGCCGGATAAGTGGGATCAGGGGATCCCTGTGCTGCTGACCAACTACTCCTTCAGCGGCGGCAACAGTCAGGGGCGCAAAAAAGGGGTTGAAAGCACCAATAGCTACTATCTGAACCTGCGCTCGGGCATTAACCTCGGCGCCTGGCGCCTGCGCAACTACTCAACCTGGAACCGCGACAGCGAAGGTGGCAGCCACTGGAAGTCGATCAATACCTATTTGCAGCGTGACATTATTGCCCTGAAGAGCCAGCTGGTGATGGGGGACTCCACCACGCCGAGCGAGGTTTTTGATAGCCTGCCGATCCGTGGTATCCAGCTCTATTCCGATGACGATATGCTGCCGGACAGTATGCGCGGTTACTCTCCGGTAGTGCGAGGGATTGCGCGCAGTAACGCGCAGGTCACCATTCGTCAGAACGGTTATGTCATTTATCAGAGCTATGTTCCGCCCGGGCCTTTTGAAATCAAAGACCTCTATCCGACGGCGGGCAGTGGCGACCTGTACGTAGTGATTAAAGAGTCTGACGGCTCTGAACAAAACATGACGGTGGCCTTTGCTGCTGTACCTATTCTCCAGCGTGAAGGACGGCTGAAGTACAGCGTCAGCAGCGGTAAGTACCGCACGTCTGGCGGCGGTATTGAAGAGACGCCGTTCTCGCAGGGTACCGTGATGTATGGTCTGCCCTGGGGGGCAACACTGTACGGCGGCGTGCAGGCGGCCAGCAAATACCAGGCGCTGGCGCTCGGCTGGGGGCAGAACCTCGGCATCATCGGCGCTATTTCGGCCGACGTTACCCAGGCGTGGAGCAAGATCAAAGACTCTGGCAAAAAGGATAACGGCCAGTCGTGGCGTATGCGCTACGGTAAAAATTTCGTTGAGACCGGGACGAACTTCAGCTTAGCGAGCTATCGCTACTCGACGGAAGGCTTCTACAGCATGCAGGAGGCGCTGGATTCGTATAACAACGCCGGCAACATGTACTACTACAACCACAAAAAGAGCCGTGCCGAAGTCTCTATCAGTCAGAACCTGGGCGATGGCTTCGGGTCATTTACGCTCAGCGGTATTCGCGAAGAGTACTGGAACAGCAGCCGCAAAACGGAATCAGCCAGCATTGGCTATAACAACAGCTGGGAAGGTATCAGCTACGGCCTGAACTATACCTACAGCAAAAATGGTTATGACAGCTTCGGCCAGCGCGTCAGCAATAACGATCAGATTTTCTCGTTTAATGTCAGTGTGCCGCTGAGCAAGTGGCTGCCCGACAGCAACTATGCCTACGCCCGCTATAACCTGTATACCAGCAAAAAAGGCAATACAACGCACAACGCAGGGGTGTACGGCACCCTGCTGGAAGACCATAACCTCAACTACAACATCAACCAGAGTTATGCGACGAAGGGCTCCGGGTACAGCGGCAATGCCAGCGTCAACTATCGCGGCGGTCAGGGGGATGTCAACCTGGGCTACAGCTATAACGACAGTTCGCGCCAGGTGAACTACGGCATTGAGGGGGGCGTGCTTGTTCATGAAAACGGCATCACGCTGTCTCAGTCAGTCAACGAAACGGCGGTACTGGTGAAGGCGCCAGGCGCGTCAGGGGCCCGTATCAGCAACAACACCGGTGTTACCACCGACTGGCGCGGCTATGCCGTCGTGCCTTACGTCACGCCTTACCGCAAAACTGAAATTTCGATGAATACCGAAACGCTCGGTGATGATGTCGATATGACTATGACGACCCAGTCGGTTATTCCTACGCGCGGCGCTATCGTGCGGGCAGACTTCAAGCCTAATGTCGGGATACGTGCGTTGCTGACGCTGATGCGCGCCGGGCAGCCTGTTCCGTTCGGGGCAATGGTGACCGATGTAGGTAATCCGGCCAATAACGGCAGTATTGTTGGCGATGGTGGCCAGGTCTATATGAGCGGTATGTCGGCAACCGGCACGCTGTTGGTGAAATGGGGCAGTAGCGCCGCCCAGCAGTGCCAGGCAACTTATTCCTTACCTGAGTCAAAAGAGTCGGGTATTCAGATGGCAACTGTTGAATGCCGCTAATGTAATGGTGAAGAAAATGAGTAATACAATAATTCGACATTATTCCGCAGCTAAGGCGGCAAAAAATAGTTCCAGACTCGCTCTGTTTGTCGGTTTAGCCATTTGGGGCGCGGCTGCCCACGCTACGCCGATTCAGCGTTCCTTTGAAGGCGAACTTGTGGGACCACAGGTATTTAACTACGTGTGGAACGCGCATATTGCCGAGCCTTCTGAAAACGCTTCAGGAAAGACGCCCATCAAGGACTCGATGCAGAGCGTCGGCGAGGGTTATGCGGGGGCCTGCGTGCCGAGGGAAGCATGTGGTGCAATTAACCAAACCTACTTTACGGCTAAGGTAAGTGGAGAATATGTCGATAAGATCGATGGCCTGGAATACTATAAGGTAAACGACAACCTTGCCGTGGGCGTTAAAATAAGCGTTTTATACGGCGGGGGAACCTCGTCATCGACAAACTTTATTGGCGTGCCGTTTAACAACGTCTCAAACGCATATTATGCGGCAAAACCTTCGTATCAATATTACTCGGGTAGTAAGGTCGCGCTTTCTCTCTATATTATTAAGCCATTTCTCGGTGAATCGATAATCCCCTCGCGGCTCGTGGCGTCGTTATATGCCTCAACGGCCAGCGACTATGGTTCTATTCCTATCGCGGAAGTCTATCTCTCCGGGCGCATAACGGTCGATCAGACCTGTAATTTCAACGCGGGGACCGTTCTGCCGATGATTAACTTTGGCAATATGGAATCGACCACTGGATGGAAGGAGGTCGGCAAAGGTCCGGATAATAAAGAGCGGACCGTTAATTTAGATATCGTATGCGATAATTTACCCGATAAGGTGCATTTTAAATATACCCTCCAGGGCGAGCCCGCGAGTAATAATACTCGCTTCTTAAAAACCGGGAATCCGGATATTGGCATCCGCTTTGTTGACGCGGATGGACGAGAGGTTCCACCGCTGCCGGCGCCCGGAACTGCGTTCCCCGCTACCGCCATTCCCTTTACCTACTTAAACGGAACGTTGCGGTCGACGGGGTCGACGTCAATTAAGGTGGCGCCGGTTAGCACTACGGGCAAGGAACCGCAGAAGGGATCTTATACGGCCACGGCGACAATTGGCGTTCAGTTAGAGTGACGATCTGCCGCAGAGACAATCAGCGTAAGGATATGACTATGAAAAATCTCGGCTTTATAACGCGCTTTCGCCCACTTTGGCCGCTGCTCATGATAATACTGCCCGGCCGAGCGGCGGTGGCGGAGGTAGGTACTACCCGTCTGGATTTTATGTTTGTTATTACGGCGGCGCCCTGCGAAGTACTGACGCCAAAACCTGTGGATCTCGGCACCCTTTATACCACCGATTTTACCCACGGCGGGTACGGTGGCGCCGACTGGAAGAATTTTACAATTGACGTCGTTAATTGCCCGGATCAGACCGAGACGGTCAATGTGACGTTTACCGGAACGCCGTCACCTGAAGGGGTTGCAGATAAATTTTATGCCAATAAAGGCGATGCGGGAAATGTCGATATTGAGCTGCAGTCCTTGAGTGGTAAGAACCTCGGAAATAATCAGAGTGAAAGCTGGACGGTGGATGCGGCCTCTAAAGCGGCAAAAATTGCGCTGCGAGCTCGCGCCCATCAGATGAAATCTGGTGAAGATGTGTCGGCTGGCAGTATCGACAGCGCGATAACGGCAACGTTTGAGTGGAAATAGAGCAAGGAAAAAATATGAAAGGAATAACGCAGAAATCAACAATAGCACTGCTGGTTATGGCCGGATTAGGTTTAAGCCATAGCGCTTTCGCCCTCGACAGGTCGATTAATATCATCGGCAAAGTCGTGGCATCTGAATGTGTCACTGACGTGGTCGGCAATAACGGCAACACGGTCAATCTCGGGACGGTACAGGGGGCTGACCTGCTGAAGGCGGGCAGTGACGCTAACGAAACGGCATTCAGCATCAAGTTCAGTGATTGCCCGGCGACAACAAAGGGTTATAAAGCGACGTTCAGCGGCGATACTGACCCTGTTGATAACATGCTTTTCAAAAACAGCACCGATGCCGGCTCGGCACAGAATGTGCAGGTCGTGGTGACCAATACCGACGCGGGCGGTGACAATGTACTTAAGAATGGCGGTACTTACGTTGCGCCAAATAGCCTTTCCGGCGGCGGCGTTCTCAATCTCAAAGCGAAAGCACACAGCAGAGAAGGTAATGCGACGCCCGGTAATATCAACTCCACTGTCCTGCTGACGGTGGAATTTACTGGCTGAGACCAGCAGTTAACCTGGCGGTATCGGGAGGCATCATGAATTACTATCTGAAGGCCGCAGTTATGCTGCTTTCTGCGGGGTTACTCAGTAGCGTGGCGATGGCGGCGACCTCTGACTTCAACATTACAGGGACCGTTATCGCATTTCCCTGCGAAGTGGATCCTGACTCGGTAAGCCAGACCGTTGATATGGGACACGTCAGCACCAGCGGTCTGGCAAGTCCCAACAGCGGGCACACCTGGAAGACATTTGATATCAAAGTCATCAACTGTCCGAAAATACCCGGCGGCAAACTGACGGCGAAATTCCAGGGCACCCCAGCGGGAGATGCCAATACCCTGTACGCCAACACGGGCTCAGCAAAGAATGTCGCTATACAGATGGCCCAGAATGCTAACCCTGATGCGATCCAGGGTAATGGCAGCACGATGACCGTGGATGTCTCAGATGATGGTTCGGCCATGTTTGCGATGCGTGCCCGGCTATACAGTGAAAAAGGGGGCGCTACACAGGGCTCGATTGAGAGCCAGGTGCAGTTCAACTTTACCTATCAATAATGCTTGTAAGGATGACGCCTGCTGCCGGGTGGCGGCAGGCTGATACAAAGAACAGTGAAAGGCACGCCGTGAGTAGGCCATGAACAGCGCATAAGCTTCAACTGAAGGACGCGACAGGAGTTAGTTATCAACTGCAGGATGCATAAGTATGAATAATCAGCCCGCGATATTATCCGCTCCTCATTATCAGCCTTTGCTGCCTGATGAGCCACGCCTCTCTACCATCATCAAGGGGGAGTGCGCACTGCTGATGGAGACATCGCCGGTGACGGCGTTGGGCATGGGGTTGATGCTGGAACAAGAGTGCGGGATCCGCGGTGGTGTGCTTCAGGCGAACAGGCTATCTGATATCTACGGGCTGCTGCTGCTCCATCATCCCCGGGTGCTGATGATGGAGCTGTATGGCTGCGATGAGTCGGTTCTGGATGGGCTGCGTCTGGTTTCCCGCTGCAATGAGTCCTGGCCGCTCACTCAGGTGATTGTTTGTACCGAGCTGAGCGATGTCCGCGGCATTAAGGTGCTGGTCTCATCAGGCGTTAACGGTGTGGTACTAAGGTACGAACCGCTCTCTGCGCTGGTGCAGTGTACCCGCGCCGTCCTGACCGGTGGGCGTGCATACAGTCCGAAAGTTCAGGAGATCATTGCCCAGGCGGAGCCCGTGGTGAAGCACTTAACTGCCCGTGAATTAGATGTTCTGCATTATCTGTTTAGTGGGAAAAATGTAACCAGCACGGCTTCGATAATGCATCTCGACATTCGTACAGTCAGCACCTATAAGCGCAATGCCATGTTTAAGCTGGGCTTCCATAGCGACAGTGAATTATTTACTTACGGCGGATGGATGGCTAAACGAGGAAACAGCCTGGCATTTTGACGTCGGGTATTTAAGGAGGATGATATTATGGATAAAAAGTTAAGGATTGCTTTAGTTGACCGCTGTTCGCTGACCCTAAGCGGACTGTCATACTTTATTCATTCCCTCGCGCCGCAAAGTGAAATTGTGCTGCAGCGCAATAGTCTGGCTAATATTGGCGAACCGCTGTTCTTAAATCAGATTGACCTGTTGATTACCGAGCTTAGCGGGGGTAAGGATGTTGTCTCGCAGGGCATTAGCCAGTTATCTGCGCTCAGCGCATCTCTGCCCATGCTGCATATTGTTGTCTACACGCGCATCCAATCCGGTGTAGTCCTGCGAGAACTGACAGAAATGCTCAACGTCAGTATTGTGTCACGTTTTGAGCCGCTCAAGCAGATGAAAGTGGTTTTTAAACAGATATTTAGTGGAGTAAGTATCCACAGCCCGCTCATCGCCAACTGCCTGAAAGAGAGTGCCGTACAGGTATCCAATGCGCAGTTGAGTACGTTGACGCGGCGAGAGAATGAAGTGCTGCGCTATCTTTTTAATGGCCTGACCCTGGGCCAGATAGCGACGCTCCAGCACCGGAGTATTAAAACGGTGAGTACCCATAAATGTAATGCCATGCGTAAGCTGGGGGCGATGAATGATTTCGAGCTTTTCTCCATCAGTAAAAATGTCACCTTCTGATCGTATTTTTGTCCGGAACAGGATATGTGAATTAAAAATTGTGATTTAAGTAATGCTTAAATTACCGCGCTGGACCTTCGATGAGAGTAATTGGATATTGCGCGGAAGAGATGCGTTGGCGGATAATAACCATACTATCTGCGCGCGTGCAATTAAAGCCTGTTTTTTTCTCGGAAAATTCTTTAGCTGTTAAGGGATTTCTTTGCACGGAATACAAGGGAGTCGTTGAGTGAAAAAGGTTCAGAATATGCGGGTGCAAAACCATAAAGCAGTAGGCATTTTTCTATTTTTTACAGGCTGTATTTTTCTGCTGACGGGGTGTCAGAATAAGTTCAAATGGTCTGAATCCAGACCGGGCACCGCTGCGTCAACGCTTAGGACGCCGCAGAAACTCGTCGCAGCAACGCCGCCGACGCCAGCCTCGCCGCCTGCCGCAGAACCTGCTGCCCCTTCGTCGGCTGAACGCGGGCGTATCGGGCTCTGTCAGAGTGAGCTTGCCTCACTGCAAAAAATTAATCCGGCTGTCTACGCAGCCAAAAAAGCGTCATTCGATAATCTGGTGCGTAATGCATCGGTGTACACCTCTGTTCGTGGTGATATCAACGCACAAACCAAAGATACGCTGGATGCCTTGTACAAATACAAGACCAACCAAATGTGCGGAGAGATCCAACGGGCGGTAATGGAAGGTCTGATCCGTCGCGGGGAAAGCGTGAAATGAGTAAGCCAACACTAAAACCGGGTTTTTTTTTATACTGACGTTTCCTCTTGTAGGGATGCTGATGCCTTCGCCTGTCAGGGGCGCGCCCAGCGAAGCGCAAACGTTAGAATCACTAGAGGCCATTACCCGCCAGTCCAATGATGTTCCGGCGCTTTTGCTGATTACGCCACCGACGACATCCCCCTCTCTTCTGCCTGATGCCGAAGAGAGAAAACCGGTGCGTCGTTTGCGGATCAGCCGTCCGGCCTCACGAGACGCTGCGGTCGACCGCAGCCAGCTGAAAGAGCTTCAGGACTCGGTAAATGAAATGAGTGCCGCGCTTGCACGGCAGAAAACAGCATTTGACAATGAGCGCGCCGCGTTGAAAAAAGCGCTGGCCGAAAGTCAGAGCAAAAGCGCCGGGCTTGAACAGCAAATAGCCTCTCTGGCAAACGCTAAGAGCGGCGCTACGGCGAATGACGACATCCGCAAGCAGCTGCTCGATAAAAGTAAACAAGTCACCCAGCTTCAGCAACAGCTGGAATCTGCCGGTGCGAAGGAGCGTCAGGAGAGTCAGCGTCTGAGCCTTGCGCTTGCCGAGAGCCGAATGAGCGTCAGCGCACTGCAGGCCCGCCTCGATGCCATCTCCATTGTTCAGGACAAAGATCGCAGTCAGATGCAGGCAGAGAGCCAGAAACGATTCGACGAGCTGCAGAAGCAGCTCACCGTTCTGAACGCCGGCAAAACGCAGCGGGAGCAGGACGGCAAGAAGCTGCAGCAGGCGCTGGCGGAGAGCCAGAAAAAGGCCGACGACCTGCAGAAGCAGCTCACCGCCCTGACCGCCGGCAAAACGCAGCGGGAGCAGGACGGTAAGAAGCTGCAGCAGGCGCTGGCGGAGAGCCAGAAAAAGGCCGACGATCTGCAGAAGCAGCTCACCGCCCTGACCGCCGGCAAAACGCAGCGGGAGCAGGACGGTAAGAAGCTGCAGCAGGCGCTGGCGGAGAGC
>OKOX01000047.1_pt1 | contig 87876 bp, 81 predicted proteins | sample 1614201 | NCBI WGS metagenome assembly OKOX01 (sample SAMN04436913, study PRJEB24849) | human gut metagenome | biome: human gut; feature: NICU; material: stool | host: Homo sapiens | place: USA: Saint Louis, MO | collected 2012-05-21 | reverse complement strand
GCAGGTTGCGGTCCCGCTTCATCGGCCACAGGTCCGGCTCCACCGTCAGCGTGTACACCGCGTAGCGCGTGCCGCTCAGCTCCGTGGCGCTCACCGCCACCCGCGTCACCTTGCCGTTGATGTAGCGCGAGGAGAGCAGGCTCTGAGTCGGTATCGTCACCGTTACCGGCTGGCCCAGCAGCCGGCTGCGGTCGATGCGCGCGTCGGTCCCGAGCAGGGTCAGGCTCAGTTCAAACGACTCGGATAGCGCCTCCCGGCCGGAGAGTTTCCAGAAAAGCAGCTCCCCGGCGGGGAGCGTGACGGTGATGCGGTTGAGCATAGGGTTTATTCCGTTAATCATCAGTGGGCCGCCGCCGGCGGCCGGTGCGTTATTGTTTTTCAGCTGCGCTGCGGGGATCACCCCGCCGGATTAATCAGCCACGTTCCCGCCTTGCCGATTTCCAGAGTCTGGGTGCGGCTACCGCCGCTGCCCTGCAGAACGATCTGGTAGTGGCCGGGCGCCAGCTTGAGGGAAGCAAAGCCGCTGGTCGCGGGCGTGACGCTCTGTGCTTCGCCATTGAGGGTCAGCTTCTCGCCGGCGTGCATCCGCACGTAGATCAGCGCCACCGGCGGCGCGGCGACGGCGGCGTGGGCCTGCTCCTGCTGCGCGGGCGGCGGGGTTTGCGTCGCGGCAGCGGTTTCCGTCGTCGCCTGAGTCGCGGCGGGCGGCTGAACAGCAGGCGTCTGCGTCGGCGCGGACTCCGCTGCCGGAGGCGGGGTCGTCGGCGTCGCGGCGGCGGTATCTGCCGTCGGTGCCTCGCCGCCACCGCCGCTGAACAGCAGGCCGCCGGCAATGATGCCCACCAGCACGCCCGCGGCGATCATCCCCGGAACCTTGTAGCGGCGCCAGTCGGTGAGGGCCGGCTTCTCCTCTTCCACCACCGCCAGCATGGTGCCCGGCTTTTTCCCGGCCATCACGTCGTTGATGTGCGAGACCGGCATCTCGATCAGGGCGGCAAATTCGTCGATGCTCTGCGGCCGGTCCTGAATGTGCAGGGCCAGCGCTTTATCGACGGCCTTCAGCAGCTCCATGGAGTAGCCCGCAGGCTGGCGCTCCGCCAGCGGCACGTAGGTGTCCTGGATGCTGCGCACCACGCTGACCGGCGACGGGGAGCCGGCGATCAGGGTGTGCAGCACCGCGCCGACGGCGTAGATGTCGGTCCACGCGCCCTGCTCGCTCTCGTTGTCGTCGGTGTACTGCTCGATGGGCGCGTAGCCCGGGCGCAGCATGGTTTCCGTTTCGTCGGAGAGGTTGCCGATGGTGCGGCGGGCGGAACCGAGGTCGAGCAGCACCGGCAGGCCGTTCTCCTGGATCTGGATATTGTCCGGGGAGATGTCGCGGTGCAGGTAGCCTTCGTCGTGGATCGTTTTGATCGCCCCGAACAGCATCGGCAGCACGCGACGGATCCACGCCTCGTCAATCAGATCCGGCTGCTGCTCGCGCAGGCGGGTCAGCGTGGTACCGGTGTAGAACAGCGTCCCCATGTAGGCGGTGTCGTTCTGCACCCAGAAGCGCAGGACGTGCACCAGGTTCGGATGATTAAAGCGCGCCAGCAGGCGCGCCTCCTGGATAAAGCTGTTCAGCCCGGCGGAGAATGCCTTGCCGAAGCGCTCGCTGCGCAGGACCAGGGTCATGTCGTCGCTGCGCACCGCCAGCGACGAAGGCATAAACTCCTTAATAGCGATGGTGCGCTCCAGCTGATGATCCCAGGCGCGGTAGACAATGCCGAAGCCGCCGCCGCCAATCACTTCCTTGATTTCAAACTCATTAAAACGATACCCGATCGGCAGCGCGTTCAGGACAGTCCGGTTGTTATCGTGATCCGTCATGGTTAAGACTCACTCAATGATTGCGTTACGCGGCAAACTGACAATGAAACTCGCCGTCCGCAAAGCTGACGCGCAGGTATCGGAACTGCTCGTCGTTGCGGCTGGCGGTTAACAGTATCTGGCTGATTTGCGGCAGCAGCGTGTTGGTCAGGATGGCATCGACCATACGCCCGCCGGATTCGACTTCGGTGCAGCGGCGGACGACCTGGTCCACGACGCTGTCGTCGATGTCGGAAAGTATGTTGTGGTTCTCCTTGAGACGGCGCTGGATGCGCGCCAGCTGCAGGCGGACTATCTGCCCCAGCATCTCGTCGCTGAGCGGATAATAGGGCACCACCAGCAGACGACCGAGCAGCGCCGGCGGGAAGACCTGCAGCAGCGGCTGGCGCAGAGCGGTACCCAGTGCCTCCGGCTCCGGCATCAGTTCCGGATCGGCGCACATGGCGCTAATCAGGTCGGTGCCGACATTGGAGGTCAGAATAATAATGGTGTTGCGGAAGTCGATGTGGCGGCCTTCGCCGTCCTCCATCCAGCCCTTGTCGAACACCTGGAAGAAGATCTCGTGCACGTCCGGGTGGGCCTTCTCGATCTCGTCGAGCAGCACCACGCTGTAGGGGCGGCGGCGCACCGCTTCGGTGAGCACGCCGCCTTCGCCGTAGCCGACGTAGCCCGGAGGCGCGCCCTTCAGGGTCGAGACGGTGTGCGCTTCCTGAAACTCGCTCATGTTGATGGTGATGACGTTCTGCTCGCCGCCGTAGAGGGACTCGGCCAGCGCCAGCGCGGTTTCGGTTTTGCCGACGCCGGAGGGGCCGCAGAGCATAAATACACCCACCGGTTTATTGGGATCGTCCAGCCGGGCGCGGGAGGTGCGCACGCGCTTCGCGATCAGGTCCAGGCCGTGGCGCTGGCCGATCACCCGCTGGTTGAGGGTGTCCGCCAGGCTCAGCACGGCGTCGATTTCATTTTTCACCATCCGACCCAGCGGGATGCCGGTCCAGTCGGAGACCACCGCCGCCACCACGTTTTCGTCCACGGCGGCAAACAGCAGCGGGGCGTCTCCCTGCACCGCTTTCAGCGCCTCCTGCGTGCTCTCAAGTTCCGCCCGCAGTTCGGGCAGCGCCGCCTCATCGGCGTCATGCAGCTGCGCCCGCAGGGCGATCGTTGCATCCACCAGCCTGCGCTCCTCTTCCCACCGCAGGGTCAGGGCGTCGCGCTCGGCTTCCAGCCGCTCGCGCTCGGCCAGCAGCTGCGCCGGGCGCTGGCTGTCGCCGATGCCGACGCGGCTTTCGCGCTGCGCTATTTCAATTTCAACGTCCAGCCCGGCGATGCGGTGCTGGAGGTCTTCCAGCCGGGGCGGCGTCGCGCCCTGGCTGACCGCCACCCGCGCGCAGGCGGTATCGAGCAGCGCCACCGCCTTATCGGGCAGCTGGCGGGCGGGAATGTAGCGGTGGGAGAGCTTCACCGCCGCGCTTACCGCTTCATCGAGCAGCAGCACCCGATGGTGCTTCTCCAGCGGCGAAACGGTGCTGCGCAGCATCAGCAGCGCCTTCTCTTCGTCCGGCTCGTGGATCTGCACGGTCTGGAAACGGCGGGTCAGGGCCGGATCCTTTTCGATGTATTTTTTGTACTCGGCCCAGGTGGTGGCCCCAATGGTGCGCAGCTGGCCGCGCGCGAGGGCGGGCTTGAGCAGGTTGGCGGCATCGCCGGTGCCCTGCTGGCCGCCGGCGCCGATCAGGGTGTGAATTTCGTCGATAAACAGCACGATCGGCGTCGGGCTGGCCTGTACTTCGTTAATCAGCGCCTGCAGGCGGGCCTCGAATTCGCCCTTCATGCCCGCCCCGGCCTGCAGCATGCCGATATCCAGCAGCCAGAGCTGAATATCGCGCAGCGGCGCCGGCACGTCGCCGGCGGCGATGCGCAGGGCCAGGCCCTCGACTACCGCCGTTTTGCCGACCCCGGCTTCGCCGGTGAGCAGCGGGTTGTTCTGGCGGCGGCGCATCAGGATATCGACCATCTGGCGGATCTCTTCATCGCGGCCGACCACCGGATCGATTTTGCCGTCCCGCGCGCGCTCGGTGAGGTTCTGGCCGTACTGGGCCAGCGTTCCCTTCGCCGCCGGGACCGCGCCCTGCTCCGCCGGTTCGGCCGCCGCCTGCTGACTCTCTTTGCTGTCGGCCAGCAGGGTATCAAACTGCTCGCTGAGCGCCTCAACGTTGATGCGGCCAAACTGGGCGGAGATGCCCTTCAGCACGCTGGCGAGGTTCCAGGTTTTCAGCAGGCCGATCAGCAGGTGGCCGCCGCGAATGCGGCCGACGCCGTACTTCAGCGAGCCGTAGACCCAGGCGCGCTCGACGGCGCTGTCGATATGCTCCGACAGATCGGACACCGACCCGGCGCCGCGCGGCAGAGCGTCGAGGGCGGCGATGATGTCGCGGGTCAGGGCCTGTTCGTCGAGGGCGAAGTGACGAATGACCTGCTGCAGGTCGCCGTTCTCCTGCTGCATCAGCTGGTGCAGCCAGTGCACCAGCTCGACGTAGGGGTTGCCGCGCAGCTTACAAAAGGCGGTGGCGCTCTCCAGCGAGGTAAACAACAGCGTATCCAGTTTGCCGAACAGTACGGCGCGGCTGATTTCTGACATGTTGGGTTCCATTAATAACAGTAAACGTTGTCGCTTCGCCGGGCGGCGCTGCGCTTGCCCGGCCTACAAATAAATATGTGACGTAAAGACGCGTAGAGACGGTTACGGCCTGCACGCATTCAATTCCATTCTTCACAGGATTGTGGAATTGTTCCGTTCACTCCTGGTTCTCTGCTTCTCTATCAGGCTTTCTGCGGTGAACGTGTTAAGGGCGCTCGCCGCCGCGCCCTTAACAATCCCGGCTCCCGGCAACAAAAATCGCCGCTACGCGGAACCTCAGATTATGGCGACTGGCTTTTCGGGTACGGCTCGACTCAACATCCTGTCTCGTTTCGCCTCAGCCCGCGTCCCTGCGGGCTGCCCCGGCCATTCGCCATAATCTGAGGCGATTTTAAGCCGGACTCAAACACCCTCAGAATACTGACCAACTGTGCTTAAATTCTCGGCCAATGCAGTGCCCCCGCCTACTCCCGCACCGGCTCCCCCCCAAACACCAGATCCCCGCGCGGCTCAGCCTTTGGCTGCAGGCCGAGCCAGGCACTGTAGCCCAGCCGACCGCGGCCCTGCAGCGAGACAGCGGGCACCTCGTCGGCGCGCAGCAGCAGGCGGATCTCCCACTGATATTCGATGCCCAGATACTGGCGCACCCAGTCGCGCAGGGCGGTAACCTGCGGCTGGTCGGGCAGAAATCGGTCGTACTCGTCGGCAGCAAGCGGGCCGAGTTCGAGGCAAAACTTGTGCTGCACGTCGCGCACCGCGACGCCGAGAAAGCCGGAAACCCCGAGCCGGGGGTTGCGCCGCCCGGCGCCGAGCCGGGCGCGATCGCGTTCGCTGAGCGGCATCCACTGCGGCACATTGCTGACCACCCGCACCGGCACGCGGAAGTAGTGGCGGAGAATTTTCTCCAGCCCTTCCGGATCGCGGCCGTGGCGGGTGAGGTGCCCGGCGTGGGTAAAGCGGGCGTGGGCGCCGAGGCCGCCCTTCTCCATCTGTCCCGGCTGGCCCATGCCGATCAGCGACGCCAGGTAGTGGTTAAAGCGCTGGTTATCTTTGCGGTCCAGCGACACCGTCGGCTGGGCGTCGGCCCAGGCGCGGTAGAACAGCAGCGTCAGGCGGTGGTGAAACAGGTCGGCAAAGGCGCTGAAGCTGGGATCCTGGTGGTGGTGCAGCCGCTCGCGGGCGTATTCGGTCAGGTGCACCGGCAGCGGGCCGTTGGGGCCGAACAGGCCGAAACTTAAAATCGACACGTCGTGCAGCTGGCTGTTTTCCCGCCGGCTGGCGGAGGCCAGGGTCGAGGGCGCGAAGGCCATCGACGGCGTCTGGCCGATGCGCAGCGCCTCAAACTTCGGCAGCGGCGCGCGCCCCAGCGGGTAGCGCTCGCCGCCCAGCGCGTCGAGGCGGCGCAGGAGTTGAAACAGATCGTACTGCCAGGGCGCGGCCATTACGCCCTGCCAGAAAGATTCGGGCAGCGGCGTCAGGCGGTGGATGGTGGCGGTCGGGGTGGCGGCGTCGCTCATATCAGCGCCCTTTTACCCATTCGCGGGCCCCAGTAGCCAATCTCTCCCCGCTGCAGGCTGTTGAGCGTAAATTCAGTGAAGCTGTTGAGCGACACCAGGCGGGCAAAGACCCGCTCCAGCACGCTGCCGAACAGCCACGGGCTGGCGCCGGAGAAGGCGCGCTCGTCGACGGTCAGGGTAATGCCGATACCGCGGGCGAAGACGATCGGCCCCGGCTCCGGCACCCGGCGATGCACCGGCTCCAGCACGCAGCTGCGCACGCCCTCAATCTGGCGGGCGACGGCGGTCTCCGCCAGCCCGGTATACAGCCCCAGCAGCTGGCGCAGCGCCGCCGCGCCCTCGCCGCTGTCGCCGTCCATCAGGCTCAGGTAGTTCATCTGCAGGTGGCTTATCAGCCGCCAGGTGCTCAGCCCCTCCGCCAGCGCCGGGCGCGGCGGGGTCGGCCCCTTGCGCATGCTCAGCGTTTTCACCGGCAGCGAATCCGGCAGGACGAACTGCCCCAGCTCCTGCTGCAGCATCAGCGGCAGGTCGCGGCTGGTGCACAGCACCTCGGCGGCGATGTAGTTCAGCTCCTGCTGCCAGGGCGCGTGCTGCTCGTCCACCAGCGAGATAAAGACTTCGGAACCGACGTAGCCGGTGCGGGTGCCGTAGCGCAGGGCGTGTTCGGAGAGCACCCGCTGCTCGCGGCGCAGGGAGAAGTAGGCCCCGTAGTCGCCGGCGTCGCCGCTCCAGGAGCTCCAGAACGGGCGGAACTCGCGCAGATCGCGCTGGCCGTCGGCGCTGCCGTGGACTTTGCCCACCGAGTAAATTTCGTAATCCAGCGGGCGGATGTTATCGACCACCAGATGGTATTCGTGCTGGCCGTCGCCGAGCTTCTGCCGGGCGGCCACTTTCGGAAACAGGTTGATCACCGGCGTGCAGTGCAGCGCAAAGTGGCCGGCGTCCACCACCTGCTCCAGCCGGTCGTCGGCCTTATCGAGCAGGATGATGATGTCGAAAGCGCGCTCGCTGCCGCACTGCGCCACCAGCTTTTTCAGGCCGCTGACGCTGACGAAGCGAAAGCGCGCCGGGAAGGCGAAGTACTCGTGCAGCAGGCGGTAGCCGTCGAAGTTGCGCAGATCTTCCGGGAGCAGCGCCTGGTCGGCGGTAAAGCCCTCCTGGCGCAGCGCCTCTTCGCCGAGCACCGCGCGCCGCGGGTCGCCGCCGACGCTCTGGCAGACGGTGCCGACCTGGTGGGCCATCACCAGCTCCAGCAGGCGCAGGGCCTCGATGTCCGGGCCGCTGAAGAAGAACTCCAGCCGGTCGAAGTCGAGGTGGCCGAGGTTCTCCGCCCCGGCGCAGGCCACGCGGATGCGCAGGGCGCTGGCGGCGCCGTGCTGGCTGAGGCCGAGGGCCGACAGCGGCAGATCCGCCGGGATGCCGCCCAGCTCCGCTTTCTCAATGCGCAGCGGCAGCAGGTTAACGTCGTGGGCGGTGGTATAGCTGCAGGTGACGCCGTTTTTCTTCAGCAACTGGCTGTCCATCATGGTGCCGCGCGGCACCAGAAAGCCTTTACTCAGATCGCCCTTGTTGGTATCCGGCTCCAGCTCGGCAATCGCCATTGACGGCGTCGGCGCCAGGTAATTAGGGGCGATCATCTCCAGCAGCCTCTGGGAGAAGCGCGGAAACTCGGCGTCCATCTTCAGCTGCACGCGGGAGGTCAGGAAGGCGAAGCCCTCCATCATCCGCTCTACGTAAGGGTCTGCGACCTCAATGCCGCGCATCCCCAGCCGCCCGGCGACTTTGGGATAGCGCTCGGCAAATTCGGCGCCCATCTCGCGCAGGTAGGCCAGTTCCCGGTTATAGTAGTCGAGCAGTTTGCCTTCCATCGTCGCTTACCCCGCGTCTTTCAGTTCAAAGTGGCCGTTTTCCAGATCCACGTCGGTGCGGAACAGGAACTCCAGCGGGTACGGCACGCACCACAGGCGGCCCTTGATCTCGATGGAGAGCACGTTGTGCAGATCCAGCGAGCGGGTATCGGAGATGCATCGCACCTGCAGGCCCTGGGGCAGAATGCGCGGCTCGAAGTTAATAATCGCCTCCGTCAGCTTGCGCTGGATATCCTGCCATTCGATGTCCGACATCCGCTTGCCGGCCAGCGGCGCGACGCCGAAGTTGATTACCGAGCGCCGGACCTGGTGGAGAGATTCCAGCGCCAGCGGATCGTCGTGATTAATGGTATTGAACAGCCATTGCAGATCGCGCAGCACGTGGCGGCGCAGGGTGCTGTGGGCAATCAGATTGCTGTTAACCGGCTCCTGCTTCTTGTGCGGCTGATTATCGGTCAGGCGATCGAGCAGCGAGGGCTGCATTTTGTCGCGCGCACCCACCTTGTCCTGCTGCCTGCGCGACTGCCAACCGGTGCGCAGCGCGTCGCCGTCCCGCTGTGGTTTATTCATGCAAAGGTCACCGTCTCCAGCGCCAGAATGGGGTACTCGTCGTCATCGTTGAGCCACACCTTCTGCCCCTGCCCCTGATAGAGCGCGCCGTCGTCGTCCAGCGCCCGCCACTCGGTGGCGCGGCCCAGCATAAAGCGCTCTTCGGACTGGGCTTCCAGCGGATAGCGGGCCGGGATCTGGCACACCTGCTCGCTGCCGTCGGTCAGGCGCACCAGCGCGTGCCGCCATACCAGGTCGGTAACGCTGGCGGGAGCCTGAAAGCGAATTTCGGCGATAGCGGCAAACGGCACCCAGAAGTAGCGGCCGTTAACGATAGTTTCACATACTGGGCCGAGCCGGGCATCGCCGTCCATCAGCCAGGCGAAATCGCCGCCGGGCGTCAGAGTCCCGGGATTGGCATCGGCCTGTTCCAGGGCGGCGAGGCGCAGCGAGTCGGCCTGCGCCGGAGCGCCGAGGGCCGCGGCCAGATCGGCAAGCCACGGCCACTGGCCCTGCGGCATCTGCGGTAACTGACGTCCCGCCAGAACCCCGGCGCGCTGCAGTTCGCCCTGCAGGGTCTGCTCAAGCAGGGTCACGGTCGGCGCCGCCTGGGGCTTGAGCGCCAGCCAGCTCTTCAGCTGGGTCAGAGCTCGGCTCCAGTTGCCGCTCAGGCAGAGAAACTGCACGAACGCCGCCCGCAGGTCGGCATCCGCCGGGCGGGCCTTGATGTCATTTTCCAGCCGCGCCAGCGCGGCGGCGACGCTCTCGCCGCCCAGCTGCTGATAGAGAGTGTTCATCAGTGCTCCTTAGTTGGCCGCGCGCCAGGCGCGGGCCGCTGGGTTGCTCAGGCGCGGCAGCAGGCCGTCAATCAGCACCACGCTCAGGTGCGCCTGCGCCGGTAGCCAGGGCGCCCAGGCTTTGCGGGCCGCCTCCACTTTCGCCTGCACCTGCGCCGGGTCGGCGGCCTGCTCGCGGGAGATCTCCACCGCCAGGGTACCGTCCATTTTCCAGCTGCTCTGGTCAGCGTCGTAGGGCAGGATTATCCAGCTCTGCCCGGCCTCTTCGGCGCCGAGTACCATGCGCTGGTTATTGACGGCGGTGATCAGCAGCTTGTCCGGATCGGCGCCGTCGCCGAGGCCGGTGACCGGAAAACCGTGCACGAAGGTGACGGTTTGCTGGCGATCTTCGCCGCCGACCTGGCGGGTCAGGGTGGTTTTGCCGCTCAGCCAGCCGCCCTTCTCGCAGTCGCCGGAGCTGCCCGCCGGGATAAACAGCGCCGGGGTGCCGGCGCTCTCCTGCCAGAAGGTGCGCAGGCGGCAGCCGTCCATCAGGGTGAACTCCTGCCACGGCGTGCGGTCCGCGATTGGCGAACGCGCCTCGATGTTATCTTCCGGAGCCAGCAGGCCCGCCGGAACGGCCGTCTGGCTGGCCACCGTCGCCGGCTGGTCGGCGGCGACTTTCACCGCCCATTTGTCGCTTTTCGCCGCCGTGCCGTGGGCGATCTGCGCATTGCTGCCGTCCACCAGCGACCAGTTCATCTGTTTAAGACGGCTGCACTGGTGTTCGAGCAGGGCGCCGACGCGCGGCAGAAAGTTATTCAGCACTTTAGCGCTTTTGCTGCCGCCGGTGACGATGCGCAGGGAGAGTTCGCTATCGCACCAGTCCTGGGCGGTGTTGCCTTTGACGTTATCGATCCACACGTCCAGCTTCTGGGACGGCGACTGTACGATGCGGAAATTGTCGGCCTGCGCGGCGCCAGCGGCAGCGAGCAGCATCGCCATTACGGTTAACCTGAGTTTCATAGAAGTCCTTGTGTCAGTCCCGCAGGGGAAAAAACTGCGCGGCATCGGAGAGCGTGTGCAGGAGCGTTGCCTCTTCCGGGCTCCCCATCCATACCGCCACGGCGCTGTAGTTGTCCTGCGACCCCTGCGCGCCCTGGTTCTTTTTTTGAATAATCTGGTTCATCAGGGTCAGCCACTCGTGGGGCGTGTTGACCATCTGCAGGGCAGATTTCATCTGCTCTTCGCCAACGCAGTGCCAGAACCCGTCGGTGCAGAGCAGAAAGGCGTCGCCGTCTTCCACCGGCACCACGTCACTGTAGCTGGCCTCCGGCCCCTCGCTGGCCATGCCGAGCGCCCTGTAGAGCAGGTTGCTGTTGATCTCGTCCGTCTGGTGCCCGGCGTCCTTCATCTGCTGGACCAGGCTGTGATCGGTGGTGACGTGGTACAGCCAGCCGCGGCGGAACAGATACAGGCGGCTGTCGCCCGCGTGCGCCCAGTAGGCCAGCTTATAATCGCGGTCGATAAACAGGCTGACGAGGGTGGTGCCCATGCGGTGATAATCCGGCATCGCCTGCTGTTCGCTGATGATGGCCCGGTTGGCCTCGCGCACGTAATCGCGGATGCTCTGTGCGTTGAGGTGGTTATCACCGTCGAAGCGGGTGAGGATCGCGTTGCGCGCCAGCTCGGCGGCCACTTCGCCGCCGGGCAGCCCGGCAATGCCGTCGCAGACCACAAAGCAGGCGGAGCGATCGCCGACGGTTTCGCCGGTCTGATCCTGGTTACTGGCGCGCGTTCCCTGCCGGGAAAGTGATGCCGTTGTAATGTCCATTATTCTTCCGAGCCGCTCTGGGAGTCTTTGTACTGGTTCACTTCCATGTCGTAGGCGTAGAGGAACGCTTCGCCAAACAGCGTATGGAAATCGTCTTCAATCTCGCCGGCGGTTTCGCCGTAGGTGCGCACGAAGTAGTCCCACAGCGCGGCCTTGCGGGTGGCGGAGAGCGACAGCCGCGAGGTCACGCCGTCGCGCTTCGCCTCCTCCTCCAACTGCTCCGGGTTAAAGGACTGCAGCATGGCGGCGATGATCGCCCGGATCCCCGAGATCATCCCCAGCTGGTGGGCCTGCAGGTCGATCAGCGCATCGCGCACCGATTTTTTCGGCGGCATAAAGCCCGGCATCCGCGCGCCGAACATCTGCATCAGCACGGTTTTGCCGGACGGCAGCAGTTTGAACGGGTTGTTGGCGTCGTCGAGCACCATCGTCATGTCGGCCTTGACCCCGCGCTTGAGGATCGAGCGCGAGGAGAGCAGCGCCACGGTGCCCTGAGAGAACATGCTCATCATCTGGCCGAGCTGGCGCATGTTTTCGCGGTCGAACTGCGGCACCGGCTGCATGTCGCCGAGGCCCATGCCCTCCAGCAGGGCCTCCAGCAGTTCGCCCTGCAGCACGTCGCCGCTGGCGGGCTGCTGCGGATCGGCGGCCGATCCGCTGTTCTGCACCGGATCGATGCGCAGGCGGCCCTTCGGCGTCTGCGCGGCCTGGCGGACCACCGTCTGCGGCGTCGGCAGGGTGATGCCGGAGAGATCGTCTGCCTCCGGCGGCGTCTGAGGCTGCTGGGGCGCTGATTGGGTTGGCTCAGCGGACTTTGGCGGTGCCGGTTCGGGCTGCGGAGACGGCTCGACGGCCTGCGGCGGCTCCATAAACAGCGGCGAGGTCAGCTCCGGATCGGGCTCCTCCTGCCGCGCGGGTTCAGGCTCGGGCTGACGCACGGGCTCAGGCGCAGCCTGCCTGGCAGGCGCCTGCGGCGCGGACTCTTCGTAGGCGTCTACCGGCGTCAGCGGCGCGCCGCCCATCAGTCCCAGCGGATCGTCGCTGCGGGCCGCCTTTGCGCCCTCGCCGCCGCCGAACAGCGCCAGCGGATCCAGCTCGTCCTGCGAGTCTTCTGCCGCGGGCGCGGGCTTAGCGGGCGCCCCGTCGGGCTGCACCAGCGCGGTGGGCGTCACGTCGGCAAAGATGCTCTCTTTATTGAATGGCGTCTCTTCGGCAAACAGGCGGTCGGTATCGACGCCCTTCTGCGCAAACAGCGGTTCGCTGTCGTTAAACATCGCCAGCGGATCTTCCGGATTGCGCTCCGCGGGCTGCGGGGCTTCAAACGGATCGTGTTCCTCCGCGGCGGGCTGCGGCTTCGCCGCCCGGCCGGTGGAGATGCTGTCGGAGATGGAGAACTCCTGCATCAGGCTGTCCCAGATCTCCGACGGCACGGCGGTCGGCGTCGCGTCTGACGCTTCCGTTGTTGGAGCAGCGGCGGGCGCCGCCGGTGCGGCCGGTGCAGCGGGCTGCGGGCGGGAGACAGGCTGCGCGGCGGCAGCCATGCGGCTCACCGGCTGAGTATCCAGCACCAGATCGCTGACTTCGATGCGGTATTCGTCGATGGTCAGGATATCGCCGTCCTGCAGCTCCACCTGGCGGCCGCGCTCCAGCGGGATATCGTTCAGCACCACTTTGGTGACGTTACCTCGGTTGGTGATCCGGCATTCGCCGCTGGCATCAACGTGAACGATGGCCTGCAGCCGGGAGATGGCGCGGTCGGCGTCCGGCAGCACCAGATTGTTATCGGTGCCGCGTCCGATAGTGCCGCCAGGGGCATAAAAGTCACAGCTGCTTTGCGGCGGCTGCTGACCGGCCTTGCTCGAAATAATCGTGAATCGCATAGCGTATTCCTGCTGGTATGATTGGCGCTCAAACGTTGCCGCTCTCGGGGAAAGCGGCGGCGTTTGTGGGGTCAAAGAGAGGCTGACTCAGAAATCCAGAAATCCAGAAATCCAGAAATCCAGAGTCTTTATTATTCAATTTTGTTGATGACTCGTTTTTTTTGATCCTGAGTGAGCATGAATCGGGTTGCATTAATAATACTGAGCACATAAAAATTCAGTAATCATGAGAGAAGTGCTTTATCAATAAATACCACCAACATCATTATTACAACTAAGACTAACGAGGAATAATATAATATCAAGAATGAATTTAGCCATTTAAAATCAAATCTTGTTAATAAAAACTTTTGAGCTCTCGGATCAAGGAATTTATTTCTTTCGATTTTAACAGATTTACCACTGACTATTCTGGAAAGTAAATATGCTCTATTAACAAATCCCGAAAGTCCTGAATCTGCATAAAAACCGTTTGTAATTTCCTCCATAAACCCTGCATCAATCAAAGCTGCATATGCTGAACGTAATTTATTGTCATTCTTTTTATAGAAAATAAAAAAGATAAATAACAAAACAAACATACTAACGAAAATTATAATAGCGAATACGTTTAAGACCATATCTAATTGAGTGTTAGATCCCATTAAGCTAGCGTTCCCGGCTGCTGTACAATGCAGTAGCCCGGCGCAATATTCGACTCTTGTGCCATCTTTCAACCTTTTAAGATAAAGCCTAAATCAAGCCGGGTAATCCCGGCCTGTAATAGAATAAATTACGCTTCTTTATTCTCTTTAATGTTCCAGCCAGCGGTACTTTCAGCGCCTTTACTGCCCTAAGCAGTCTGCTCCCAGTACTGCTGTTTCACTTTCGATGCCTGGAAGGCGTAGGCACCGCCATGGGCATAAAAGTCACAGCTACTTTGCGGCGGCGGCTGATCGGCCTTGCCCGAAATAATCGTGAATCGCATAGCGTATTCCTGCTGGTATGATTGGCGCTCAAACGTTGCCGCTCTCGGGGAAAGCGGCGGCGTTTGGGGAGGTGCATCGTAAGTTATATGAGTGAATATATTTAAAGTGATGGCATTTCGAATTTCATAATCGCCACAATAACCACCTTAAGCACAAGAGTTACTATTACCAGGCAATAAAGACGATTAAGCCACTTCAGCTACGCAAAATCGAATCTCTCAATCAGAAGTGGGCTGCTTATCTATAGGGTATTTATACCTTGCAATTTTCACTGACTTATCACTAATGCATCTGTTCATATGCACGGCGCGATGAATAAAAAAATAAAATCCTAATCCAGAAAAAATCATTAGCATCGATCAGATTTTTATCTATAACAAATGCGTATGTACCACTCAATCAATCATTATATTTACGGTAAAATATATTGCTCTGGAAATAATGGCATCAAAACCAATAGCTCATCCTATCAATTCACATGCATAACCTACTCATATCACTATTGATTATGAACAAGAATGTATAAAACCCCACACATAACAAGCCACAAAACAGTAATATACGCCTGGATTTTATAAAGACAATGTAGTTTTAATATCCATTGAATCTTATTTTCAGGCAAGGATTGCACAAATTGATAAGCCTCTTTCTGAACATAGCGGTCTTTAGTAAATTTCATTTTTACGCCCTTGTACAGACGAACAAACCAAATAATCTTTTGATAATTCACCAACGATCCAAAAAAAACAGCATAGTTGGTCATTATGTCGATATCAAAATTATGACCTTTATATTCAGAAAGTAGTAATTCATAAGATTCTTCGTTTTTCTTAAAATAGCTAGAACAGTAAAAATCGATAATAATCACTGAGATAAACAATAACACAGCAATAGCAATCAAAATGTTTTCAATCATCACATTATTTTATCCATTACATATCCTGAAAACCAGTTACCGCCTTCGCCTCCAACATATCCACCAGCAGCAGCACCCACAATAGAACATGCCAGTAAGCCAACACCACTAGTAGCAATACCAAGGGCTATACAGGCACCTGTACCAATTAGAGAACCCACTCGACCGCCTGCAATCCCACCAGCAACACTGGAACCAAACTGCGTGTAACCTTTCACCGCAACCTTAGTACACTCATTTTCTCTACCGGTGGTACAGGCATGATACACCTCGTTGGTTGTATTTAATCCTGCAAAACCGATTGCTACCCATCCCCTGGCCTTGAGGAAACGAGATGCTTTAGCCGCATTTTCTACATACGTAGAGTATCCCTTAATTGCACCGACACCGGCAGTGCTCCATTCATGCACGATGGAACGGCTTGAAAGTCCAAGGGCATGTTTGATTTCGTTGTAAGGCTTCAATTTTAGAGCAAGTCTGGATATTTTATTAAGCAATTTATTCAGTTCGGTAAAATGCATATTCCTTTCAACAACGAATTGCTCACTAAACAATGCCCCATGTGTTCTGAATTGATTCTGATATGCAGACTCAATAGCTTTAAGTCTTTTACCTATCTCATCGAAATATTTTTCACCTGCATCAGCAACTAATCCTACAGATTTATCCATAGAATTAGTAACCGCAGCGATTGTGGCATAATGCTGATTAAAAAAATTCGCATCCTCAGAACTCAGCTCACTCAATGCGGCATTAACTTTCTTTTTGGCTGATATTAATTGTTCCAACTGCTGAGATTTTGCAGTTTGATAATCAGCAATAATTAGTATCTGACCGGGCTTCAGCCACGGGGTATCTCTATTCAACTGCATAAAATAGCGGGCGGCATCACTATTTGTGTTAGTGAAAAGCATACGCGCCTGAAAATCGAGCGTTCCCGGCTGCTGTACAATGCAATAACCCGGTGCAATATTCGATTGTTGTGCCATCTTTCAACCTTTTTAAAATGAAATCTGAATCAGGCCGGATAATTCCGGCCTGTCAGAAAATAAATTACGCTTCTTTATTCTCTTTAATGTTCCAGCCGGCGGTGCTTTCAGCGCCTTTACCGCCCTGAGCAGTCTGCTCCCAGTACTGCTGCTTCACTTTCGATGCCTGGAAGGCGTAGGTCACACCAACGGTGTCGCCGTTGTCGGCGCCGGTGTACTGCACGGAGGTCACCAGTACATCATCCAGGGTGATGCGCGCGTACTCAACCTGCTGGCCGCCGGCCTTGCAGATGGAGACTTCAACTTTGGTCAGGTGCTTACCGCTGGCGCAGTGCTTGAGGATAGCGGTGGTGGATTTGTCGATCAGCGCGTTGATGTGCAGGTCGTTAAAGTTCACTTTACCTGCGCCGCCGCCGCCGCCTACGCTCATATTACCCGGCTGGGATGCGCCCCAGGAGAAGGAGGTAATATCAGTCCAGCCAGTGTGGTGGGAATCTTTAGATTCACCGGTCACACCTTCGACTTTCAGAAACATATCAATAGCCATAGTATTTACTCTTCGTTGTTTAAAATGAACGCTTTCGAAAAAGCATTTATATGGCAAACAGGAAAGCATGGGGCTGAATAAAACAGTCCATATTTTACCTCTGCCTCGGAAACTGAATTGCAGTTAACAATTCAGGATTCTTGAATATTTTGCCGCGGTGCCGGGTGCCCGGCGGCACTGCGTTTGCCGGGCCTACAAGTTCTCAGAAACCGTAGGTCGGGTAAGCGTAGCGCCACCCGACAATAAAGGCGGCGCTACTGCGAATAGAGATGCTGAATATCACGACTCTGTGCGATAAGCGTACATTTCAGTACGTTATACGAGTAATGCGTAGAGCCGGTCAGCGGCTCTTTTAAGCCTTTATCAATCGCCGCATCGGCCTTCTCAAATACCTCAACCGGCAGCGAGCTGACTTCCAACCAGGCTGCGGCGCTGGCATTAGCATCGGATATCAGCGATTTATCCTCAGTGATTTTTCCGATGCAGCGATTTTCTACCCAATGGGTGAAGATTTGTTGCTGCGTAAAAGAGGACGTCTCAGGCAGCGCTTTAGCGGCGGCCGGGAGTGATGTCATCATCAGCAGAAAAAAGTAATAACGAGACACCGTGCGACTCCGGAAATTACTGGGGATTATCCTGATACCAGGTACGATCGGGATTACCATCAATAAGCTGCGGAACCAGTCTATCGAGTTCATCACTGTGGTAAAGCCTTAGGCAGTTTAGCGTGACGCCTTTCGTAATTGGTTTTCGTTCAGAATGCGAGGCATTTACCGTGTCTTTGTATTTATTGATAATGGCATTGATTTTTTCATTACCGTTATCAAGATTAAAAGGGATCCACTCTAATAAAGCAACGCCAATCTGGGCCGCATCAGATGAAAAAAGCGTATTATCATCAGATACCTTTGCAATACACCTGGCTAATACCGCGTCTTTAACAACCTGTCTGTAGGGCATTTTTTTGACAAAGGCGACGGGGTCGACAGCCGCATTAACGGAGAGTGAGACTATAAATATTGTCAGGCCTAAAATTAGTTTACTCATGAGGGTTCCTTCCAGGTAAGTAATAATGACACTCTTATAAATAAAGCGTCCTTATTATTTATCTCATTTCTTACAGGGAAGCTCCTGCATCAGAGCCTCTTTAATTAACGCGGCAGCAGGCTCTCCCCGGCGCTGTTGCGGTAACTTTTCAAAGAAGGAGTATACCGCTTCCCGCAGCGAGTCGGGCTTTGCGCGTCGATAGCTGCACCACTCCCGGCCCTCCGTCGCATCCATCACGCCCATCAGATACATATTTGCCTTCAGCCGCTCTTGCTCATTGTCTTTTGACAGCCACGCGTGGAGAAATTTTTCACCGCTGATTTGGATATCGTTTCGACTAAGGCTGTTCGGATCGCGCAGCAGGTTTGAACCTTCGTCCACGGCTATGCCGCTCGCGGAAAGCGTCATTGCGGCTGCCGGGAGTGATGCCAGCATCAGCAGAAAAAAGGAGTAATGAGGCACTTTGCGACTCCGAATTATCACTGAGAATTATCCTTTTTGACAAAGGCGACAGGATCGACGGCCGCATTAATGGAAAGTGTTACGATGAAAATTGCCAGACCTAAAAGTAGCTTTGTCATGAGGATCCCTCCAGGTAATTAATAATGACACTCATATAAAATAGAGCATCCACATTATTTACCTCATTTCATACAGAGAAGCTGCTGTGCCAGGAACTCTTTAATTAGCCCGAAAATCGGTTATTTTACCCTCCGACAAAGATTTTCTTAAAAAAGAATAATTTATGCCATACAACCCATTCATTAGAGATAGGTAAGCACAACCGTCTATGTGCGATTCTTTATTTTATCTGCAAGTGAATAAATGCCGATAGCCAACGAAATTGAAATGATAATGGCCATTATATTCAACGTATTATCGCCAATATCATTCCCCCACGAATAAAAGAACACGTAATAACCTAACGTTGAAAAAAACAGAAAAAAAGAAAGTAAGTTCAGCATGTAATAAGAAAGGTATTTGCCTGCTTGTCTTAACATGCTGAACTCCCTATTTAATCAGGAATGCCGCCCCGTCTTTCGGCAGGGCGGCTGGCAATCCTTACGCCTCTTTAGTCTTCAGCGACGGCAGCTTCGAAACCAGGCGCAGGGAGACGGTCAGGCCCTCCAGTTGGTAGTGCGGGCGCAGGAAGAACTTGGCGGTGTAGTAGCCGGGGTTGTCTTCAATCTCGGCAACCTGCACTTCGGCGGCGGCCAGCGGCTTGCGGGCTTTAGTCTCCTGGGAGGAGTTGGCCGGGTCGCCGTCGACGTAGTTCATCACCCAGTCGTTGAGCCAGCGCTCCATGTCGTCGCGTTCGCGGAAGGAGCCGATTTTGTCGCGCACGATGCACTTCAGGTAGTGGGCGAAGCGGCAGCAGGCGAACAGGTACGGCAGGCGCGCGGCGAGGCGGGCGTTGGCGGTGGCGTCGGCGTCGTGGTACTCGGCCGGCTTCTGCAGCGACTGGGCGCCGATAAAGGCGGCAAAGTCGGAGTTTTTGCGGTGAATAAGCGGCATAAAGCCGTTTTTCGCCAGCTCGGCTTCGCGGCGGTCGCTGATGGCGATTTCGGTCGGGCACTTCATGTCCACGCCGCCGTCGTCGCTCGGGAAGGTGTGGTACGGCAGGTTTTCCACCGCGCCGCCGGACTCGACGCCGCGAATGGAGGTGCACCAGCCGTACTCTTTGAACGAACGGTTGATGTTGGCTGCCATCGCATAGGCGGAGTTGGCCCAGGCGTAGTTGTTGTGGTCCGCGCCGTCGGTCTGCTCTTCAAAGTCGAAGCCGTCCACCGGGTTGGTGCGGATGCCGTACGGCAGGCGGGCGAGGAAACGCGGCATCACCAGGCCCAGATAGCGGGCGTCTTCCGATTCGCGCAGCGAACGCCAGGCGGCGTACTCGGTGTTCTGGAAGATCTTGGTCAGGTCGCGCGGGTTGGCCAGCTCCTGCCAGGTCTCCATCTGCATCACGCCCGGCGCGGTGCCGGTAATGAACGGGCAGTGGGCGGCGGAGCCGATGCGCGCCATTTCGCCCAGCAGCTCAACGTCCTGCGGGCCGTGGTCGAAGTAGTAGTCGCCAACGATGCAGCCAAACGGCTCGCCGCCGAACTGGCCGTACTCCTGCTCGTAAACCTTCTTGAAGATCGGGCTCTGGTCCCAACCGACGCCCTTAAAGCGCTTGAGGGTGCGGCCCAGCTCCTGCTTGGAGATGCTCATAAAGCGAATTTTGAGCATCTCGTCGGTTTCGCTGTTGTTCACCAGGTAGCTCAGGCCGCGCCAGGCGCTCTCCAGCTTCTGAAAATCATCGTGGTGGATGATCTGATTGACCTGGCGGGAGAGCTGCTCGTCGATGCCGGCGATCAGGTTCTGAATGGTGCGATAGGTGTCGTTAGAGAAAGTGACGGTATTCTCCAGCGCCTGCTGGGCGAGGGTTTTTACCGCGCTCTCTACGGCGCTGCGCGCCTGGTCGGTCTTCGGGCGGAACTCTTTGTTCAGCAGGGCGCTGAATTCGTCTTCGCTGAAGGCCTGGCCGGGCTGCTGCTCATGCTGTTGTCCTGGATTGCTCATGATTACTCCTCTTTGCCTTTGGCGCTGTCATCCTGGTTCGGGACCTGGCTCAGGGACTTGAGCAGCGTCGGATCCTGCAGAATTTTGGCGATCAGCTCTTCGGCGCCGTTTTTGCCGTCCATATAGGTCAGCAGGTTAGAGAGCTGGGTGCGGGCTTCCAGCAGCTTATTCAGCGGCTCGACTTTGCGGGCCACCGCGTCCGGCAGGAAGTCTTCCATGCTATCGAAGGTCAGATCGACGTTGAGCTTGCCTTCGCCGGTCAGGGTGTTATCGACGTTAAAGGCCACCCGCGGCTTCAGCGCTTTCATGCGCTCGTCGAAGTTGTCGATGTCGATATCAAGGAACTTGCGCTCGTCCACCGGCGGCAGGTTGTCCACCGGCTTGCCGACCAGATCGGACATGACGCCCATGACGAAAGGCAGCTGGATTTTGCGTTCCGCGCCGTAAATCTCGACGTCGTACTCGATCTGCACGCGGGGCGCGCGGTTGCGCGCGATAAACTTCTGCCCACTCTTACTTATAGCCATGATGTTCTCCATCGTAGATGCGCGGTAAAGGTTGTGCGCCAGACGTTATGCCTGCCGCCGTAGCGTCTGGTCGCGTCAGTCGCGACGTCCAAAGATAGTTTCCATCTGATGCACGCCGTCGGGGGCGAGATCGCGAATGATCTCCATGAAGTCCAGCTCGGCGAGCTTCTGCACCCGCTCGATCATCAGCGGCGCCGGGTGGCTGGGCTCGTAGCGGGCAAAATACTGCTTCGCCTTTTCGAGCATCAGCTGGGCGTCGGCGCGGGTCGTTACCTGGGCGTTGCGCCAGTCCACCGCCTGCGGCGCGGGCGCGGCGGCGGCGGCGGTTTTCGGTTCACTCACGGCACTCTCCTCGCCGGCGGGCTGGAAGGTTGAGAGATCGGTTATCTGGCAAGCGCCGGCCACCAGGCCGACGCTTTTCAGCAGCTGCTCCATCTCCGGGACGTTGCTTTCCCCGAGCTTATCCACCAGCAGATCGTAGATGGCCTGCAGCTGCTGGTGAATGGTGACGATCGCCTGAATGCCGGGCTGTTCCGCCCTCGCCAGTTCGTCAATCAGCCGCGAGCGGCCGCCGGGATAGTCGGGGCACTCGGTTTTGCTGCCGTCGAGCAGCGCCTGGGCGTCGCGCAGGCTCAGCTCGTCGCCGCTGCTGCGCAGCAGCAGGGCATTGCGCAGCGCGGTAGTGAGGGAGGATTTGTCCCCCAGCCCCGCGAGGGCGTTGATGCGGTAAAACGGATCTTCTTCGCCGTACTCTTCCAGCAGGGGATACAGCGGCTGCCACCAGAGGGTCAGCGCCTGGCGGATAAGCGTCACGCCGTCGGCGTAGCCCGCAAGTCCCCGGCGGCGGGTCCAGGCGTGGGTCAGGGAGACCATCACCCGCAGATCTTTGGTGCGGGCCAGCAGGTCTGAGGCCAGCTTCTCGACCTGCATCCAGTCGGCGGGCTCCGCCGGGATGATGGTGTCGCCAAACTGCTGCTCGGCTTTGCCCTGGCTCGCCTGCTCCATCGCCTGAAAGTCGGCGTCGTATTCAAGGTTGTCGCCGCACGGCTGTTCGTGGCTCACGGGCGTCAGAAATTCATCAATATTCATCGGTAGCCTGCTTATTCAAACATCGGCGGATAGAGGCCGTGGCGGCCGGGCCGGGCCCCGCCGGCGGGATCGAACAGCAGGGTAAACAGCTGCCCGGTCAGATTGCCGCTGTGCACGTGGGTGTAGAGCGGATAGCCGTCGGCGCGGTTGGTCCACCAGAAGCTGGTCTGCCGCTGGGGATCGAAGCAGTCGGCGGCCTGCTGCCAGCCGAGGGTGCTCTGCCCTTCGGCCTCGTAGCCGATGACGTCGAGAATGTCTGAACGCTGCTCCGGCTCACTGAGACGCGGACCGGGTATCGCCAGCAGGGCGGTATCCAGCTGTTCGGCAGAGTAGCCGTTGCGCACCGCGTGCAGCAGCGTACGGCCCACCTGCTCATACCACTCGCCCGCCCGGCTGAGGATCTGCGGCGACCACTCCAGCGGGTTAAAGGCCAGCTGGACGCAGATCGGATACTGGCGGCCGACCCGGTCGCGGCCGGGGATCAGGCAGCCCATCTGCACCATCTGACCGCTGAGCATCGGCGGTACGATAAAATTCCACACCGGCGCGCTGCTGAATTCACGCTCGCCGCTGCGCTGCTGCTCCTGTTGCCAGGCGAGCAGCCCGACCTGGAACCAGTGCGACCACTGGCGGACCAGGATATCCGGGAAGCGGCGCTGTAAAAAATCACCGGTACTCGGCAGCTTGCCGTACCAGCCGGGCGAAGGAATATTCGTCATTCGGCTTTCCTGGAGGGTTAAGGACATGAAAAATGCGGCAGCTGGAACGGGTTGCGAATACTGTTTGGCGCAAACTCCAGCGTGACCTGATGACCGTCAACGTTAAAGGTTGCCTGGCGGCTGAGGCTGCTGCTGCCGGGCGTGGTGCGCGCCTTGTCGAAGAAGCGGTTAAGCGCCCAGGCGCCGCTGGTGGTCAGGGTGGAGGTGGTGCCGTCCGCCAGGCCCAACTGCATACGCACCTGGCTGGTGCCGCCCGGTCCCGGCCAGCTCATCATCTGTACCGCCTGCGGGCCGTGACTGTAGCGCAGCTGCTGGCCGTCAACGTCGAGGGTCAGATTAAGAATGCGGTTGTCCATGCTGATAGTGCGCACGCTGACCTTAAACGAGGGCGCGGTGGCGCCGTTGGCAAAGAAGGCGTCGCGGATCGACTGCGCCTGCTGGAACGGGCGCAGCATGCTTTCGCTGCCCGGCAGGGTTTTACCGTCGATGCCCGGCGTAAAGCGCCAGCTGCTCTGGGTGGTATCGACTTTGTTGGTCAGGTTATCGCGGAAAAAGGTGTCCATCATGCCGGTGCCGGGGGCAAACATGCGCGCCAGGTCGTCCGGGGTCACCTCGGTCCGCGCCCCGCGCACCAGCGGATAGCGCCCGGCGATGGCCTGGCGGCAGAAGCCACCCACTTCAACATTCAGGCGCTTGCGGATGTTGTTGAGATCCCGCTGCTGGGTATCGCTGCTGGCGCCGCTGGCCATTTTGCTGAACATGGTCTGCAGCCCGCCAGGCAGGCGGCCGGCGCTGGCCTGCAGGCGGCTGATAGCGTCGCCGCCCGGCGGCTGCATGCCGCTGTTGGCCGCGTCCTGCACCGCCGTCAGATAGCGGTAAAGTTCGTCCACCTGCTTGAGGAAGTCATCGAAGACGATAGTCTTGCTGCCCTTCTCCAGCGGCTGCGCCAGTTCGATCAGCGGCGCAAAGTGGTCGGTCGCCTGCTGCTCCGGGGTCTGGACGATAGCCCCGCCCTGGGGGGCGCGCTGTTCGCCGTTGCTGAACAGCGCCTCCAGGGTGCGGGTGGCGCGGTTGTCCGCCGGTTTCTCTTTTCCGCCATCCGCCTGCTCAGGTTCGGCGCGGCTCAGGGTCAGCACCTGGCTTAAGTTAATCACCAGCCGGCGCAGCGGCGAACTGCTGCCGGAAATCAGCCGGGCGGTGTTGATCCGCGACGACAGATCGGCGCTGTTGTTAAGCTGGATATCCTGGATGTAGCTGTCCCAGCGGGCGATAAAGTCGCGCACGTAAAGCTGGCGCACGGCGTTATCGGTCTGCTGCTTGTCCTCCTGGGCAGTGGTGGCGCCCAGCACCCAGCTGTCGTCCTCGTGCAGGGCGGTGGTCACGCTGTCGATCTGCTTGTTGAAGACGTTCCAGTAGCCGTCCGGGGTGTAAAGACCCGGCACGCCGTCGCTCACCGGCTTCCCGCTTTTGCGCGAGAACACCAGCTCGCTCTGCGGGCCGCCGAGGGTCGCCAGCGACACCGGCTTAAGGTCATCGTCGTGCTCCAGCAGGCGCTTGAGGCGACCGTAGACGCGGGTCGAGAGCGGCTGCTGGTTAATCAGCGCCCGCTCGCGGGCGATCAGCGCATCGTCCTTAGCATAGGGCGAGGACTGGATCTGCGGCTCCAGCAGGGCAATCAGGTGCCCCTCAAGCTGGCGCAGCTGCGCCTGGGTAACGTTCTGCGGCAGATTGCGCTGCAGGTTGAGCATCACCCAGGAGGTGAGGAACTTGCCGTCATACTTTTTCGGCAGGTAGAGCATCTGGTAGGCCTTCAGCGCCTCGTAGCTGTACTCCACGTCGCTGCCGTTGTCGTTGCGCAGCCAGGTGGTGATGCGCATCGCCACGTCCGGGAGCAGCATCTGGGTCAGCGCCTTCTGATACAGGGTCTGCGAGGCGTCGCTGACGTCATTGCCGCGGTACAGGCCCATGCGGCGGGTCAGCGGCGGCGCGTTGAGGTCAAAGTCGTCGCTCTTCGGCAGTGCCTGCAGGCCGTTGAGCAGCGGCAGCATGCTGAACAGGTCGCGCTGCGACGGGTCCTGCAGGGCTTTACTCTGCTGCTCCAGCGGCGGCACTTTAGCGTCCACCTGCTGCAGATAGCTCTTGTTGTTGCCGTAGCTCACCAGCCACAGCCAGCCGAGCACCACCAGCAGCAGCGCCAGCAGCGCATAGCCCGACCAGACCACCGCCCGGCTGCGCAGTTCCCACCAGCGGTTCTGGCCGGCGATGCCCGCCTCCTGGAAGATAACGTTCTGCAGCAGGTTCTTGATGAAGTAGCTCTGGCCTTTGCCGCCGGGGATCGGCGCCTCTTTGCTGACCGCATCCCAGCTGTCGCCTTCTGCGCCCTGGGGCAGCGACAGGGAACGGTTCAGTTCACCCATCACCCGGTCAAACGGCAGCCCCTCCTGGGTACCGCTGGCGAAGTAGATACCGCGCGGCGAGAATTCGGTTTCGAAGTTAGAGCGGGCAAAGACGGTGCTCAGGTAGTCCGCCAGCAGCGGCCTGAGGGCGGCGAACTCCTGCGGGAAGAGCCACGCCTCGGCGCGAGCCTTCGCGTCGTGCTCCTGGAGCATGGTATCCCCCAGCCCGGCGTCGAGACGCTGCTGCAGCTGCGAGAACTCCCGGTGAAAGTTGCCCATCAGGTCAAACCCCGCCAGCTTCGCCTGCTCCCACGGGAAGGTGAAGCCCCAGATCTGGTCCCGCTGCGCCTTGTCGTAGTCGGCAAACCACGCCCGGAAGCCCTTCAGCAGGTCCGCTTTAGTAACCAGCACATAAACCGGGAAGCGGATGCCCAACTGCTCGTGCAGTTCGGAAAGGCGCTGGCGCAGGTTTACCGCCTGCTGGCTGGAGGCCTCCGGCGACTGGGTCAGCAGGTCGGAAATACTGATGGTCACCACCACGCCGTTAATCGGCTGACGGCGGCGGTACTTGCGCAGCAGGCCGATAAACTTCAGCCATTCGCCCGCGTCCTGGGCCTGCTCGCTCTCCTGGGTAGTGTAGCGGCCGGCGGTATCCAGCAGCACCGCCTCATTGGTGAACCACCAGTCGCAGTTGCGGGTGCCGCCGATGCCGCGCAGGGCGGTCTTGCCGAAGCGGTCCGCCAGCGGAAACTGCAGCCCGGAGTTGGCGAGCGCGGTAGTTTTCCCGGAGCCGGAGGCGCCGATAATCACGTACCACGGCAGCTGATAGAGGTACTGGGTACTAAAGCGCTGGGTCCAGGCGCTGCTGCCCGCTTTGCTGAAGTGGGCCTTTTTCAGCACCTGCGCCGCCTCGTCAAAGCGTTCGGAAAGGATCTGGTCCTCGCTGTTGAGGCGCGCCTGCGGATCATTTTCACCGGCGGCGCTCTTTTTCTTCTCCTGCTCCTGCAGGTTATCCATCAGCTTGCGGTTGAGCCAGGCGTTGTACAGTCGGGGCACGATGTGGCTCTGGGCCCAGAACAGGTAGACCACCGCAATGGTAATAATACGGTTCTGGGTGGACTCCAGCGGCCGGGTATCGACGATGGAGAGCAGTGGGCCAATCATCCAGATAACGGAGGCCACCGCCGTGGCGCCGAGGAAGCCCCAGAGAATGCGGTTAGTCAGTATTGAAAGCAGAGTCGTCAGCATCCTTTAGTTTCCTTGTGGCAATCCGTTCAGCTCGGCCTGGGTGTTGTCAGGCGACACCAGCAGCGTAATTTCCACACGGCGGTTGCGTGCGCGGTTTTCAGGCGTGTTGTTCGGCGCAATCGGGTCGACCTCGCCGCGCCCTTCGGCCTTCGCGCGGCCAGGCTGGGAAAGATGTTTCTGCAGCTGCTTCTGCACCGAGCGGGCGCGTTCCAGGGAGAGCTCGTAGTTAGAGGCAAAGCGCGCGCTGCGGATCGGCACGTTATCGCTGTAGCCCACCACCAGAATGCGGCCGCTGACGTTGTTCATCGCCTGGGCGATGCGGTCAATCACCGTGGCGTAGCGGTCGCGCACCACCGTTGAGGCGGAGGCGAACAGGCCGTCGCCTTTGAGGATAACCACGCTGCGGTCGGCTTCGTCGCGCACCGCCACCAGCCCCTCTTCGATTTCCGGGCGCAGGAAGCCGCGCAGGTTGAGCACCGCCGGCGGCTTCTCGGCGGGCTGCGCGACGGCGGCCTCCGGCAGCTGGGTCTGGTAGATTTTCGCCAGCACCGGGCTGGTGGCATCCCCCAGCCGCCAGTTGAGAATGATGTAGAACAGACAGGCGACGAAACCCGCCAGCGCGGCGCAGGCCCACAGGGGCACCACCGGGCGCCACAGCTTGCGCAGCACCGGGCGGTCTTCGCCGTGGGGCGAGAGCGGCGGCGCGTAGGCGCCGCGCACGCCGTAGATCATCTGCCGCAGGCGCTGCTTGATGGTCTCCAGTTGGGTGCGGCCGTTGTCCATCACCCGGTAGCGCCCCTCGAAGCCGAGCAGCAGGCAGTAGTTGATAAGCTCCAGCAGATTAATATGTTCGCGCGGGTTCTGCGACAGGCGGGCCAGCAGCTGGAAGAACTTCTCCCCGCCCCAGGTTTCGTTGTGGAAGGTGACCAGCAGGCCGTTGCCCGACCAGATGCCGCCGCCGCCCCACGGCGTCAGCGCCGCGGCCTCGTCCAGCGCCGTGCACAGACAGTAACGCGCGCCGACGATCACCTCATACGCCAGCCCCGCCTGCTGGCAGCGCACTTCGAAACGGCGGATTTCATCGATCAGCTTCTGCCGCAGCCCTTCCCGATCGTCGTGCGAGACCGAGTGGCGGATCTGCGGAATCGCGTTGAGCAAGGGACTGGCGGCTGCCACCAGCGGATTATTACCGCTGGCACCCGCCTCAACGGCGCGGGGGCCGGTGGCCTGTTGTTCCTGCGTGCTGCCGGGAGCCTGCTGTTGCTGCATAGTTAAACGCTCGCTTTATTATTCTGCTGAGCTACGGATAGCCCAGAATTCCATGTCCAGTCCGGGGAACTCGCCCGCTAGGTGCAGCGCGAAGGCGCCGGATTTCTCCATTTCACCCCACAGCTCGCTGCCCTTTTCCAGTTCGAAATAGTTGTAGCCGGCGTGCCACGGAATCTGCGGCGGCGCGGCGGGCATCGCCCGCAGCACGAGGCCGGGCAGCTGGAGCTGGACAAGGTCGCGGATCTTGCTGACCGGGGCGATCTTCATCTGCGCCGGGAAGTGGGTGAGCAGGATTTCGCCCGGCACGCTGGCTTTTACCGCCAGCACGAAACCGAACTCGCGTACCATGCTGGTATCGGGCACGGTGGCGATATTGAGGCCGTGGGAGCGTTCGGTGAGCGGCAGCTGAATGGCGTTGTCTTCCATCACCAGCGACAGACCCTGGCGCAGGAGCAGCATCAGTTTGCCGAAGCAGCCGGCCAGATCGTCGTGATCGTAGACCGGCGGCGCGTTCTCAAGGGTCCGCTGGGCGGTCCAGGTCGCCAGCTCGCAGGCGAAGGGCAGCCAGCTGCGCCACAGCGCTTCCGGGTGGAGCAGCGGCAGGTTTTTCATGTGCGCCGCCTCGCCGAGGTGGCGGTTAACCAGCGTCAGCAGGGTAAATTCGATAAGCTCAGAGGTATTGAAGCGCCCCGGCTGGCGCAGGCGCCCCGCCACCTGCTGGCTGCGCTGAACCAGCAGGCCGTGCAGATCGTTAAGCATACCGAAGAGCAGCGTCTGGTTGCTGGCGTTGAGCGTCGGCGGAATATAGCCGCTATCGAGGCGCACGAGGTTATCGTTACGCTTCTCGACCACAAAGGCGACGCCGATGGCGGTCCACTCGGCGGTGAGGTCTTTTTCCAGCATCAGCTTCAGGCGCGGGCGGGCAAACTGCACGGTGGCATCGCCCACCGACAGGGCGTTGTCGTCCTCCACTTCCTGTTCGAAGGCGGTAAAGCGCGCCAGCGTGTCACGCTCTTCGCTGAAGATAACCTCTTCCCGTCCGCCGCGGCGCACCGGCAGCGCCAGCACCACTTTTTCGTTGCTGGTATTGTCCGGGATGGCCAGCGGCGCCGGACCGTGGCGACCGTCGAGAAACTGAAAGAAGGTGCCGTCCGGCAGCAGGCCGCTGGCATAGCTCAGGGCGATACAGCCCTGGCGCAGCATGGTTTCGTCCAGTTCGACGTCAAGAAATCCCCACAGGTAGGAGCGCTGCAGGCCGCCCCACTCGCGGATTTGGTGTTGCAGGTAGCTTTCCGCCCGCTGAAAGTGGTGCGGACGCAGGAACATGCCTTCGGTCCAGACCACCTTTTCTGCTTTGTTCATGCTGAATTCCTGTAGGGAGGCATTAATGGGTCACGACGCGGATCCCGTTGACGTCAAGAAAGAGGTTGGCCTGGAGTTCATCCGAGGAGAGCTTCCAGAACTTCCAGAACGGCGTGTCGCCGGCATCGGGCAGCGGCAGCGAAATGCGCCACTTTTTGCCATCCAGAGACTGATACTCCGCCATGACGCCGATATAGCGGGCATCGGGCGAACTCGGTCCGCTCAGGTTTTTTGCCAGCTGACCGGGCATAAGGAAGAACTCATCGCTATTGATCAGGTTACTGCCGAGCACCTTCTGGGCCTGGTTCTGCAGCGAGTAAAAGTCGGATGACATAAATTCAGCATCAGACTTGAGCAGCATCACGCGAACCTTCAGCGGCGCAGAGTTGTTTATTTGCGGGTGGGCTTGAAAATGAAGATTGTACCGGGAGGGGTCACTGTGCGAGGCCGAACCGCAGCCGCTGACCAACGTAGCCATAATCAAATAAAACGCCAGAAAGCTCCGGCGTAAAAAAATGTGTTTTTTCATACGGTATCATCCGTAGGGCCGGGATCAGTTAAGGATCCAGGTACCGTTATTGCCGCTTTTGCAGGCTTTGGTATTTCCATCGACGTTAACGCAGGTGGCTTTTTTGCGCGCTTTTTTCGGCCGGCGCGACTGATCGCGGACGGTCTTGTCGTAAAGCTCGCTTTTCACTACCGCGTTAGCAGGCGCATAGCCGATAAGCTGTTCCTGGCCGTCGTTGGCCAGCGCAATCCATCCGCCGTCAACCTGGCCCAGCGCGGTATAGGTATCGCCGGTCTGCAGTTGGGTAATAACCTTGCCGCCGTAGCCCGGACGGTTCATGACTGCCGCAGAGTAGAGCGCGCGATAGGCGGTATTGATGGGTGTAAATTCTGTGGGCGGGACAACGATATGGCGGTGAGTCAGCGTCACGCCATTCACCTGTGAGGTTTCAATCGTATCGTCGGTAATTTTCGGTTTCGGTGTTTGACATCCTACCAGGCCCACTGCGATTGCAGCGGCGAATAACATTCTAATTTTCATCTGTTTTTCCATGCACTCTGTTATTTTATGAAAGCAGTATTAAGCGCGTAAGGCCATTTTATATTCGGGGTTCATCCTGATTTATTTCTGCGAAGAGACTGCCAGTTCTTAAATCCATAGCTACCGCACGACCTTCTGCGAACAGAAGCCCCGGCGCTTACATTTTTTTAACCTTATGGTCAAGATTTTACATAACGTGCGTTTCAATTCAACACGGTAATTTAGTAACCCACTAAATTTCAGAACATAATCCATATATTTAAGATTTTTCTCATGATAATCGGAATTTAACTTAAGTATCCGCTGAGTATTTATTTTATTTAATTTCAGCGATCTAAAAGATGAATCCGGTAATAGCGGAAGAACCAAAGCAATATAGTCAACCAGAGAAACTATATGGTATTTCACGCACGTTTTTAGGTGGTTTCTCGCTGGAGAAAAATGGACTTTTGAGGAAATGAAGTAATTGAATAAAGGAAGCTTATTATACTTTAAGGGAATATTTAATAACGATACGCTATTAATAAAAAAGCCTCCGGGCGGTTGCCGGGAGGCTTATGTTCGCTGACGCTAAGTCATCAGAACGGAATATCGTCGTCGAAGTCCATCGGCGGTTCGTTGGACGGCGCCGGCGCGGAGGACTGCTGCGGGCGAGACTGCGCGCCGCCGCTGAACTGATTGCCGCCCTGCGGCTGCTGCGGCTGGCCCCAGCCGCCCTGCTGCTGACCACCGGCTGGTGCGCCGCCGCCCTGACGGCCGCCGAGCATCTGCATCACGCCGTTCATGCCGACGACGATTTCGGTCGAGTAGCGATCGTTGCCGCTCTGGTCCTGCCATTTGCGGGTGCGCAGCTGGCCTTCGATGTACACCTGAGAGCCTTTACGCAGGTATTCGCCGGCCACTTCCGCCAGCTTGCCGAACATCACCACGGTGTGCCATTCGGTCACTTCTTTCATTTCGCCGGACGCCTTGTCGCGCCAGGATTCGGAGGTGGCGATACGAATGTTCGTCACGGCCCCGCCGCTTGGCATATAGCGGACTTCCGGGTCCTGACCCAGATTACCGACGAGAATTACCTTGTTTACGCCTCTGCTGGCCATGATCGAGTCTCCTGAAGGGATTTCTATACAAGTTTAAGCGCGGGATTGTAGCATTACCAGACGGCGCTTTGATAGTTTGCGAGGCCGATTCCGCAGAACTCTTTACCTGGAAGGCCGTTACTGCCGGGCCTGCGGCCACAATTCCAGCACTGTATATTCATTCAGGTAAAACTGTGTCATAATTAGCCGTTTCCGCCGATTGTACTGCCCACCACGCAGGCAGCATTCCGCGTCCGTGTCTCTACCGGGAAAGGTGAATGGATAAGATCGAAGTTCGGGGCGCCCGCACCCACAATCTCAAAAATATCAACCTCGTCATTCCTCGCGACAAACTGATCGTTGTCACCGGGCTGTCGGGGTCTGGCAAATCTTCACTGGCGTTCGATACGCTGTACGCCGAAGGGCAGCGGCGCTACGTGGAGTCGCTCTCCGCCTACGCGCGCCAGTTTCTGTCGCTGATGGAGAAGCCGGACGTCGACCATATCGAAGGGCTATCGCCAGCGATTTCCATCGAGCAGAAGTCGACGTCGCACAACCCGCGCTCCACCGTCGGCACCATTACCGAAATTCACGACTACCTGCGCCTGCTGTACGCCCGCGTCGGCGAGCCGCGCTGCCCGGATCACGACGTGCCGCTGGCGGCGCAGACCGTCAGCCAGATGGTCGATAACGTGCTGTCGCAGCCGGAAGGCAAGCGCCTGATGCTGCTGGCGCCGGTGATCAAAGAGCGTAAGGGCGAGCACAGCAAGACGCTGGAGAACCTGGCAAGCCAGGGCTATATTCGCGCCCGCATCGACGGCGAAGTATGCGACCTCTCCGATCCGCCGAAGCTGGAGCTGCAGAAGAAGCACACTATTGAAGTGGTGATTGACCGCTTTAAGGTGCGCGACGACCTCGCGCAGCGGCTGGCCGAATCCTTTGAAACGGCGCTGGAGCTCTCCGGCGGCACCGCGATCGTGGCGGATATGGATGACGAAAAAGCGGAAGAGCTACTGTTCTCCGCCAACTTCGCCTGCCCGATCTGCGGCTACAGCATGCGCGAGCTTGAGCCTCGCCTGTTCTCGTTCAACAACCCGGCGGGCGCCTGCCCGACCTGCGACGGCCTCGGCGTGCAGCAGTATTTCGATCCCGAGCGCGTGATCCAGAATCCGGAGCTGTCGCTGGCCGGCGGCGCGATCCGCGGCTGGGATCGCCGCAACTTCTACTACTTCCAGATGCTCAAGTCGCTGGCGGATCACTATCAGTTTGACGTAGAAGCGCCCTGGGGCAGCCTCAGCGACAAGGTGCAGAAAGTGGTGCTCAACGGCTCGGGCAAAGAGTCTATCGAGTTTAAGTACATGAACGATCGCGGCGATACCTCGGTGCGCCGCCATCCGTTCGAAGGCGTGCTGCACAACATGGAGCGCCGCTATAAAGAGACCGAATCCAACGCGGTGCGCGAGGAGCTGGCGAAGTTTATCAGCAACCGTCCGTGCGCCAGCTGCGGCGGCACCCGTCTGAATCGCGAGGCGCGCCACGTGTTTGTGGAAAATACTGCCCTGCCGACCATTTCGGACATGAGCATCGGCCACGCGATGGACTTCTTCAATAACATGAAGCTCTCCGGCCAGCGGGCGAAGATCGCCGAGAAGGTGCTGAAGGAGATCGGCGACCGCCTGAAGTTCCTGGTTAACGTCGGCCTCAACTACCTGACGCTTTCCCGCTCGGCGGAAACGCTCTCCGGCGGCGAGGCCCAGCGCATCCGCCTGGCCAGCCAGATCGGCGCCGGACTGGTGGGCGTGATGTACGTACTGGACGAGCCGTCCATCGGCCTGCACCAGCGCGACAACGAGCGCCTGCTCGGCACGCTTATCCACCTGCGCAACCTCGGCAACACGGTGATCGTGGTGGAGCACGACGAAGACGCGATCCGCGCCGCCGACCACGTGATCGACATCGGCCCAGGCGCCGGGGTCCACGGCGGCCGGGTGGTGGCCGAAGGGCCGCTGGACGCCATTATGGCAGTACCGGAATCGCTCACCGGCCAGTTCATGAGCGGCAAGCGTAAAATCGACGTGCCGAAACAGCGCGTGGCCGCCGACCCGGAGAAGGTGCTGAAGCTGACCGGCGCCCGCGGCAACAACCTGAAGGACGTGACCCTGACGCTGCCGGTGGGGCTGTTTACCTGTATCACCGGCGTCTCCGGCTCCGGCAAGTCAACGCTGATTAACGATACGCTGTTCCCGCTGGCCCAGCGCCAGCTCAACGGCGCGACCATCGCCGAACCGGCGCCGTACCGCGATATCAGCGGCCTGGAGCACTTCGACAAGGTGATCGATATCGATCAGAGCCCGATTGGCCGCACCCCGCGCTCCAACCCGGCCACCTACACCGGGGTGTTTACCCCGGTGCGCGAGCTGTTTGCCGGCGTACCGGAAGCGCGCGCCCGCGGCTATACGCCGGGCCGGTTCAGCTTTAACGTGCGCGGCGGCCGCTGCGAGGCCTGCCAGGGCGACGGCGTGATCAAGGTCGAGATGCACTTCCTGCCGGATATCTACGTGCCGTGCGACCAGTGCAAGGGCAAGCGCTACAACCGCGAAACCCTGGAGATTAAGTACAAGGGCAAGACCATCCACGAAGTGCTGGATATGACCATCGAAGAGGCGCGCGAGTTCTTCGACGCGGTGCCTGCGCTGGCGCGCAAGCTGCAGACCCTGATGGATGTGGGCCTGACCTATATCCGCCTCGGCCAGTCCGCCACCACGCTCTCCGGCGGCGAGGCCCAGCGCGTGAAGCTGGCGCGCGAGCTCTCCAAGCGCGGCACCGGCCAGACGCTGTATATCCTCGATGAGCCGACCACCGGCCTGCATTTCGCCGATATCCAGCAGCTGCTGGAGGTGCTGCACCAGCTGCGCGACCAGGGCAACACCATCGTGGTCATTGAGCACAATCTTGACGTGATCAAGACCGCCGACTGGATTGTCGATCTTGGTCCGGAAGGCGGCAGCGGCGGCGGCGAGATCCTCGTCGCCGGCACGCCGGAAACCGTCGCCGGATGCGAAGCCTCGCACACGGCGCGCTTCCTCAAGCCAATGCTGAAATAGTCAGGAAGAAAGCTGCTGCCGGAGCCCCTCCGGCAGCAGCGTCAGCGCCTGCTGATAAGACGCATCCACCAGATAGTAGATCTGCGAGTCCGGCAGAGAGCCGTCGAGATAAACCGTGCTCCAGCAGTGCTTATTGAGATGACGGCTCGGGCGCACGTCGCTGTGCTGCTGGCGCAGCAGCTCCGCCAGCGCCGGGGTGGTTTTCAGCGCTACCGCCGGCCGCCCCTCCGCCTCTTTCACCATCGCGAATAGCACGTCTGCGACTTTAATCTGGGTTGCCTTCCAGTCGCTGTGCACGCTCTGCGCTGCCCCGGCCTTTGCCATGCAGTACTGCAATAGATCCGAACTCGTCATTGTTATTCCCCCTGCAGCGTGGCGACGATGCGCCGCGCGCCGCCGCGTATGCGATGCTCCCCCAGCCAGATGCCCTGCCAGGTCCCCAGCAGCACCCGCCCCTTCTGTACCGGCAGAGTCAGCGACGCGCCGAGCAGCGACGATTTGATGTGCGCGGGCATATCGTCCGGGCCTTCATAGTCGTGTTCGTAGGGCGCATCCTCCGGGACGGCGCCCAGGAAGTGCCGCTCCATATCAAAACGCACCGTCGGGTCGCAGTTTTCATTGAGCGTCAGGGAAGCGGATGTGTGCTGGAGTAGCAGGTGCAGAAGACCCGCGTTGCAGGATGCGATCTCGCGGATCGGGCCAAGCAGTTCGTCGGTTACAAGATGAAAACCGCGTGGTTTCGCGGACAGGGTTACGATTTGCTGATGCCACATCGGCTGCTCCATACGACTAAAAGAGTACGTATTCAGTGTGCAGCAAGACGACAGAAAGGGAAAATAGAGATGTGTAAAGAACCGGCGGCCGGAGCCGCCGGTGCACGTAATTAATACTCAGAATTAACAATAACCTCTTCGCCATAGGCGCCGGCGTTCGGCAACGGGCGGTAGGTCGAGTTCGAGGCGCGCAGCAGGCGAATGCCGCGCGCGCCGGCGTCGCGGGCGGCGGTGATGTCGTTGTCGGAGTCGCCGTAGAACACCTTTATGTTCTTCTCGCGCAGCCACTGGACTTTCGTGTTCTGCCCGGCCTTCTCGCCGGCAAAAATCACCGGGTTCATGTTGATGCCAGGAATAAGAAAATCATCCTGCAGCATCTTCGAGACGGTTTCGGTCTTCGTCTGGCTGCGGCCGGTCACGAAATAAATGCTGTCGCCGCGCTTGACGTGCATGGCGATCAGCGCCCGTCCGGCTTCTTTAGGAATGCTGAACGCATCCCAACCGTTGTTCATCTTCTCCCAGAAGGCCGGGTTTTTAAGGTAGTCATCGCCCCAGGTTTTCTGGCCGCGCCAGAAGCCGGGGCTGGAGAAGAGCACAGTGTCGTCTATATCAAAACCCACCGCCATCGGCGGGCGACCGAGCAGGCTATTTTCAATTTGCGCGATAGATACCCAGTGGATAGGCGCCTGTTCGGCGAGCTTCGCGACATTGGTGCCGGTGTAGAGCGGCGATGGCGACGAGGCGTGGGCATCGGCCACGGTACAGTTAACGGTAAAAAGCAGGCAGGCCGCGCTGAGCGCCTGAGTGAGCTTACGCATGTTAATCACTGGATCTTCCGCTGATAAATAATTTGAATGTGGGGGTATTTAACGAATATCTGAGACCTTAACGGCTCGGGGGGATGAAGGAAAGGAATAAATGACGTAGATGTCATAGAAAACGGTGATGATCACACTCTTTGCAGGGTTTTTACCCTCAACCTGACGCACCCCGCTGGCAGGGTGCGTCAGTGAGTACTTACATTACGGCAGCAAAGGCTTTCGCCACGCGCTGCACGTTGCGGCTGTTCAGCCCCGCCACGCACATGCGACCGCTGGCGATCAGGTAGACGCCAAACTCTTCGCGCAGCCGCTCGACCTGGGCCGCGCTGAGGCCGGTATAGCTGAACATGCCGCGCTGCTTAAGCAGATAATCAAAGTTGCCTTCCGGCATCTCCTGCCTGAGCACCGCCACCAGCGCCTGGCGCATCTCCAGGATACGGGTGCGCATAATCTCCACTTCCGCCAGCCAGTTGGCCTTCAGCTCAGCGCTGTTAAGCACTGCCGAGACGACCTGCGCGCCGAAGTTCGGCGGGCTGGAGTAGTTGCGGCGCACGGTCGCCTTCAGCTGACCCAGCACGCGGCCCGCCGTGGCGGCATCGTCGCAGATAACCGACAGCCCGCCGACCCGCTCGCCGTACAGCGAGAAGATTTTCGAGAACGAGTTGCTGACCAGCGCGGGCAGGCCGGCGCTGGCGATGGTGCGGATAGCGTACGCGTCCTCTTCCATCCCGGCGCCGAAGCCCTGGTAGGCGATATCGAGGAACGGGATCAGGTTGCGCGCCTTCAGCACTTCGGTCACCGCGTCCCACTCGGCGTTCGTCAGGTCGGCGCCGGTGGGGTTGTGGCAACAGGGATGCAGCAGAACGATATCTTTTTCCGGCAGGGTGCCGAGCTTTTCCAGCAGGGCCTCAATGCGCACGCCGTTGCTCTCACTGTCGAACCAGGGGTAAGTACCCACTTCGAAGCCGGCCCCTTCAAAGATGGCGATATGGTTTTCCCAGGTCGGATCGCTGACCCACACCTTCGACTGCGGGAAGTAGCGCTTAAGGAAATCGGCGCCGACCTTCAGCGCGCCGGAGCCGCCGAGGGTCTGAATGGTCGCCACGCGCTGCCGGGCCAGCACCGGATGGTCGGCGCCAAACAGCAGGGGCGCAATGCCGCTGCGATAGGCATTCAGGCCTTCCATCGGCAGATACACCGAGGCGCCGTGCGGCTGGGCATTCAGGCGGGACTCCGCCTCGGCAACCGCCTGCAGCTGAGGGATAATGCCCTCTTCGTTGTAGTAGAGGCCGATGCTGAGATTGACCTTGTCGCTGCGGGGATCGTCTTTGAATTTTTCCATCAGAGAGAGGATGGGATCGCCGGCGTAGGCGTCAACGTTCTGAAACACGCGATGGTTCTCCTGGAGTCTGTTATGTAGGGCAGGGATCACCACAATAAACTGGATGCGGGGGAAGATCGAGGGGGATGTTCGCCGTCTGACCGACAGGAGGTTACCGCCAGATAAGGTGGCGCCCCGTATCCTGGTGCTGGCTAAGAATGCGGATAATGATAATGTCCATCGCGGTCTGCAGGAAATAAAGCATATGGCGTGCAACGGGAAGTGAAAAAATCCCTTCCCCAAGTTCGGGACGGCGGGTCCCAATCGCGTTACTGCTTAATATTCAAAGAGTTCAGACATGTGCGCGATATAACGATCGGCACACGTCTCACCAAACTGCCGGAAGCCATAATGCCAGATGGCCTCCAGATCCTCATTTGCCCGGGGCGTGAGTTTAACGGTCTTCACTGTCCTTCCTTGTGCCCTTTTTCACATTGCGCAGGAAAGCATCCTTTTCCCACGCCTGCGGTTCGCCGCTGCTTAACCCTTCAGCCAGCAGGTCACGTAGCGTCTGTAAGCGCGACTCGGCCTGCTTTTCTCTGAGGAGTCTTAGCGATTCACGAATGACTTCACTCTGCGTACGGTAATCGCCAGCCTCAATGAGGGACTCAATAAATTCGCGCAGCTCATCACCGAGATCGACCGTTACTGTGCGTGCCATAAGGCACCTCTCTGTAAGAACATATCTTACAAAGATGATAGAGCACTGAACCAACTGTGGCTATATAGTCTTAAGATGCCTGCCACTAAGAATTAATCAATATACTCCATCGCCACCCTTGACGTCAGGCGCGTGATAAGTTCGTAAGCGCTCACTTTCGTAATTTCAGCGATACGCTCAACCGGCAGGCCCTTGCCCCACATAATCACCGGATCGCCGGCTTTGTCGCGCGACTCTGGGCCAAGATCGACGCAAATCATATCCATCGCCACCCGCCCGACCAGCGGCACTTCGCGGCCGTTGACCCGCACCGGCGTGCCCGACGGCGCGCCGCGCGGGTAACCGTCGCCGTAGCCCATCGCCACCACGCCGAGGCGGGTATCGCGCTCGCTGACCCAGGTGCCGCCGTAGCCCACCGGCTCGCCCGCCTTGTGCTCGCGCACGGCAATCAGGCTGGAGGTGAGCGACATCACCGGCTGCAGGCCCAGCTCGATGCCCCAGGGATGCTGCTCCAGCGGCGAGACGCCGTAGAGGATAATGCCCGGACGCACCCAGTCGAAGTGGGACTGCGGAAAAAGGATAATGCCGCCCGACGCGGCAATAGAGCGCAGGCCGGGTTTGCCTGCGGTGAAGGTGTTGAAGATATCCAGCTGCCGCTCGGTGGCGCCGCTCTCCGGCTCGTCGGCGCGGGCAAAGTGGCTGACGACGTTAACCGGCTGACGAACGTTTTTGCACTGGCACAGCCGCTGGTAGAAGGCTTCAGCTTCTTCCGGGCGCATGCCGAGGCGGTGCATACCGGTGTCGAGCTTCATCCATACCGAGATCGGCTCGGAAAGCGTAGCCTTTTCAAGAGCCTCAAGCTGCTCAAGATTATGCACCGCCGTCTGCATACCCTGCACGGCGATCACCGGCAGGTCGTCGGCGTTGAAGAAGCCTTCCAGCAGCAGAATGGGCTGCACGATACCGCCGGCGCGCAGGCGCAGAGCCTCCTCCAGGCGGGCGACGCCGAAGGCATCGGCATCGGGGAGCGTACGCGCGGTCTCCAGCAGACCGTGCCCGTAGGCGTTTGCTTTCACCACTGCAACGATTTTGCTGGCGGGCGCCAGCTCGCGAATGCGCTGCAGGTTGTGTCGCAGAGCGCGGCGGTCAATAACCACAGTTGCCGCTTGCATGTGTCTTCCTTAAAAATTACTCATCGTCATACTGAGGGCCCGCGTAATTATCAAAACGCGACCACTGCCCGTTAAAGGTCAGGCGCACCGTGCCGATAGGGCCGTTACGCTGCTTACCAATAATAATTTCGGCGATCCCCTTCAGGTCGCTGTTCTCGTGATAAACCTCATCGCGGTAGATGAACATGATAAGGTCGGCATCCTGCTCAATGGAGCCGGATTCACGCAGATCCGAGTTGACCGGCCGCTTGTCGGCGCGCTGCTCCAGGGAGCGGTTAAGCTGCGACAGGGCCACTACCGGCACCTGCAGCTCTTTCGCCAGCGCTTTGAGGGAGCGGGAAATCTCCGCAATCTCCAGGGTGCGGTTATCGGAGAGCGACGGCACGCGCATCAGCTGCAGGTAGTCGATCATTATCAGACCGATGCCGCCGTGTTCGCGGGCGATGCGCCGGGCGCGGGAGCGCACTTCCGTCGGCGTCAGGCCGGAGGAGTCGTCGATATAGATATTGCGCTTCTCCAGCAGAATGCCCATGGTGCCGGAGATCCGCGCCCAATCCTCGTCGTCGAGCTGGCCGGTACGGATGCGGGTCTGATCCACCCGCGACAGGGAGGCGAGAGAACGCATCATAATCTGCTCGGAGGGCATCTCAAGACTGAAGATGAGTACCGGCTTATCCTGCAGCATCGCCGCATTTTCAACGAGGTTCATCGCAAATGTCGTTTTCCCCATCGACGGACGGGCGGCGACGATGATCAGGTCCGACGGCTGGAGGCCGGCGGTTTTCTTGTTGAGATCGTCATAGCCGGTGTTCACGCCGGTCACGCCGTCGTGGGGCTGCTGGAACAGCTGCTCGATGCGGGCGACGGTGGCGTCCAGCACGTCGGCGATGTTCTTCGGGCCTTCATCCTTATTGGCGCGGCTTTCGGCAATTTTAAACACCCGCGACTCGGCGAGGTCGAGCAGATCTTCGCTGGTGCGCCCCTGGGGATCGAAGCCGGCTTCGGCGATCTCGTTAGCCACCGAGATCATTTCGCGCACCACCGCGCGTTCGCGCACGATGTCCGCATAGGCCGTGATATTTGCTGCACTTGGCGTATTTTTTGACAGCTCGGCCAGATAGGCAAAACCGCCCACGCTATCGAGCTGCCCCTGGCGCTCCAGCGATTCGGCGAGGGTGATCAGGTCAATCGGGCTGCCCGACTCCTGCAGGCGCGCCATCTCGGTAAAGATATGGCGGTGCGGACGGGTGTAGAAATCGTCAGAGACCACGCGCTCGGCGACGTCGTCCCAGCGCTCGTTATCCAGCATCAAACCGCCCAACACCGACTGTTCCGCTTCAATCGAGTGCGGCGGGACCTTCAGGCCGTCGACCTGAAAATCGCGTTCGCGGGGCTCAGCCTGCTGTTTGTTGAAGGGTTTATTTCCTGCCATAGTGAATGGAGCTTACCGAGATAAAGAGTGGGCCGAAAGGTTACCACATTTTCAGGAGGAATCAGAATCATGGCAACACGTATTGAGTTTCACCAGCACGGCGGGCCGGAGGTTCTGCAACCCGTCGAATTCACCCCCGCGGCTCCCGCAGAGAATGAGGTACAGGTCGAGAACAGGGCTATCGGCATCAACTATATCGACACCTATATCCGCAGCGGGCTCTATCCGCCGCCGTCGCTGCCGAGCGGCCTGGGCAACGAGGGCGCGGGCGTGGTGGTCAAAGTGGGCCGCGGCGTCAGCCACCTGAAAGAGGGCGACCGGGTGGTCTACGCCCAGTCGCCGCTGGGGGCCTACAGCACGGTGCACAATGTCCCGGCGGATAAGGCCGCCCTGCTGCCCGACGCCATCTCCTTTGAGCAGGCCGCGGCGTCGTTCCTGAAGGGACTGACGGTGTTCTATCTGCTGCGCAAAACGTATGAGATCCGGCCCGGCGAACCGTTCCTGTTTCACGCCGCCGCCGGCGGCGTGGGGCTTATCGCCTGCCAGTGGGCAAAATCGCTGGGGGCGAAGCTTATCGGCACCGTCGGCTCGGCGGAAAAAGCGCAGCGCGCGCTGGACGCCGGGGCGTGGCAGGTCATTAACTACCGCGATGAGAATATCGCCGAACGCGTGCGCGAGATAACCGGCGGCGAAATGCTGCGGGTAGTGTACGATTCGGTGGGGAAAGAGACCTGGGAGGCGTCGCTGGACTGCCTGCAGCGGCGTGGCCTGATGGTCAGCTTCGGCAACTCTTCCGGCCCGGTAACCGGCGTCAACCTCGGGATCCTCAACCAGAAGGGCTCCCTGTACGTCACCCGCCCTTCCCTGCAGGGCTATATAACGACGCGGGAGGAGCTGGCGGAGGCCAGCAATGAGCTGTTCTCGTTGATCGCCAGCGGCGCGATAAAGGTCGATGTGGCGGAAAATCAGAAGTACCCGCTGGCGGACGCCAGCCGGGCGCACGAGGTGCTGCAGAGCCGGGCAACGCAGGGGTCGAGCCTGCTGATCCCCTAAAAGAATTAGGGCTTCCCGGAGGAAGCCCTTTCTTTTTTTATCGTTGGCTGTATGTAGGGTACAGCACGATGAATTCGTTATTTGGCTAATAATGACAGATTTATTGCGCACCGCCTATCGGCTTGTTCTCAGGTTGTGACGCGCTCCGCAATACCTTAATAGCGCCACTCCCTGCCCCGCCGGGCGCGCGGCACTTTCGGTGAATTTATCGCCCGAATCGCCCACACGATGCCAATCGCCAGCAGCAGCCAGGGCAGCAGCTTGATCATCAGGGCAAACAGGCCGCCGATAAACATCACCGCCGTCGCGACAACCAGCGCCGCAATAATCCCTACCAGCGAGACGCCGGTCACCAGCAGCATGACAAAAAAGCCAATCACAAATAACAGTTCAAACATGGCTATTCCTCGCAAATTGATTATGCATAGAGCATTACAAGAAGCGTGCCATTTTTTAAGACTATGAATAATAACGAAAACGCCTCGCAGTAATGGGCGAGGCGTGGTGAATTTGACCAGGTTTTAGCGTAAAAATCAGCGCCGGCTGGCGACCAGCTGCAGCGCCTGCTCGAGAACGTTAACGTCGGCGCCGGCCTTGTGGGCGTTCTCGCTCAGGTAGCGGCGCCACTGGCGCGCGCCGGGAATGCCCTGGAACAGGCCGAGCATGTGGCGGGTGATATGACCCAGGTAAGTCCCGCGGCTCAGCTCGCGCTCAATGTAGGGATACATGGCGCGCACGACGACCACCGGATCGGCGTCAGCGCCATCTGCGCCGAAGATCTCGCGGTCTACCGCCGCCAGGATGCCGGGATTCTGGTAGGCTTCGCGCCCGACCATGACGCCGTCCATATGCGCCAGGTGGGCCTTTGCCTCTTCCAGCGATTTGATGCCGCCGTTAATCGACATCGTCAGCTGCGGAAAATCGCGCTTAAGCTGATAGACGCGCGGATAGTCGAGCGGCGGGATCTCGCGGTTCTCTTTCGGGCTGAGGCCCGAGAGCCAGGCCTTGCGGGCGTGGATAATGAACGTGTCGCATTCGCCGCGGCCGGAAACCGTGTCGATAAAATCGCAGAGGAAGGCGTAGCTGTCCTGGTCGTCAATGCCGATGCGGGTTTTCACCGTCACCGGAATAGAGACGACGTCGCGCATCGCCTTAATGCAGTCCGCCACCAGCGCCGCGTTGCCCATCAGGCAGGCGCCGAACATGCCGTTCTGCACGCGATCGGACGGGCAGCCGACGTTAAGGTTGATTTCATCATAGCCGCGCGCCTCGGCAAGCTTAGCGCAGTGCGCCAGCGCCGCCGGATCGCTGCCGCCCAGCTGCAGCGCCAGCGGATGCTCTTCGTCGCTGTAGGCCAGATAGTCGCCCTTGCCGTGGATAATCGCCCCGGTAGTGACCATCTCGGTATAGAGCAGGGTCTGGCGCGACAGCAGGCGCAGGAAGTAGCGGCAGTGCCGGTCCGTCCAGTCGAGCATCGGCGCAATCGAGAAGCGGTGCGCGGGAAAGGCGGGTGTTTGAGTCTCTGGCGACATGGTGAAAATTCAGGCATCCGGTTAAAAAGGGGCGCCACTATAGCACAAAGGTGAGCGGGAGGCGCGCTCCTGCGCCGCCGCTATTTTCGCGACGGCCTGCCGTCGTGCGGACCAAAGAACTGCGGAGGATGGTCTATCCAGCGGTCCGCCCGGGTGGCGGCATACTCCGAATTAAGCGGATAGTAGATGCGGTTGTGCTTTTTGTTCACTTCGCCAATCACCAGCAGGCACGCCTCCTCCTCAGTGTTATTGATAAAGGTATGGCAGACGCCGGTGCCCGCCGGAAAGCCGACGCTGTCGCCGGGTTCAAGCTGCCACAGGTAGCCGTTGATCCACGCCTGCGGATGCCCTTCCAGCACGTAGATAAACTCCTCTTCATCGCTCTCGGCGTGCGGATAAGAGGTACGTCTGCCCGGCGGCAGACGTTCATGATGGATACCCAGCCGCAGCAGCCCCAGCTGGCGCGCCAGCGGAGCGCCAATCGAAAAGCGCTCGCTGCTGTCGGGATAGCCCGGCTGGTCGGGTTCTTCGGCGTCGCGCCAGTGGCGAATACAGTCGGGTCTTTTCATGATAAACATCCAAAAGAGTGAGATGAGTCAGGTATAGCACAGCGGGCAGAATCTCGGTGTTTTTACCATTCCATGATAGAATAGGGGTTTACGTTTACCATTCGAGAATGCCAATGGACAAGACCACTTCGCAAAGTATGCTCGCCCACGCTGAGAAGATCTGCGCCCAGCGTTGCGTACGTTTGACGCCCCAGCGTCTCGAAGTATTACGCCTGATGACGCTGCAGAAAGGGGCCATTAGCGCGTATGACCTGCTCGATTTGCTGAAAATCAGCGAACCGCAGGCCAAGCCGCCTACTGTCTATCGTGCGCTGGACTTCTTGCTGGAGCAGGGTTTTGTTCACAAAGTCGAGTCGACCAACAGCTACGTGCTGTGCCATCTGTTCGACCATCCTTCGCACTCGTCGGCAATGTTCATCTGCGACCGCTGCGGCAGCGTCAAGGAGCAGGGTGCGGAAGGCGTTGAAGATATCATGCATTCGCTGGCGGCGAAGATGGGCTTTGCCCTGCGCCACAATGTGATTGAGGCCCACGGCCTGTGCGCGGAGTGCGTTGAAGTGGAGTCCTGCAGCAGTCAGGAGTGCTGCGAGCACGACCACACCATTCAAATCAAGAAAAAGCCGGGCCACAAATAGACGTCGGGCGGCTTGCGCCGCCCTTCGGGGTTAACTTCCCTGTTGCTCGGGGTGAGCCGTGAGTCAGGTTACCAACGATAGTCGTTGTGGGTTTCCCAGTCCTTCACTTCTTTCTCGGCCTGGTCTTTACCGTAGCCGTAGCGCTCCTGGATTTTGCCGACCAGCTGATCGCGCTTACCTTCCATTACCTGGAAATCGTCGTCAGTCAGCTTGCCCCACTTCTCTTTCACTTTACCTTTGATCTGCTTCCAGTTACCGCTAGCCTGGTCTTTATTCATGATCGTGTCCTCATCGTTCAGTGATACAGAGTTAACTGCCATCGTCCTGTTAAAGCGTCGTTTTGTGCTGGACGTGATAATAAGTGTAGATGAGGATTTTACGGGGCCGGAAAAACTCAGAATCTTTTACCATCCGAATGGCTGAGCCGCTATACGAACCAGGTATTGTTGCGCCAGTGCCGGCGCCAGATCCACGCCAGCGACAGGCCGCGGAGGGCAAGAAACACCGTGAGCGCCAGCCACAGCCCGTGATTGCCCAGCAGCGGCACGCTCAGCAGAGTAAGGCCGAAGCCCAGAGCGGCAATAGCCATGCTGTTGCGCATCTCCGCCCCGCGCGTGGCGCCGATAAACATGCCGTCGAGCAGATAGCACCAGACGCCGACCACCGGCAGCACCATCTGCCAGATAACGTAGCGATCCGCCAGCTGCTGCAGCGCGGGAATGGAGGTGAGCAGGGCGACGATCTGCTGTCCGAATAAAGCATAGACCAGGGCAAAGCTCAGCGCGACCAGCCCGGACTGACGAATGGCCGCCTTCCACACCGCCATCAGTTGGCTGCCGTCGCGGGCGCCGTAGGCCTGCCCCGAGTGGGCCTCCACCGCGTAGGCGAAGCCGTCGAGCGCGTAGGCGGTAAAGGTCAACATGGTCATCAGTACCGCGTTGATTGCCACAATGTCGCCACCGAGACGGGCACCGTAGACCGTCAGCGCGCCGAAGCAGAGCTGCAGCAGCAGGGAGCGCAGCATGATGTCGCGGTTGAGCGCCAGCAGGCGGCGCATATTGCCGCGCCAGGCCTTTTTCAGCAGAGTGAGACAGATGCCGCGCAGGCGCAGCACTTTCACCACCATCAGCAGGCCGACCAGCAGCGTGGCGTATTCCGCGCACGCCGTCGCCAGCGCCGCGCCGCGCACGTTCATCTGCAGGCCCATTACCAGCCAAAGGTCGAGCACGATATTCAGCGCGTTGCCGACGATCAGCAAAATGACCGGCGCGCGGGCGTACTGCATGCCCAGCAGCCAGCCGAGCAGCACCAGGTTGGCCAGCGCGGCCGGGGCGCTCAGCCAGCGAATTTCAAGAAAGCGCCGCGCCTGCTCCAGCACCTCGCCGCTGCCGCCGACGACGTACAGCGCCAGGTCGATAAGCGGGCCGCGCAGCAGGACAATCGCCAGCCCGGCCACCAGCGCCAGCAGCAGCGGCTGCACCAGCGCGCGGGCAAGCCCCTCGCGGTCCTGAGCACCCAGCGCCTGCGCCGTCAGCCCGGTGGTGCTCATGCGTAAAAACAGCAGCAGCATAAACAGAAAGCTGGTGGCGGTAGCGCCCACCGCCACGCCGCCGAGATAGGCCGGACTGTCAAGGTGGCCGATAACGGCAGTGTCCACCAGGCCGAGCAGCGGCACGGTGATATTGGACAAAATCATCGGCAGCGCAAGGCGCCACAGCGCTTTGTCCGCATGAGTCAGCAGAGGCATGGGTAAAGCCTGTCAGGATCAAGCGCAGCGCCGGAGAGGCGCTGCGGGGAAAAGCGGGTTACTGCCAGTCGCCGTTGCGGATCACGCCGACGGCCAGCCCTTCGATTGAGAAGCTCTGCTGGCGCAGATCGACGACAATCGGAGAAAATTCGCTGTTTTCCGGCAGCAGCTCAACGGTGCTGCCCTGCTTTTTCAGACGCTTAACGGTGACTTCATCGTCAATGCGGGCGACAACCACCTGGCCGTTGCGCACGTCCTGGGTTTTGTGCACCGCCAGCAGGTCGCCGTCGAGGATGCCGATATCGCGCATCGACATGCCGCTGACCCGCAGCAGGAAATCGGCGCTCGGCTTAAACATCGCCGGGTCAACCTGGTAGTGGCCTTCGATATGCTGCTGCGCCAGCAGCGGCTCACCGGCGGCGACGCGGCCGATCAGCGGCAGGCCGTCTTCCTCTTCAACCAGCAGGCGGATGCCGCGCGAGGCGCCGGAAACAATTTCGATAACGCCTTTACGCGCCAGCGCCTTGAGGTGCTCTTCGGCAGCGTTCGGGGATTTGAATCCCAGGCGCTGCGCGATTTCGGCACGCGTCGGCGGCATGCCCGTCTGGCTGATGTGATCCCGAATAAGATCGAACACCTCTTGCTGCCTGGTGGTTAACGCTTTCATTCCGCCCCCTGGGTGTATATACAGTTATGCTGTGAGTATATACAGTTAATGGTGATTTTGGAACCGTAAAATGCACAAAAAACCAGATGGTTGTGCAAAAATGAGGGGGCTAGTGATAATGCGCCCACAGCAGGGTTGCCCAGGTGAAGACGGCAATGAGGATTGCCAGCAGCACCGCCGCCGATGCCATATCTTTCGCCCGCCCCGAGAGTTCGTGGCGCTCTGAACCAATCCGGTCCACCACGGCTTCAACGGCGCTGTTGAGAATTTCGACCACCACAATCATCAGCACCGAGCCAATCAGCAGCACCCGGGTAATGGCATCGACGTCCAGCCAGCAGGCGACAATGATGGCGACGACGCTGAGCAGCGTCTCCTGGCGGAAGGCCGCCTCGTTTTTCCACGCGGCGTGAAAACCTTTGCAGGAGTAGCCTGCTGCTTTAATGATTCGGGTTAAGCCGGTGTTATCATTGGCCATCAGAAAGAACCTTTTCGTTTATTAAGCGTCATATGTTACTGCGCGCCGGCAGTGGGACAACAGAAATTCTCCACGCTTTCTGTTATCCTTGCGGCGCATTTGCACGATTAACCAGAGGCTTTACATCGTTTATGTCTGGCTGGCCAAGAATTTACTACAAATTACTGAATTTACCATTAGGCTTGCTGGTGAAAAGCAAGTCTATTCCGGCAGAACCGGCTCAGGAACTTGGGCTCGATACCTCGCGTCCCATCATGTACGTCCTGCCGTATAACTCAAAAGCCGATCTGCTGACCCTGCGCGCCCAGTGCCTGGCGCACGATCTGCCGGATCCGCTGGAACCGCTGGAGATCGACGGCACGCTGCTGCCGCGCTATGTCTTTATCCACGGCGGTCCGCGCGTGTTTACCTATTACACGCCGAAAGAAGAGTCCATTAAGCTGTTCCACGACTATCTCGATCTGCACCGCAGCAACCCGCAGCTGGACGTGCAGATGGTGCCGGTCTCGGTGATGTTCGGTCGTTCGCCGGGGCGCGAAAAGGGCGAGGAGAACCCGCCGCTGCGTATGCTTAACGGCGTGCAGAAGTTTTTCGCCGTCTCCTGGCTCGGCCGCGACAGCTTCGTGCGCTTCTCGCCTTCCCTCTCTATGCGCTGGATGGCGGATGAACACGGCACGGATAAAACCATTGCCCAGAAGCTGGCCCGCGTGGCGCGCATGCACTTCGCCCGCCAGCGCCTGGCGGCCGTCGGCCCGCGCCTGCCCGCCCGTCAGGATCTGTTCAATAAGCTGCTGGCCTCCAAGGCCATCGCCAAAGCGGTAGAAGACGAGGCGCGCAGCAAGAAGATTTCGCACGAGAAGGCGCAGCAGAACGCCATCGCGCTGATGGAAGAGATTGCGGCCAACTTCTCCTACGAGATGATCCGCCTCAGCGACCGCGTGCTGGGCTTTACCTGGAACCGCCTCTATCAGGGCATCAACGTCCATAACGCCGAGCGCGTGCGCCAGCTGGCCCACGACGGCCACGAGATAGTCTACGTGCCCTGCCACCGCAGCCACATGGACTACCTGCTGCTCTCCTACGTGCTCTACCACCAGGGCCTGGTGCCGCCGCACATCGCCGCCGGGATCAACCTGAACTTCTGGCCGGCAGGTCCGATTTTCCGCCGCCTGGGCGCGTTCTTTATTCGCCGCACCTTTAAGGGCAACAAGCTCTACTCCACCGTGTTCCGCGAGTATCTCGGCGAGCTGTTCAACCGCGGCTACTCGGTCGAGTACTTTGTCGAAGGCGGACGCTCCCGCACCGGCCGCCTGCTGGATCCGAAAACCGGCACGCTGTCGATGACGATTCAGGCGATGCTGCGCGGCGGTACCCGTCCGATTACGCTGGTGCCGATTTACATCGGCTACGAGCACGTGATGGAAGTGGGCACCTACGCCAAAGAGCTGCGCGGCGCGACCAAAGAGAAAGAGAGCCTGCCGCAGATGCTCAAGGGCCTGAGCAAGCTGCGCAATCTCGGTCAGGGCTACGTTAACTTCGGCGAGCCGCTGCCGCTGATGAGCTACCTCAATCACCACGTGCCGGAGTGGCGCGAGTCTATCGATCCTATCGAAGCGATACGCCCGGCGTGGCTGACGCCGACGGTGAACAATATCGCCGCCGATCTGATGGTGCGCATCAACAACGCCGGGGCGGCCAACGCCATGAACCTGTGCGTGACCGCCCTGCTGGCCTCCCGCCAGCGCTCGCTGACCCGCGAGCAGCTGACCCAGCAGCTGGAGTGCTACCTTGAACTGATGCGTAACGTGCCCTACTCGCCGGATTCAACGGTGCCGGCAGTAAGCGCCAGCGCGCTTATCGATCACGCCCTGCAGATGAACAAGTTTGAGGTTGAGCAGGATACGATTGGCGAGATCATCGTTCTGCCGCGCGAGCAGGCGGTGCTGATGACCTACTACCGCAACAATATCGCCCACATGCTGATGATCCCGTCCCTGCTGGCGGCGATCGTGACCCAGCACCGCAAAATTACCCGCGAAGAGCTGGTGCGCCATGTGGAAATCCTCTATCCGATGCTGAAGAGCGAGCTGTTCCTGCGCTGGGACAGCGCGGAGCTGGCGGGGCTTATCGATAAGCTGCTGGCCGAGATGCAGCGCCAGGCGCTGGTAACGGTACAGGATGACCTGATCAGCATCGACGCCACGCATTCGCGCGCCCTGCAGCTGCTGGCCGCCGGCGCGCGCGAAACGCTGCAGCGCTACGCGATTACCTTCTGGCTGCTGAGCGCCAACCCGGCGATTAACCGCAGCACGCTGGAAAAAGAGAGCCGCACCGTGGCCCAGCGCCTGTCGGTGCTGCACGGCATCAATGCGCCGGAGTTCTTCGATAAGGCGGTGTTCAGTACCCTGGTGCTGACCCTGCGCGACGAGGGCTACATCAGCGATACCGGCGATGCGGACGCGGAAGAGACGATGAAGGTCTACCAGATGCTGGCGGAGCTGATTACGTCGGACGTGCGGCTGACGATTGAGAGCGCGAGTCAGGATAGTTAAGCGCTTTTCGCCCTCTCCCCGATGGGGAGAGGGCATCTGCGGTTAGCCGAAATAGCTCACCGCCAGGCCGACAAACAGCGCCAGCCCGACATAGTTATTGTTGAGAAACGCCTTAAAGCAGGCATCGCGATCGCGATCCTTGATAAGCCCCTGCTGATAGACAAAGAACCCGCCCGCCACCAGAATTGACGCATAGTAAATCCAGCCCAGGCCGCTCAGCCAGCCGACGGTCGCCATCAGCGCCATCACCACCACCTGCAGAATGCCGATAATCAGCCTGTCGTTTTTGCCAAACAGAATGGCCGTCGATTTGACGCCGATCTTCAGGTCGTCGTCGCGGTCGACCATCGCATACTGGGTGTCGTAGACCACCGACCAGCAGATATTCGCCAGAAACATCAGCCAGCAGCTGAGCGGCAGGGTTTCGCTGACCGCCGCGTAGGCCATCGGAATCGCCCAGCCGAAGGCCGCGCCGAGCACCACCTGCGGCAGATGGGTATAGCGCTTCATAAACGGATAGACCCACGCCAGCGCCAGGCCGCCGACCGACAGCACGATGGTCATGGTGTTGAGGGTCAATACCAGCAGAAACGACAGCAGCACCAGTACCGCGAAGAGGATGCGGGCCTCTTTTTCGCTGACGTCGCCGCTCGGCAGCGGGCGGCGGGCGGTGCGCTTAACGTGGCCGTCAAATTTACGGTCGGCGTAGTCGTTCACCACGCAGCCGGCGGCGCGCATCAGCCAGACACCCGCCACGAATACCGCCAGGATCCACAGCGGCGGCACGCCGGGCGTCGCCACCCACAGCGCCCACAGGGTCGGCCACAGCAGTAGCAGAGCGCCAATGGGCTTGTCGGTGCGCATCAGGCGATGAAACGCCAGCAGCTTATTCTGGCTCAGACTCCTCTCCATATTTTACTTCCTCTCAGTACAGCGGCGATGCGGGTAAAAAAAGTTCGGTTAGCAGCAGCGGCTTGCCGCCCAGGCGCAGGCGGGAGCGCCGCCCCCACAGTTCGCCACATTGGCCTACCTCGATAAAATCCCGGGTCAGGGACGAGGAGGTAAACAGATAGCGCCCCAGCGGCGTGGTGCCGAGCTGCCTGAGGGCGAGTTCAGGCCCGTTCAGCGTGGATTCAGGTACTACGGTGCGCCCGGCAAGCCACGGCTCGCCGTCGGCGCAGAGCAGGATCTCGCGCAGCCAGTAGCGGGGCTCGTCAGCGAGCAGCGGCCGCTCTGATTCGATGTCGGCGCCAGTGACCCACTCTTCCCGCAGCAGGGTGACCGTGACCCGTTTTTTCTGCTGCTCAAAGCGCTGGGTCATTGAGTCTTCCAGCAGCAGCCAGTCCAGCAGGCGCGCATCGAGCTGCGGCAGAGTGGTGAAATAGCGTAGCGCGCGCAGCTGCGCCAGCGCAGGGTGTGACATGTCCGTCTCTCCGATACCTGGTATCAAGGCATTGTATCGTAGAAACGGCGCGACGAAAGGAGGAAAGGGCAATATACGATCATTGGCGCAACAATAGCGCAACAGAAAAAACAGTACGCCCCGAAGGGCGTACCGAAAGGCTAAGGCCAAACATCAAACATCAGCAGCGTGGGGCAGCCATCACCCCTTGCCTTTTACGCTGCTGATAAAGGTGGAACGCGCGGAGGTCGAGCCGAGGCGCTCGGCTTCGTTGAGCAGCTTCAGCGCTTTATCAATATTGCCCTCTTTAACGGCCTGCTTAATGCCGTTGTTGAAGTAGGTTTCAGTGTCGTTGAGTACGGGTTCGGACTTCACCGGTGCGGCAGCGACAGGCGCCGCAGCAGGGGCCGAGGCGGGTGCCGTAGCCGGTGCCGCAGCCGGTGCGCTGTAGGCCGGCGCAGCAGTGTTACCGACGGTTACCGGCGCCGGGCCGGAAGAGCCAAACAGCGGACCAACCAGCACGCTGGAGCTGGTGTTGGTTTTTACTTTCAGCTTCAGCGTACCCTCGGCGGCGTGGCGGGCAATCGGATCGGGAATATCCGGTATCGCGTTACCCGTGCCTTTGGCATAGGCTTTCGCCGGATCGAGCAGTTTCGTGGTCTGCTGCAGATCCTGCGGCGTGGTAAAGACCAGCACGTAGATTTTCTGCTGGCCCAGCGCCGGCGTCAGGCGCATGACGCCCTCCAGGCGGTCGGCGCTCATCACGCCCGGCTCCTGATAGGTAAAGTAGCTGCTCGGGAAGAAGGCGGACGGCGTCATGTTCTGGTCAAGGATCAGCACGTTCGGCGCGTACACGCCGCTATGCTTGTTCACTTCGCTGGTCAGCGTCAGGGTTATCTCACCGATATTGGCCGGCACGCTGTAGGCCGCCACCGGCCCGGTGATGCCGGACACATGCAGGCTCTGCCCGGCGGTCGCCAGCGGCGTAGTATGGGATTTTGACTGGTCAACGGGAGTCCAGGTCAGCTGCTGCAGCGCAGCGGTCGGGATCGCCGGCGCGGCGGCGGTATTCTGCGGCACCACGTTGACATCGGCAAAGCTGACTGCCGGGGCGCTGGCCAGCAGGCCGGCGGACAGGCAGAGGGCAACGAGCGTTTTATTCATTTTCATTGTTATCACCTCAAAACGGGGGCGCAGCGGTAGCCAGGCAATAGCGCGCTGCGTCGAAGAGAGAGGGGCTTTCGCCCCTCTTTTATTCAGGCATTACATCGGGTTAAACAGGGTTTACCACCAGATTTCCATCTGGGCGCCGAAGGTCCATTCGTCATCGTTGCCGCGACCGAAGGAGCCACCGTTGTAGTTATCTTTCACCGCCGTGCTGTAGTTAGGGTTAGTGTCCGCGCTGCCGGTATAGTCATAGCCCCAGCGCTCTTTCCACTTGGCGTAGGTAGCAAAGACGCGGATTGCCGGACGGGACCAGATGCTGTCGCCCGCCTGCCACTGCTGGGCGAGGGTGATTTTGTACTGGTTGTTGGTGGAGTCGGTTTTCTGCGACTTGACGTTGTCATAGCCGATTTCCATCAGGGTGCTCATGATCGGCGTCCACTTGTACATCGGACGCACGCCCACGGTGTACCACTTGGTGCCGTTGTTGTTATCCCAGTTGATGTCCTGGTACATCGCCACATACATCAGATCCCAGTCGTCGGCAAGAGAGATAGCCCCGTGATCGAGCAGGCGCAGCATGTGCCCGTTGTTGTTGATGCCGTCACCGTAGAGTCTGCCGCTTTCATCGCGGCCAATGCCGACGCCCGCGCCCTGGGAGAGGCCTTTACCATGAGACGTCATCGAGTCCGTCGCGTACTGCACCACAAACTTGTTGTAGCCGTTCAGCATGCTCTGGGTATGCTGGGCGGTAAACATCCAGCCGTCTTTAGACGCGCCGTTGGCCAGATGGTAGTGATCGCGATAGTTAGCGCGGCCGTAGTCAACGCCCAGCTCCAGCGAGCCGCCCGGGTTAACCTGAATTTCCGCTAAACGCGCATCGAATACATCGTTGGCGGTTCTGTGGCTGTAGTCCTTAATGTCTTTACTGGCGAACGTGGCTGAACCACCGGCTTCCGAGGAGCGGGCGGCGGCGAGAGAGAGTTTACCAAAGCCCAGGTCCACATTTTCCAGGCCCGCGCCCGGACCGGAGATATCCCAGTAGTAGAAGTCGATCATGTGAACGTCATGACGCTGATAGAAGCGCTTACCGGCCCAAATCGTTGCCCCCGGCAGCCATTCGATCAGGTTTTTACCCTGCACGTTAGCTTCACGGAAGGCAGGGCTGGTGTCTTCCCAGTCGTTCTGCTGCGCAACGGAGTAGGCGACGTTAGTGTCGAAGTAGAAGCTCTTATCGCCCTCTTTCCACACTTCCTGGCCCAGCTTCAGCTCGGCGTAGGTTTCACACTCGTTACCGAGACGGTATTTACTTTGTGCGCCGGTTGCCTGGAAGCACTGCTGTTCGCCGCCGCTGCCGGTCCAGCCAATGCCGGAACGGGCATAGCCGTGGAAGTCCACCGCCAGCGCCTGGGCAGACAGTACGCCTGCTGCGACAGCTACCGCCAGAGGAAGTTTGCGCAGAGTTATCATCATGTTTCTCCTGAGATCGTTGCTTTTCTTTGAACACTTTCCCCATCGAATGGGCAGGGTTTCGTGCTTTTAATTGGGAAGCCTTATACGCCCGGCTCTTTATGCAGCCGACGACAGGCGGAGCCATCCTCACGGAACAGATGGCAGCGCTCCGGCGGCAAGCCGATGGCGAATGTGGCTCCCTCTTCTACCAGCACCACGTCGTTCTGGCGGTAGACCAGGTTCTGACGGATGGCGGGGATCTGGATATGGATTTGCGTTTCGTGGCCGAGCTGCTCGACGACCTGCACCTCGCCTTCGAGCGTGACGTCGGCGATGTCGCACGGCAGCAGGTGCTCGGGGCGAATGCCTAAAGACATGTTGGCGCCGACCTGCACGCCGGTGCTTTCGACCGGCAGCCAGATTTGCTGGCGGTTCGGCAGCTCGACCTGTACCTGCTCAATCGCGGTGGCGGTGACCTTCACCGGCAGGAAGTTCATCTTCGGTGAGCCGATAAAGCCGGCGACGAAGCGGTCCGCCGGATAGTGATACAGCTCCAGCGGCTTGCCGACCTGGGCGACGCGGCCCGCGTCGAGGACCACGATTTTGTCCGCCAGGGTCATGGCTTCGACCTGATCGTGGGTGACGTAAATCATGGTGCGGCCAAGGCGCTTGTGCAGGCGCGAGATCTCAATGCGCATCTGTACCCGCAGCGCGGCGTCGAGGTTGGAGAGCGGCTCATCGAGCAGGAAGACGCGCGGCTCGGCCACCAGCGTGCGGCCGATGGCGACGCGCTGACGCTGGCCGCCGGAGAGCGCCTTCGGCTTGCGGTCCAGCAGGTGCGCCAGCTGCAGCACTTCCGCCACCTGATTCACCCGCTGCTGGATAAGATCTTTTTTCGCCCCGGCCAGCTTGAGGCCAAAAGACATATTTTCCGCCACCGACAGGTGCGGATAGAGGGCGTAGGACTGAAACACCATGCCGATGCCGCGCTCGGCGGGCGGCGTGTCGTTCATCCGCTTACCGCCTATCAGCAGCTCGCCGCGGGTTATCGTCTCCAGCCCGGCGATCATCCGCAGCAGCGTCGATTTACCGCAGCCCGATGGCCCGACAAACACCACGAATTCGCCGTCGCCGATATCGAGATTGATATTTTTCGATACCACGACGTCGCCCCAGGCTTTTGTCACGTCTCTCAGCTGTACGCTCGCCATGCCCTTCTCCCTAAAAACATCAAGATGGGCCTGACTATGCGTTATCTATTACGGGCGTAAATCCTCCGCCTGCGGGCTTTTTGATGGGGGAGGACACGGGAGGATGAGAAGATCGGTGCGAAAGCGGCAGCCGGCGGACAGGGCAAAAAAACGTGATGCCGCCTGCAAAATTCAGCCGGTGATTATGTGCGCCAGCGCGCATAACGGCGATTTATGCAATGCAGATCACACAAACACCGCCGGGGGCGTAGGCGCGGGGAGGATGGAAAGAGGATGTCATATAAAGAAACTAAGGGACATTAAGAGCCTACGCGTACCCCACCAAAAGGATGGAACATATGAAAATGAATACCGGCGCACGCGTCCTCGCGCTGTCCGCCCTGACCGCGATGATGTTTTCCGCCTCTGCCCTCGCCAAAATTGAGGAAGGGAAACTGGTTATCTGGATCAATGGCGACAAGGGCTACAACGGCCTCGCCGAGGTCGGTAAGAAATTTGAGCAGGATACCGGCATCAAGGTGACCGTCGAGCACCCGGATAAGCTGGAAGAGAAGTACCCGCAGGTGGCGGCCACCGGTGACGGCCCGGATATCATCTTCTGGGCCCACGACCGCTTTGGGGGCTACGCCCAGTCCGGCCTGCTGGCGGAAATCACCCCCGATAAAGCCTTCCAGGACAAACTTTATCCCTTCACCTGGGACGCGGTACGCTATAACGGCAAGCTGATTGCCTATCCGATCTCCGTCGAAGCGCTGTCGCTCATCTACAACAAAGACCTGGTGCCGAACCCGCCGAAGACCTGGGAAGAGATCCCGGCGCTGGATAAATCGCTGAAGGCGAAAGGCAAGTCCGCGCTGATGTTTAACCTGCAGGAGCCGTACTTCACCTGGCCGCTGATCGCCGCCGACGGCGGCTACGCGTTTAAGTTTGAAAACGGCAAGTATGACGTTAAGGACGTCGGCGTTGACAGCGCAGGCGCGAAAGCGGGCCTCGGCTTCCTGGTGGATCTCATCAAGAACAAGCACATGAACGCCGATACCGATTACTCCATCGCCGAAGCGGCCTTCAACAAGGGCGATACGGCGATGACCATCAACGGCCCGTGGGCGTGGTCGAACATCGATAAGAGCAAGGTCAACTACGGCGTTACCCTGCTGCCGACTTTCAAAGGCAAAGCTTCGAAGCCGTTCGTCGGCGTGCTGAGCGCGGGTATCAACGCCGCCAGCCCGAACAAAGAGCTGGCGAAGGAGTTCCTGGAAAACTACCTGCTGACCGACCAGGGTCTGGAAGCGGTGAACAAAGATAAGCCGCTGGGCGCCGTGGCGCTGAAGTCCTATCAGGAGGCGCTGGAGAAAGATCCGCGCATCGCCGCCACCATGGCCAACGCCAAGGCGGGCGAAATCATGCCGAACATTCCGCAGATGTCCGCCTTCTGGTACGCGGTGCGTACGGCAGTGATTAACGCCGCCAGCGGTCGCCAGACGGTGGATGCGGCGCTGAAGGATGCAGAAGGTCGTATTACGAAGTAACGGCTGCCCCTCACCCCGGAGGGGAGAGGAAGAAACACAACCCCGACCCGCCCCTCTCCCTCACCGGGGAGAGGGTTAGGGCGAGGGGGAAAATGCTACAGAGGAAGATTCCCCATGGATGTCGTTAAGAAGAGTCACTGGTGGCAGAGCGATGCCCTGAAGTGGTCCATCATCGGGCTGCTGGGCCTGCTGGTCGGCTATCTTGTTGTCGTGATGTACGCCCAGGGGGAGTACCTGTTTGCCATCATGACGCTGATATTAAGCTCGGCTGGCCTCTACATTTTTGCAAACCGCAAAACCTACGCCTGGCGCTACGTCTACCCGGGTCTCGCCGGAATGGGGCTGTTTGTCCTCTTCCCGCTGATCTGCACCATCGCCATCGCTTTTACCAACTACAGCAGCACCAACCAGCTGACCCAGGAGCGGGCGCAGCAGGTGCTGATGGAGCGCGCCTATCAGGCGGGTAAAACCTACCAGTTTGCCCTCTATCCGGCCGGGGAGCAGTGGCGGCTGGCGCTCAGCGATAACGATAAATATTATGTTTCCGACGCCTTTACCTTCGGCGGCGAACAAAAGATCCCGCTCAGGCAGGCCGACGCCCTGCCGGACGGCGAGCGCGGCAACCTGCGGGTGATAACCCAGAATCGTCAGGCACTCGGCCAGTTGACGGCGATCCTGCCGGATAACAGCAAAGTGACCATGAGCTCACTGCGCCAGTTCTCCGGCACCCGCCCGCTTTACGCCCTGGCGGACGACGGCGAGCTGACCAATAACCAGACCGGCGTCAAGTATCGCCCCAATAACCACATCGGCTTTTACGAATCGGTCAATGGCGACGGCAGCTGGGCGGGCGAGAAGCTGAGCCCCGGCTATACCGTCAGCATCGGCGTTGACAACTTTACCCGCGTCTTCACCGACGAGGGGATCCAGAAGCCCTTCTTCGCCATCTTCGTCTGGACGGTGGTGTTCTCGGTGCTGACGGTGATTCTGACCGTCGCCGTGGGGATGGTGCTGGCCTGCGTCGTGCAGTGGGAAGCCCTGAAGGGCAAGGCGATTTACCGGGTGCTGCTGATCCTGCCCTACGCCGTGCCGTCGTTTATCTCGATCCTTATCTTCAAAGGGCTGTTCAACCAGAGCTTCGGCGAGATCAACATGATGCTCAGCGCCCTGTTCGGCATCAAGCCGGCCTGGTTCAGCGATCCGACCACCGCCCGGGCGATGATCGTGATCGTCAACACCTGGCTCGGCTACCCGTACATGATGATCCTCTGCATGGGGCTTTTGAAAGCGATCCCGGACGATCTGTACGAAGCCTCGGCGATGGACGGCGCGGGGCCGCTGCAGAACTTCTTTAAAATTACCCTGCCGCTGCTGATCAAGCCCCTGACGCCGCTGATGATCGCCAGCTTTGCCTTTAACTTTAACAACTTCGTGCTGATCCAGCTGCTGACCAACGGCGGCCCGGACCGGCTCGGCACTACCACGCCGGCGGGCTATACCGACCTGCTGGTGAGCTATACCTACCGCATCGCCTTTGAAGGCGGCGGCGGCCAGGACTTCGGACTGGCGGCGGCGATTGCCACGCTGATCTTCCTGCTGGTGGGCGCACTTGCGGTTGTGAACCTCAAAGCCACGCGCATGAAGTTTGATTAAGGGAGAAAAATCATGGCTATGGTACAACCCAAATCCCAGAAACTGCGGCTGTTCATCACCCACCTGCTGCTGCTGCTGTTTATCGCCGGGATCATGTTCCCGCTGCTGATGGTCATCGCCATCTCTCTGCGCGAGGGCAACTTCGCCACCGGCAGCCTGATCCCGGAACACATCTCCTGGGAGCACTGGCGGCTGGCGCTGGGCTTCAGCGTTGAGCACGCCGACGGCCGGGTGACGCCGCCGCCGTTCCCGGTGCTGCTGTGGCTGTGGAACTCGGTGAAGATCGCCGGGATCACCGCCGTCGGCATCGTGGCGCTCTCCACCACCTGCGCCTACGCCTTCGCCCGGATGAAGTTTCCCGGCAAGGCGACGCTGCTGAAGGGGATGCTGATTTTCCAGATGTTCCCGGCGGTACTGTCGCTGGTGGCGCTGTACGCCCTGTTCGACCGCCTGGGCCAGTACATTCCGTTTATCGGCCTCAACACCCACGGCGGGGTGATCTTCGCCTACCTCGGCGGCATCGCCCTGCACGTCTGGACCATTAAGGGCTACTTCGAAACCATCGACGGCTCGCTGGAAGAGGCCGCCGCGCTGGACGGCGCCACGCCGTGGCAGGCGTTCCGCCTGGTGCTGCTGCCGCTGTCGGTACCGATCCTCGCGGTGGTCTTTATTCTGTCGTTCATCGCCGCGATCACCGAAGTGCCGGTGGCCTCGCTGCTGCTGCGCGATGTCGACAGTTACACCCTGGCGGTCGGGATGCAGCAGTACCTGAATCCGCAGAACTACCTGTGGGGCGACTTTGCGGCGGCGGCGGTGCTGTCCGCGATCCCGATCACCGTCGTCTTCCTGCTGGCCCAGCGTTGGCTGGTCAACGGCCTGACGGCGGGCGGCGTGAAGGGCTAAATTTCATCATCATTATTGCCACTGTTATCCTCAACATTTGATCCTGGAAGTTCTTTGTAGCGATCGCGCAAGCCATCGCTACTTTTTTTGGTCTACAGCACGGCCCACAGCAGCCAGATGATGGCGAAGCCGCTGAGGCCCATCAGGGTAGTCAGCACCGTCCAGGTCTTCAGGCCGTCGGAGACCGACAGGCCGAGGTAGCGGGTCACCACCCAGAAACCGGCGTCGTTAACGTGGGAGAGGCCGAGGCCGCCGAAGCAGGCCGCCAGGGTCACCAGCACCCGCTGCATGTCGGTGACGTCGCCTACCGCCTGGCTCAGCAGGCCGCTGGTGGTGAGAATGGCGACGGTGGCCGACCCCTGCGAGGCGCGCAGGGCCAGCGACAGGATAAAGGCCGCCGGGATCAGCGGCAGGTGCAGCGTCTCCAGCGTCAGGGCCAGCGCTTTGCCGACGCCGGACTCCACCAGCACCTTGCCGAAAGCGCCGCCCGCCCCCGCCACCAGGATGACGCTGGCGGAGCCGGGAATGGCGTGGCCGGTCAGATCCTCAAGCTTCTCCTTGCTCCAGCCGCGGCGCACGCCCAGCAGCCAGGCCGCCAGCGCGAGGGCGATCAGCAGGGCAACCGGCGGGTTGCCGAGCACCATCATGGTAGCCCGCAGCGCGCTGCCCTCCGCCAGCATCGAGTGCGCGAGGGTGCCCAGCACGATCAGAACAATCGGCACCACGATAAGCCCGGCGATAGTCATTGCCCCCGGCGGTGCCACCTTCGGCGCCGCTTTACCTTCCGCGTCGGCGGGTTCCGCCAGCTGCAGCTGCTCCAGCACCTCAACGGAGAGGTGGTACCGGCGGCGATTCATCGCCTTCGCCACGTAGTAGCCCACCGCGCCCACCGGCACAGAGACCAGAATGCCCAGCATCATCAGCCAGCCCATATCGCTGTGCAGAATGCCCGCCGCCGCCGCCGCGCCGGGATGGGTCGGCAGCGCCACGTGCACCGTCAGCATCACCCCGGCCATCGGCAGGCCGAACTTGAGGGGCGAGACCTGCGCCACCTTGCTGAAGCCGTAGATCAGCGGTATGACGATGATAAAGCCCACCTCAAAGAAGACCGGAATGCCGAGGATAAAGGCGGCGATAGTCAGGGCGGCGACGGTGCGCTTCATCCCCAGTCGGCGGCTGAAGTGCTGCGCCAGCGACTCGGCGCCGCCGGAGGCCTCAATCACTGCCCCAAGCATCGCGCCCAGCACGATGATGATCGTGATATGTCCCAGCAGGTTGCCCATGCCGCTGAAGATGGTCTCCATAATTTTATCGGCGGGAATGCCGGTGGCGATGGCCACCAGCAGACTGACCACCAGCAGGGCCACGAAGGGATGGACTTTGGCTTTGATCACCAGCAGCAGCAGGATCAGGATGCTGGCGACGGCAATGGTTAACAGTAGGGCGGTTGACATAGTAATCACCTGATTTAATTAGAATACCAGGGTACAGACTGGCGTTTTCAGGGTGCACGCGGCCTGCCGCTGCGCGGGTAGCGCGGCGGCAGACGTTACGACACAGGATTAATTAAGGTAAGGCGCTATCCAGCCGAGCCCGGCGTCGGTGCGGCCGCGCGGAATATATTCGCAGCCGATCCAGCCGTCGTAGCCCACCTCGTCCAGCAGGTTAAACAGGTACGGGTAGCTGATTTCGCCCTCGTCCGGCTCGCGCCTGTCCGGCACGGAGGCAATCTGGATGTGGCGGTAGCGGCCCGCATACTCGCGGATCAGGTGGCTCAGGTTGCCGTCCACCCGCTGGGCGTGGAACAGATCGAGCTGGGTGAAGACGTTGGGCCGGTCGATGCGCGCCGCCATCTCCAGGGTCTGGTACTGGCTGGCGTAGAGATAGTTGGGCTTAGTGAGCGGATTGAGCGCCTCCAGCAGCAGGTTAATGCCGTGCGGCGCAAAGCGCCCGGCGGCATAGCGCAGGTTGCCGATCAGCGCCGCTTCATACGCCGCACGGTCCGCGCCCGGCGGCACGACGCCCGCCATGACGTGCACCTGCGGGCAGTTCAGGGTCAGCGCATATTCGAGCGCCCGGTCGATGTCGGCCCGGGCCTGCGCCTCGCGTCCCGGCACGGCGGACAGCCCCCACTCCCCCGCCTGCACGTCGCCCGGCGCGGTATTGAACAGCACCAGCTTTAGCTGATGCTTATCCAGTTCAGCTTTGATGACCTCCGCCGGGTAGTCATAGGGAAACAGAAACTCCACGGCGCGAAAGCCCGCCTTTGCCGCCGCGCCGAAGCGATCAGGGAAAGCGTATTCGTTAAATTGGGTCGATAAGTTTGCAGCGAATTTTGGCATTAGTAGTCCCTCAGTTCAGCCACTTCGCCGTCGGTCAGATAGCGAATGGCGCGGTCGCCGAGCGTGAACATCAGACGCGCGGTCTCTTCCAGTTCTTCAAGATTATCGGCGGCCTGGCGCAGGGACGTTCCCGTCACCACCGGGCCGTGGTTAGCCAGCAAAAACGCGCGATGCGCGCCCGCCCGGCGGGCCAGCTCCTGCGCCAGCCGGATATCGCCGGGTTTGTAATAGGGCACCACCGGCACGTCGCCGACCCGCATCACCACGTAGGGCGTAAAGGGCCGGATGCAGTTCTGCGTGTCCAGGCCCTCCAGGCAGGAGAGCGCCGTCAGATAGTGGCAGTGCAGGTGTACGACGGCCCGGCACTGCGGGTTATTCAGGTACAGCTCCCGGTGAAAGGCGATCTCTTTCGACGGCTTATCGCCGCTGAGCCACTCGCCGCTGAGGGTCACTTTCGACAGCCGCTCCGGCGCCAGCTCGCCCAGACAGGAGCCGGTCGGCGTCGCCAGCAGGGTGCCGTCCGCCAGCAGAACGGAGAGATTGCCCGCCGAGCCGGTGGCGTAGCCGCGCTGAAAGAAAGAGGCGCCGAGCCTGACCATCTCCTCCCTTGCCCGCTGTTCACTCATGGCAAAAACTCCTGCTGGGCGCGGGCGAAGAACTGCTCATCGCCGAAGTTACCGGACTTAAGGGCCAGCGACAGCGGCTGGTGAATGTCGCGCACCCAGGGCACGCCGGGCGAGATGGCCGGACCGATATGGAACGCCGTAACGCCCAGGGCCTGCGCCACCACGCCGGAAGTTTCGCCGCCCGCCACAATAAAGCGCTGCCAGCCGCGGCTTTTCAGCGCGCGGGCGACGGCGGCAAACAGCTGCTCTACCGCCTCGCTGCTGCGGGCCGCGCCGTACTGCCGCTGGATGGCCTGCAGCTGCTGCGGATCGGCGGTGGCGTACAGCAGCGGCGCCAGGGGCGACGCCGCGTTTGCCTCAACCCAGTCGCAGAGGGCGGCGGCATAGCCTGCGGCATCGGCGATGCAGCGCTCTACGTTCACCTCCTGCGCCGGGGCCTGCTGGCGGTAGGCCGCCACCTGCCGGTTGGTCATCTGCGAGCAGGAGCCGGAGAGCACCACCGCCCGATCGCCCTGCGGCCAGCCCGCCCGCTGCGCATCGCTGCCCTGCATTGCCGGGGCCCACGCCCGGGCGATGCCGATCGCCAGCCCCGATCCGCCGGTCACCAGCCGCATTTGCTTCAGCGCTTCGCCCTGGGTCAGCAGGTGCTGCTCGTGGAGCGCATCGAGGACCGCGTAGCGAATGCCCTGCGCGCGCAGATCGTCCAGCCGGGCAGCGACCGCCGCCGCGCCCCTGTCCAGCTCTGCGGCGTCTATCACAGCCGCCCTGCCCTGCGCCTGGCGCTCCATCAGCCGCACCAGGCTGCTGTCGGTCATCGGCGTCACCGGATGGTGGCGCATACCCGACTCTGCCAGCAGCTGGTCACCGACGAACAGGTAGCCGCGGTAGACGGTGCGGCCGTTGACCGGCAGCGCCGGCGAGATAACGGTCTGCGTTTCGCCCAGCGCCGCCAGCAGCGCGTCGGTTACCGGACCGATGTTGCCCTGCGCGGTGCTGTCGAAAGTAGAACAGTACTTGAAGTAAAAGCGGTCGCAGCCCTGCTGCTGCAGCCACTGAAGCGCCGCCAGCGACTGCGCAACGGCCTGCGCCGGCGGGCAGGAGCGCGACTTGAGGCTGATGACGATGGCCTGCGCGCTGAGCGGGCCGCTCTGCGCCGGGACGCCGCTGAACTGAATGGTGGACAGCCCGTTCTGCACCAGGAAGCTGGCGATGTCCGTGGCGCCGGTAAAGTCGTCGGCGATGACCCCTAAGCGCATGGCTATTTCTCCCCGCCGGGCAGCGTGATACCGCTGAAAATTTTGATCACCGCGCTGTCGTCCTCGCGGCCGTATCCGGCGTTGCTGGCTTCGGTGAACATGTTCAGCGCGGTGGAGGCCAGGGGCAGCGGGAAGTGCAGCGACTTCGCCGTTTCGGCCACCAGATTGAGATCTTTGACGAAGATATCGACCGCCGATTTCGGCGAGTAGTCGCCGTCCACCACGTGGCGCATGCGGTTTTCGAACATCCACGAATTGCCGGCGGCGTTGGTCACCACGTCATACATGGTCTCCAGCGGAATGCCCGCCCGGGCGGCCAGCGCCATCGCCTCCGCGCCGGCGGCGATGTGTACACCCGCCAGCAGCTGGTGAATAATTTTCACCGTCGCCCCGAGGCCGATTTTATCGCCGACGCGATAGACCTTCGCCGCGACGGCATCCAGCACCGGCTGCAGGCGGGCGAAGGCGTCATCGCTGCCGGCGGCCATCACCGTCATCTCGCCGAGGGCCGCTTTCGCCGCGCCGCCGGAGACCGGGGCATCCAGCATCAGCAGCTGATGTTCCGCGAGCCGCTGCGCGATAGCCTGCGCGTCCTGCGCGGAAATGGTGGAGGAGACCATCACTGCCGTGCCGGGCCTCAGCCGCGCCGCCAGCCCCTCCTCGCCGAACAGGATCGCGTTGACCTGGGCGGCGTTAACCACCAGCAGTACAACCGCCTCCAGCTCGCCGGCGAATGCGGCGGCGGAGGGCTGCGCATCGCGCGCCCCCGACTTGCGAAGGGTTTCCAGCGCCTGAGGATTCAGATCCGCGCCCCAGGTGTTCAGCCCGGCGCGAATGCAGGACTGCGCGGCGCCCATGCCCATAGAGCCTAATCCAATAATGCCAACGTTGTTAACGGGTGCTGACACGGCAGACCTCCAGTGTTAATTTAAGTGATAATTTGTTCCGATAGGTTAACTTTGCCGCAACGGCGGGCAGATAAACGTGCTGATAATCACAAAAATTAACTTATCGCAGTCGAAAATAACAGATATTCACATGCTGGCGGCTCCCACCGGCGGCAAAAAGCGTGCTGTAGGCGGCAGGCCGATGATCTACAATGTGAAAAAATGATAAAGAGAGCGGCTATGATCCCAACCGAGCGACATCAAAAAATTTTAGCCCTGGTGGCGGAGCGCGGCGTCATCAGCATCAGCGAGCTGACCGAGCGCCTGGGCGTCTCGCACATGACCATTCGCCGCGACGTGCAGAAGCTTGAGGAGCAGGGGGCCCTGCTGTCGGTGTCCGGCGGCGTGCGGTCGACAGACCGCCTGGCGGCAGAGCCGACGCATCTGGCGAAAACCGGCATGTACAGCGAGGAAAAAACGGCGATTGGCCGCTGCGCCGCCCGCTACATCCCGCGCAACAGCTGTATCTATCTCGACGCCGGGACCACGACGCTGGCGCTGGCCCGCGAGCTGCTGGAGCGCGACGATCTGCTGGTGGTCACCAACGACTTCGCGATCGCCGGCCTGCTGATGGAGAGCAGCCGCTGCCGCCTGATCCACATCGGCGGCACCGTCTGCCGGGAGAACTGCTCCACCGTCGGCGAATCCGCCGCCCGCAGTCTGCGCCAGCTGGCGATCGATATCGCCTTTATCTCCGCCTCCTGCTGGGGGCCGCGCGGGCTGTTTACGCCGGATGAAGAGAAGGTGCCGGTCAAGCAGGCGGCAAGCGACGTCAGCAGCAAGCGGGTGCTGCTGAGCGACAGCTCGAAGTACAACAAAATAGCGACCCATCTGGCGCTGCCGCTGACGCAGTTCGATATGCTGATCACCGATGCCGGACTGAGCAAGAGCGGGCGCGAGGTGCTGGAGGATGAGCGCTGGGCGCTGGTGATTGCCGAATAGCGCCTGCGGGCGATATTTCATCCCTTTCTGCATTGCTGCGCCCGCAGATTCCACCTACCCTCAAAAGGTCCGGAACAATTGTTCCTCAGCATCAACTTCAGGAGGTTAGGATGAGTCTCTTTAGTTTTGTGAAAGACGCGGGTGAGAAACTGTTGGACGCGGTAAGCGATAAAAGCCCCGAAAGCCTGGGCCAGACGCTGAAGTCGCACCTGCAAAAGCTAAATCTGCCGGGGGCCGATAAGGTCGATGTGAAGGTGGATGAGAACGGCAAAGCCGAAGTGTCAGGCGACGGCCTGAGCCAGGAGGCGAAGGAAAAAATGATGGTGGCGGTGGGTAACGTCTCCGGCATCGCCGAGGTGGTCAACAATATGAAAGCCACCGACGGCGGCGCAGAGAGCACCTACTACACCGTGAAGTCCGGCGATACGCTGAGCGCTATTGCGAAGTCGCAGTACGGTGATGCCAACGCCTACAATAAGATTTTCGAAGCCAACAAGCCGATGCTCAGCCATCCGGATAAGATCTATCCCGGCCAGACGCTGATCATTCCGAAGAAATAATAACCTCACCGCAGGGGCGCACTGCCCCTGCAGTTTCGCTACTCCCGCCGCAGCCGCTTCGAGTTACAGATCCACAGCGTCACCACCAGCAGCAGAATCGATCCGGAATACATCAGCACGTCAACGGGCGACTGGTGATCGACGATAATCAGCCGCACAATGGCGGTGATGCCGATATAGACGAAATAGCGCAGCGGGAAGTGAAATCCCGACTGGAAATACTTCACGATCAGGGCGATAAACTCGAAGTAGAGAAAGTAGACCACCAGCCCCTCGACCAGCTCAAACTTGCTGGTCTTTTCCGGCGCAAACAGGACGTCGGCGAGGTGCAGCGTCTCCTTACCGAGAAACACGACCAGGATTACGGCCAGGCACAGCAGCCCAAGGTTAAGCACAATCTGCAGAAGCGTTGAGATAAGCTCGACCAGCGGTCGTGGCAGGGAATTCATGACGTCAGCTCCATTGTTAACATGGAGTGTTGTATAGCGCAGAAATGTGACGCAGATCTACATTTTTTACTTATCTTTTGTGATGTTTTTATTGTCCGTTTATCCCGGGAGGAGAGCGATGCTACAGATACGGCTCGCGACCGAAGAAGATGCCCTGCGGCTCAGCGCGATGGGGAAAATCAGCTATCCGCATCACTTTGCCCACCTCTGGCACAGCCCGCAGGAACTTGCGGCTTTTGTCGAGCAAGAGTACGCGCCGGAGTCCATCGCCAGAACCATGACGCGCGACGCCAGCCGCTGGCTGATCGCCACGCGCGACGGCGCTGACGCCGGCTTCGCGAAGTTCAGCTTTCAGCGTAGCGCTGAGCCGGGCGGCGTAACGGGAACCCTGCTGCACAAACTTTACCTGATGCCGGGCGCTACCGGGGCAGGATGCGGAGAGGCGATGATGCATGAGGTGATCCGCCAGGCAAAAGCGCACGGCGAACGCTACCTCTGGCTGGAAGTGCTGACTGAAAATCCGCGCGCCAGGCGGTTTTACGAACGCCTGGGTATGACGCACCTCAGAGACACGACCTTTGCCTCCGCTACGCAGGTTAGCCTGCTACATGTACTGGGGATGAGGATTTGAGGGCGAGAAGACAAAAAAGCCCTTCTCACCGGGAAGGGCTTACTGTATTAGGCGATTACGCGCGCCAGGCTTTGTAACGGTTAATCAGGCCGTTAGTCGAGCTGTCGTGGCTTTCAATTTCCTTGCCATCTTCCAGCTCCGGCAGAATGCGGCTGGCGAGCTGTTTGCCCAGCTCAACGCCCCACTGGTCGAAGGTGAAGATGTTAAGAATCGCGCCCTGGGTGAAGATTTTGTGCTCATACAGGGCAATCAGCGCGCCGAGGCTGAACGGGGTGATTTCGCGCAGCAGGATGGAGTTGGTCGGACGGTTGCCTTCGAACACCTTGAACGGCACCACGTAGTCGAGGGTGGCCGGATCTTTACCCTGATCGCGATACTCCTGCTCAACCACTTCGCGGGACTTGCCGAAGGCCAGCGCCTCGGTCTGGGCGAAGAAGTTAGACAGCAGTTTCTGATGGTGGTCAGAGAGCGGGTTGTGGCTGATAGCCGGGGCGATAAAGTCGCACGGTACGATTTTGGTGCCCTGGTGGATCAGCTGGTAGAAGGCGTGCTGGCCGTTGGTGCCCGGCTCGCCCCAGATGATAGGCCCGGTCTGGTGATCCACTTTGTTGCCGTTGCGGTCCACGTACTTGCCGTTGGACTCCATGTTGCCCTGCTGGAAATAGGCGGCAAAGCGGTGCATGTACTGGTCGTACGGCAGGATAGCTTCGGTCTCGGTGCCGAAGAAGTTGTTGTACCAGATGCCGATCAGCGCCAGCAGTACCGGCAGGTTTTTCTCCGCAGGCGTGGTGGAGAAGTGCTTGTCCATGGCGTGCGCGCCGGAGAGCAGCTCAACGAAGTTGTCGAAGCCGACGGAAAGAATGATCGACAGGCCAATCGCCGACCACAGGGAGTAGCGGCCGCCGACCCAGTCCCAGAACTCGAACATGTTGGCGGTATCAATCCCAAACTCGCCTACGGCCTTGCCGTTGGTGGAAAGCGCGGCAAAGTGTTTAGCCACGTGCTTTTCATCACCGGCGGTTTTCAGGAACCAGTCGCGGGCGCTGTGGGCGTTGGTCATGGTCTCCTGGGTGGTGAAGGTCTTGGAGGCGACCAGGAACAGCGTGGTTTCCGGGCTGGTCTTCTTCAGCACTTCCGCAATGTGGGTGCCGTCAACGTTGGACACGAAGTGCATGTTGAGGTGGTTTTTATACGGGCGCAGCGCTTCGGTCACCATGAACGGGCCGAGGTCGGAGCCGCCGATGCCGATGTTGACCACGTCAGTGATCGGCTTGCCGGTATAGCCCTTCCACTCGCCGGAGATAATCGCCTCGGAGAATTTTTTCATCTTCTCCAGCACCGCGTTCACTTCCGGCATCACATCTTTGCCGTCGACCAGGATCGGGGTGTTGCTGCGGTTACGCAGGGCAACGTGCAGGACGGCGCGATCTTCCGTGCGGTTGATCTTCTCGCCGGCGAACATCGATTTGATGGCGCTGGTCAGGTCGGTCTCTTTTGCCAGGTCCTGCAGCTTGCTCAGCGTCTCTTCGGTGATGCGGTTTTTAGAGAAATCCACCAGCATCAGGTCATCAAAGGTGGCGGAAAACTTCGCGAAGCGGTCGCCATCTTTAGCGAACAGCTCGGCGATCGTCACGTCCTTCATTTCATCGTAATGTTTCTGTAGCGCCTGCCAGGCGGCGGTCTGCGTTGGGTTGATGTTTTTCATAACAATACTCTTTCTGGTGTGAGATTTGTGACCTTGGTCGATTGTAGCGCCTGAGATCGGGATTGTGATGATTTTTATATCATTGCCAGGGCGATACACCGTTATTCGTAAAATGCCCCGCAAAGTATAGTTGTTATAAGCGCCATTACTTCGTCTTATCTCTGCATGAAAAATCCGCATAACCGCAACATTGACAGCACACCGTATTAACCCGTATTTATTATGTACAACCTGCACTTACGCAGGCCAGAAGAGGCGCGTTGCCCAGGTACGGTGTTTGAGAAGCCGGTTCGACGAAAGCACCTGAGGGGGAGCAACGCCGAGGTGATTAAACGTCCTGGCGCGTTAATCACCGGCTACAGGGGCTGAATCCCTTGGGCTGTCACCAGAAACGTTCCCAGTCGGGCGTTTCGCAAGGTGGAGCACTTCTGGGTGAATTCGTAGTTGTTAACTGCTCTGCGCCCACCCTGTTTTTCGCTCTTCCCTTGTGCCATGGCTGAATACTTGACACGAGGTTTTACACTAATGACTACTGCTCTCTCCTCATTCGTCGTGGCCAAATTTGGCGGCACCAGCGTGGCCGATTATGACGCCATGAACCGCAGCGCCGACGTGGTGCTGGCCGACAGCGCCGTGCGCCTGGTGGTGCTCTCTGCGTCTGCGGGCGTCACCAACCTGCTGGTGGCACTCTCTGAAGGCCTGGAGGCCACCGAGCGCTTTGTGAAGCTCGATGCCCTGCGCAAGATTCAGTTCGATATTCTGGAGCGGATGCAGAACCCGCTGGTGATCCGCGAAGAGGTGGAGCGCCTGCTGGATAATATTACCACCCTTGCCGAAGCGGCCTCGCTGGCGACGTCTGCGGCGCTGACCGACGAGCTGGTCAGCCACGGGGAGCTGATGTCCACCCTGCTGTTTGTCGAGATCCTGCGCGAGCGCGGCGTGGAGGCGCAGTGGTTCGACGTGCGTAAAGTAATGCGCACCAACCACCAGTTTGGCCGCGCCGAACCGGACGTTCCCGCGCTGGCGGAGCTTGCCACCCAGCAGCTGGCGCCGCGCCTGGCAGAGAGCCTGGTGATCACCCAGGGCTTTATCGGCAGCGAAGATAAAGGCCGCACCACGACGCTGGGCCGCGGCGGCAGCGACTATACCGCCGCCCTGCTGGGCGAGGCCCTGCACGCCGGGCGGGTCGATATCTGGACCGACGTGCCCGGTATTTACACCACCGATCCGCGCATCGTGCCCGCCGCCCGCCGCATCGACGTTATCGCCTTTGAAGAGGCCGCCGAGATGGCGACCTTCGGCGCCAAGGTACTGCATCCGGCTACCCTGCTGCCCGCCGTGCGCAGCGACATTCCGGTGTTCGTCGGCTCCAGCAAAGAGCCGAAAGCGGGCGGGACGCTGGTGTGCAATAAAACCGAGCAGCCGCCGCTGTTCCGCGCCCTGGCCCTGCGCCGCAAGCAGACGCTGCTGACCCTGCACAGTCTCAACATGCTGCATTCGCGCGGCTTTCTGGCGGAGGTGTTCGGCATTCTGGCGCGCCACAGCATCTCGGTTGACCTGATCACTACCTCGGAAGTGAGCGTCGCCCTGACGCTGGACACCACCGGCTCCACCTCCACCGCCGACACGCTGCTGACCCAGGCGCTGCTCACCGAGCTGTCGTCCCTGTGCCGGGTGGAGGTGGAGCAGGACCTGGCCCTGGTGGCGCTGATTGGCAACAATCTGGTCAACGCCCGCGGCGTCGGCAAAGAAGTGTTCGGCGTGCTGGATCCGTTTAATATCCGCATGATCTGCTACGGCGCATCCAGCCACAACCTCTGCTTCCTGGTACCCGGCGGCGACGCCGAGCAGGTGGTGCAGAAGCTGCATCATAATTTGTTTGAATAAAACGCCATCGCGCGATAAACAATACCTAAGGCCGGGCTCGAACCCGGCTTTTTTATAAAAACACAACAACAACCTTCACAATCGCAAGGATATCCCTATGTTATCGACGCTGACGCGGCTGTTCCCGCTCTGGGCGCTGCTGCTCTCCGTACTGGCGTACTTTACGCCCGCCACGTTTACTCCCATTGGCCCCTGGGTCGCCACGCTGCTGATGCTGATTATGTTCGGCATGGGCGTGCATCTGAAAATTGACGACTTTAAGCGGGTGTTGTCGCGCCCGGCGCCTGTCCTGGCCGGCACCTTTCTGCACTATCTGGTGATGCCTTTTGCGGCCTGGCTGCTGGCGCTGATTTTTCATATGCCGCCTGAACTGTCGGCGGGGATGGTGCTGGTGGGCAGCGTTGCCAGCGGCACGGCATCCAACGTGATGATCTATCTGGCGAAGGGCGACGTAGCGCTGTCGGTGACGATTTCATCGGTCTCTACTCTGGTTGGCGTCATCGCCACGCCGCTGCTGACCCGCCTGTACGTCGACGCCCACATTCAGGTTGATGTCTGGGGGATGCTGCTGAGCATTATGCAGATTGTGGTGATCCCGATTGGGTTAGGGCTTATTGTCCACCACCTGCTGCCGCGCGTGGTGAAGGCCGTGGAGCCTTATCTGCCGGCGTTTTCGATGGTCTGCATTCTGGCCATTATCAGCGCCGTCGTGGCCGGTTCAGCGTCGCACATCGCCTCCGTGGGCCTGATGGTGATTGTGGCGGTGATCCTGCACAACGGTATTGGCCTGCTGAGCGGCTACTGGGGCGGGCGGTTGTTCGGCTTCGACGAATCCACCTGCCGCACGCTGGCGATTGAGGTAGGCATGCAGAACTCCGGCCTCGCCGCTGCGCTGGGAAAAATCTACTTCGGCCCGCTCGCCGCCCTGCCCGGCGCGCTGTTCTCGGTGTGGCACAATCTGTCTGGCTCGCTGCTGGCGGGATACTGGTCGGGGAAAGCTATCGGGAAAGAGAAAACGACAAAGTAATCAAATGCCGAACGCCGCGCTGGCGTTCGGCGCTGGCTTCGGGGAATTCCATATACACTGAATTGCATCCTTAAAACGTCCTGTAGTCATCGCTGAAACAACCGTGCTCATCATGGAACTGATTCAGTGCCTCGATCGCCGCGCGGTTTTCCGCCTGCCATTTCTTTGCCTCATACTGCCGTACTTCAGCATCAAGAGAGGCAGCTAAAGTCGTGCTCAAGTTAATATCTGCCTTACGCGCGCGCTTATGAAGATTGCGATCGAGGGTCATTGTTATGCTCCACATTGTCCATTGTTTACCTGACATCTGCCCCGCCCACGCCGTTTAATTTACACATGAATGTAAACCTTGCCCGGTACGGGAGTTCGCATGACCTGGTATAAACATCGGGTAAAATGAAAGCAATCTCCTTCTTGAGCCGCATTTTCCGTATGCGATCCTCATTCCATGTCTCATGGTAAGGTAAACTCACTATTCATCTTTCAGGAGACTCCCATCATGGCCACCCCACGCCTCACCCAGCAGGACATGACCGAGCAGGAAAAACGCGAGCTGAAAACCCGGCTCGACCGCGCCAGAATCGCCCACGGCCGGGTACTGACCAATGCGGAAACCAATCAGATCAAGAAAGCGTATATTGATGCGCTAATGGCTGAACGCGAAGCGGAAGCGAAGAAGGCCCGCCAGTTGAAGAAGAAGCAGGCCTATAAAACGGATAAGGAAGCGACGTTCTCGTGGTCCGCCAGCGCGCCGGTGCGCGGCAGGCGCTAGTTAGCCGACCTGCAGGGTGACCGGTTTGCCGAGCCGGGAGAGCATCAGGACCAGCGCATCAAGGGTAAATTTGCTGGTCTTCTGATTCACCACGTCAGAAACGCGCGGCCGGGAAATGTGCAGCCTGCGGGCAACCTCCGCCTGCTTGAGCTGATGCTCGTCAATCCAGCCGGCGATCTCGTTCATCAGTTGGCGCTTAAGGTTAAGCAGCTGCGCGGCTTCCCGTTCTGCCTGCTGTTTAAGCTGCTGCGCCTCGTCGGGTGCAAAGCCGAGATCGGCGAAAATATTATCGTCCGCCGGCGTAATGTGGGCGATCTTACCGTCAGTCATCTGTTTCATGGCCTACCCTGCAGTTTGTTAATACCGAGCGAGACGAAGCATATTACATTGTTGTATAAAATTTTATACCACAATCAGCCCTCGAACTGCCAGCACGTTACGCGCGATAAAAAATAGGGCAAACGCGTGAGATGCTGCGAGCGGCATGCAGAAGACATGCGCGATGCGGCGCCGGGACAGAAGACCCCGGCGCGAAAAGAGAGTAAACCTTAGCGTCCCTTCTTCTTCCTGCCCGGGGAGGTAAAGCGCTTGCGCGACGCCAGCTCGGCGGGGGTTTTCGCCATATTCTTGCCGCCGCCGGCGGGCTTCTTCGGCGCGCCCGCTGCCGCTTTCGGCTTCGCCTTCGCTTTCGCCGGTTTCGCCTCGGACGAGGAGCCTTCAATCAGCTTAAACAGTTCAATCAGCTCGTCGTCGGTGAGATCGCGCCACTCGCCGACGGGCAGCCCCTTCAGGCTGACGTTCATAATGCGGGTGCGCTCAAGCTTCGTCACTTCAAAGCCGAAGTGCTCGCACATACGGCGTATCTGCCGGTTGAGGCCCTGTACCAGGGTAATGCGGAAGGCGAACGGCGCCTCTTTCTTTACCTTGCACTTCTTCGTTACCGTGCCGAGGATCGGCACCCCGGCGCCCATGCCGCGAATAAAGTCATCGGTCACCGGCTTGTTAACCGTCACCACGTACTCTTTCTCATGATTGTTGCCGGCACGCAGGATCTTGTTAACCAGATCGCCGTGGTTGGTGAGAAAAATCAGCCCCTGCGACTCTTTATCGAGGCGGCCGATGGGGAAAACGCGCTTGCTGTGGTTAACAAAATCGACGATGTTGTCGCGCTCGCCGTCTTCGGTCGTGCTGACGATGCCGACCGGTTTATTGAGGGCGATCAGCACCAGGTCTTCCGCATCGCGCGGCTCAATCAGTTGCCCATTAACCTTTACCTCGTCGCCGGGCATCACCTGGTCGCCGACGCTGGCGCGCTTGCCGTTAATAAAGACGTTTCCCTGCTCTATATAGCGGTCGGCGTCGCGGCGGGAGCAGATGCCGCTCTCGCTAATGTACTTGTTTAAACGGGTGGATTGGGCTGGCAGCATAAGGTCTCCTGTCAATTGCCGCGCAATATACCGCACATTGCGGGTGAGAAAAAACAGCCATTTTTACCCATCCGGGGAATAAATGTGATGCAAAGCGATGTTTTGCAGATAAATGACTGAAAATCAGGATGATGACCCAGCTATCCGGGGCTATACCTGAAAGCCGTTGTGGGATATGGTCAGGACAGCGCAATACTTTCTGCAGCCCCACGCCGAGGAGATTTAAGATGATCAACCGCGACACTCAGCTGTGCATGTCGCTTGCCGGACGCCCCGGCAATTTTGGTACCCGCTTTCACAATTATCTGTACGAGAAGCTGGGCCTCAACTTTATCTACAAAGCCTTTACGACCCAGGATATTGAGGCGGCGGTCAAAGGCGTCAGGGCGCTGGGCATCCGCGGCTGCGCGGTGTCGATGCCCTTCAAAGAGAGCTGTATGCCGTTTCTGGACGCTATCGATCCGTCGGCGAAGGTCATTGACTCCGTTAACACCATCGTCAACGACGGCGGCCATCTGACGGGCTTCAATACCGACTATATTGCGGTGAAAAGCCTGATTGACAGCCACCGGCTTGATACGACTGCCCGGGTGATGATCCGCGGCAGCGGCGGCATGGGTAAGGCGGTGATCGCCGCCTTCCGCGACGCGGGATTTAAGAACGTCATTATTGCCGCGCGCAATGAGCAGAGCGGTACGGCGCTGGCGCGCCAGTACGGCTTCCAGTGGCAGCCGCTGCCGGAGGGTATTCAGGCGGATATCCTGGTGAACGTCACGCCCATCGGCATGGCCGGCGGCAGCGAGAGCGACGCGCTCTCCTTCAGTGAGGAAATGGTCGCGGCGGCGAGCGTGGTGTTCGACGTGATTGCCCTGCCGGCGGAAACGCCGGTCATCAGGCTGGCGCAGAAGCTGAATAAAAAGACCATCAGCGGCGCGGAGGTCATCGCCCTGCAGGCCGTCGAGCAGTTTGCGATGTACACCGGCGTGCGTCCGGATGACGCGCTGATTGCCGAAGCGGCCGCCTTTGCCCGCGCGGGCTAATCGTTAATGAGGCAGCCTTGCCGGCTGCCTCTTCCTGTCAATATCCGTCCCGCTCGTCGTCTTCGTCCGGCTGCTCCAGCACGCTGTAAGCCACCGCGCAGAACAGAGAATTCAGACGCTTCATATCACCCAGCAGCCCCAGGTGCAGGGAGCTGGTCTCAATGCTCTGCACGTTCTGCTGGTGCAGCCTGTCCACGTGGGCGTGCGAATAGCGGCGGTTCATAATGCGAAAGCGGTGCTTGTTGCGGCGCAGGCGGCGGGCGCTGTCCACGTCGCCGGAGAAGAAGACCGACATCGCCAGCTGCAGGTTGCTAAGCAGCTGCTCGTGCAGCGCATCCAGCTCTTTCAGCCCTTCCAGCGAGAAGGCGCGCCGCGCCGCCAGCGACTTATCGGCAATCTCGCTGCCCATGCGCTCGATAATATCCGACGCCTGCTCCAGATTGAGCGACATCTCAATGATCTCCGCCCAGCGGCGGGACTCTTCCTCCGCCAGATCCTCTTTCGGCAGCCGCGCCAGATAGAGCTTGATGGCGGTATAGAGCACGTTGATGTCGTCGGCAATCTTGCGCAGCGCCTTCTCTTCGCGCGGCTCGCCGTGCATCACTTTGTGCAGCCCCGTCATCATGTTTTCCATCGCATCGCCGATGCGCAGCGCTTCGCGGGCGGCGTTGGCCAGCGCCAGGGTGGGCGTATCCAGCGCGGTCGGATCCAGATGCTTCGGCTTGAGGCGCCCGTCCAGCTCCGGCTGGTCCTGGATCACCCGCTTACAGAAGCGCGCCATCGGTTCGGCAAAGGGCACCATCGCCAGGCAGCGGATCAGGTTATAGAAGACGTGGAAGTAGATAACCAGTTCGGATTTCGATACCGGCAGATCGGCCATCAGGTTCGCCAGCGGATGGATAAACGGCAGGACGATCAGGCTGCCGATAAGCTTGAACAGCAGGCTGCCCAGCGCCACGCGGCGGGCGGCAGCATTAGCGGCGCTGTTGTTGAGCATCGCCAGCAGGCCGGAGCCGAGGTTGGCGCCAATCACCAGGCACAGCGCTACCGGGAATGAGATGACGCCGGTGGCGGTCAGGGTCGCGGTCAGCAGCACCGCCGCCAGGCTGGAGTAGGTGATGATGGCGAATACCGCGCCAATCAGCGCATCGAGGATGATATCCCCGGTAAGCGAGGCGAAAATGACCTGTACGCCGTTGGCCTGGGTGATGGGATGCACCGCCTGGACGATAAGCTCCAGCGCCAGCAGGATCAGGCCGAGGCCGATGCCGACGCGGCCAAGCTGGCCGGCGCGGGTCTGCCGGCGGCCGAGGAAGAAGATCACGCCGACAAAAATCAGCAGCGGCGACACCCAGGAGAGGTCGAAGGTCAGCACGCGGGCCATCAGGGCGGTACCGACGTCGGCACCGAGGACGATCACCAGTGCGGGCGTCAGCGCCACCAGATCCTGGGCGACGAAGGAGGTCACCAGCATGGTGGTGGCGTTGCTGCTCTGCACCAGGGCGGTGACGCCGATACCGGCGCAGAAGGCGAGCGGTTTTTTCTCTACGCTGCGGCTGAGCACGGTACGCAGGCGGGCGCCGAAGACGCGCATCACGCCGGTGCGCACGATGTGGGTGCCCCACACCAGCAGCGAAACAGCGGAAAGCAGGTGTAACAAGGTTAGCACGGGTTATTGTTCTCCTTATCGTTATAGGTAGTCCTTACGCTCTTTTGCGGCCTCTTCCTGAGGATGGAGAAAAAAGCGTTATCTTTCAGTATAGAGACTTACGCGCCAGAAAGAGACAGGGCACCGTGAAGGTGCCCCGTTTGTTGTAAACAAAAATGACAGTTTTGTGAATCAGTCGGCGTCGTAGCCCAGATTCGGCGCCAGCCAGCGCTCCGCTTCCGCCACGGTCATGCCTTTACGGCGGGCATAATCCTCCACCTGATCGCGCTGGATCTGCGCCACGGCGAAGTATTTGCTGTCGGGATGGCTGAAGTACCAGCCGGAAACCGAAGCGCCCGGCCACATGGCGTAAGACTCGGTAAGCTTCATGCCGGTGTGGGTCTCAACGTCCAGCAGCTGCCAGATCGTCGCTTTCTCCGTGTGCTCCGGGCAGGCCGGATAGCCCGGCGCCGGACGAATGCCCTGATAGTTCTCGCGAATGAGATCTTCATTGCTGAGATTCTCGTTGGCGGCATAGCCCCAGTAGACCTTGCGCACCCGCTCGTGCAGGTACTCGGCGAAGGCTTCCGCCAGGCGATCGGCCACGGCCTTGATCATGATTTTGTTATAGTCGTCGTGCTGTGCGTCGTAGGCCTCCGCCAGAGCGTCCTCCTCCAGGCCGCCGGTCACGGCGAAGGCGCCGATGTAATCCTCTTTGCCGGAAAGTTTCGGCGCCACGAAGTCCGCGAGGCAGTAGTTGGCGAAGCCGACTTTTTCGGTCTGCTGGCGCAGGTGGCGGCTGACGGCAATCACGTGGGTGCGGGTGTCGTCGCGGTAAATCTCGACGTCGTCGCCGACGCGGTTGGCCGGAAACAGCCCCACCACGCCGCGCGGGTTGAGGGATTTCTCCGCGCTGAGCCGGTCGAGCATGTCGTTCGCGTCCTTAAACAGGCGCTGCGCCTCTTCGCCCACGACCTCGTCTTCGAGGATGCGCGGGTATTTGCCCGCCAGCGACCAGGTCATGAAGAACGGCGTCCAGTCGATGTAGTTGCGCAGCGTCTCGATGCTGGCGCTTACCGCCTGCACGCCCGGACGGTGCGCCACCGGCGGCGTATAGCTTTCCCAGTCAAAGGCCAGATCGTTTTCGCGCGCCGCCTGCAGCGTGACCGGCGGCGTGCGCGGCTTTTTGCGGCCGTGCTGGATGCGCACGGTTTCATACTCTTTGCGGGTGCGGGCGACGAAGTCGTCGCGCTGGCTATCCGACAGCAGGGCCGCCACCACGCCGACGGTGCGGGAGGCGTTCTGTACGTAGACGGTGGGCCCGCTGTAGTTCTGTTCGATTTTTACCGCCGTATGGGCCTTGGAGGTGGTCGCCCCGCCGATCAGCAGCGGAATGGTGAAGCCCTGGCGCTCCATCTCTTTCGCCACATTGACCATCTCGTCGAGCGACGGCGTGATGAGGCCGGAAAGGCCAATCAGGTCGGCGTTCACTTCCCGGGCAGTTTTGAGGATTTTCTCCGTCGGCACCATCACGCCGAGATCGATAATCTCGTAGTTGTTGCACTGCAGCACCACGCCGACAATGTTCTTGCCGATGTCGTGAACGTCGCCCTTGACGGTGGCGATCACCATTTTGCCGTTGCTTTTGCCCTGTTCTTTGCTGGCCTCGATAAACGGCTCCAGGTAGGCCACCGCCTGCTTCATTACGCGGGCGGATTTCACCACCTGCGGCAGGAACATCTTGCCTTCGCCGAACAGGTCGCCGACCACGTTCATGCCGTCCATCAGCGGACCTTCAATGACCTGGATCGGCCGCTCCGCCTGCTGGCGAGCCTCTTCGGTATCCTGCTCGATAAACTCGGTGATGCCCTTGACCAGCGAGTACTCCAGCCGCTTTTTCACCTCCCAGCCGCGCCACTCCGCCAGCTGGGTATTGGCCGCTTCGTCGCTCTTGCTGCCGCGGTACTTCTCAGCGAGATCGAGCAGCCGCTCGGTGCTATCGTTCCGGCGGTTGAGGATCACATCTTCAACCGCATCGCGCAGTTCCGCGGGCAGATCGTCATAGATGGCGAGCTGGCCGGCGTTGACGATCCCCATGTCCATGCCGTTGCGGATAGCGTAGTAGAGGAACACCGCGTGAATGGCCTCGCGCACCGGGTCGTTGCCGCGAAACGAAAACGAGACGTTGGAGACGCCGCCGGAGATCAGGGCGTGGGGCAACTCGCGCTTGATATCTTCGCAGGCGCCGATAAAGTCCTGGGCGTAATTGTTGTGCTCTTCAATGCCGGTGGCGACGGCAAAGATATTGGGATCGAAGATGATGTCTTCCGGCGGGAAACCCACCTCTTCGGTAAGAATTTTATAGGCCCGGCGGCAGATCTCGATTTTACGCTCGCGGGTATCGGCCTGGCCCACTTCGTCAAAGGCCATCACCACCACCGCCGCGCCGTAGCGGCGAACCTGCTTCGCGTGGTGGATAAAGGGCTCCACGCCCTCTTTCATCGAGATGGAGTTCACAATGCCTTTGCCCTGAATGCACTTCAGCCCCTTCTCGATCACCTCCCACTTAGAGGAGTCGATCATGATCGGCACCCGGGCAATGTCCGGCTCGCCGGCGATCAGGTTGAGGAAGCGCACCATCGCCGCCTCGGCGTCGAGCATCCCTTCGTCCATGTTAATGTCGATAATCTGCGCGCCGCTCTCCACCTGCTGGCGGGCGACGTCCAGCGCTTCAGCGTATTTCTCTTCTTTGATCAGGCGCTTAAACTTCGCCGAACCGGTGACGTTGGTGCGCTCGCCGACGTTAACGAACAGGCTGTCGTCGCCGATATTGAGCGGCTCCAGACCGGAGAGGCGGCAGGCGACGGGCACTTCCGGCAGCCGGCGCGGCGGCAGGCCGGTAACCGCCCGGCTCATGGCGGCAATGTGCTCCGGCGTGGTGCCGCAGCAGCCGCCGACAATATTGAGGAAACCGGATTCGGCCCACTCGCGGATCTGCGTCGCCATGGTATCGGCATCGAGATCGTACTCGCCGAAGGCGTTGGGCAGCCCGGCGTTGGGGTGCGCGGTGACGTAGCATTCGGCGATGCGCGACAGCTCCTGCACGTACTGGCGCAGCTCGTCCGGGCCCAGCGCGCAGTTGAGACCGAAGCACAAGGCGTCGGCGTGGCGCAGGGAGTTGTAGAAGGCCTCGGTGGTCTGCCCGGAGAGCGTGCGCCCGGAGGCGTCGGTGATGGTGCCGGAGATCATGATCGGCAGATCGACGCCGAGCGCTTCAAACTCTACCTTCACCGCGTAGACCGCGGCCTTAGCGTTGAGGGTATCGAACACCGTCTCAATCATGATCAGGTCCGCCCCGCCCTCCACCAGCGCTTTAGTGGACTCGCGGTAGGCGGCCACCAGCTGGTCAAAGGTGATATTGCGAAACGCCGGGTCGTTAACGTCAGGTGAGATAGAGGCGGTGCGGTTGGTCGGGCCGAGCACGCCCGCCACATAGCGCGGCTTGTGCGGATCTTTCGCCGTCCACGCATCGGCGCAGGCGCGGGCCAGCTTCGCCGCGGCGTAGTTGATCTCCGCCGACAGGGACTCCATCTGGTAGTCCGCCATGGCGATAGTGGTCGAGTTAAAAGTGTTGGTCTCGACGATATCCGCCCCGGCCTCGAAATAGGCGTTGTGAATAGCGGCGATAATGTCGGGCTGCGTCAGCACCAGCAGGTCGTTATTGCCCTTCAGGTCGCAGGGCCAGTCGCTAAAGCGGTCGCCGCGAAACTGCGCTTCGCTGAGGCGATGGCTCTGGATCATGGTGCCCATGCCGCCGTCGAGGACGAGGATACGGTCATTTAATTGCTGTTTTAATGTAGTAACGAGGCTGCTCACGTAAAACTCCGACAAGGCGCTAATCAACACGTCATAGTGGCATAATCACCCGATGCGGAAAAGAGAACCCCAATAAACATGAGAGATGTTCACCACGACTGATCCGATCAGTTGTTTAACGGTTGCATTATAACCATATAAAACGAAAATAGTTTCCACGATACAGAAAAAGGAGGCCGTCATGGTTGCCACCGTACCCGCTAAGCGCGGCAGAAAACCCGCTCCGGCCACCGCTGCCGCCCAGACAGGCGGTCAGGTTCAGTCCCTCACCCGCGGCCTGACGCTGCTGGAGTTTATCGCCGAGGCCCACGGCAGCGTCGCGCTGACCGAGCTGGCCCAGCAGGCGGGGCTGCCTAACTCGACGACGCACCGCCTGCTGACCACCATGCAGCAGCAGGGCTTCGTCCGCCAGGTGGGCGAGCTCGGCCACTGGACCATCGGCGCCCACGCCTTTATCGTCGGCAGCAGCTTTCTGCAGAGCCGCAACCTGCTGGCCATTGTCCACCCGATCCTGCGCAAGCTGATGGAGGAGTCGGGCGAAACCGTCAACCTGGCGGTGCTGGACCAGAACGATCATCAGGCGATTATCATCGATCAGGTGCAGTGTACCCAGTTGATGCGCATGTCGGCGCCTATCGGCGGCAAGCTGCCGATGCACGCCTCCGGCGCGGGGAAGGCCTTCCTCTCCCTGCTGAGCGAAGAGCAGGTCAGCAATCTGCTGCACCGCAACGGGCTGCACGCCTACACCCATGCGACGCTGGTGTCGCCGGTGCATCTGAAGGAAGATTTAGCCCAGTCGCGCAAGCGCGGCTATTCGTTTGACGATGAGGAGCACGCCCTCGGCCTGCGCTGCATCGCCTCCTGCATCTTTGACGAACACCGCGAGCCGTTCGCCGCCATCTCCATTTCCGGGCCGATTTCGCGCATGACCGACGACCGGGTGACCGAACTGGGCGCAATGGTTATCCGGGCGGCAAAAGAGGTGACCCTGGCCTACGGCGGTACGCGCTGATGGAGCGCAAAGCACGCTGGCTGGAGAAATACCCGGACGCGCACTGCTGGGCGTTCGGCGATTCGCCCGCGCTGGCGGACGCGCTGGCGGACGCGCTGGCGGCGCTGGTGATTGCCGGGAAAAAGCGCGGCACCTGCGGCTCGCTGGCCAGCTTTCAGGCCGAAGCGCGCGCGGTTAAGCCGGGGGATTATCATATTGTTCTCGACGGGCGCGGCGAGCCCGCGTGCGTTATCCGCACCCTGTCGCTGACGCTGGTGCGCTTTCATGAGGTGAGCGAGGCGCAGGCCGCGCTGGAGGGCGAAGGCGATCTGAGCCTGAACTACTGGCGCAGCGCCCACCGGGAATTTTTCGAACGTGAGGGAAGCTGGTCTCCTGAGATGGAGCTGGTTTACGAAACCTTCGCGCTGATTGCGTCGGCGTAGCGGACGCAGAAGCGCTGCCGCCGGCGGTAGGCAAATACGTCCTCAACGTGGCCGCCCTTGATGCGGGCCTGCAGCTCGCGCCAGTAAGCGGCGCGGAACAGGTCGGCGTGCATCTCCTCAAACAGCGGACCAATGCGCGGATCGGCGCACAGCCAGTGGCGAAACTCCTCCGGGAAGACGTCGCCGGGCGAGACGCTGTACCACGGCTCGCCCGAGAGTTCATCCTCCGGATAGCGCGGCTGAGGAATGTCGCGAAAGTTTACCTCGGTCATGTAGCAGATTTCGTCGTAGTCGTAGAAGACCACCCGACCGTGGCGGGTGACGCCAAAGTTCTTGAACAGCATGTCGCCGGGAAAGATGTTGGCGGCGGCCAGCTGGCGAATGGCGTTGCCGTACTCCTCCACCGCATCGCGCAGCTGCTGGCCGTCCACCTGCTCCAGCCACAGGTTCAGCGGCACCATCCGCCTTTCAATATAGAGGTGGCTGATGGCGATTTTCTCCCCGAGGTCGGTCAGCTTTTGCGGCACCTCCTGCTGCAGGAGCGCCATCAGCTCAGCCGAAATTTGCCGCTTCTCCAGCACGAAGTTTTCGAACTCCTGGGTGTCCGCCATGCGCCCCACTCTGTCGTGCTCCTTGACCAGCTGATAGCAGGCGCGGACGTGGGCGGCGCTCATCTCCTTCTGCGGCGCGAAGCGGTCCTTGATCACCTTGAAGACCCGATCGTAGCCCGGCAGGGTGAAGACCAGCATCACCATGCCGCGAATGCCCGGCGCCTCGATAAACTGCTCGTCGCTCTGTTGGATCCAGGTCAGGTACTCCCGGTAGCTCTCGGTTTTGCCGTGCTTCTGGCAGCCGATGGCCATGTAGAGTTCGGCGGTGGTTTTGCCGGGCAGGATCTCGCGCAGCCACTCCACCAGCGCGGCGGGCAGCGGAGCATAGACCATAAAATAGGAGCGGGCGAAGCCGAAGACGATGCTGGCCCCGGCGGCGGTCGTCAGACAGGTATCGACAAACAGTTCGCCCTCGTCGCTGCGGTGGATGGGCAGCAGCAGCGGCACCGTGCCGTCAGGGGTGCAGAGTTTTGCCACCAGCCAGGCGGCCTTGTTGCGGTAGAACAGCTCGTTGGCGACCTGCAGGTGCGACTCGCGCAGGGTGCGGGCGGCAAAGTGCTCGTTCAGATGGGCGACAATATAGCTGACGTCGCGGGCCTTATCCTGCCACGGCAGGCGCAGGGGCAGATCGCTCAGGACCCGCGTCAGCAGCGTGCTCCAGCCGTCGTGAGGCCAGAAGTCCTTCGCCAGCGGGCGCGGAATAGCGCGAAACCGCCGTTCGGGCTGGGAGCTGAAAATAAAGAGCCGCTCCGGCGTCAGCGAGCGGTGGTCAAATAACCGGCAATACACGGAGTTAAAAAAGCTTTCCGCAATCTCGAAGCGAGGGTAGTCGGGCAGCAGGGCGATGTAGTGGGCCTTTACGCTCTGCAGGAAATCGGCATCGGGTAGCCTGCCGTCGGTAATACAGCGCAGCTGCTCCACCACCAGCCCCACGTGATGATCGTAGAGGTGAATGCGCTGCTTCATCGCCTGCTGCACCGCGTGCCAGTCGGCCTGCTCAAAGCGCTGCTGGGCGCCGGAGGTCACTTCCAGAAAGCGGCCATACTGGGCGTCGAAACCCTGCAGTATGGTGTGGGCGATCAGCAGCGGCAGGCCTCGGGACATGGGGTTTCCTTTTTGCTGGCGAGTCGTGTTTTTCCCTCACCCCGCCCCTCTCCCAAAGGGACAGGGTTAGGGTGAGGGCCGGTTTTAAAACTGCGATTCTTCCGTCGAGCCGGTCAGCGCGGTAACCGACGACGCGCCGCCCTGAATGATGGTCGTCACCTTGTCGAAGTAGCCGGTGCCCACCTCCTGCTGGTGCGAGACGAAGCTGTAGCCCTTGCCGGCAGATTCAAATTCGGGCTGCTGCACCTTCTCGACGTAGTGCTTCATGCCTTCGCCCTGGGCGTAGGAGTGGGCCAGGTCGAACATGTTGAACCACATGCTGTGGATGCCCGCCAGGGTGATGAACTGGTACTTGTAGCCCATATCAGAGAGCTGCTGCTGGAAGCTGGCGATGGTCTTGTCGTCGAGGTTCTTCTTCCAGTTGAATGACGGCGAGCAGTTGTAGGCCAGCAGCTTGCCCGGATATTTGGCGTGAATAGCCTCGGCGAAGCGGCGCGCCAGGTCGAGGTCCGGCGTGGAGGTTTCGCACCACACCAGGTCGGCGTAAGGCGCGTAGGCCAGGCCGCGGCTGATGGCCTGTTCGATACCGGCGCGGGTGCGGAAGAAGCCTTCGCTGGTGCGCTCGCCGGTAATGAACTCGCTGTCGTACGGATCGCAGTCGGAGGTGATCAGGTCAGCCGCGTCGGCGTCGGTGCGGGCGATCACCAGCGTCGGAACGTCGAGTACATCCGCCGCCAGGCGCGCGGCAACCAGCTTCTGCACGGCTTCCTGCGTCGGCACCAGCACCTTGCCGCCCATGTGGCCGCACTTCTTCACCGAGGCCAGCTGATCTTCAAAGTGTACGGCGGCCGCGCCGGCTTCAATCATCGACTTCATCAGCTCAAAGGCGTTCAGCACGCCGCCGAACCCGGCTTCGGCGTCGGCGACGATCGGCAGGAAGTAGTCAATAAAGCGCGGATCGTTCGGCTCAATGCCCGACGACCACTGGATCTGATCCGCCCGGCGGAAGGTGTTGTTGATCCGATCGACCACCGCCGGCACCGAGTTGGCCGGATAGAGCGACTGATCCGGGTACATGCTGGAGGCCAGGTTAGCGTCCGCCGCCACCTGCCAGCCGGAGAGGTAAATAGCCTCAATACCGGCCTTTGCCTGCTGCAGCGCCTGGCCGCCGGTCAGGGCGCCGAGGCTGTTAACGTAGCCTTTTTTCGATTCACCGTGCAGCAGGCGCCACATTTTTTCCGCCCCGCGGCGGGCGAGCGTATTTTCCGGGTTAACCGAACCGCGCAGCTTAATCACCTCTTCCGCGCTGTACGGGCGGCGAATGCCTTCCCAGCGCGCGTCGGTCCATGCCTGCTTGATGTCTTCAATTTGTTGGGTACGTGTTTTCATGTGCAGATGCTCCGTATTTTTATGTGAGGGATTAAGCCAGCAGGCGGTAGCCGGGCAAAGTTAAGAAATCAATCAGATCGTCGGACGTGGTGATCTGCTCCATCAGGCGCGCGGCCTCTTCGAAGCGACCGCTCTCAAAGCGTGCGTCGCCCAACTCCTGCTTCACCACCTCCAGCTCTTCGGCCAGCATCTGGCGGAACAGCGCTTTAGTGACCGCCTTGCCGTTGCTGAGGGTCTTCTGATGGTGGATCCACTGCCAGATGGAGGTGCGGGAGATCTCCGCCGTGGCGGCATCTTCCATCAGGCCGTAAATCGGCACGCAACCGTTGCCGGAGATCCAGGCTTCGATGTACTGCACCGCGACGCGAATATTGGCGCGCATTCCCTCTTCGGTGCGCTCGCCGTCGCAGGGCGCCAGCAGCTCTTCAGCCGTAATCGGCGCATCGTCTTCGCGGCTGACGTCCAGCTGATTCTGCCGTTCGCCGAGCGCTTTGTTGAACACCTCCATCACCGTATCGCCCAGCCCCGGATGCGCAACCCAGGTGCCGTCGTGGCCGTTGCGCGCTTCCAGCTCTTTATCGGCGCGCACTTTGTTCAGCACCCATTCGTTGCGTTCGGCGTCTTTGCTGGGGATAAAGGCCGCCATGCCGCCCATGGCGAACGCGCCGCGGCGGTGACAGGTCCTGATCAGCAGCCGGGAGTAGGCGCTGAGGAACGGCTTATCCATGGTGACGACCTGACGGTCCGGCAGGACGCGATCCGGATGATTCTTCAGCGTCTTGATGTAGCTGAAGATGTAGTCCCAGCGGCCGCAGTTGAGGCCGACGATGTGATCCTGCAGCGCGTGAAGGATCTCATCCATCTGGAACACGGCGGGCAGGGTTTCAATCAGCAGCGTCGCCTTGATGGTGCCGCGCGGCAGGCTGAAGCGGTCTTCGGCATAGCTGAACACCTCGCTCCACCAGGCCGCTTCCTGCCAGGCCTGCGTCTTTGGCAGGTAAAAGTAGGGGCCGCTGCCTTTCGCCAGCAGATTTTTAACGTTGTGGAAGAAGTAGAGCGCGAAGTCGAACAGGCTACCCGGGATCGCCTCCCCGCGCCAGGTGACGTGTTTTTCCGGCAGGTGCAGGCCGCGTACCCGGCAGACCAGCACGGCAGGATCGGGCTTCAGCTGGTAGATTTTACCGGCTTCATTGGTGTAGCTGATGGTACCGTTAACCGCATCGCGCAGGTTAATCTGGCCGTCGATGACCTTGCCCCAGTTCGGCGCCAGCGAGTCTTCAAAGTCGGCCATGAACACTTTTACGTTGGCATTCAGGGCGTTAATCACCATTTTACGCTCAACGGGGCCGGTAATTTCGACCCGACGATCGAGCAGGTCCTGCGGAATGCCGCGGATCTGCCACTCACCATTGCGAATGGAAGCTGTTTCCGAAATAAAATCAGGCAGTTTACCGTCATCAATTTCCTGCTGCTGCTGGATGCGCGCGGCCAGCAGCTTATTGCGCCTCGGCGTAAAGCGGGTCACCAGCTCGCTGAGAAACTCGACCGCTTCCGGCGTAAGGATCTGTCTCTCCTGCTCGCCAAAAGGCTGGCTAAAGGCCAGTTCTTCGGTGGTTGTTGCCTGTTGTGTCATCGCATGGCTCCTCAATTGTTGATCCAAAATCACTCCCGCGTGCGAATGAAGATCCTTGTCTCTTTTTCGTTCAGCAGGGTCTAGCCTACTCATTTATTTTCCAAAATCAAAAACAATTTCCATTTTTAATTTAAATTGCATTTAACATTATGATAAATATGAATTTAAAGTTAACTAACAAATTGGTTTATCTTTCGGAAATTAAAAAGGCACCCGAAGGTGCCTGAGGTGGAGTGCTGAATCGCTTTACGATCGCGGCAGCAGAAGATTAGTCCAGGGTTGGATTCATATGGCGCAGATCGTATGGGGTGATCTGGTAGACATAGTAGTTCAGCCAGTTGGTGAACAGCAGATTACCGTGGCTGCGCCAGGTCGCCCTTGGCTTGTTCTGCGGGTCATTTTGCGGGAAATAATTGTAAGGTACCTCCGGCGATAGGCCGGCCTCAACGTCGCGGAAATACTCCCCGGCAAGCGTGTGGGCGTCATATTCCGGGTGGCCGGTGACGAAAGCGATACGCTTGTCCTTGCTGGCGAACAGATAGGCATCTCCCGCATCCGTCTCGGCGAGAATATCCAGATCGGTGTAGTCGCGGATCAGCTGCGCGGGAAAATCTGCGTAGCGTGAGTGGGGCGCGAGGAAAGTATCGTCAAATCCGCGCGTCAGCAGCGCGTGCGGGTGGAGGATGTGGTGTTCATATACGCCGGAGAGCTTTTCAGTGCGGGTCTGCTTGGGGATACCGTAGAGGATGTTGAGGGCGGCCTGTACCGCCCAACAGACAAACAGCGTCGAGGTGACGTGATCTTTTGCCCACTCCAGCACCTGCTCGATCTGCGGCCAGTAGGCAACGTCGTTGAACTCCACCAGGCCCAGCGGCGCGCCGGTGACAATCAGGCCATCGTAGTTATCCTGACAGATATCTTCGAAGTTGCAGTAGAAGTTATTCAGGTGCTCCGCCGGCGTGTTCCGCGATTCCCTGGAATCGATACGCAGCAGCTGAATATCCACCTGCAGGGGGGAGTTAGAGAGCAGGCGCAGGAACTGGTTTTCGGTCTCGATCTTCTTCGGCATCAGGTTGAGGATAAGCACCTTCAGCGGACGAATTTCCTGAGTTGTGGCACGCGATGACGGCATCACGAAGACGTTTTCATTGCGCAAGAAATTGACGGCTGGCAGCTCGTCCGGAACCCGAATCGGCATATCTTCATTACCTCAAAGCATACGTTTAAACGTTTAGACATCCAGATAGCCGAAGATAACCGGGAATGATGTGAATGTCGAGCCTGCAGGTTCAGGGTGAGAAAATTTCACGGCCATATCTACGTTAGAATATAAGAACAAATAAAAGGAGCAAATATGGTTATTAAGATCCGCCGTTCGCGGCATGAGGAAGGGAAACAACTGATTGCTATCTGGTGCCGGTCGGTCGATGCAACGCACGATTTCCTGTCAGGAGCGTACAGGGCAGAACTGGAAGATCTGGTGAGCGCGTTTTTACCCGAAGCGCCGCTGTGGGTAGCGGTGACGGAGAAAGACGAGCCGGTCGCCTTTATGCTTCTTACGGGGGAACATATGGATGCGCTATTCGTTGATCCCTCTGTCCGCGGCCGTGGTGTGGGTAAACTGTTGATTGAACACGCACTGACATTAGCGCCCAGGCTGACGACCGATATGAACGAGCAGAATGAACAGGCGGTCGGTTTTTACAGGAAGATGGGCTTTAAGGTGGCGGGGCGCTCTGAAACGGATGACCTTGGAAAACCCTATCCGTTATTGAATCTGGTGCATGAGTAAGGCCGGACGGCCCAGGCAGCAATAACGCAAGGCAAATTCGCTCCCGGCGAATTTGCCTTGCTCTGGAGAGCGCTCACCGACAGACAGCGGACAAACGAAAAAGCCTCATGCTTTCGCATGAGGCTTTCACGTTTGTTTGATGCCTGGCAGTTCCCTACTCTCACATGGGGAGACCCCACACTACCATCGG